>Ga0187779_10002801_pt1 | contig 10607 bp, 8 predicted proteins | sample 1015_Q2_SP10_10__FD_132435 | JGI IMG/M metagenome (GOLD analysis project Ga0187779, IMG submission 132435) | Tropical peat soil microbial communities from peatlands in Department of Meta, Colombia - 1015_Q2_SP10_10_MG | ecosystem: Environmental > Terrestrial > Soil > Wetlands > Peat | place...
ATGCCATCGCCAAGCTGCTGACGGTCCAAGTGCAGGTGCAGCAGCTCGCTGTCGAGGCCGCGGTGCTCGCCTCCAAGGAGATTGCGCTCCAGGCACTGCTGATCGATCCCGTGGTCAATTCCGCAACTGCGGCAGTAAAATTGCTCGACGAGCTGTGGGAGGCAAATCGGCCCTATATCCGGCCGTGTTTGTGACAGTTGTTCAACAACTGCCGCCGGGACTGTGACGACGCGTCGCGATGCCGCCCCATTTTCAGGCAATGCCTAGGCGCGCTAAGGTCCTAGCGGGTAAGAGGGGCTGCAGGCTGATTCGGTACTGGGGACCGGCGGCGCTGCCAACGACGAGATCTTAGAATTATGACGACGACCAGCGACACGCGCATGCGCGCCAACGAGCACAGCGACATTGTGTACCCGTCGGCGATCCCGTTTGTCCTGGTGCATCTCGCGTGTTTTGCGGCGATATGGACCGGCGTCACCTGGCAGTCGGTCGTGCTCTGCATCGCGCTTTATTGGGGCCGCATCTTCTCGATCGGCGCCGGCTATCACCGCTATTTCTCGCACCGCGCCTATTCGACCAGCCGCGTCTTCCAGTTCATCCTGGCGGTCGCCTGCCAGAGCACCTTGCAGAAAAGCATCTTATGGTGGGCGGCCAAGCACCGACACCACCATTTGCACTCTGATACTGAGGACGATGTGCATTCACCGCGGCACACCGGCTTCTGGTACAGCCACATGGGCTGGATCTTTGCGAGCCGGCACGACACCTGCGACTTCGTCAAGATCGCCGACTTCGCGAAATATCCCGAATTGATGTGGCTGCACCGCCACGAGCGGTGGCCGGCCTACGCGCTCGCCGTGCTGTGCTTCCTCATCGCGGGCTGGCCCGGTCTTGTTGTCGGCTTCTTCTGGAGCACGTGCCTCGTATTCCACGGCACGTTCTGCATCAATTCGCTGGCGCATGTCAGCGGCACCAAGCGCTACGTCACCGGCGACGACTCCCGTAACAACTGGCTGCTGGCGATTTTTACCATGGGCGAAGGCTGGCATAACAATCACCACGCCTGCCAGAGCAGCGTGCGCCAGGGCTTCCGCTGGTGGGAGTATGACCCGACCTTCTATCTGCTGAAGGTTTTGTCTTGGGCGGGCATCGTGTGGGATCTCAAAACGCCGCCGGTTGCGGTGTTGCGCAACGAGCAGCGTCTCGGTTCGCGCGTCATCGAACGCGCGGCGCGGCAGCTTGCGGCGAGCTTCAATTCGGATCGCATCGCCGGCGCGCTCGCGTCCGCGCTCGAGAGCACGACGCTGTCCGCCCTGCAGCAGAAGCTCTCCGCCGCGCAACACCAGGCCGCCGAAATCCTGTCGAGCACGCATTTGCCCCATCTGCCGACCAAGGCGGAGATCCTCGACAAGGCGCGCACCATGTTCGCCCGCACCCCGAGCGTCGACGACATCGTTGATCGGGCCTATGGGCTTTTGCTCGACGCCGTTGGCGCGCATTTGCGCGACGTCCCGGGCCGAGCCTGATCCCGGCGCCCTCCCTAAGCCTTTGAGTCCACTCGGCCTTGCCGCAGGCCAGTGGATGCTTGCCCTACGGTTGCTTGCTTTCGCCGGTTCCCGAAGCCAAAAATAGCCCTGCCGGGATGGAACTCACACCGGTCTGGGCCGGTTAGGAAGCAATGCGAGTAATCTTGGCTCAGCCACGGGGCTTCTGTGCTGGCGTCGTGCGGGCTATCGAGATCGTTGAGCGGGCGCCGCAAGCCTTTGGTCCGCCAGTCTATGTCCGGCAACAAATCGTCCACAATCGGCACGTCGTCGAAAGCCTGAAGGCGAAAGGCGCAGTCTTCGTCGAGGAGTTGGACGAGGTTCCCGCAGGTGCCGTCACCATTTTCAGCGCGCATGGCGTTGCCCGCGCGGTCATCGAATTCAAGCTGCCCGCGGCCTTGGCGGACGTAAAAACGTCAAAGTTCGCTGCGGTTTAGGGCGGTGATTGACGGGGGCAACATTAGGTCGTACGGAACCCGGCACCCGCCTGCGATTCCGCCAGCGATCACGACGAGTTAAGGACGAGAAGCTATGAGTTTGCCGTTTTTGCAAAAGGCCAAGGTGGGCGCCTATGTCGTTCGTCAGCACCTCGCGGGGCGCAAGCGCTATCCGCTGGTGCTGATGCTCGAGCCGCTATTCCGCTGCAACCTGGCATGCGCGGGCTGCGGCAAGATCGATTATCCGGACAAGATCCTCAACCAGCGTCTCTCCGTCGCGCAGTGTCTCGAGGCGGTTGACGAATGCGGTGCGCCGGTCGTTTCGATCGCCGGCGGTGAGCCGTTGCTGCATCGCGAGTTGCCGCAGGTCGTCGAGGGCATCATCGCGCGCAAGAAGTTCATCTATCTCTGCACCAATGCGCTGCTGATGGAGAAGAAGCTCGACCAGTACAAGCCGAGCCCATATTTCGTCTGGTCGGTGCACCTCGACGGCGACCGCGAAATGCACGATCACTCGGTTTGCCAGGAAGGTGTTTACGATAAGGTGCTGGTCGCCGTTCGCAAGGCGAAAGAGCGCGGCTTCCGCATCAGCATGAATTGTACTTTGTTCGACTCCGCGAACCCCGAGCGCGTCGCCACATTCTTCGACAGCGTCAAGAGTCTCGGTATCGACGGCATCACCGTGTCGCCAGGCTATGCTTACGAGCGCGCGCCCGACCAGGAGCACTTCCTTAACCGCGCGCGCACCAAGCAGCTGTTCCGCGACATCTTCCGCCGCGGCCGCGGCGCGCGGAATTGGTCGTTCAACCAGTCGAGCCTGTTCCTCGATTTCCTCGCCGGCAATCAGCAGTACCACTGCACGCCGTGGGGCAACCCGACGCGCAACGTGTTCGGCTGGCAGAAGCCTTGTTACCTGCTCGGCGAAGGCTATGTGCGCACCTTCAAGGAGCTGATGGAAACCACTAACTGGGATTCCTACGGCACTGGCAACTACGAGAAGTGCGCAGACTGCATGGTCCATTGCGGCTATGAGGCGACCGCTGTCGTCGACGCCGTGACGCATCCGCTCAAAGCGCTCAAGGTAGCGCTGCGCGGCATCGAGACGGAAAAGCCGATGGCACCGGAGATCACGCTCGATAAGCAGCGGCCAGCGGAATACGTCTTCGCCAATCACGTCGAGAAGAAGCTCGCCGAGATCGTCGAAGACGACAAGCGCGCCAAGGCCGAGCAGCTTCGTGCCAGCGCCTAAAGCCCGACCGTCACGCGGCTTGAGTTTGTAGCCTTCAGGTTGCGGTAGCGCGCCAAGGCCCACAGCGGGAAGAATTTCGGATATCCGTGATAGCGCAGATAGAACACGCGCGGGAAACCCGTGCCGGTGTAGTCGCGCTCGCTCCATAGCCCGTCGGCGTTCTGGTTTGCCAGCAGATAGTCGACGCCCCGCTTCACCGCCGCGTGGTGCGCTTCGCCCGCGGCCATCAGGCCAAGCAATGCCCACGCGGTCTGCGACGGCGTGCTGACGCTTTTTTCGTGACCGCGATAGGCGAGCTTGTAGCTGTTGCCGTCTTCACCCCAGCCGCCATCCTCGTTCTGGATCGAGATCAGCCACTGCGCCGCGCGGCGCATCTCCGGCGCGTCATGCGGCAGCCCCGCAGCGTTGAGCGCGCAAAGCGTCGACCACGTACCGTAGATGTAGTTGATGCCCCAGCGGCCGAACCACGAGCCGTCCGGCAGCTGCGTGCGGCGCAGATAGTCGATGCCGCGGCGGATTGGCTCGGAGGTTTCCGACGTCAGGCCGAGTTGTGCCAACATCGAAATGCAGCGCGCGGTCAGATCAGGCGAGGGCGGGTCTAGCAGCGCACCGTGATCGGCGAACGGAATGTTGTTGAGGAATTCATGCGTGTTATCGGTATCGAAGGCGCCCCAGCCGCCATCGCTCGATTGTAGGCCCTCGATCCACTCGCGTGCCCGCGCCATGGCTGGGTCGAAGGCGGTTTTTTTTGACTCCTTCTGCGCGCGGGACATGCCGACCACGATCACCGCGGTGTCGTCGAGGTCGGGGTAGTGCGCGTTTGCGTACTGGAATGGCCAGCCGCCCGGCCGCACGTCGGGACGCCTGAAGGCCCAGTCGCCTTTCACGTCGAGCACCTGTCGCGGCGCGAGCCAATCGAAGCCGCGCTGGGCGCTGGCAGTACTGCCGTGGTCACCCGTTTCGAGCAGCGCATGGGCGGCAAGCGCCGTGTCCCAGACCGGCGAGACGCAAGGCTGGCAATAGGCTTCACCGTCCTTGACGATGAGCAGCTTGTCGACCGATTTGCGCGCGATGACGCGGCGCGGGTCGTCCGCGGGCACGCCGAGTGCAGCGTACATCATCACCGAATTGGCCATTGCGGGGTAGATCGCGCCGAGACCATCCTCGCCGTTGAGCCGTTCGGTGACGAAGGCGACGGCCTTGTCGATCGCGCGCTTGCGCATCGTGCGTGGAAACAGCGGCTCGAACAGCTTGAGAGCCACGTCGACTGCGCGAAATACCTCGTACCACAGGCGGTTCTGGTGCGGCGCTTTGGCGTGTCGCGTCGTCTGCTCCGGCGGCTTGATGAACAATTCGTCGATGCGGATGCCGCGCTTGTTTACCGCACGAGGCTTGAGTGCCTGCAATACCAGCAGCGGCACCAGCACGGTGCGGCCCCAATACGAGATCTTCGACAGGTGAAAGAAGAACCAGCGCGGCAAGAGCATGATCTCGACTGGCATCAGCGGCACGGCCGACCACGGCAGGTTGCCGAAGAGACACAGCAGGAACCGCGTGAAGACATTGGCTTCCGCTGCGCCGCCATGCGCCAGGATCGCCTCGCGGGCACGGCGCATGTGTGGCGCGTCGATGTCGTCACCGATCATCTTCAGCGCGAAATAGGCCTTCACGCTGGCGCTGATGTCGAAGGCGCCGTTGTGAAACAGCGGCCAGCCGCCCTCTGCCGACTGCCGGCTGCGCAGATAGACCGCGATCTTGCGCTCGAGCTCACGATTCGCCGCTTCGCCGAGATAATGCACGAACAACACGTATTCGGCCGGGATGGTCGTGTCGGCTTCGAGCTCGAACACCCAGTGACCGTCGCCGCGTTGCGCGGCGCGCAATGCCGTCGCCGCCGCGTCGATGCGGCGATCGAGCTGTGGCATATCCTTCGAACGGAGGAGGTCGCTGGTCTCGGTCATGTGCGTCTACGCGAGCGAAGCTGCGCGCTCGCCCGAACGAATGGCGCTTTCGATGGTCGGTGGCAAGCCCGTGTCGGTCCAGTCTCCCGCGAGGATGACATTGTCCCATTTTGTCTGCGCTGGGGGACGCAAAGCCTCCTGCGTGGGATCGGTGGCGATGGTGGCGCGGCGCTCGCGCACGACCTGCCAGGGCGGCAGCGTGTCGGGAAGGCCGGCGACCTGCGCCACCTCACGCCAGACCTCGCGCGCCAGCTCTTCTCGCGGCTGCTGCATCAGTGCGTCGGCGGCGCTGATAGTGATCGAGACGCGGCCGGGATACGAGAAGATCCATTGCGTCGTCGCGTGGACCACGCCGGTCATGATCGGCAGATTGAGCGCATCGGCCTTGAAGTGCAGGTTGGCGATGGCGCGGAACTCCGTCGGCACGGTCAGGCCGGGCAGCAGCCGCGACGCGAGATTCGGCGGTACCGCAATGATCACCCCGTCACCCGCGGCGAGGGGCACGATATCGCCGCTGAAATCGAGCCGCGTCGCACGCCCGCCGTCGAAGTCGATGCTATGCAGCTCGTGGCCAAATTTGATATCCGTCTCCTTCACTTTCAGCCAATCAACCGCCGGGTCGACGAAGGCGGTCGACAGTCCTTCCATCGCAATCAGGGGTCGGCAGTTCCGGCCGCCGGCGGCGATGGTTTCGCGCAGCAACGTGGCGGCAAGCTGGGCCGAGGATTCTGCTGGCGCATTGTTCAGCGTCGCCAGGAAGAACGGCTCGACCAGCCGCTCATAGAGCGCGCCGGAGCAGTCGATCAGCTCGCCGATCGCCTTGCGACCCGGCATCCACAACAGGCGTGCGAACACCAGGTAGTCTGTGGCGCGCGTGTTTGGCACGCGGCTCTCATCGTTGAGGATCCACCATGGCAAAAAGCCGTCACCAAGCCGCAGCGTCCAGCGCTCGCGCGTGCGCAGGTCGACGAATGGAAAATCTGCGCTCGCCGGACCATGCATGCGGTCGCGCGCGCCAATCAGGTCGAGATAAGACAGCGCCGCGCGGTTGCCTGAGAGGATGACGTGGTTGCCATTGTCGATCGGCATGTTGAGGACCGTGTCGACATAGGAGCGGCAGCGGCCGCCGGCCTGCGCACCGGCCTCATGCAAAATGACGCGCCGGCCCGCCTGCGTGAGCCGCGCGGCGGCGGACAGGCCGGCAAGGCCGGCGCCTATGACGTGGACTGTGCCTGAGGTCATGCGACGTAACTGCGAAGCACGATCTGCGCGAACTCGCGCTTGCCGAGCTTCACGTGCGCGCGGGGCGCAGCCCAACCGCGTGCGATCAGCCCTTTCAGGATACGCTTGTAGGCCTCGCCCATGATGCGCGGCGCGCGCACAACGGCGCGCGGGCTCGCCGCCATGATGGTGTCGGCTTTCTCGAAATGCTGTGCGGCGAGCGCTGCGACCGCCGTGCAGGCGCTGGCAAGCGTGGGCTGCGCCAACACCGTCTCCGGATCGCTGCTAGTAATGCCGGCCGTCGTGAGATAGTCGCGCGGCAAGTAAAGCCGCCCGATGCCGGCATCCTCGTCGAGGTCGCGCAGCGTATTGGTCAGCTGCAAGGCCCGGCCGAGGTGATAAGCGAGATCAAGCCCTTCTTTCTCTGGCATGCCGAACACCCGCACGGACAGCCGTCCGACGGCGCTCGCGACGCGGTCGCAGTAGAGATCGAGCGTGGCAAGGTCTGGCGCGCGGATATCGGCGCGCACGTCCATCTCCATGCCGTCGATGATGGCGAGGAAGTCCTGTTTCTGGAGCCGGAAGGTCCGTACCGCTTGTGCGAGGCTGGCCAGCTGAGGCGGCTCTTTGCCAGCGTAGATTTCGTCGATATCGCGGCGCCATTGCTCGAGCTGACTGAGCCGTTTGGTTCGGTCGCCGCCATCGTCGGCGATGTCGTCGACAGCGCGGCAGAAGGCATAGATTTCGTACATCGCCTGGCGCTGCTCGCGCGGCAAGATGCGCATGGCGGCGTAGAAGGAACTGCCGGAGGCGGTCGCCGCGGCGTTTGCCGCGCCGTTCACGCTGCCGTTGCGCACGAAACGGCGCGACGCGCCCTGCATGATGCCCATTACGGCCACGCCGGCGACCTCGATCTTGCCGAGATGTACCCGCTCCGACAGCGGATCGTGCTTGCGCAGGATACGCGTGAGCTTCTCGGCCAGCCGCTGGATGACGGCGACTTCGAGGCTGAGCCCGCGATCCTTGATCTGCTCCGAGAATACCGCGCTTTTTCGCAGCAGCCCGTCGACACGATCGCAGATGTCGGTGAGAGCGGCGCGCAGCTGCGGTGAGGCCGCCGGCATATTGAGGTCTTCGTCGCGCGCACCATGCCGGCTCACGATATCGAGCGGCAGATAGACACGGTCGAGATTGCGATAGTCGGCGGCGCAATCCTGGGCGTGATTGATGATCTGCAGCGCCGCGCAGAGCGCGTCATTGGCCGCCCAGGTCGCGCGGTCCTCGCCGTGGACGTCGAGAACGAAGCGCCCGACCGGCATCGCCGAATAGCGGCAATAGTTCATCAGATCGTCCCAATCGCGGTAGCGCAGCTTGGTGACGTCCATGCGGAACGCATTCAGCAGGTCCTGCGCGTGCTGCTGCGACAACCGTCGCTCGGTCAGCTGCTGGCGTAGCGCCACGCCTTGTGGCTCGGCATCGTTCTTGCCGAGCAGCGTCGCCTCCAGACTGTCCAGCAGACGCAGCTTCTCCTCGGGCGCGAGCGAAGCGTGATCGGCGACATCGTCGGCAACCCGAACGAAATCGTAGAAGGCGAGAATCGGCTTGCGGTGCCGCGCCGCAATCAGCATCGAGGCCACCGGGAAATTTTCGCCGTGGTGATCCTTGCCGCTGCGAACGTCGGCCGCGATCGTCATTGCACGCCCCGCGGCGCCGCCTGAACGCGGCCTTTCCACTGCCCGCCCTGACCGCGCGCGTATTGCAGCGCCGATTCGATCGTCCACAACGTGTAGGTGAGGGCAACGAGCGGCAGCGCCAACCCCCAGAGCGGGTTGAGACGATAGAGTCGCAACGTTGGCTGGAAGGCGACCGCCATCATCAGCCAGGCGGCAAGGCCGATCCATTGCGGCAGACCGCTCGCGGATACTGCTAGCAGCGGCGCAACCAAAAACGTCAGGGCCATGCCGACGACCGTACCGAGGAGGTGCAGCGGCGAATAGCCGAGTTGCGCATAGGCCGAGCGCGTCACCATCTGGCGGATCGGTCCGAAGCCCTCATAGGCCCGGATGCTGCGCACGTTGTCGGTGAGGCCAAGCCAGATCGGTCCCTCCGCCTTCAACTGGCGCGCCAACGCGCAGTCGTCGATCAGCGCGTTGCGGATGCTGTCGATGCCGCCCGACTCCTCAAGCACATCGCCGCGCACCAGCATGCAACCGCCGGCAGCTGCCGCCGTCTCGTGCTCCCGGCGCGCGACCCAGGCAAACGGGTAGAGCATCTGGAAGAAGAACACGAAGGCTGGAATGAATGCGCGCTCGGCGAAGCTCTCGCAGCGCAGCTTCGCCATCAGCGAGGTCAACACGGTGCGTCCGCTTTCGGCGCGTGCAACGAGGCGCTTGAGAGCGCCCGGCGCGTAGACGATGTCGGCATCGGTGAGCAGCAGATAGCGCGGCGCTCTGGCGAGAGCGGCGGTCACGCCCTGTTTCTGCGCCCAGACCTTGCCGGTCCAGCCCGACGGCAGCGCTTCGCCATCAATGATCGTCAGGCGCTCGCGCGCGCCGGCCGACTCCGTAGCCTCGGCTGCAATGCGGCCGGTGCCGTCCGCACTGCCGTCATCGACCACGACGGCGCGAAGATCTGGATAGTCCTGATCGAGCAGCGAGCGCACTGTCTGTCCAATCGTTGCCGCCTCGTCGCGCGCCGGGATGACCGCGATCACCGCCGGCCATGTGGGTGGTGCGGGCGGCTGCGGCCAGTCGTCACGCTCGCGCCCCAACCAGAATAGCCCGCGCGCCGCGAGCAGATAGACCCACACGGCAAGGACGAGGAATGCAATGATTTCAACCATTTATCGGAAGTCCTGCACCGCCCTATGGTCCCGGTTTCAGGCATCAGAACCGGGGCCCGCACTATAAGGTTCCAATATTGGCCTTGGCGGGGCGACGCAATACAAGGCGCGGCATGGATTTCTCAGGGACAGCGTTGGTCACCGGTGCGAGCGGCTTCGTCGGCTCTGCCGTCGCGCGCAAGCTCGCCGAGCACGGGCTGCGGGTGCGCGCGCTGGTCCGGCGCAGCAGCCCGGTCCAGCACCTGTCGGGTGTCGACATCGAGTTCGTCACCGGCGATCTGCGCGATGCGGAATCGGTGCGCGCAGCCATGACAGGCGCGCGCTATCTCTTCCACGTCGCCGCCGATTATCGGCTGTGGGCCCGCGATCCGAACGAGATCATCGAGAACAACATGCGCTCGACGCGCATCGCGATGGAGGAGGCGAAGCGGGCCGGAGTCGAACGCATCGTCTATACATCGAGCGTCGCGACGTTGAGAACGAGCCCGAGCGGCGAGATCTTTGACGAGAGCGTTAATATGGAAGAGGCGCACGCCATAGGCGCCTACAAGCGCAGCAAGCTGCTGGCCGAGAAGGTGGTCGTCGACATGGCGCGGCAGGGATTGCCCGCGATCATCGTCAATCCGTCGACGCCGGTTGGTCCACGCGACGTCAAGCCGACGCCGACCGGGCGGCTGATTGTCGAAGCAGCGGCCGGCCGCGTGCCGGCCTTCGTCGATACCGGACTCAACATGGTGCATGTCGACGATGTCGCCGAAGGGCATCTGGCTGCGCTCGAGCGCGGCCGGGTCGGCGAGCGCTACATCCTCGGGGGGCAGAACGCGGGCCTGTCGGAAATACTCGCGACCGTCGCACAGCAGACCGGTCGGCGGCCGCCTCGCCTCAAGCTGCCGCGCCGCGCCATTTATCCGGTTGCCTATGTTGCCGAGGCCGTCGCGCGCCGCAGCGGGCGCGAGCCCTTCATCACGGTCGACGGCCTGAAGATGTCAAAGAATCTGATGTTCTTCACGAGCGCCAAGGCCGAGAACGAGTTGGGCTACCGCGCACGTCCTTATGCCGAAGGCATCAGGGACGCAATCGACTGGTTCAGGAAAGTCGGCCGGCTTTAATCAGAACTGAACGCCGCGGCGCTCACGGAGGAAGCCGAAGAACTCGATAGCCTCGCGCATGCGGCGCTTGAGCATCTCGGGGCTCAGCGCCATCTCCTTGACGATCGAGGCGATCTTGGGTGCGCGGAAATAGAAGCGCGTGTAGAACTCCTCGACCGAGTGGAAAATCTCAGTATGGGAGAGGTGCGGGTAGTGCAGCGGCGCGACCTGCACGCCGTGCTCGTCGATCAATTCCGCATTGTCG
>Ga0187779_10002802_pt1 | contig 10606 bp, 9 predicted proteins | sample 1015_Q2_SP10_10__FD_132435 | JGI IMG/M metagenome (GOLD analysis project Ga0187779, IMG submission 132435) | Tropical peat soil microbial communities from peatlands in Department of Meta, Colombia - 1015_Q2_SP10_10_MG | ecosystem: Environmental > Terrestrial > Soil > Wetlands > Peat | place...
CCAAGTCAATTAAAATAAAATTGTCATTAATCTATTGATTATCAATATTTTGAGATGTGGACTTAGCAGACAATAACTTTGATTGCCAAATTAATTGACAAACTTTGATAGGATACGATAAAATAGTGTTATAAAAAGGTAAAACATGAAAATAAATTTTAAAGTCCTCAGTATCCCCCCTTATATCTCAACGGCCTGGAAGCATATCTGTTCCCTCCATATCGAAAATCGTCAGGGAGATGTCATTCTCGTCATTGGAATGATGAATGGTCAAAAAATTGAAATTCCAAACCTCCAACCGAGAATAATTGAGCTGATTTTTTCCTCTCACAGTAAATACCTGGACCAGGAAGTAAGTTCAAAAAATTCTTTATCATCTGAAAGTTTCTCACTCGGTTTTCCATTAAAAATCGGAAGCCCTGGACTAGAAAACATTGAAATGGCGATGCAGCATCAACCTGAGCAGAAGGATTCACCTGATCTTCCGCCAGAAGTGCTCACGAAAATTCGGTCTATTTCTAAAGCGATGGGAATAGATGAAGCAGGCCTTGTCATGAAAGCAGAGCCTCACTGCAACTGCCCCTACTGCCAAATCGCGAGGGCTATTTTAAATGGCAGCGAAGAAAATGAAGTGGCTGATGTTGCTGAGGAGGAGCTAACATTCCGAAATTGGGATATCGAGCAGACAGGAGACAAGCTCTACATCGTATCGAATGAAAAGGAGAAATACAGCGTCTACTTAGGAGAGCCTATAGGCTGTACTTGTGGAGAAAACAACTGCGATCATATCCGCGCAGTTCTTAAGTCTTAAGAAACTATTAAGAGTATATTTCCGGATGAGCTTTTATAAATGTCACATATTCACGCATTATCTCTTGACGCTCTTCCCATGAAGGCGGATGGTCTTCTATTTTCTTCATATCCTTTCCATCGAGTATCTGCTTAAAGAAATAGATCATTCTGTAGCCGCAACTCCATCCATCTACCTGAGGAAAATAGTGATTACAAATAAGGGTATACGGTCCCCCCTCTTTCGTAATTTTCAAATCGAGCTCTTTTAAGATTCTTATTTCAGTTGGATTCAACCCCCTTCTTCTAAGAGGATCGTAATGAGCGATCGTTTTCTTTTCCTTATCTATGACGAGAGAAATATAATGCTTATGATAATAGACAGGAATAAATACCATTTTTATATTCTCCCCGACAATCATATCGGAAACGTTCTCTTTAAAATTTTTGAGATATTTCTTTCTGGTCATTGGAGCAACATAAATATCAGGTCGATCTTTTGTCCATTCATTTAGAGTTTCCGTAATGAAGTGTGCTTCCGCTTTCCTACCATTAAGAGGCATAGGCTCACCATAAAAACAAGCTCTAAAAATGGCTCTTATATGCAAAAAAATTTCCTGAAAAAAGGTTATAACTGACCAACAAATCCCTCCACTAAATTCTCTCATCGTTTCAAGACGGTCATAAACCGGCGTAAATGGTAGCGAATTTTGCTTGTCTCCATTCACACTAAAAAGCTGATCAACACGAGAGGTGTTATTTAGACTACTAGGTTCCATAATTAATACCCTCTCGTTTTTGATTAGCTTTAATAGTTTCTCTTATATTTTGAAGCTCAGCGTGGGATGGCGGATTTGCCTCTATTTGCTCCATCGTGAGCCCTTTAATCACTTGGCAGCAAAAATGAATACATCTATATCCACAACTCCATCCGTCTTCTTGAGGCCGCTTTTTATTGCTGATTACGGTACACCTCTCTTTAAACTGAACTTTAAGCGCTTCAATAATTTTCTGCTCATAATCATTAAGATCACGATTATATAAAGGCTCGTATCTCATTATCTCGTAAATCTCTTCCTTTTTTCGAAGGGTTATTGTTGTAAAATGATTGTTAAGAAACACAATAAATAAGATGGTCTTTTGCAACTGCAAGCATTCCAGAAAAAATTCTTCTTGATCCACTAATTGAGCATACCATAAAAAGGCATAGTTCTTCGAATCCTTGTTAAGGCTTTCTATTGCCCTCCTAATCTGCGATTCGTCAATCCATTCGGCATGTGGTGGACTCCCTTCTACTCGAGGTTTCTCATCTTGAGGTGTTACTTGTATTAGAGATTTAGGTTGCCAGATAGAATGAATCAGTTTTTTAAAATAGTCAAAGAACGCTGTAAGCCAGTTTCTAACTTTTCCCCAACTGGATAATTCCGTCTCAATGTTATCGACAACAGGTTGTGTGGAGGTCTGAAATGGAATCGACACCTCTACTGGTGGGATAATTACTGTTTGATTTGTTTCTACTCGCTCAGTTTTCATAAACATCTATTTTTGAGTTCTGCTTCAGCTTTAAATTCTTTATATCCTTTGAGATAATCGAGAATCTCTCTATCTGTCGGGGGCTCGGCATCGATCTGTTCCATCGTCAACCCATTGAGGACCTTTTTAAAAAAATGGATGGATCGATAGGCGCAGCTCCAGCCATCCCTTTGTGGGAAGGATTGATTTTGTATAAGTTTATAGTCATCACCGATGAATGATTTATATTTTTCGATCGCTTCATTCTCGTGTTCGTTCAGCTTACCTTGATATAAAGGATCGTAATGAAGTATCTGCTTTTTTTCTTTATCCAAAACTAAAGATCTAAAATGGTTCCTCACGCCAATGATAAAAAATAGTTTAGATTTATTGGATGTTTTCATGTGTTCTAAAATGACCTTAACACATTCGGGAAGGAATAAGACTTTTCTATTTAAAACATTGTCACTGATCAAATATATTTCAGCGTTTCCTTGATCAAAAAATTCTCTCACAACATGCTCGATATAACCAGAACAACCCTTTTCTGGAGTTATTTTTTTATCTGTTTTCGCATTAGTTGCTGATTCCAAAGGCTTTTCTTCATCTTGTTTGCTCGTTTTTGGAGACTTCAGTTTGTCAAAGAAAGAAACGAAATAGAAAAACCAACTCTTTATTTTTTCCCAAAAATTGAACAAAGGCTCAAAACACAGTGATTCGAGATGATCTCTATCTCTTTCATACTTAGGACTAAGAGGGACCATAACAGGATTTTGAATAATGATAGGACTTTGAACTTCTTTTATTGTGCTAGGTTCCATATAATTTTTCTTTAATTTAGCTCTAATTTTAACATAATTAGTAATAAATGAAAAAATAAAATAAAGTATTTGAACCTATCTTAATAAAAAAAACTTTGATTTTTGAAGGATTTTTTAGCATCTTTTAAGACAACTTTGCAGGACATACTTAATTAAGTAGGCCAAAAAGTTGTCTTAAAAGATGCGAAAAAAGGCTCAAAAAGCAAAGGGTTTTTTTATCAAGATAGGTTCTTACTATTGGCTTCTATTGCTTTGCGAGTTAAACTTTTTTTTAGAATCTTCTTATCTTGCTTGTAAGAAATTCGAAGTAAATCCTAGAATCACGAATAAAATTACATTTCGAAAAAAGGAGTTCCTTCATGTCCAAGTTTTTTCTTCACTCTTTAGCAGCACTCCTTCTGTCCACTCTTCCAGGTGTTGCAGAAGAATCAACCCTTATCGCTTCGCCACTTTTTGCCACTAACGAATTGGAGCCTACTGAATTTGCCAAACAAATTCCTCTTAAGTTTGAATCGCCAAAAGCACCGGTTATTTCATTCAAGCCTTTCACGGGAAAAATTAAAGGTAAAAAAGTGCGCTTGAGAGTCAATCCAGACCTTGAAAGTCACATTGTAAAAGAATTACCCAAAGATGACCTGGTCGTCATCGTAGGCGAAAAGGATGATTTTTGGGCCATCCAACCTCCAAATGAAACCAAAGCCTATATTTTTCGAAGTTTCGTCTTGGATAATGTCGTCGAAGGCAATCGCGTAAATGTGAGACTATTTCCCGATCTCGAAGCACCCATCATCGGACATCTCAACGCGGGGACCAAGTTGGATCATCCAGAGATCAGCTCTGTCAATAATAAATGGTTTGAAATCCAGCCTCCTGAAGATACGGTCTTTTACATGGCAAAGGAATTTATCGAATATGCTGGCGGTCCTGAACTAAAAGCTCAAGTAGATAAAAGAAAGTCCACCGCGGAACAATTCTTGGACGCCGCTTATCTCGTCTCTCAAGCCGAGCTTTGCAAATCTTTTGAAGAAATGGATATCGAGCGCGTGAGCCGCAATTTTACCACCATCGTCAATGAGTATTCTGAATTTCCAGAGTATATCCACCAAGCAAAAGAAGCGTTAACAGCTCTTCAAGAAGCTTATCTGCAAAAGAAGATCGCCTATTTGGAAGCGAGAGCTTCGATTACCACTGAAAAAGAAGAGATCTTAAAATTCGAGATCGAAGAGCCAAAAGAAGTCACTCTTGCTGTAGAGGCGAATGACAATCCTTCCATCAATGATAAAATGAAGATGTGGGAGCCGATAGAAGAAGCCATCTACCACTGCTGGGCGCAAATCAACGAGCAAAAAGATCAAGGCTCTTTCTACGATGAGCAAAAACTCAACGCGATGCTCATTTCTGGCATGCTTGAAGCCTATACAGCTCCTACAAAAAATAAGCCAGGAGACTTTATCTTAAAAAATAAAGATATCCCAGTGGGTTATCTCTACAGTACCAAAGTCAACCTTCAACAGTTTGTGGGCAAAAGAATCAGCGTACTCGCAACACCACGACCTAACAACAATTTTGCCTTCCCGGCCTATTTTGTTTTAGATGTGGAATAATGGAACTTAGAGAATGGGCCATTCGTATCCTTAGCGCGGATACGATGGCCGAAAAATTGCTCTCCCCTTCTCACCTCACCGATGCTCACACTGGAGACTCATTGCGATGGAAAGAGCCATCAAGACCACAAGGGATGGGCTTTAAAAAGCACACCTCTCGCGATAAGCTTCCCGCTTTTCATGACTTGCAGAAAAAGGATTATCGGGCTGTCTGTCTCCATCGCTTTGCAGGGCATGAGCTGCTCGCTGTCGAAATTATGGCCTTCACTATACTCGCCTTCCCTGAGGCACCTAAACATTTTCGAAAGGGGCTTGCAAACACCTTAAAAGAAGAACAGCAGCATGTACAACTCTACATCAGACGTCTTAAAGAGATGGGCCTTATCTTCGGAACTCTGCCTCTCTACCGTCATTTTTGGAGCTACACGCCTTATATCACTTCTCCTCTACATTATATCAGCCTGATGAGCTTGACCTTCGAAATGGCCAATCTCGACTTCGCTCCTCTCTACGGCAAGGCCTTCGCCTCTCACGGCGACTCCCTCTCTGCTTCTCTCATGGAGCAGATTCTGCAGGATGAGATCTCCCATGTAGGTTTTGGTTGGAACTGGTTAAAAAAATGGAATGAGAAAGGCCATTCTCTTTGGGACACCTGGACAGCGCATCTTCCTCCCAGAATTACCCCTGCACGCGCCAAAGGCTTGATCGTCCATGAAGACCCTCGCAAAAAGGCTGGCATCTCAACAGATTGGATCGAGCGGATTAAAACGGCCCGGGTTGAATGAAAATAGTGCCCATCCAGATGGAAAGGGTATATCCTATCCTTTCAATCTCGAGCAAGTTAACACACTTAAAATCAATGGTTTAATAAAAATTATCGTTCTTTAATAGAATTTAATATTGGTTTGTTAAAATAATTATTAACAAAGTAAAATAAAATTTTGTAAAAACGAAATAATAATAACTAAGAGATAACCATGACAAAAACTATTTTTTTCACGAGAACTCAATTTATTGATCCCGAAATACATTTACGACTCCAAAAGTCTAACTTGAAATTGGTAAGTAAAATTGAGACTCTTTTTGAAGCCTGTCTTTTAAATGTTCTCTTTCAGCAGCAGAAGCGATCACCTATTATCTTTAAATTAACAATAAACTCCCTTTCTGCTGAATCCCTCTTTTTAAATAGGGTTTTGTTAAAATCGCAGAAAGAGACATCTAGCTTTTCTGATTACGATCATTCAAGTTACCATTATCAAAAGACAAATAGTTATAAACAAGAAGAGGCTAAACCTCAATTGTCAAAGTCTATTCCTACTTTGGCTCAAACTAATGATCTTTTCGATATAGAAACTGAGTTGCCAGAGCAACTCTTTCATGAGGAAGAGTTATTCGAAGAAACCGTTCCTGCCGTTCAAGCTGATATCGCTGAGATTGAGCCAGAGCTACCTGAAATGGAGCCTGAGCTTCCAGAAGGTCACTTTTAATTCTCTTCTGGACTTGGTTGCATCAGACGAGGCACCCTCTCGATCACCTCGTTAGCGTCGAGGTCTGTATCTGAGGGGGCTGCATGAAGATCCTTAAGACGCCTGGCTGAGACAAGAACCCTCGCCTCTAAGGAGCCTATCGCTTTATTATAATCGTCTACAGCTCCTTTTAATGACCTCCCAAGCTTTGAAAAGTGAGAGCCCATATCCACCAATCTTTTGTAAAGTTCGTAACCCAGATCGCAGATTTCTCGGGCATTTTTAGAGAGCTCTTCCTGTTTCCAACCATAGGCGATACTCTTTAAAAGAGCGATCAGAGTGGTAGGTGTTGCAATGATAACACCCTGTTCTACTCCGTATTCGATAAGAGAAGGGTCCTGCTCGAGGGCGGCTCCGAAGAACGTTTCCGAAGAGAGAAAGAGGATGACAAACTCCGGCGTCGGCTGAAACTTCTCCCAGTAGCTTTTTCGCCCAAGTGAGATGAGATGGGATCGAATATGTCTTGCATGTTCTCTTAATTTTGCTTGCCTCATCTCTTCATCGGTGGCAGAGGCGGCAGCTAAATAAGCATCTAAGGGCACTTTTGAATCGATGACGACCTGTCTTCCACCAGGTAGTCGAACGATCAGATCGGGTCTCATCCTCCCTTCGCCACTGTCTTCGGGGACTTGTTCATAGAAATCACAATGGTTTAACATCCCCGCCATCTCTACGACTCTTTTAAGTTGTATTTCACCCCATTTTCCCCTCACATTAGGCGAGCGCAAGGATTTTGCCAAATTACTCGTCTCCAGGTAGAGCTGCTTTTCTGTCGCATTCATTCTCTCGATTTTCATCTCGAGTTCTTTGAGCGACTCTTTTACAGGCAAAACGAGATGGGAGATCTCCTGCTTTTTCTGGTCGAGGGTGAGATTGGCAAGATGTAAAAAAGAGCGGTTATTCTTCTCTAGGGCCTCTTGAGAAAGAGCTTGAAAAGCGAGAGAGAATCTCTCCTTCGTTTCTTCCAGAAGAGTCAATTTTTCTTCGAAAGTTTTTCTCTCTTCTGTCAGTCGCGTTTCGAGCTCTACTTTTTTCATTTTCAGATCGACCATCTCTCTTTCTGTCTTTAACCATCTGAAAGACAAAAAAGCGGAGAGGAGGATAAGAAAAATTAAAAACAGAATCATTCAAGATCATCGGGTTCCGGTTCAAAATCTTCCAACGTTTTGGATTTCTTTCCAGCGATTAATCTGATAAGAGAAAGAATCCAGGCAATGATCACATATCCCCAAGATACGATGAAAAAGGCGATGGAAAAATAGTAAAGGATCCCATAGAGAATAAAAATGGCGATCAGGACAGTCAGATAGATCAGTTGAAAAGAGGGAATACGAAAATGAAGCATCTTGAGGCTTGGAAACTTCCATCTGCTGACCATAAAATAACCGAGAACGATCATCGCAGAGACCAGAATAATCGCCTTCATATTCAGTGTTAATATAGGAAGAGCATCGACAAAAGGAGAAGCAAAGAAGAGATTCAAAGAGATGGCAGCAGCAGCAGCAGCAGGTATGGGTAGCCCTGTGAAATGTTTTTTTTGTGCATTTATCTCGTCCTTGTTCCCTCTTGCAGCTGCAGCTCTCACATTATATCTTACTAGCCTTAACACCCCACAAAGAGAATAGAACATAACCCCTATCATGGCATAAAAGGAAAGGCCTGTTCCACGTTCCAGTGAAAGAGCCTTTAAAAGAAGCACGGAAGGGGCAACCCCAAAAGAAATGGCATCTGCAAGTGAGTCAAAAATAAATCCAAATTCGCTCTCGGCATGAATCGCTCGAGCAATAGCCCCATCCAACAGATCAGCAAACGCCGCGAGCAGCAGGAGCATTATCGATGAATAAAGAACTTGATAGGTGCCTGCCCCAGGCTCGACCATATTCACTTTAAAGATCACAAATAAACCACATGCCAGACCAAAGGCAGTAATAATATTTGGGATGACATATACTTTTTTCATGAAGCTGCTAAAGTGTTTCCAACCTAACCTTAAATGAGTGGAACTTTCTTAGCAAGAAGGCTTAAGGATTTTGGATTTTTAAGCAATTTTAACATCTTTTTTTTACTGGACGAAAAGGGTTCAACCACAATATATAGTGTTTATAGAAACATAAAAATACTACATGTAGTAGGAAGCGCTTTTCAAAACACGCAAGCGAGGTTTAAACGATATGCCAAAGACATCCCCTTCAGAACAAGCTGCTGAGTCGAAAAAAGGACGTAGAAGTCCTTTGAACGAAAATGATTATACCGTTGTCAAAAGAGACGGGAGTCTCGTTCCATTTCGAAGAGAGCGTATCTTCCGCGCTTTAGAAGCTGCCTTTAGAGACACTAAAAAATGTCCTCATCCTGAACTATTGCCAGAAGAGATCAAGGACTCTCTCGAAAAGCTCACACACCTCGTCGTCACGCAGGCCATCGCATTTGCAAGTAAAGGGGCGTGTCTTACGGTCGAAGGCATACAGGATATCGTGGAGATCACTCTGATGAAGAATGGGTACCACGATGTAGCAAGAGATTACATCATCTACAGAGACCAGCACAAAGCTCTTAGGGAAGATTCTCCTCAAAATTTAAAAGTGTACCGCGAAGGAAGTACTACTTCCGTCCGATTCAATCCTATGAAGGTCGCCTCATCCATTGAAAAACTTTTCCGCAGATTCCATAAAAGTGAAGGGCCCTCTTCTCAAAATATCATTGATGCTGTCAACCTGATCACACAAAAAGTTGTCGACCGCGCTGTTTCTTTTGCAAAAGCAGAACCGCTTCTCCATGTCAGAAATATTCAAGATTTCATCGAAGAAGCTCTGATGCGTGAAGGATTTTTCCATGTCGGCAAAGAATATATTCTTTATCGTGCGAGCATCGGAGAGCAAACATTAGTCGAAGAAAAATCCTCTTCCGAAGAAGAGGACAAGCAAAGGCAGTTCACCATCGTTCAAGGTGATTTGCAATCGCGTGTGATGACAGAAAAAGAGATCCAAAAAACGATCGCCTTTGCCTGTCGAAACCTCGAAAATGTATCGGTAACAGAGCTCGTCGAAGCCTCCATTTTGAACTTTTATGAAGGGATGAAAGAAAAAGAGGTAGATCTCTCAAACATGATGGCAGCGAGAAGCAAAATTGAAATGGAGCCCGTCTACTCCACAGTAGCATCTCGCCTTCTTCTCGATGTGATCTACCGAGAGACGATGGAGATCCCAGCCTCTGATCGCTCTTTAATACACAAACATCGCGCCTACTTTAAAAAATACATCAAACAGGCGGTCGGTTTCGGTAGACTCAATCCTCTTCTTCTCGATTTCGATCTCGACCAGCTTGCAGAGGCGATGGACCTTTCCCGTGACGATCAATTCACCTATTTAGGTCTTCAAACACTCTACGACCGCTATTTCATCCATCAGATGGAAAAAAGATTAGAAACTCCTCAGATCTTTTGGATGCGTGTAGCCATGGGGCTTGCGATCCTTGAGAAAGAGGATAAAAATGCAAAAGCGATCGACTTTTATAATGTCCTCTCTCAATTTCTCTACGTCTCTTCCACGCCTACTCTTTTCAATTCCGGCACGACTCACTCCCAACTCAGCTCCTGCTTTCTTTTGACAGTGATGGACGATCTGAGTCATATCTTCAAGACCATCTCCGACGATGCACAGCTTTCCAAATGGGCAGGAGGTCTCGGCAACGACTGGACAAACGTCAGAGCGACAGGTGCCTTGATCAAAGGAACCAACGGGAAAAGCCAAGGCGTCATCCCCTTCCTAAAAGTGGCCAACGACACTGCCGTCGCAGTGAATCAATGTTTTGCACCACATACGATGATCTATACAGGAAAAGGAACAAAAACCCTTTCAGATGTGAAAATGGACGATCTCGTGCTAGGAATTAGCGGAACCTATCGCGAAATTACCGAAAAATTAGTCTACCGGCAAAAAGAGCCCATGATAGCTCTCACGGTAAAACATGGCCTTGAACCTATCATTGTAACCACTGGACATCCCTTTTACGCCATCCGAAATGTCCCAATGGAACAGGCAATCTTGCGCACTGCGCAATGGCTAAAGAAAGGGAAAATTACCAGCGAATGGGTAGATGCCCAAGACTTAAAAAAGGGAGACTACATCGCTCAGGTCATCCCTCAAGAGGTCGTTTCTGTCCCTGGAATCGACCGAGATGAGGCTCGCCTATACGGAATTCTGTTAGGCGATGGACATCTGACAAAAGATGGACAAGAATGGGGAGTCTCCGGAAATCCCCAAAAAGACACTCACCTCGCCTTTGTTCGAACGTATCTGACCTCTCGCGGCATTCATTTCTGGGAGACAAAACGAGGAAATAGTTATCTTCAAATTCG
>Ga0187779_10002803_pt1 | contig 10602 bp, 8 predicted proteins | sample 1015_Q2_SP10_10__FD_132435 | JGI IMG/M metagenome (GOLD analysis project Ga0187779, IMG submission 132435) | Tropical peat soil microbial communities from peatlands in Department of Meta, Colombia - 1015_Q2_SP10_10_MG | ecosystem: Environmental > Terrestrial > Soil > Wetlands > Peat | place...
AGTATTTTGACCATCGCCTTATATGCATATAATTGCCTGGCGCGCCTGAAGGGATTCGAACCCCTGACCCACTGCTTAGAAGGCAGTTGCTCTATCCGACTGAGCTACAGGCGCATCCGTAAGAGTGATTCTGAGCAGCGTCAACGTATTCGCCGGCATACTCTCGCAGTCATATGAGACTCGCCGGGTAACGAAATCATAACGACTGCTGTATCTGCAACGCAAGTATGATGTCAGCTTGGTCGGGGCGAGAGGATTTGAACCTCCGACCCCCTGCTCCCAAGGCAGGTGCGCTAGCCAAACTGCGCTACGCCCCGAAGTTAATAAAGTAATGGATTATAGCGTTAAAAGTCAAATTTCGAGCGGAATATGAAGGGACAAAGGGACGAACGATGTCGTTCGGCTTGGGGCAGCTCTTATTCTCCTAAAGCCCTCCAGAGTGGTCCGCTACGATGGGAAAGGCGAGGAGCACACGGGACATCGGGGCTTATGGTTCGGGCGAGCTGATGAGAGAGCGGATCAACGCAAACCTATTCTTGACCTTGAATTTCATGTAGACGTTGCTCAGATGGTCTTTTACCGTCTGCTCGGATATATCGAGATCCTCCGACATTTCGCTGTTCGTCAATCCGTCGAGAACTCGCCTGAGTATATCCGTTTCTCTCCGCGTCAGGCTGAAATTCTTCCTGATTCTGTTCAGGTCGAAATTATTCGATACCGACTGCTCGACGATAAAGACCGTCACGAATGGACTTGGCCCTTCAGAGGGTTGTACCCTGAACATCCATGTGCTCGGCGATCCGTCAAGCTTTTTTGATATATAGATGTCGCCGGGGAAGAGCTCTCTCAGATGTGCCGTTCCTATTACGTCAAAGATTCTCTTGTTTACGGCTTCGACCTCTTCAGGGATAGTGAAACGCTTCAGGAAATTCTCGGCCTGTCGGTTCCTGTACGTGATGCTCAAGTGAGGATCAAAGACAAGCACGCCAAGAGGCATCTTGTTCAGGATAAAATCTATGACTTCATTGTTATCCATTACGTTTTAACGTAAAGGAGAAGGAGACGGATTTCTACCATGATACCACACCTTGGCGGCCAATCAAACTGAAAAAAACGAGACATGTCGCGTCGGTGCTATACGATGATCCTTGTACCAGCATTTCCCCTCAGCGCTTCCAGGAGATCTTCAGGCCTTGTGATGAGGACCTCATCTCCTCCCGATTCGAGAAACGCGATGGCAGCCTCGATCTTCGGCCCCATGCTCCCGGCAGGGAACTGCCCCTCCCCGAGATATCTCTTCGCATCGTTCATTGTGAAAGAATGTATTCTGCGCCTCGAACTGCTGTCCCAGTTGAGGTAAACGCCGTCCACATCCGTTACGATTACGAATGTTTTCATGCCGATTTCACGGCAGAGGAGGCCCGCCGTGAAGTCCTTGTCGATAACCGCGTCGACACCCTTCAGGATCCCTTCTTCCTCGATTACCGGGATGCCACCTCCTCCGCATGCGATAGGCAGAATATCGATTTCAAGAGCGGCGCGTATTGCCTCTGTCTCAACTATCCTCCGAGGCATCGGCGAAGCCACAAGCCTTCTCCATCCCCTCCCGGGTATCCTCTTCATCGTCCATCCCGACGTCTGCCTTTCTCTGACGACCTGCTCATCCGGATAGTAAGGGCCTATCGGCTTTGTCGGATTAGTAAAGGCGGGGTCATGCATATCCACTGCGACGTGAGTAATAATGGCAGAGACGGTTTTCTCGATGCCGATTCCCTTGAGTTCATTTCGCAGGCTCTGGACCATCATCGCCCCAATCCCACCCTGGCTGTCCGCGACGCAGACCGAGAGAGGCATGGGTGGTATGTAGTCCCTCGCACATTCATTTCTGAGAAGGATGTTCCCGACTATCGGCCCGTTACCGTGGGTAATCACGATCCTCTTCCCTTCCGAGACGAGGGCCGCGACGGGTTTCATGCAGGCGGCGGTGTGGGTAAACTGTTCTTCGATATACCCCCTTTCACCCGGCAGGATGAGTGCATTTCCACCGAGGGCTATAAGGACACCTTCAGAAGACATACTCCTCCAGGAAGGAATCAACCAGTCCTTCCAGGTTGATATCGAAGTCATAGGAAACCTTTACCGCAGGCTTGTCGATCCTGAGTATCTTCTCCAAATCTACCGGGGTCGCTATGACGACCGCATCTGCGGGCGTTTCCGCTATCGTCTCCTCCAGCTCTTGTATCTGGGTCTTGGAATAGCCGAGCGCGGGAAGCACGGGGCCTATGTGGGGAAATTTTGCAAAGGCCTCTTTGATCGATCCAACGGCGTAGGGTCTGGGATCGATGAATTCCGAGACAATCCCGACGGTAGCGGTCAGACCTGCACCGTGCGGCATCCCGCCATGGGTAATGGTAGGTCCGTCCTCGATGATGAGGACCCTCTTATCCTCTATCAGGGCAGGGTCGCTCACGGCAAAAGAAGAAGGCGCCTCAAGGATGCCGGCGTCCGGGTTTTCCTCAGCGATCGTCTTCCGGATGCGGCTCAGGATATCTTCGCCGACCTCGTTCACTTTTGTGATTATCAGGAGATTCGCCCTCTTCAGGTTCACCTCGCCGGGATAGAAGAGTCTCTCCTGTCCCGGCCTCAGGGCGTCGATGAGCACGATTTCGAAGTCCGGAAAGATGAAGGGGAAATCGTTGTTGCCGCCGTCCCATATGATCACCTGGGACTCTCTTACTGCTTCACCGAGAACTTCCCCATAATCGATGCCCGCGTAAACCGTAATGCCTCTCGCCACAAGGTGCTCGAACTCCTCCCGTTCTTCGATCGTGCAGGCACCCCGGTCAACATCCCCTGCTGCTGCGAACCGCTTAACAGGGATGAAGTCGCAGTAGGCCATGGGATGCCGCATCACAGAAACGCGCAAGCCCCTCTCTTTCAGTAGTCTTGCCAGCTTACGGGTGATGATCGATTTTCCGCAGCCCGTTCGGACTGCGCAGACGGAAAGTATCGGTACGCTGCTCCTGAGCATCGTCTTTTCAGGGCCGAGAAGCAGGAAATCAGCGCCGAGGGAAAGCACCTCCGATGCCTTGTGCATGAGCTCTTCGTGAGAGATGTCGCTGTAAGAAAAGACGGCCGTTGTGACGGCCCTATCCCTGATAATTTCAGCGAGTTTCTCCTCCGGGTAGATGGGGATGCCTCCGGGGTAACGCTTCCCCGCAAGTGCAGGGGGGTAGACCCTGTTTTCGATGAAGGGTATCTGGGCAGCGGTGAAGGCAACGACTTCGAAAGAGGCGTTGTTGCGGAAGAAAGCATTAAAGTTATGGAAGTCCCTTCCTCCCGCACCGAGTATCACTACCTTTTCCATAGGAGATTTATAGCATCAAAAGGGGGTCGTGTCAATAAAACTCCCTCCTCTCTTCGGCTTTGATTCTCTCGCGCGGCGCACTTGCTCAAAGACCCGCAATTAGTGCAAAATATACGGATTCTGTAACGCTTTCTGACGCGAAAAGGGGACGCATGTCTTTAAGAGTCGCTGTTGTCGGTGCGGGCTATCTCGGGCAACACCATACGAGGGTTTTTGCTGAGATGCACGGAGTTCAGCTTGTCGGGGTCGTCGATATCGATGCGGCGCGGGCCGATGAGGTAGCCGGGAGATACGGTTCGAAGTCCTATACGGACTATCACGATGTCCTCGGCGGTGCCGATGTGTTGAGTATTGTCGTTCCCACTACCGCACATTATGAAATAGCACTCGACTGCATACGGGCCCGGAAAGATGTTTTCGTTGAGAAACCGATAACCGTAACGGTGGCTCAGGCAAGCGAACTGATACGGGAGGCTGAAAGGATGGGCCGCATACTTCAGGTCGGACACCTCGAGCGGTATAATCCCGGCGTCATCGCTCTGTCCCGGATGGTGAAGGAACCGCGGTTCCTCGAAGCGATAAGAATATCCCCTTTCCTCAGCAGGGGCGCGGATGTGGACGTAACGCTCGATCTCATGATACACGATATAGACGTCATACTCAGTCTTGTCCCTTCTCCCATAGAGACGCTCCGGGCGACCGGTTATTCTGTCGTGACCGATAAGATCGACGAGGCGAGGGCGTGGATAGAGTTCCGTGACGGAACCGTGGCGCTCCTCACCGCTAGCCGCATAGAGCGGGAAAAACAGAGGAAACTGAAAGTGTTCCAGAGAAACTCGTGCATCGAGCTCGATTATCAGCGGTCAGAAATCCGGAGATATTATCGTCCGTCGGAAGCGGATGATGGACAGAAGCCGTTTGATCCCTTCGCCTGCGACCTCAAGATCGAAGTCCGGAGTGAGTCCGTTTCCGGCTGCTCGATCGATACGATCAGACCGGAATATATGGAGCCACTCGCGAAAGAGCTACAGGATTTTATCCGTTGCGTGACCCTCAGGGAGAGGCCGAAGGTCTCCGGTGTCGAGGGAAGGGATGCCCTGGAAGTGGCGCTCGAAATAAATTCCGTCATGAGGTGAACCTTGAGATGATACCGATGGTCGATCTGAGCAAACAGTTTGCGGATGTCAAGGAAGAGATCTTCGAGATGATGAGTCAGATACTCGAGAGTTCCCACTACATACTCGGACCGAAGGTTCAGGAATTTGAGAAGAAGGTCGCTGCTTACATGGGTACCGACGCCGCTCTCGGCGTGGCTTCAGGGACTGATGCCCTCCATCTCTCCCTCGAAGCGCTCGGCGTCGGAGACGGTGACGAGGTGATTACGACGCCGTTCACCTTCTTCGCTACGGCGGAGGCGATCATCTATACCGGCGCGCGTCCCGTCTTTGTCGATATCGAACCGGGCACCTTTACGATGGACTGCAGCAAGATAGAGGAGCGGATAACGCCGAAGACCAAGGCCATCCTGCCTGTCCATCTTTTCGGCCATCCCGCTGACATGGAGAAGATCATGGACATTGCGGCGAGGCATGGCCTCTCCGTGATAGAGGACTGTGCACAGGCCTTCGGTGCTGCAGTGGGAAAGAGAAAAGTCGGGAGTTTCGGGCAAGCCGGCTGTTTCAGTTTTTATCCGAGTAAGAACCTCGGTGCTTACGGAGACGGCGGGATGATAACGTTTCATGACGGAAACCTCTCCGAGCTCTTGAAAAGCCTGAGGAATCACGGGTCGAGAGGCGCATACGTCCATGACGCCGTGGGCTTTAACAGCAGACTCGACGAGATACAGGCCGGGGTGCTCCTCGTGAAGTTTAAGAGGCTCGATGAATATAACCGGAAACGGCGGGAAAAGGCCTCGTGCTACCGTTCCCTGCTCTGCGATTCGGTCCGATGTCCGTCCGAAAAGGAGGGAAATTATCACGTGTACAATCAATATACGATCATGTCCGGGGACAGAGACGAGATCCAGAGAAGACTGAAGGAATCCGCGGTCTCTTCCGTCGTTTATTACCCCCTGCCCCTTCATCTCCAGCGTGCGCTGAGTTTTCTCGGACACCGGGAAGGTGATTTCCCGGCCGCAGAAAGGGCATCGCGGGAGGTGCTCTCCCTGCCCATTTATCCCGAACTTGAAGAATCGGCGATAGAAGAGATCGCCGCGGCAATAAGGAAGGTTTCCGGATAACCAGATGAAGACCGTCATGATTGTGGCAGGCGAGAGCTCAGGTGAGTGGTACGGTTCTCTCTTGGCAGGAGAACTGAAGCGTTTCTGGCCGGGCATCAGAGTTCTCGGCATCGGCGGTTCGAGGATGAGGGAAGCCGGAGTCGAGATCCTTGCGGGGATATCCAGCGCGTTCGGCATAGCGGAACTCCTGCCTTCATTGAGAAAGATCCGGGAATCATTCAGGCTGGCGGTAAAGGCCATTACCGAAACGAGGCCCGAGGTTGTCGTCCTCATCGATTTTCCCGATTTTAACTTCAGGCTCGGCAGGGTTGCGAAGCGATATGGGCTCAAGGTCCTCTACTATGTGAGCCCTCAGGTATGGGCCTGGCGGAAGGGACGGATACGGGTCATGGGAGAGATTGCCGACAGGGTCGCTGTGCTGCTCCCCTTTGAAGAGGAGATGTACCGAAAGGCAGGCATCCCGTCGGAGTTTGTCGGTCACCCCGCCATGGAAGAGATAGAGGAGGCGCGGAAGGCAGGGGACTTGCCGGATAGCGACAAGCCGGTCATGAGAAGAAAACTCGGGCTTGCCGCCGGACAGCCGGTAGTCGCTCTCCTCCCGGGGTCAAGGCCCCATGAATTGAGGACACTCATGCCCGTCTTTCTCGACCTTGTTAAACAGATTAAGGCGGAATTACCGGAGTCCGGATTTGTTATGCCCATCGCTCCCAATATCGATGTCGAGAAGTTCAGGCGGTATATCGATGCGCTTACGCTCGAAGGCGTCTTGATCGTGAAGGGGAACTCGATAGAGTGTCTTGCCTGTTCTGATCTGGCGGTCATCGCCTCCGGCACGGCGACCCTCCAGGCGACGCTTCTCGGCGTGCCCTTTGTCGTCGTCTATAAGGTCTCTCCCGTCACGTATCTTATCGGCAGGGTCTTCGTGAGCGTGCGGCACATATCCCTCGTGAATATTATTTCGGACTCGGGGGTCGTTCGTGAGCTCATTCAGCGCCATGCAAACGCGCAGGATATTATGCAGGAACTCAGGCGTATACTCTTCGATGAACAGTACCGGCTCGGGATGACGTCTTCCTTCGAAAAGGTACGGAGAATTTTTGCTGGGAAACGGCCATCCCGCAGGGTTGCGGAAATGATCGGCGAGATGGCGGGATGGGAACTCCAAAAGGTAGGAGGCCCTTCAGGGAGGGATTGATGGAGGGTCTAAGGAAGATATTACTCCTGGTGATGCCGTACTGGAGGCGTCTCGTCGTCGCAGCCATCTGCAGTCTCATTGTCTCCGGACTGAACGGAGCCCTCGCCTGGCTCGTCAAGCCGGCGGTCGATAAAGTCTTCATCGAGAGGAGTACGACGTCGATCTTACTCCTGAGCACAGGGATCATGCTCGCCTTTCTCGGCAGAGGGGTTTTCAGGTTCTTTCAGTCCTATCTCATGATGTCTGCCGGTGCCAAGGTCGTGAGAGACATACGGGATAAACTCTACCAGCACATGCTGTTCCTGCCCATGAGCTTCATACACAGAGATTCGACGGGCAACATGGTATCAAGGGTCCTGAATGATGCCGGTGCCGTTCAGGGCTTTCTCGCCTTCACCGTTAAGGACCTTTTCGTCGAGAGTACGACGGTGATAGTCCTCATATGTGTTGCGGTAGTCAGGCGCTGGGATCTCACCCTCATCTCGATCATTGTGCTGCCCTTCGCTTTCTATTTTGTCGGGAAGTTCGGCAAGAGGCTGAAGAAGGTGAGTGACCGTACGCAGGCGAAGATAGCCGCCCTCACCGAGATTCTGACGGAGAGCTTCACGGGGAACAAGATCATTAAATCCTTTTGTCGTGAAGGGGACGAGGTCGCCCGGTTCAGGGAAAGGAATCAGGACTTTTACCGGGAATTGATGCGGAGCACGAGGATTACCGAGGCTACGAACGTAATGATGGAGTTCGTCGGAGGAATCGGAATCGGGTTTGTTGTCTGGTACGGGGGAAGTCTCGTGATCGGGGGGGCGATGACTGCGGGTGATTTCTTCTCATTCCTCGCTGCGATCTTCATGATCTATACGCCTGCGAAGAGGCTCGCTTCAGCCCACAACGTGCTGCAGCAGGCGAAGGCTCCGCTCGAGAGGATAGAGAAGATGCTGGCGGAGAAGCAGGAAAGCGGCGGCACGGTGCCCTTGGGAGGATTTGGAAGAGAGATCGTCTTTGACAATGTCTCTTTCCGGTATGAGGAGACAGAGAGTGACGCCGTGCATGCGATCAGTCTGAAGGTGAAGAAGGGTGAGATTGTCGCCTTAGTGGGGCGAAGCGGGGCGGGCAAGACGACCTTTGTAGATCTCATCTCCCGGTTCTATCCGCCTGCCGAGGGCAAGATTCTCATTGACGGTCTTGACACATCCACGGTAACGCTCGGCTCTCTCCGCTCCCTTGTCGGCATGGTGACGCAGGATATCATCCTCTTTAATGATACGATACGGGCAAATATCTCCTATGGAAAACCGGAAGCCTCGGAAGAGGAGATCGTCAACGCGGCGAAGGCTGCTTATATCAACGATTTTATTCTCCAGTTGCCGCGAGGGTACGATACGGTGATCGGCGAACGAGGCGTCAGGCTCTCGGGGGGGCAGAAGCAGAGGCTCTCGATCGCGCGGGCGATACTGAAGAACCCCCCGATACTCATCCTCGACGAGGCGACATCGTCGCTCGATACCGCATCGGAGGTGATGGTCCAACAGGCGCTCGAAAACCTCATGAACGACAGGACAGCCTTTGTCATAGCCCACAGGCTCTCCACGGTGAGGAAGGCGAGCAGGATTATCGTCATGGATAAGGGCAGGATTGTGGAGGCGGGCACGCATGACGTGCTGCTCGAATCGGGCGGCATCTACCGGAAACTCTACGACATGCAGTTTGACGACAACAGAGCGGATACTATGACGGATGAAACTTCGGCAAGAACGGAACGCCCTCTCTAATGTTTCTTCTTTACAGCCTTCTCTATTTTCTCGTTATGATTCCGCTTCTCCCTTTCGAGTTTCTCAAACGGCCGAAGGGCATCAGACAGAGATGGTTCAGGGAGAAGCGGGGTTTTCTCAGCCCGTCATCAACTTCCGGCTCCTCACCGCTCATATGGGTCCATGCGGTTTCGATGGGAGAAGTCTTATCGGCAGTAACCTTTCTGAGAGAATTGAAAAGACGATACCCTGGTGCGGGCATCCTCCTTTCAACAATAACCGATACAGGCCAGAAAGTCGCTGAAGAACGGTTAGCTGATGTCGCGGATATTATCTATCTTCCTTTTGATCTCGTGCGCGTCATAAGACGGGTGCTCGGGGAGATGAGACCCGATGTCTTCATAACCATCGAAACGGAGCTCTGGCCGAACATCTTCAGACGTTTCAAGCGGGAAGGTATACCGGTTATCGTCATGAACGGTCGCCTCTCTGAAAGATCCTTTACGGGCTATCGAAAGATCAGGTTTTTCATGAGAGCCGTGCTCGATTCTGTTGCGACGTTCTGCATGCAGGACGAGACATCGGCTGAGAGGATGAGGGCACTCGGCGCGGACGGGTCTCGCGTTGCCGTGACCGGAAATTTTAAATTTGATATGAGACCTCCGGAGAGACCCCCGGACTGGTTGGCGATGTTGAAGGGCCCGGTCATCCTGGCGGGGAGCACCCATGAAGGCGAAGAGGAGATGATGGTATCCTCTTTTCAGAGACTCGAAAAGGATTTTCCCGGACTCAAGCTCATCATTGCCCCAAGACACCCCGAACGTTTCAAAGATGTTGAGACTATGGCAGTAGAACGGGGAGTGCCCTGCATGCGAAAGTCCGAAATCCTCGGGCTGTCGGCGTCCCATGGACAGGGCCTCATCGGGAGACCGGTATCAGATAGAGGCGGGTGTCCGGCAGAGAAAGGCGGACCGCTTTCGGGTGCATTGGTGATCATCCTGGACACCATCGGAGAACTTTCTTCGGCATATGGCGCGTGCGACATCGCCGTCATCGGCGGCAGCTTTGTGAGGCACGGCGGACATAATCCCCTCGAACCGGCATTGTGGGGAAAGCCTGTCCTCTGCGGTCCTCACATGGAGAATTTTCCGTTTGTCGCGGACTTTTACCGGGAGGCGGCTGCACGGGAAACCGATGAAGAAAGACTCCACGGGGACCTTGAGGAGCTGTTGCAATCTCCCGAGAAGAGAAAGGCGATGGGGGAAAAAGCGGCAGAACTCTATCGCAAAAAGGCGGGTGCCGTCGACCGGGCTATAGCGGTGTTAGAGCGTTACATCAAATGCTAACTCTTTTTCTCCGAAGAGAAACCGCTTTCTTAAGGCCCTGATCTTTACGGCATCGCCCTTTTTCTTGTATAAGAAGAAGATCTGCACGTCCTCCAGATGTTTTACCGGCGTATCATCGAGGGAGAGAAGAATGTCGTCCTCTCTCATGCCCGCCTTTTCAGCGATACTCGTGGAGGCGAATCCGGCTATCTTCACCCTGCCTTTTTCTTCCTGCAAGATTACGCCTATCTTCGGGGATGCGGGAGCCTTCACCGGCTGCGGGAAGAGAATGAAATCGGCGATATCTATTTCCGGTGACGCATCCTGGACGACGACCGCATAATCAGCCCCGTTCCTCCGGTACGTCCTCTTCGGAATCCCTGAACCGAAGAAGAGATGCCCTGCACCGGCGATGACGATCATCTGACGGTCGGGGTTCTTCCGGAGATATTCTGCGATGGATTCCGCCATGGTTTCATCCCATACGATCTGTGACTGGTAAAAGTTTTCGAAGCCGGATCCCCTTGATGATTCATGATTCTCAAAGATCTCTTTCAATCTGCCCTTGTACGACTCATCCGTCATATCCATACTTTCGGGGAGCTCTTTCTTCTCGTCTTCGGTAAGGGAGTCTATGCCGCTTCTTGAGATCTTACCCACGATCTCTTTCCTGATATTAAGGGCGACCACCGGTATTCTCTCATCCCTGGCGAACCGCAGGATATCCC
>Ga0187779_10002804_pt1 | contig 10600 bp, 11 predicted proteins | sample 1015_Q2_SP10_10__FD_132435 | JGI IMG/M metagenome (GOLD analysis project Ga0187779, IMG submission 132435) | Tropical peat soil microbial communities from peatlands in Department of Meta, Colombia - 1015_Q2_SP10_10_MG | ecosystem: Environmental > Terrestrial > Soil > Wetlands > Peat | place...
CTCCTTGACGCGCTGATCGAGCCACGCACCGCGGAAGATCAAGCGGCGAAGCCAATGGACGAGCGAGCGATCCGAGGGACCGACGAGGTCCGGCCAGCAGTCGTTGACGTGCTCACCGAGCGCGGAGGCGGGCTCGGAGACCTCGCCGTTGACGACCAGGTTGATCAGGTCCTCGCCTTCGTCATCGTCGACCGCGTCGCCGATGAACCCGAGCTTGCGGGCCGCCTGCTCGCAGCGCTCGCGAAAATCGCGCTCGTTGAACGTGAATCGGAGCTCGCCGTACTCGAGTACGAAGTCCTCGCCGGAGCTGTAGTTGCCGCGCTGGTACATGGGCCGTCGGGATCATATGTTGGATTCCTCCGTGCCTGCAGCGCGTGAATGCGACGTTGCAGGATGTGCGCGGAGACGTTGGGGTGCCCGCCCACCCGCCCGCCCCACCCGCCGGCGAAACCGCGGCAACGCGTGTGGACCTGCGGAATCGCGTGCGTGGCGAGCCACGGCCTGGCGGTACCCTTCCACGCGATGATGCCGGTGTCGCGATGACCGACGGTGGCCCGGTGTCCGGCGCCGACGGTGGGCAGGCGCGGGGGACAGAGGGCGAGCGCGAAACCACATCCGCGAGCGCCGCCTCGCGCGGTGCGCGGTGGCCGTTCTGGCTGCCGGTCGGCGTGCTGCTGGTGGGACTGATCGTGACCGGCGTGCTCGTGTGGATCTCGGCCTCCACGTACTCGAGCAACGAGAGCCGGTTACTCAAGCTCCGCGTGCGCGATGCGGGTGCATTGATCGCCGAGGCGCTCCCGAGCATCCAGACGCCGCTGGCGTCGGCCGCGGCGCTCGCGGACGCGACGGACGGAAACGTCGCCAAGTTCGAGCAGTTCATCGGTCCGTCCGTGACGAGCAAGCGGTTCGTGTCTGCCTCGCTGTGGCGATTGGGCGCCAGTCAGACGGGACCACTGGCAGTCGTGGGTACCCTGCCCGTGCTCGCTGCTTCCCCGTCGCGGGCGCAGACGTTCTTCGCCAACGAAGCGCGCCATTCGCAACTGGGCGTGATCGGCCTGCTCCAGCCGCCGCAGCCGCGTCTCGGGTACGCGTTCACCTCGCCCGGACTTACCGGCCGCTACGTCGCGTACGGAGAGAGCGCGTTGCCCGCCAGTCGGCACTCGAAGTTCCAGGGCACCTCGTCGTTCACCGATCTGAACTACGCGCTGTACCTCGGTCCGTTGCAGCGACCCGAGGATCTCCTGGTCTCCGATTTGAAGAGCCTGCCGTTGAAAGGGCAGACCGCGTCGATCTCGATCCCGTTCGGAAGCAACAGCTTCACGTTCGTCGTGAACGCTCGCCATTCGCTGGCCGGCTCGTTCCCCCAACGGCTGCCGTGGATCGTCGCGATCGTCGGGGTGCTGATCAGCATCGGCGCTGCCCTGCTCACCCGGCGACTGGTCCAACGCCGTACCCATGCCGAGGAGCTCGCACGCTCGCTCGAGCGGATCGCCGAGGAGAACCGCAAGCTCTACGCCGAGCAGCGAACGATTGCGCAGACGCTCCAGCACGCTTTGCTGCCCGAGGCGCTACCGAAGGAAGATCCGGGGCGTGGAGACGGGCGCGCGCTACGAGGCCGGGGTGGAGGGCGTCGACATCGGCGGGGATTGGTACGACCTGATCGCGCTCGACGATCACCGGCTCCTGCTCGTGGTCGGGGACGTGTCGGGGCGCGGCGTACGCGCCGCGGCGACGATGGCGTCGCTCCGCTACGCGATTCACGCGTACGCGGCGCAGAACGATCCTCCGGCCACGATACTGACGAAGCTCTCCAAGCTGGTCGACCTCGGGGCGACCGGGCAGCTGGCCACGATTCTGTGCGCGCTCGTCGACGTCGAAGCCCACGAGCTGTCGGTGACGAGCGCCGGCCACTTGCCGCCGCTGCTGATCAGCGACGGGAAGGGAACGTTCATCGAGGGCGCGGTGGGAGTGCCGATCGGCGTCAACCCGGGTGCCACCTACACCTCGACCGCCGTGTCGACTCCGCCCGCCGCGACTCTGCTTGCATTCACCGACGGTTTGATAGAGCGACGAGGCGAAAGCATCGACACGGGACTGGAGCGTCTACAGCACGCCGCCACCGCCAATCATTGCCACCTCGACGACCTGCTGGGCAGGCTGCTCGATGAGCTGCGGCACGACGACGGCGACGACGACACCGCGATTGCGGGACTCAGATGGCTGGACTAGATGCGAACAGCACTGCTGAAATGAGCTTCGACCTCAGCCGGACCGGTGACGGCCTGGCGGTGACGATTAACGGTGAGCTTGACATCACCAACGTCGACGCGCTCGAGGCGGCGGTTGGTTCCGCACTCGCGCGTCATCCCCAGAGGCTGATAGTCGAGTTGAGCGGACTTCGGTTCGCCGACAGCTCGGCGATCGCGTTGTGGGTGCGCTGGTCCACGGCTGTGCACAAGATCGAGCTCCGAGACGTCTCTCCGATCTTGCGAAGGGTGATCGACTCATTGGGGCTGGCCGAGATACTGAGCATGAAGCCGTGAAGCACACACGCACCTTTCCTCACGAGCCTGAATCCGTTCCAGCTGCGCGGCGGTTCGCGACGAGCGCGCTGCGCGGCGTGTCGGCGGACACGTTGGAAGCCGTCGAGCTGATGGTGTCCGAGCTCGCCACGAATTGCATCCGGCATACCGACAGCGACTTTGAGCTCACGATCACCCGCACGGGAGGAGACATACGCGTCGAGGCGACCGACTGCGCGGGAGGCACGCCCGAGATGCGCTCGCCCAAGCCGACCGATCCGAGCGGTCGCGGATTGAAGATCGTCGACATGCTGTCGGCCGAGTGGGGCGTGGACCAGCGCGCCGCGACGGGCAAGACGGTCTGGTTCACGGTGCCCGATACCGCGCCGTCGTCCGCGGCGCAGGCCTCGCCCGCATAAGGCGCCGCCGTCAGGCGCCGCCGACCATTCCAGTCATCGCCGCGCGGCGCACGCTCCGGGGGGTGAACTCGCGAGCGCTCGAGGCTCTTGGGGACATGAACCACCACGCGGCCACGATCCTCGTCATCGAAGACCATCACACCACGCGCACGTTCCTCGCCGACAACCTGTCGGCGGACGGCTTCGAGGTGCTGGAAGCCGAGAGCGTCGCCGACGCCCGGCACCTGCTCGAGAGCTCGTTTCCCGACCTCGCGATCATCGACCTCGGCCTTCCTGACGGCGACGGCCTCGACCTGCTGGAGCGGGTCCGCGACGCCGATCGCATCGCCGGGCGTCTGGATCCGGACCTGCCGCTGCTCGTGCTGTCGGGACGCGTCAGCGAGCTCGACCGGCTTCGCGGCTTCAGTCGAGGTTGCGACGACTACATCGTGAAGCCGTTTTCGTACTACGAGCTGAGCGCGCGGGTTCGGGCGCTGTTGCGCCGCACCCGGCGCCGGCCCGGGACCGGCCGGCTCCGGATCGGGTCTCTGGAGCTCGACCCGTTGAGCCGACAGGTGTGGCTGCGCGGCGAACCGGTGGCACTCTCGAAGAAGGAGTACGCGCTCCTGCGGGCGCTGTCGGCAGAACCGACCAGGGTGTTCACGCGCGAGGAACTGCTACGCGGAGTGTGGGGGTTCCGCGCGATGGGGGCCACGCGCACGCTCGACTCGCACGCCTTCCGCCTGCGCCAGAAGCTCAACCGGGCGGGGGATCGGTTTGTGGTCAACGTGTGGGGGGAGTAAGGGAGCGCCATGAACCCGGACGGTCATTGAGCAGTCAATGACCCCGCCCTAGTCCGCAGGTGCGGAATCGGAACGCTTCGGGTGCGCGATAACTATGCCTCGCCGCCCGATAAGAAACGGGAGCGCCCCCGGAGTCGGACAGAGGTTGACTGCACAACCCAATCGGGTGAGCTGATGAGGACTGACCCTTGACTTATGTTTGGCTGCCGGATGAGAATAGGGCTGAGTGTTGCACCGCCACAGGGCATTGAGGACCGCTCGGGAAACGAAGCGGCGCATCGGATTCCTGGTCGGGATCGCACTGCTCGCGATTGGGATCGGGGCAGCAACGGCGGCCGGCATGAGCAGCTCATCGTCGCCCGGTGAAAGGGCGCTAGTGGCTCTGAACCGTTTGCCGCAGGCGGACTTTCCGGCGATCGTCAGTCGCGCTGTGCGGCCGGAGCACGGAACGTTGACGTTCAGAATGTCGTTCTTCGGTATGCCCATCGTTCTGACGGCTTCCGCGACCAGCGTCGGGTTCGGGCAGGTCGGGACCTTGAGTAGGACCGCCAGCGATTTCGTGCTGCGCTTCACGCGAGCACTCGATCGGGTGACGCCGATCAAGCTGCCCAACGGGCTCGAAATCGCCAGCCAGACTCTCGCGCTTGACCCAACCGTGCCAAGTACCCTCCGCATCGATCGGCGAACGGGAGCGGTAAGCAGCGACAACCACTGGGTGGTCGACGCACCCAATACGCTCTACAACGATAGCCACACGATCACGCTTCCCGACAAAGGACAGCGACGCCTAATCTCCTTCACGCAGCTTGCGTCGGGCCGATATAGGTTCGCCGTCCGTACCCAATGGCACGCCTCGGTGACGCTTTCGAGTTGGAGTGTCGCGGGAACGGCGCTGCCCGGCGGAGTCGTCAACATCGCGGCCACCTGGACCAGCTACTACGTTCTAAACTTAACGCACTAGCGGCTTGCCACGGCGCGATCGACAAGGTGTTGTCGATGCGGCGGCCGGCTTGGTCGAGATGCCGAGGTCGTTGAACAGGGTGTGCATGTCGAGGCGCAGGGTTTCGTAGTCGCGGTCGATTTGGGTCCAGGTCTTGGGCGGCCAGCCGCGTGGTGGTGTGCGGACTCCGGCGATGACGGGGCCCAGGGGGCAGCGGGCTCGCTGGCTACACCGTCCAGGCCCAGACCGAGGACGGCTCGAGCTGGCCGCTCGGCGCGACGCGCACGGTCGAGGTCGACTGCCCTAGCGGCGACGTGCCGCTCGCGGGCGGCTACGACCTGACCGCGGGCGCGAGCAATCTGCACGTGGGCGACGCCACGGTGAGCATGCCGACGGCGACGGGCTGGTCGTTCTCGATCGTCGTGCTGGCGGCGCCACCGTCGATGTGGACGCCGACCTTCTACGTCACCTGTGATGCTCCGACTGGGTAGCGCGTTGCACCGGTACTGTGGGCCCATCCGAATCGCTGGCAAGAGCTCGGCGCTGCCCAAACCGCGGGCCATCAGCGCGGCGCTGCCCCGAGCTCGTCGACCGTGTCCACACGACTTTGGAGGAGGCCGACGCTGATCGTGACCGTCCTGGGTGGATGCGGCGGGGCAAGCAACGCACAGACAACACCGTCGGTCCACGCGACGCTGGCTCGGAAGCTGCTGCTCCACGCCTACGGCAGCCCAGACAAGCCCTTCGTCCCGCTTCCATACCCCGGCACGCCCGGCGAATGTGCCATCGACGCGATCACCGTCGGCGAGAGCGGGGTGACATACGGCGACCACGAAGACGCTCAGACACGGGAACGTCAAGATCACGGTGGGCGACTGGGACGTCCCTGCGGACGAGAGCGCGTGCCAGCAGGCGGTGCGCAGTGCGCTGGGCTGGCGGTGAGCGCCCCGGCAAAGCGTTTGGCCCGGTTGCCCTCGTGGCGCCGGCCGGCGCTTTGCGTTCGGGCGCGGATCCGACCGCGTGTATAGCGGTAACGGAGGGTGATAGGTCACACGCGCACGCTGGACTCACATGCGTTCCGTCTGCGCCAGAAGCTGAACCGGGCGGGAGACCGCCACGGCATAATCGCCTCAACTCCGGTAAGCGCCCCCTCGGCACGGCAGCCGCACGCAGCGCAACTGACGCCTTCGCGGGCAGCGCGACCCCCTAGTCAGGGCAAGGCCCCCCGGTCCGGTGGCCCCGCGGGGCCCCGTGCGACGCTCACAGGGCCTCCCATCTACTGCCTCTCCACTCGCCCCCTACAAAATGCCGCTACCAGGTTGGGTTGAACATCGTTGATCCTGTCCATGGTCGTGGGTTCTAGCTGCTGGCAGTTCCGATACGGCTCGCCAGGTTGGGCGTACGGCGCTGTCTGCGGCAACTCAGTCGAGCGCACCGCGGCGCTCGACGGCTGGCTCTAGTACTGCAACCACCAACGAAAACACTCAGCCCTCGGCCGCAAGCCTCCGATCGCCCGCCAAGTTGGTGGAGTGGCGGTGCCGGGTCATGTTCCCGGCACCGCCGCAACGGCCGCGCCCTCGCTTCGGGCGCGGCAGGGAACTGCGCCCAGAAGTTCTATGCCTGGACCTTCGGCATTCCGTCCCCGGACTGCCAGCATTCGTGCTGGCGATTATGCTAGCAATAGCGCTATCACTCCGAGCGCGTTTCTTAGCGACTTCTTCGCCGCGACGCCGGTAGCATCGGTGCTGCCCTCGGTGCTAGCATCGGCGCTAGCGGCCTGTACGTTGAGGACCTCTTCCCTAACTCTTCGCCATGCCCATGACCCGCACCACGATCAGCTTCACCCGCGAGGGAATGCAGCTGATCCGGGAAGCGGCTAAACGCCAAGGCTCGAGCGTCTCGCAGTTCGTCCGCGAAGCCGCGTTGATGCGCGCGGCGATGGCCGCCGATGAGAACCCGTACCCGATGCGTGCCCTCGCTGCGCAACTCCGGGCGATCGGCGATCAGGGGTACGCGCTCGCGGAGAAGGCGCTGAAGGTCGCCGAGGAAGAGGCTGACCGGAAGCAGTGAGGGCCGACACAGCCACTGCGATCCGCATCACCAAAGCTTCGATCGAGCTGATCTGAGCCAACGGTAGGTCTGCGTCGACGGGCCGCCGATAGCCGCGTTCGCGCTCATCGTCGCGGCCGCGCCCGATGGCAGCTGGTCCACGTTCACCGAGCCGGCGCCCGGGGCTCAGAGCGGATGACTCACGGCGCGCTTTGTCCACTCCCCGCCGCCTCGCCGACATGTCAGCCACGTGAATCGGCTGCAGCCGCGCGTTTATCCGTCACCGCGAGACATTTTCGTCCTTGATTGACGGTACCGCCGTGCCGGGCGTCACTTCTGCTTCGAGCGTCGCGTTTGCTCGCCATCTGAGGCCAGCAAACGACCCGCGAGCGATCTTGGGGGGCTTGCAATTGCGCCGCGGCTATCAGTAAATCATGCCGATGTCGCTGGCTGTCGCTTCGGGATCGGCGAGCGGAAGCCAGCACCGGCAGTCTCGCCACACACTCGGATGCCGTTCATTCCGTCAGCGCGCGATCGTTCGCAGAATCGCCGCAGACCACGCGCCGAGCCAACGGCATTGAGTGAGCTGAGGATCACTGCGCCGGCGAACAGCGCGCTCGGTCGCTGTCGCAATGCCGGCAGGGTCGACGCCGCGGTCTCAGCGCTGCAGTCGTCCACGGCGCGTGCCGTCCTTCCGCTTTGGCGGCAACGCTCCTCTCCTCTCTCTGAATGCGGAAGCGGTGGTGAGGAGCGCTGGCGAGCCGACGGTCACTCGGCCAATCCCTCAGAAGCGTCGAGACGGGATGTTGTCGGTCATGCCCAGGTCCCCCCCGATCCTACACCGAGCAGTTAGCCCGGGCGGCTGTTGAGCGCGTTCGCGGTGGCCGGAAGATCTCTGCTCTCATGAACTCGCTACGGGGTCGCCGCGTGTCTTTGCCGACTGGGTCACGCACGACTAGTTCGATCGACGAGCACTTCCTGATCGGCTGCACGGGAGGACGGCAGAGCGCTCCGGCGGATACGATCTTCGGCCTATTTGCTCGTCCTCGCTCGTGCGGCCGTGGTGGTAAGCGAGGGCTTGACACACCACCGCGGTTATGGCTAAGCTCGGATTGCACGGAGCGGATAGGGGATTGGACTTCCGCCATTACGCGACGCCCGGCGTGTTGGGAGTCACTGCACAAAGGCTCGTACCCGACGGGGCGCAGTCTTGGCAGCACGCCGCGCTTGCTAGCGCAGCGATAGCTCACTTAACTAATGCGAACTTTGGAGGTCTTGCTGTCTCGGTTTGCTCGTATCGTGCTGCTCGCCGCCATCGCGCTGAGCGTCATCCCGGCGACAGCAACTGCCAGTTCTCAACATCAGCGAGAAACGGCTTACCTGGGGAGGATGTGGACAACAATCTTTGAGACGCCGAGTCCGCAGAATCCGTTCGGAACTGGCGATGCTGCGACGGCATGCATTCAACTCGACAAGGACGCCATCGCGCCATTCGGCCCACAAGTTGTTCCGTCGTGTACAGTCAAGCCGGGCACCAAGATCGTCGTGGCCGCATACTCCTTCGAGTGCAGCACTATCGAGGGGTACGGTAAGACGTATCGCCAGTTGCTCGACTGTGCCCGCAGGAACGACGCAACGGCGGCGACCGTTAGCGTCGACGGCAGGCCGGTCTCAGTCAGCGCTGTTGCGACCGGCCCGCTGTTCGTCGTCCTACCGGCGGACAACATCTTCAGCGCCGCGGCAGGAACCTCAGGTATCTCGGTGGCACACGGCTGGGTAACGCTCGTGCGACCGCTCCCGCCGGGAACGCACATCATTGCTTTCTGGACCACCAAGGGCAGCGGCACAACGACGATTGTCGTCACACCTCAGCGGTAATCGACTGCGGTCGGAGGCCTCGGACGACCGGGATGGCGGCGTACCCAACGGCTGCACTGCCACCCCGCCGACCACCCTAATGAAGCGTTTGCCAAACGCAACCGGCGCCTATTCTGGCGGTCGGGTGAACGGACACGCGGCTCGCGTCGCATGCCCGAAGCCCGACAGCAGGTGAAAACGCACCGTGCGCGACTGCTGAGTGCCCACCCTGCGCCAACGGAGCGATGCGCGAACAGCTTTGGCTGCAACATGACGGTCGGCGCCCAATGATTACGTGCCGCTATGTCACATGCAGTCAAGTGACGGTGCGGCGACGGCTCGGCGGAGGTTCTGCTCACGAAAGACGAACGTCACAGGAACATCTCTACCATCAAGAACGGTGATGCGGTGATGTAGGGTATGACTGAAGGTGGACAACGGTGAGATCGGATCGACGCGGTGTGGACGCCGGGCTCCGATCGTTGGACACGAGGATCTGGTGTCCTCCGGGAGGGGCGGGCTTCTCGCGTGATGTTCAGGTGTCGGGGGAGGACGCCGGGTCGCCCGGCTGGGTCAGCTTGCGCGCCGGCCGGTGGCGTAGAAGAACCGCCAGCCGACGGTGCGCATGTCGAACCGCCAGTCGAGTGTGGCGAGCTTGTCGATCAGGACGGCCGGTTCACTCGCCGCGGCTGACGCGCGCTCGGCTGAGCGCGAGCATCTCAGGCGAGAACTGCTGCGCGGAGCTCGGCGAGCTCGGCGGCGAAGGGGGCGTCCTCAGCGCCGAAGGGGGCGTTGTCGTCATATTCCTGTGCTTCCGCCCAGTAGTAGGCGATCTGCTCGTCGAGCAGCGTGTTCAGCTCGTTCTCTGGCATCAGCAGCTTGTCATCACGGAGCGTCTTCGAAGTGGATGCTTCTGAGCAGTGTTGGTGGCCGGTCGTCGAGGCGGAGTTCAGAGCCGCTTGAGGAGTGCGCCGACGTTCGGCCGTAGCCGAGCCTTTTGTAGAAGCGGTGCGCGGCTGTTCGATGCAGGGCGCTGGTCGCTTCGAGCCGAGAGCAGGAGGCCTCCCGGGCCGCCGTCTCGGCTGTAGCCACGAGCAGCTGCGCGATCCCGTGGCCGCGATGCGCTTCGTCGGCAACGACGGTCGTGATTCGGCACCAGGGGCGACTGTCATGGGCGACAGGGACAAAGAAGTAGGTCACAGCCCCGACCAGCGGCCCGGTGTCGTCGGCGACGAGCACATCGGCTCGAGGATCGGCGAGCACGTTTTCAAGCCGACCGCGCAGCACGTCGGGAGTCTGCTGATGGCCCAACTGATCAAACAGGCGAGCGAGCTGATCGGCATCCTCGAGCCGAGCGAACGGCGACTGCAGTCATCGAGGCCGGAGTATGAACGCGCGTACCGGTGCGGACTGTCCTCAAGAATTGATGTCTTGCCGGCGGCGGCGCACGAGGCGGCAGGTGAGGGCGAGGAAGGCTCGGTGGATGTCGTCGCCGGTAGGCCGCGGGCTCGCGCGGGCAGGTGGTGCCGCGGCTGTTGCATTCAGTGGCCCGTCTGAGGGGTCGTCCGGTCTACGACGTATCGTCGTCTGCGTGCCGCAGGACCTCCACACTGTTTGGGGTCAGCGTCTGGGACGGTTCGGCCCGCTGGTCCCGGGCTGCTACTCCGAGTTGCCGCTCTCGCGTTCGCTAGATATCTCGCGCCGGACCTCGGCATCCTCTCGTTGCAACGCAGCTTCTTCGCGAAGGAGTCCGGCTGCGAGGAGGTCGATTCGTTCCCGCGCCTGAGCGAGCGCTTCGTGTGCTCGCTCGAGGGCCTGGTGACTTTGCCGCAAGACGTCGCCCGACTCCGGAGCCGACGCTTCATGGAACCGCCGCTCGCGCTCATCCGCAAGCCGCTCGCGCTCATCCGCAAGCCGCTCGCGCTCATCCGCTATCCGCTCCCGCTGGTCGGCGGCACGATCTCGTTCGTCTGCGCGACGCGTTCGCTCGTCGAGTTCACGCCGCAACTGCTCAAGGCGCGCCGCGTCCGA
>Ga0187779_10002805_pt1 | contig 10599 bp, 10 predicted proteins | sample 1015_Q2_SP10_10__FD_132435 | JGI IMG/M metagenome (GOLD analysis project Ga0187779, IMG submission 132435) | Tropical peat soil microbial communities from peatlands in Department of Meta, Colombia - 1015_Q2_SP10_10_MG | ecosystem: Environmental > Terrestrial > Soil > Wetlands > Peat | place...
GGCATCGATACGCCCGAGCGCGAGAAGCTTCTCGCCGCCACGCATGACCTCGAAGGCATGCGCAAGTTTATCGGCGCCGATTCTCTGGCATTTCTGTCGGTCGACGGCATTTATCGCGCGATGGGCTTTGAGGGGCGTGATCCGGTGCGGCCGCAATTCACTGACCACTGTTTCACCGGCGATTATCCGACGCCCCTGACTGATCTTGCGGCCCAAGAGGCGAGCCCTCGACAATTATCACTGCTGGCGGAAGCAATTTAGCGCGGCTTCGACCGGTTCTCGCGCATGGCCAAGGTTCTTACCGATCGTATCGCGCTGGTCACCGGCGCCTCGCGCGGCATTGGCGCAGCGGTCGCGTTGGAGCTCGCGGAAGCGGGCGCTCATGTGGTTGCGGTGGCGCGCACAGTTGGCGGCCTCGAAGAACTCGACGACAAGATCAAGACAGTCGGCGGCTCTGCGACGCTGGTGCCTCTCGACGTCAAGGATTCAGCTGGTATTGGGCGCCTGGCGGCGGCGCTCAACGAGCGCTATAGGCGCCTCGACGTGCTGATTGGCAACGCGGGAATTCTCGGGTCACTGTCGCCACTCGGTCACGTCGAACCGAAGGACTGGGATAACCTGATCGCGGTCAATCTGACCGCCAATTGGCAGTTAATCCGCGCCATGGATCCGCTGTTGCAGCGCGCGGAAGCGGGGCGCGCGATATTCCTGACCTCCGCTGTGGCCTACCTCGGCCGCGCTTATTGGGGGCCTTACTCGGCGTCCAAGGCCGGGCTCGACGCATTGGTGCGCAGCTACGCGGCGGAAAATGCTACTACAAAGGTACGCGCCAACCTGTTCTCGCCGGGGCCGACCCGAACCCGAATGTATTTGTCCGCGTTTCCCGGCACCGACCCCGCGACTCTGCCGACGCCCGCGCAGATTGCAAAAGACTTGCTGCCCCTGTGCCTGCGCGACTGCACGGAAAATGGAAAAAACTACGATTTCCGAGCAAAAAAATTCCTGCAGGTGCAGATGCCCGCCTGATCAGTGCTTGCGCTTTGCCCGGCCCTTAAACGGATTGTCTTTCTCGCGCAGCGCCAGGCGGATCGGAGTGCCCGGCAAATCAAAACTCTCGCGCAGCGAATTCAGCAAATATCGTTTGTAGGCATCCGGCACCGCATCCGCCCGCGTGCAGAATACGACGAAACTCGGCGGGCGGCTCTTGGCCTGTGTGATGTAGTTAAGACGCAGCGATCGTCCGGCAACCGCCGGGGGTGGATGCGCGCTGACCGCGTGTTCAAGCCACCGATTGAGCGAACTCGTCGGAACGCGTCTGTTCCAAACCTCGTAGGCATCGATGATCGCCTGCATCAGCCGATCGAGCCCTTCACCTGTAAGCCCGGAGACCGCTACCAGGGGCACTCCCTTGAGCTGGGTGAGCTTTTCCTCCGCCTGTCCGCGCAGTTTGCCGATCGCCCCTGCGGTCTTCTCCCGCAGATCCCACTTGTTGACCGCGATAACGATCGCACGGCCTTCCTGTTCGACCAGATCAGCAATCCGCTGATCCTGCTCCTCGAACGCATTTTCAGCATCGAGCAAAACGACCACAACCTCGGCGAAACGTACTGCGTTCAGCGCGTCAGCGACCGATAGTTTCTCGAGCTTTTCCTCCACATGCGAACGGCGGCGCAGGCCGGCAGTGTCGAAAATTCGAAATTTGTGGCCCTGCCAATCGTGTTCGACCGCTATTGCATCACGCGTGATGCCGGCCTCCGGTCCGGTCAGCAGCCTTTCCTCTCCGATCAGCCGGTTGATGAGCGTGGACTTTCCTGAGTTCGGCCGACCGACAATCGCGACGCGAACAGGGTGTTTTTGGTCGGGAGCGATTTCGGACGCCTGCTCGGCAGTCTGCTCCGGCAATACCGCGCGCAATGCGTCGTAAAGATCCGCCATGCCCTCGTCGTGTTCCGCGGAGATCGGCACCGGTTCACCGATGCCGAGAGCGTAAGCTTCGAGGCGCCCTGCCTCCCCCGCTGTACCCTCACTTTTGTTGGCGACAAGCACGATCGGTTTGCCGGACTTTCGCGCAACATCGGCAAACGCGTCGTCAACCGGCGTCGGCCCTGCGCGTGCATCAATCATAAAGAAAATTGCATCGGCCTGATCGATCGCCGCCTCTGTCTGCGCCCGCATCCGGCCGGAAAGACTGTCCGGAGCTGACTGCTCAAGACCTGCGGTATCGATCACCGTGAAAGCGATGTCGCCGAGCCGTGCTTCGCCTTCGCGCCGATCGCGCGTCACGCCGGGCCGGTTGTCAACCAGGGCCAGGCGTCGCCCGACAAGCCGGTTGAACAAGGTCGATTTGCCAACGTTGGGCCGGCCGATAATGGCAATAGTGAAGCTCATCCCTCGTCATTGCCCGGCTTGTCCGGCGCTCAGATCAGCGCGAAATGGTGCCTGAGTTAGGCGACGAAGGCCATGGCGAGGCTGTGTTGGTTTGCCCCTGCGTCGGCCATGGCGATTGGCTCGGCTGTTGCGCTGGCTGCGAATCCTGGGGCCACGGCTCCTGCGGTTGTTGTTGCGGCGCCGGGGGCGACTGTTGTCCAGCGCCTGGCGGTCCGCCAACTGTAATCCGGGTGGACGCCGGCTTTGGGGCGCGCTTCGGCTTCGGCTTCGGCTCTTCCTCCGCCGCAGCGGTTTTGCTGCCGGCAGCGGTCGGCGGCTTTGTTTGATCGTTAGCCGGGGCTTGCGCGGTTTCCGGCGGCGGCTGGTTGCCTTTCATGTATTCGGGCGGAATACCCTGCGTGACGCCGGGCACGCCGCCAGGGAACAGTTCCTTACGCTCTCCGGGCAGTTTTTTCTTTTCGTTGAGGCCGAATACGTCAAGCTTGTCGAGGTCGAAACCATCGGCGCAGCCGGCCAGAACCGCGCCCATCAGGACGAGCCCAGCCACCGTTACGGCATATCGCATGCGGCGCATCAGCGATTCCTCAGCTCTTACCTTCGCCGACGATCAATCCCGACAAAAGTTCAGCCCGAGCGCGCGTCCCCGGCGGGGTTTCAGCATCGGTCACGATCATATCAAGATAGCGCCGGGCACCCGCCAGGTCGTGATTGCGCCAAGCCGAGAGCGCTAGAAGTTCGCGGGCCGTGTGACGGAAGCTCCGTGTTGGCTCGGCGAGCGACTCAAGCCGCTGACGCATTTCTGCGAGCGGCGCCGTGTCCACCAACAACATGCCCGCGCGCACGGCGGCGAGATCCTGCCATGTTGTACCAAACGAGGCATCGGCGGAAATCTCGTCAAAGGCTTTGACCGCATCTGCGGGCTTAACCTGCGACAGTGCCGCAGCAGCGCGCATCCGCGCCAGCATCCGATATCCGCCAGGCGCCTCAGCAGCGATTTTGGCAAAGGCCGCCTCTGCTTCGGCGTGCTTACCCTCCTCACTGAAGGTCATCGCCACCTCGAACTCTTCGCCGGCGATTGCGGCTTGCTTGGCGACCCAATATTCGTACCCGCGCCAGGCGCCGATTCCTGCGACAATCAGCACAGCGAGCCCGATCAAATAAATACTGTAGCGATCCCACAGCTTCTTGAGCTGCTCTCGCCGGACTTCTTCATCTACTTCATGAAAAATATCGGCCACGAATGGCTCCAGACCCGCTCGCTCGCTGGCCCACCTCGGGCCGAATTGCGCCGTAACCTACCGATGTGGCGCACCTAAGGCAAAGCCAAAGCCGCCAACCGTTAATATTTGAGGATGCTATGTTTTCTTGGTTTTCATTGGGTATACGTGGTCCGGACCGGGGAAAGCACGTGAGCGCACCTCAGCAGCGTAGTCAGCGACCGCTTTTGCGATGCCCGGACCGAGCTCGCCATAGCGTTTAACGAATTTGGGGACACGCGGTGAAAGCCCGAGCATGTCCTCAAGCACCAAAATCTGTCCATCGCAGGCGACGCTCGCCCCGATGCCGATGGTCGGAATTGGAACCGCAGCCGTGAGCCTGCGGGCAAGAGGTTCCGCAACTGCCTCGATCACGACCGAAAAGGCCCCGGCCTGGGATACCGCAAGGGTATCTTCCTCGATGCGCGCCCAATCGGCCTCGTCACGGCCTTGCGCCCGGAACGATCCAATCGTGTTTATGGCCTGCGGCGTTAGTCCGACATGGGCCATCACCGGTACGCCACGCTCGGCAAGAAAGCGGATGGTTTCCGCCATGCGTTTGCCGCCTTCAACTTTGATGGCGCCGCAGCCGGTTTCTTTCAGGACGCGTGCGGCGTTCATAAAGGCCTGCTCTTTGGAAGCTTCATACGACCCGAACGGCATGTCCACGACAACGAGCGCGCGCTTCGACCCGCGCATGACCGCGTGACCCTGCAGGATCATCATGTCGAGCGTGACCGGAACAGTCGTCTCTAGCCCGTGCATCACCATACCCAGCGAGTCACCTACAAGAATGACATCGCAATGCGCATCGACGATGCGTGCCGTATGGGCGTGATATGAGGTGAGAGCGACGATCGGTTCACCACCCTTGCGCGCGCGGATGTCAGGAGCCGTGAGCCGCCGGATTTCATCCTGGACTGACATCTTTATGTCCCGAATACCGGCACGCCGATAACAACCGGATGGAACACGTAACCGAGCGCGAGGTAAACGACGATCCCAACAACGACGACGATTGCATCATTGCCCCAGCCAGCTGGCGCGGTTTGCGAACCGACGTCCCCGCGGCGTTTGGCGGCAATACGGGCGTAAACGCCCCACGCCAGGAACGCACCGAACAAAAGCATCGAACCAAGATCGCCGTTCGACAGCAAATGTGCGAAGGCCCAGGTTTTGACGCCTGCCAACATCGGATGCTTCAACCTGGTCTTGATATGACTTGGGACAAAGGCCGCAACAATGAATATCGTTGCGAACAACATCAATCCTACAGTGATGTGACGCATGAAGCCGGGCGGCGACCACAGCTGAATCCATTCATGCGCGCGGTATTGAGCGAAGCCCCAAACGATCAATAAAAGGCCGACCAGCGAAACCAGCGCAAAAACGCCCCGGTAGACATGCAGGCCAATTCGGGCAATCACATCAGCACGCGTGCCGCGCAGCGAGACGAATATATGCGCGCCGAGGAAGACCAGCAGTCCGATAACAAGAATGCCTAAACCCATGCTACACACTCACGCCGGTTTGCCGCCGCAGTAGAGGATAGCCGCTATCAATGCAAGCTGCCCCCGGCATTCGCATGGCGTCGACGACTATAGCTGCGGCATTTCGGCTGCTAAAAGGTGCTGCCGTAGCGGCATTCCTGCTGCTGGCGGGGTCCGCAACGCCCCTTCTCGCGCAGGTCTGGCCTGCAAAAACCGTGCGCATCGTCGTCCCATTCGCCGCCGGGTCGACACCTGACATTATTGCGCGGCTGGTTGCCGACGGATTGCAGCAGAAATATCCGGCCAGCGCTTTTGTGGTCGAAAACAAGCCCGGCGCAAGCGGCAATCTCGGCACTGACGTCGTCGCCAAAGCCACGCCCGACGGCTCGACACTCGGCGTGAGCATTGGCGGTCCGCTTGCCATCAATACCCTGCTGTTCGCGAGCCTGCCTTATGACCCGCGCAAGGATATCGCGCCGGTCACGCAACTGGTCACCCAGCCCTGCGTGCTCGCCGTCAGTCCGGAGCTGGGCGTCAATTCCGTGGCGGAGCTCGTAGCGCTGCTCAAGAAAAACTCGGGCAAATATAACTTTGCCTCGATCGGCAATGGCTCAGTGTCCCACCTTGCCATGGCGGCAGTCGCCATCAAGGCTGGGACTGAACTTGTGCATGTGCCCTACACCAGTTCACCCCAGGCGATCACCGCGGTGATCCGCAACGACGCGCAGATGACCTGCCTCCCGCCGATTTCGGTGACGCCACAGGCCTCAGCGGGCAAAGTCAAAATTCTCGCTGTTTCGACAGCCCGGCGCTCGCCCTACCTACCGGACGTGCCGACCTTGAAGGAGGCCGGTATCGACGTTGAAGCCGATGCGTGGAACGGACTGATTGCACCCGGCGGAACACCAACGCCAATCGTCGACAAGATCAGCAAAGATGTAGCCGAGATCATCAAACAGCCGGGTGTGCGCGAAAAACTCACGGCACAACTGATGGAGCCGGTTGGCTCTTCTCCAAAGGAACTGCGCGAAAGGATGGACGGCGAGATTGCACGCTGGGCGCCTGTCATCAAGGCAGCAAACGTGAAAATAAACTAGGCCGTCTTTTCCTTGACGTCCTTGATATCGGTGAAAACGATGCCCGGCGCGCGTTCGCTCGTATAGTCAAGAATGAACTGGTTGCGCGCCATGAACACGCGATCGCCGTCGAGATCCTCCGCGCAACTCGAATAATTTGCCTGCACAAAGTCTTCGAGTTTTTTTGCGTCTTCGCTCGCAATCCAGCGTGCGAGCTGGAATTCCGGTTGCTCGTAGTCGATATCGAGGCCGTATTCCTCCGACAATCGTACTTTTAGAACGTCAAGCTGCAAAGGGCCGACGACTCCGACCAGCGCGGGCGCGCCATCGAGAGGCCGGAAGACCTGCACGACTCCCTCCTCTGCCATTTGCTGAAGCGCCTCTCTCAACTTCTTGGCCTTCATCGGATCGCCAAGTTTGACCCGCCTGAGGATTTCCGGCGCGAAATTCGGAACACCGAGAAAGGCAATCGCTTCACCTTCGGTCAGCGTGTCTCCGATGCGCAGAGTACCGTGATTGGGAATGCCGACCACATCGCCAGCATAGGCTTCTTCCGCGAGCGCCCGGTCCTGCGCAAAGAAAAATTGCGGCGTCGATAGCGTCATCGGCTTGGCAGTGCGAGTGAGCTTGGCCTTCATGCCACGACGCAGTTTACCGGAACACAGCCGCGCAAAGGCAATACGATCGCGATGGTTCGGGTCCATATTGGCCTGAATCTTGAAGACAAATGCGGTCATCGCATCTTCGTGCGCATCGACCTTGCGCACGTTGGACATTTGCGCGCGCGGCGCCGGGGCGAAGGTAGCTAGCGCGTCGAGCAGATCTTTCACGCCAAAGTTCTTCAGCGCAGAGCCGAAAAAGACCGGTGTCAGATGACCCTCTCGGAACGAGCTGAAATCGAAGCGCTTGCAGGCATGCTTGACCAGTGCCAATTCCTCGGCAATCGCCTTCGCGTCGAGCATGGCGTTGCGCGCACCAAGCGCCGCCAGATCAAGTGGCTGGCGATCCACGGTCTTGCCATCCTCGCTGACCAGCCGCATTTCGCCAGTCTCGATATCATATGTACCGGCAAAGTCGCGGCCGCGCCCGATCGGCCAGGTCATCGGCGCAGTGTCGAGCGCCAGGGTTTTTTCGATCTCATCGAGGAGTTCGAACGGATCGCGGCTTTCGCGATCCATCTTGTTGATAAAAGTCACAATTGGAATGTCGCGCAGCCGGCAAACCTCAAACAATTTTCGCGTGCGCGCTTCGATACCTTTGGCCGCGTCAATCACCATGACCGCCGAGTCGACCGCAGTCAGCGTCCGGTACGTATCTTCAGAAAAGTCCTCATGGCCCGGCGTATCAAGAAGATTAAACACACGACCGTCGTAGTCGAAGGTCATTACTGAAGTAACGACCGAAATGCCGCGTTCGCGCTCGATCGCCATCCAGTCCGAACGGGTCGAACGCCGGTCGCGCTTGGCCTTCACCTGCCCGGCAAGATTGATGGCGCCGCCGAACAGCAGGAGCTTTTCGGTAAGCGTCGTCTTGCCGGCGTCCGGGTGAGAAATGATCGCGAACGTGCGTCGTCGCTCGACCTCGGCCGCGAGCGCCGTAGCGGGAATAGAATCGGAAGCAATCACCGGCTTGTTCATGGCCTGCATGTGGCCGCAAACGCGCGCAAAATCAAGCCATCTCAGGACGCAAGGGTTTCGCGATATTGCTCCGGTTTAAAGCCGACAAGCATTTTACCGCCTTCAAGTTCAAGCACCGGCCTCTTGATCATCGTCGGTTGTTTGAGCATCAACGCAATGGCCTTTGTCTCAGTGACGCTGGCCCTGTCCCTTTCGGGCAGCTTGCGGAACGTCATGCCGGCGCGGTTGAGCAAGGTTTCCCAGCCAACCTTCTTTGCCCAGCGCTCAAGTTTTGCACGATCGATACCCGCCGACTTGTAGTCATGAAAGACGCACTCGACCCCGTGCTTGTCGAGCCAAGCAAGCGCCTTCTTCATGGTGTCGCAGTTCTTGATTCCGTAGATAACCGGCACGATCACTCCCACTCTATCGTTCCCGGCGGCTTTGACGTCACGTCATAGACGACGCGGTTGACGCCTTTAACCTCATTGATGATGCGCGTCGCGACCATTCCGAGAAATTTCATATCGAACGGATAGAAATCGGCGGTCATTCCGTCGGTCGAAGTGACCGCGCGCAGGCCAACCACATAATCGTAGGTGCGGCCGTCGCCCATAACGCCGACGGTTTTCACCGGCAGAAGCACGGCAAAAGCCTGCCAGATATCGTCATACTGGCCGGTGCGACGGATTTCCTCGATATAAATTTCATCCGCGAGCCGCAGGATATCGAGTTTCTCGCGCGTAATCGGACCCGGGCAACGGATTGCCAGCCCGGGACCAGGAAAGGGATGCCTTCCGACAAATGCTTCCGGCAGGCCAAGTTCACGCCCGAGCACTCTCACTTCATCCTTGAACAATTCACGCAACGGCTCGACCAGCTTCATGCGCATGCGTTCGGGCAACCCGCCGACATTGTGATGCGATTTGATGGTGACAGAGGGACCTCCGGTGAACGAGACGCTTTCGATTACGTCCGGATAAAGCGTGCCTTGCGCAAGAAAATCGGCGCCACCAATCTTTTTGGCTTCCGCTTCAAATACGTCGATGAAAAGCTTGCCGATCGTTTTACGCTTCTGTTCGGGATCCTCTAGCCCTCCTAACGCCTTGAGGAACGTGTCCGAAGCGTCGACATGCACGAGCGGGATATTGTAGCTGTCGCGAAAAAGCGTCATGACCTTCTGCGCCTCGCCGAGACGCATCAGTCCATGGTCGACCAGCACACAGGTAAGCTGATCGCCGATTGCCTCATGGATCAGCACCGCAGCCACCGCGCTGTCGACGCCGCCCGACAACCCGCAAATTACGCGCCCTTTGCCGACCTGTTTGCGGATCTTGTCGATTGCCTCTTCCTTAAAGGCGCGCATGGTCCAGTCGCCAGTAAGCCCGGCAATCTTGCGGACAAAATTTCGCAATAGCGCGGCGCCATGTGGGGTATGAATCACTTCGAGATGGAATTGGGTGGCGTAGAACCTGCGTTTGTCGTCGCCGATGATGGCAATCGGCGCGTTTGGCGAAGTGCCAAGAGCGCGAAAGCCTTGCGGCAGTTTCGTCACGCGGTCACCGTGGCTCATCCACACCGGATATTTTTCGCCTTTGCGCCAGACGCCCTCAAACAAAGGCGTGTTTTCAGTGACCGTTACTTCGGCGCGGCCGAATTCACGATGATGCCCGCCCTCAACTTTGCCTCCGAGTTGTTGCGCCATCGCCTGTTCCCCGTAACAAATGCCGAGTACCGGCACGCCGGCTTCGTAAATTGATTTCGGTGCGAGTGGTGCATCCTTGTCGAGCACCGAGGCAGGCCCGCCGGAAAGGATCACCGCCTTGGGCTTCATCTCGCGGAAAGCGGCTTCGGCTTTCTGGTACGGCACAATTTCCGAATAGACCTTCTCCTCCCGCACCCGGCGCGCGATGAGCTGGGTCACTTGGGAGCCGAAATCGACGATCAAAACCTTGTCGTGCATGGACGGCTTTGTGTCCCGAACGTTGCCGGAATCGGACACATCGAGGCCGTTCGGGGCCGCTTTTTGCGGGCTTTGTCGCATGACGTCAAGCCTTTCAACGTTCCGGGTAACCCAATGTTAGCGCCGAACGTGCTTAGAAAATGTGCCGCCTCCGGTTTGTGCACAACTGGGAGCGTGGGTGCCGCCATGGCCTTTGAAACCGAGCGCATGCGACTGCCGGCTGCCGCCTCCGGGCGCGCAGAACGCCGTGCGGCGCTGTTTCGTGAAAATCCGCTCGAGATGACTGAACGCTGGGTGCTCGGCATCGCCTGGGCTTTGAGCCCAAAACGGATCCGCGGCTTACCCAATCTGTTGAACCTTTGCTTCGACGAATTTCTGGCGCCCGACTATGCGTTGCCCGATCCTGAGCGCGCTGCTGACGAGCCGCCGGGCCTGGCGGGCGTCGCACATGATCTGTCGCTGTCAACTCTCATCGCGGCTTACCAACGTGGGCTCTATCCCTTTGCTCATATCGCGCCTTTGAAATGGTGGTCGCCACCGATGCGCTCGGTTCTTTTCTTCAACGAATTGCACGTCGCCAAACGTCTTCGCCGCCAGATGCGGCAGGGGCACTATACGGTGACATTTGATCGCGACTTCGACCACGTCATTGCCGCCTGTGCCGGTCAACGCGACGGCCGCTGGCATCTGACATGGATCACGCCCAGGATCATGCGCGCCTACGCTGAATTGCACGACCGGGGCTACGCACATTCCTTCGAAGTCTGGAACGAACGCGGCGAACTCGCCGGCGGCGGATATGGCGTGGCC
>Ga0187779_10002806_pt1 | contig 10598 bp, 11 predicted proteins | sample 1015_Q2_SP10_10__FD_132435 | JGI IMG/M metagenome (GOLD analysis project Ga0187779, IMG submission 132435) | Tropical peat soil microbial communities from peatlands in Department of Meta, Colombia - 1015_Q2_SP10_10_MG | ecosystem: Environmental > Terrestrial > Soil > Wetlands > Peat | place...
GAGGGATCTGGGCGAGCCGCGCGAAGCGTCGCGCTTTTTGCGACATAAGAATCGCGCGTTTGGCTCGCTTCCTTGTCAAACTGCACCACTACCGAATTTCGAGCTGTGATTGCGGTCTCCAAGGTTCGCTCGCAGAAACCAGCCGCGACCTCGGATGCCGAAGTGCTGACAAAGTTATGCGCGGGCATTAGAATTTCCGCCGAGATTTAAAGAGGGGACAAATGAAACCATTCTTTCTCTTTTTTGCGGTTGCCATACTCACTGCAGCTGCAGGCTACGCCCAGGACCATGACTTCAGCAAAGTGCAGATGAAAGTCACGAAAGTTGCCGGAAACGTGTACATGCTGGAAGGCGCGGGCGGCAACATCGGCGCATCGGTCGGTGATGACGGCATTGTTGTCGTCGATGACCAATACGCGCCCATGGCCGACAAGATCAAAGCTGCGCTTAAAGGAATCACGGACAAACCGGTACGGTTCATCATCAACACGCATTATCACGAAGATCACACGGGAGGAAATGCGATCTTTCAGCAGACCGCGCCCATCATCGCGCAGGATAATGTCCGCAAGCGCCTCGAGGCGGGCGGCACAGCCGGGAACTACGGCGCCGTCAAATTTGAAGCCAAGCCACAGCCCAAGGAGGCGCTGCCCATCATCACCTTCGATCACGACGTGACTGTGCATCTCAATGGCGAGGACATTCGCGCTCTCCATTTCCCGCACGGCCACACTGACGGCGACAGCGTCATCTTCTTCCCGAAATCAAACGTCGTGCACATGGGAGATGACTTCGTTACGTATGGCTTCCCGTTTGTGGATCTGAGCGGAGGTGGCAGCGTGGAAGGCATGATCGCTGCCATCGATGAAATCATCCCTAAGTTGCCGGCCGATGTGAAGGTGATTCCCGGCCACGGGCCAGTGTCCAACCTCGACGATGTGCGGCGCTTCGTCGCCATGCTCAAAGACACCCGCGCAGCCGTGCAGGCGGGGATCAAACAAGGAAAAACACTGGATCAGCTGAAAACCGACAACGTGCTGGGTCCGTGGCAGAAGTGGTCCGGCGACTTCATCACCAGCGAGCAGTGGCTGGTTACGCTTTATAACGATCTGACCGGAAAGAAGGAAGGAGAGTTCATTAAGCATAACTGACCGCGTTTGCGGGGCGCCTGAGCCCCGCGCGGTCATTTTCCCGTCATCACCAGTTCGCCGTTCTCGACCTTGATCCCGCCAACGTCATCAGGAAGCTTAAGCTTGTCGCGTTGTTCGTCGAGCTTCTTCTGCAGCGGGCCATTGACCAGTGAAACCGGGATATTGAGTTCACCAACTTTGAATTCAGTCGGATCGAAAGTTGCAAAACCATCTTTGGAACCTAATCGCCCGGCGAGGGTGACCGTCACATCCTTGCCACCAATCTGAGTAACAAACTGGCCTCGCGCAACATCGCCGTCAAAGCTGACCTGGTAATCCTTGACTTCGGGCTGGCCGGGACCGATCTGAGCATCCGGAGAAGATGGAACCGTAGTGGGCAAACCGGCGCCTGCGAGTGCCGACGCGGGAATTGCTCCAGCGGCCTGTGCGAGAGCCGCGCTGACCTCATCAGAATTCAGATGAACCTCGGCAGGAGATTGTCCAGCTTGCCTGGGTTCATCGAGCTGCTGAAGTTTTTGCTGGAGGGAATCGGCTTTTTGTGCGGCGACGGCCGGAGTCATCGGCTGCGAAACCGGCTGAGGCTTCTTCAGCACCAGCACAATTGCGACCACTGAGCTCAGCAGGGTAGCGATGCTGATGATCCGGTCCAGCTTCCATTTCTTCATGACTGTATGGTAGCCGGATCGGCGAGGAGTACTCAGGTGACGAAAGATACTGACAGGTGGTTACTTAAATTCGCGAACTGGGGCGGGGGCCTTACAGTGCTCGTGTGGGGCCGGGTCTCTGACCCGGCCGGGCGACCTTTGGTCGCAGTTTCAAATTACCGGCAACTTGCCTCTCCATAACCACGAATATTCGCTCTCGTTACGCACCAGGCCAGCTCGCACAGGATTCTGACAGATGTAGTGGGACTTCTCCGCTAGACTCTCATTTGAACGGAGGACATGGTCAAAGAACTCTTCTTGCCACACCGGCCCAGTTCGAGTTAGCAGCAGATTGATCCTTCGCGCCGAGGTTCCCTTGATCGCGTGCATAATCTCCGGAAGACTGTAGGGTGAACTGTCGGCTTTCAGCAGCGGCGTTAGTAACAAATGAACATGGTCAGGCATGACCACGAGCGTATGTAGGTCGAATTTAGATCCGTTCTGCTTAAGACAATTCTCCAGGACAGCGTCTCGGGCAGGTGGCGGAAGGAGCCAGCGATGATCCGTAGTAAACGTGATGAAAATGGGACGGCAGTCTTTTTGCAGATGAGGAAGACGGCGACGGTATTCGTATTTCGCTTGCACAACTGCGGCCCTCCGGGCCGCTTGACCGGGTCAAAGACCCGGTCCCACACAACTTGCCTTAGCATCTATGAGATCTGCTTTATTGGCTCACAACCCGCTGCGGCCCTCCGGGCCGGATGGCCGGGTCTCTGGCCCGGCTCACACAATCATCTATGCTTCTAATTTCTTGCTCAACAGCTCATTCACCAGCTGCGGATTGGCTTGTCCTTTGCTGGCTTTCATGACCTGGCCAACAAAGAAACCGAGCACCGTCTTCTTCCCTGCTCGGTATTGCTCAACCTGCCTGGGATTAGCGGCAATCACCTCGTCGATGATTGTCTGGATGGCTGAACTGTCGGTGATCTGCTGTGGCTTTTCTTTCTCGTAAACCTCGGGGAAATCCTGGTGGCGCTCGAAGGAAAGATCGTAAAGTTCTTTCAGCATCTTGCCGGAAATCGTGCCGCTCTCGACGAGATCGGCGGACATCGCTACTCCGCGCATGGAGATCGGCGACTGGCCGATTTCCAAATTCTTAGCCTTCAACCTTCCCATCAACTCGCCCTGCACCAGGTTGGCGACGCGCTTAGGGTTCTTGGCCTGTTTGGCTGCGGCTTCGAATTCATCAGCCAGCGTTCTGGTTGCGGTCAGAACTTCGGCATCGTAGGGCGTGATTCCATATTCCTCTACCATGCGCTGACGGCGCGCATCGGGCAATTCAGGGAGCATGCTGCGGATTTCGGCGAGGGATTTCTCGTCTAGCGCGAGTGGCAAGAGATCGGGTTCAGGAAAATAACGATAGTCGTGCGCCTCTTCTTTGGATCGCATGCTGTAGGTTTGGCCGCGATTTGCGTCATAGAGGCGAGTTTCCTGGGTGATCCTGCCGCCGGAGTCCAGGATCCCGATCTGGCGATCGATTTCATACTCCAGCGCGTCGCGGATGAAGCGGAACGAATTCACATTCTTAATCTCTGCTTTGGTACCGAATTCTTTCTGGCCGCGCAGGCGGACGCTCACGTTGGCATCGCATCGCAGTGAGCCTTCTTCCATGTTGCAATCGCTCACGCCGGTGTAAAGAATAATTTCTTTCAGCCGGGTGAGATATTCGTAGGCCTCGTCGGGCGAGGAGATCTCGGGCTCACTGACAATTTCAATCAACGGAACGCCCGTGCGGTTCAAATCAATAGCAGTGGTCTCGGAAGAATTGGCGAACCCCTCGTGGAGGCTCTTGCCCGCGTCCTCTTCCAGATGGAGCCGGGTGATGCCGATTTTCTTCTCGCCGGCCCCACTCGGAACGTTGATCCAGCCGAACTCGGCGAGGGGTTTGTCATATTGCGAGATCTGATAACCCTTGGGCAAATCCGGATAGAAGTAGTTCTTTCTGGCGAAGACTGAGGTTTGGTTAACGCGGCAATTCAGGGCCACGGCGGCAAGCGCGGCGAACTCAACTGCTTTACGATTCAAAACCGGCAAAGCCCCCGGATGGCCGAGACATACCGGACAGACATTGGTGTTGGGCGGAGCGCCGAATTTTGTCGAGCAGGAGCAAAAAATCTTGCTTGCGGTGAGGAGCTGGACGTGCACTTCCAGCCCAATCACCGGCTCGTATTTGGAGCGGGGTGCTGCGGAGACCTCGGGCACGGTGGCCATATCGATCCATTATAGGTTTTCGCGAACTCCTTCACGAGATTTGCGCTCAGCCTGGTGAAAGCACGGAGGACACTGAGGATCACGAAGGGGACAAGCGAATATATGGGCGCGCGTTTACGGCTTGCCTGGCGCGCTCAAGTAATTCTCGAGCGGGACTTCGAAATACATCAGCTCGTTGCCCTTGGAATCATGAACGCCGGTCAGATAGAAACGCGCTCCGGCCAGCGGCGCGTCGATGCCGGCAACGTCAAAGAACATGAAACCCGATTGGCTGCTATGAGGTTCGACCGCTTTCGCAGCAAACTGTGAATTCTGAATTTCGTCCTGTGCCTCTTTGCTGACCGCGCCCTTAGTCTTTTTCGGCCAGGGCAGCGGGTTGGTCGAAACTCCGGTCACCGGCCTGGCAATTCTGCGGTAGATATCGTCATCGGTCGCGGGCGGAACTTTGGTGCGATCGTGAGTGACCAGTTCCGCCTTGCTGCCGTTTAACGAGATGGGTTGATCGCCATCGTTGGTGATCACTACGAAAATGGGCATGAACCCAATTTCATTGTAATGAACGGAAAAGATGCTTGCCTTGTCCGCTGAATCGTAGGGATCGAGGCCAACCGAAGCGCCTTCGTTCGTATGGTCATCGTGGGCTGGATAACTTCGGGCAGGCCGGGCCGTCGGCATCACAAAATGCTTTGCCGCAACGCAGAGCATAGAGAGAAAAAGAACAGCGACCGGGATGATCGGAGCGACCCTTGAAAACCGCAGTCTGGAAGCTGACATGATTTCTGATTATAGGATGCGAGCACATCACAAATCGGCATCTCGTGCGGTTATAGGTAAAATGACCCTTCCTCATGTATTGGCTCTATAGTGCGCTGTTGGGTTTGGCGCTGATCCTAAGTCTTCCTTACTGGCTGATGCAGATGTCCCGGCATGGCAAGTACCGGACAGGCTTGCGCGAGCGACTTTGGAAAGTACCGGTGCGCCTGCTTGGAAATCCGGGAAAGATGAACATTTGGGTGCATGCGGTATCAGTAGGCGAAGTGCGAGCAATCAGCGAGTTCGTTGGTCAACTACAACTACTCTTTCCCGCACATCGAGTGGTGGTCTCCACCACGACCGGAACCGGTCAGAAACTTGCGCAAAAGAGTTTCGGACCGGAGAATGTGTTCTACTTCCCATTGGATTTCGCGTTTGCGATCCGGCCCTATCTGCTCGCGCTTCATCCAGAGCTGGTAGTACTTGCGGAAACCGAATTTTGGCCGAACTTTCTCCGACTTGCCCAAGCCAGCGGCGCCCGCATTGCAGTGGTGAATGCGCGGATCTCAGACCGATCCGGGCCGCGCTATCTGCGCTTTCGTTCCTTATATCGGCGCGTGCTGCGCAACATTGATCTCTTCATGGCACAGACTGAGGAAGACGCCAGACGTTTGCGCGAGATCGGTGCGCCCGCGGATCGGGTGTTTATTAGCGGAAATTTAAAATTTGATGTTCCTACACCCTTGGCCCCCCCAATCGTGGACAGCCTGCGCATGTCATTTCAACAATCCGGGGCAGGCCCGGTGATCGTGTGCGGCAGTACGGTGGACGAAGAAGAACCGATACTGCTGCGTGCGTTCGAGAATGTGCTGGCCAGTTATCCCCGGGCGGTGCTGATCCTGGCGCCGCGCCATCCCGAGCGATTTTCGACCGTCACTGAACTGCTGGAGAAACTGGGGATCCGCTATTGGCGACGTTCGCTTTGGAGTGGCGATCCCATCACGGGTGGAGTTCTGCTGATCGACAGCATTGGCGAGCTCGCGGCGCTGTACTCACTCGCTGACATTGCCTTCGTGGGAGGCAGTCTTGTACCTCGGGGGGGCCATAACATTATTGAGCCGGCGCAGCATGGGGTGGCAATTTTGGTCGGCCCGCACACGGAAAACTTCCGTGACATCATCCGCGTTTTCCAGCGCCGTAATGCCGTTCGGGTCGTCAATCCCGTGGAACTTCCTCTCGTGCTCATGGAATTGATCTCCAACGCAGCGGAGCGTGCGGCTTTAGGGCGGCGCGCTGCTCAGACACTGGAGTCTCAAACCGGTGCGAGTAAGAGGACTGCCGAGACGGTTCAAAAGCTGCTGCAACCGATCTCGGATCCTGCAGGAAGCCTCCGGTGACCACACGCAGGACTCCGCGCCTGATGAAATTGCTGGCTTCGCTTTACGGTGGGGGCGTTGGCATGCGCAACGCCCTCTATGATCGCGGCACACTGAAGCAAAGTAGCTTGCAAGGCCCGGTGATCAGCGTAGGCAATCTGTCGGTCGGAGGTTCCGGAAAAACGCCGTTTGTAATCTTATTAGGCGGGTTACTCAAACAAAAAGGAATCCAGTTCGACGTTCTCTCGCGCGGCTACGGGCGGCACACAACCGGACCAATGGTCGTCGATGCAAGCGGCACGGCCCTGGATTTTGGCGACGAACCGCTGCTCATCGCGCGGCGACTGGGAGTACCAGTGGTGGTGGGCGAAGATCGTTTTCAAGCGGGGCAGCTTGCAGAAAAAACTTTTGGCCCGCAATACCATTTGCTCGACGACGGGTTTCAACATCGCTCGCTGGCTCGCGATTTCGATATTGTGCTGGTAACTCCGGAGGATTCTGATGATCAGTTGCTCCCTGCCGGGCGTTTGCGTGAGAAGTTCACTTCGCTGGCGCGGGCTGACGTCTTGGTGCTCACAAGCGTAGCCCCTTCCGACCGCTTGCCAGCCTTTGGAAAGATGATATGGCGAGTGCATCGTGCAATTTCCGTTAAGAACGCGCCGGAGCATCCTGTGGCGTTCTGTGGAGTTGCGCGTCCAGGGAATTTCTTTATGCAATTGCGTCTGGCAGGTGTTCAGCCCGCAGCAGAAGCCAATTACCGCGATCATCATGCCTACACCGAACAGGACATCCGCGATCTGCTCCATCTAAAAGAGAAGAGCGAAGCTGATGGCTTCGTGACCACAGAAAAAGATGAGATCAATCTAGGGCCGCACATCACGACGCTGCAGCCTTTGACCGTGATTCCCGTGCAAATGGAATTGCCTGATGCGGCTAACGCAGTGGATACCATGCTGCGGATCGTTCAAGAGAGAAAAGGCGAGGCGTGAGAGAATCCAGGCAAGCAGCAATCAGCCGGTCCACGCTCAGACATGTGGTTTAGGTTCAAAAAGGTTCAAAAAGGTTCAACGGCTGAATGTTGACTGCTGATCACTGATTGCTCCAGCGGGATAATGCGTCTATCTGCGATGAAGCATCCAAAAGAGGCCGAACGACTTAGAAAAATCGTCGAGGCTTTCTCCACCTTAACGATCACCGTTCTAGCCGATCTGGTGGCGGATGAATTTGTGTTTGGGGAAATTGCGCGCGTCTCCCGCGAAGCTCCCGTGCTGATCCTGAAGCATCGTGAGCGCACGATCGTGCCTGGAGGTGGAGCGAATGCGATCTACAATCTGGCCGATCTTGGGGTCAGCGTGCTACCCGTCGGCGCAATTGGGGAGGATGAACCTGGCCGGCTGCTGCTCCAGGCGTTTCGTCACAAACATATTCCGGTCACGGGCGTGCTCAAGGACAAAAATTACCGCACCGTGACCAAGACCCGAATTCTGGCGGGCATGGCGCATACCGCGCGTCAGCAGGTGGTGCGTGTAGACCGCGAACCGGACTCTGAACCTGGCGCTCATCTCAAGCGCGAACTGATCCTGGCGGCTCGCCAGTACACTCGGGTTTCGGACGCGCTCCTGGTTTCGGACTACGGCTATGGGTCGGCAAGTCCGGTGATTTTCGAGAGCGTCCGTCAACGCGGAAATCGCGATCGCCTGCCCATCGTGCTCGATTCCCGCTACCGGTTGCTGGAATATTCCGGGGTGACAGCTGCAACTCCAAACGAACCAGAAGTCGAAGAGGCGCTTGGCACCAGGATCGGCCACGAGTGGTCGCGGCTATGTTGGGCGGGTGGAGAACTGATGTCGCGCATGAAGCTCGAATCGCTGGTCATCACACGCGGCCGCGATGGTATGGTGGCCTTTACAAGAAAGCACAAGCCCGTAGATATTCCGATTTTCGGGTCCGATCAAGTGGCCGATGTCACAGGAGCGGGCGACACGGTGATCGCTACCTTTACAGCAGCCATAGCTGCCGGAGCGAACACCGAAGAAGCCGCGCAGTTGGCAAACTACGCGGGCGGGATCGTGGTCATGAAACGGGGAACCGCGACCGTTTCGCAGGAGGAACTACTATACGCGCTCGAACAATCACCCCCGCAGACAAGGTCTCATTGAATAAGCAGAAAATTTTGACTCGTGAAGAATTGAAGAGGTGTGTCGCAACATGGCGGCGCGCAGGGGAACACGTCACGCTGGCCAATGGCTGCTTCGATTTGCTGCACGTCGGTCATGTGCGTTATCTGCATGCAGCGAAGAAGTTGGGTGGAAAGCTGATCGTTGCGCTCAATTCAGACGAATCCGTTCGCCGGCTTAAAGGCGACGGCCGACCGCTCATGCCTGCCGAAGAGCGCGCGGAGATCATTGCCGCCCTTGCCGACGTGGATGCGGTCGTAATCTTCTCGGAACCCGACGTCCGTGCCTTAATTCGGGAGATTCGCCCTGATGTTCAGGCCAAAGGCACGGATTACTCCGCCGAAAATGTTCCCGAGCGCGATGCCATGTTGCAATGCGGTGGACGGGTTGTAATCGTGGGAGACCCCAAGGATCATTCCGCAACCGAGATCATTTCTAATCTACGTCGAAGCCCGAGCTCGTGAGCACACCGGCTGACATTTCGCCCCCTATTAATCCCGCCCGGTCAGCGATAAGACGTTTGCTGATTGTCCGCCTGAGTTCCATGGGCGACATCATTCATGCGCTACCCGCCGCGTCCGCGCTGAGCGCTGCACTTCCCGAGGCAACCATCGGCTGGATCGTCGAGGAGCGCTGGGTAGAGTTGCTTTGCGCAGCTTCGGAACCACGGAGTGGCCCGCGTTCGCCGCGTCGGCCGTTGGTCGATAAAGTTCACGCGGTTGACACAAAAACCTGGCGGAAGAACCTGCTTTCCATGCAAACCTGGGAGCGGACCGGGGCGATGCTAAGTGATCTCCGCGCCGGTCATTATGAAGTTGCGGTCGATTTCCAGGGCGCGGTGCGATCTGCCTTCCTGGCGCGATGTTCGGCTGCCCCCACAATCTACGGATTTCGCCAGCCCCGGGAGAACGTCGCCAGCATGTTCTACACACGGCGGGTCCTTGCAGAACACGAGCATGTCGTTCAACAGGATCTCTCGCTGGCGGAGGACGTGTTAAACAAGTCGGTTGTCTCTGGCCCGGTGAAGTTCCCTTACGATGATGCGGCAGAAAAACGATGTGAAGCATGGCTGCAGCGCGAGTCGGTGCGCGATTTCATTCTGCTCAACCCTGGGGCGGGCTGGGGCGCGAAGCAGTGGCCTTCGGATCGGTACGGCCAAGTGGCGCAATTGCTCGCCGAGGATGGATTTCAATCTGTGATGAATGTCGGCCCTGGAGAAGAGAAATTGGCGGAAGCGGCTGTTGCATCCAGCCAGGGTTTCGCGAAAGCAGCCAGCTTCTCACTACCGGAACTCATCTCGCTTACGCGGCGCGCAAAGCTATTCATAGGAGGTGACACCGGACCGATGCATTTAGCAGCCGCTCTTCGAGTACCAGTCGTGGCACTCTTTGGGCCTACGAATCCGGCTCGCAACGGGCCGTTCGACACGAAAAGCATCGTGTTGCGTCATGTTTCCAGCCGAACGTCTCTCAGCCATCGAATTGCTCCGGATCCGGGGCTGCAAGAAATCGCCGTCGGAGAAGTTGTCGCAGCAGCGCGGCAATTGATGAGGCAGCGCTGTGGATAGGTGGTCCAGGATCGCCCGCCGCATCCGGGTTCCCGCTGGATTTGTGCTTGCTGGCCTATATCTTTGGCTGGCGAGGCCCACTGCACAATCAATGACTTTAGGCAGCCCGTTTATCGTAGTAGGGCTGCTGCTGCGTGGTGCAGCATCGGGAGAGCTGAGAAAAAACGAACGGCTCGCAACCACCGGTCCCTACGCGTATACACGCAATCCGCTCTACCTCGGGTCTCTCATCCTCGCGACCGGGTTTGCTATAGCCGCCAGAAGCCTTTGCATTGCGCTGGCCCTGTTGTTGATGTTTGTTGTCATTTACCTGCCAGTAGTCCACGCCGAAGAAAACTATCTTGCCAAACATTTTTCGGAATTCACCGACTATGCGCGACGAGTACCTCGGTTCATACCTGGATTACGCCAAAGGAGTAGAACTCCTAGTTCATTCCGGTGGGAGCTTTACCGCAAGCACCGCGAGTACAATGCAATCTTAGGATCGGTTGTGATCATTGCAGCATTGCTGGCCAAATTGCTTTGGATGGCGCATTAGCCAGCGGGCATCGATGTGGCGCAGCTCAGCGTCTCACAGTATTCGGATCATTTCAAATGAAGTGTCTTCAGCAATTTTCTACTTTGTGTTCGATTGCGTTCTCGCTGTGCGTTGCCAATGC
>Ga0187779_10002807_pt1 | contig 10597 bp, 8 predicted proteins | sample 1015_Q2_SP10_10__FD_132435 | JGI IMG/M metagenome (GOLD analysis project Ga0187779, IMG submission 132435) | Tropical peat soil microbial communities from peatlands in Department of Meta, Colombia - 1015_Q2_SP10_10_MG | ecosystem: Environmental > Terrestrial > Soil > Wetlands > Peat | place...
GACGCGGCAATGAAGGCGAGAGCCGGCCAAAACAACATGAGAACCAACCGTAGCTGCGTCACCAAGGAGAAATTGACCAGGGACCTGTTCAGTGACGAACAGAAAAAGTGCACGCGTACGGTCGTCACCTCGACTAGCCGCCGGCTGGAGATGCGCCTGCAATGCGAAGATCAGGGTATGAAGTCGGTCGGAACCTTCAAAGTGGAGTCCTCCAGCTCAGAGGAAGCCAAGGGCACGATGGAAATGGTAACCACGGGCGGCGGGCGGACCATGAACATCAATTCCAGTTTCACCGCCAAATGGATCGGTCCGGACTGCGGCAGCGTGAAGTAGGAAAGCCGTTTTCCAGACTCGTCGCGATCAGCTGTTCTTTGCGGGAACTGGACTCAGCAAACCAGCTGCTCGCGGCTCAGCTTCAACCCGTTCAGGTTACCGAGGACAGTCACCGCAATCGACTCGGTATGGAAAAACTCGTTCGCCAATTCCTGCAATTCTTCTGAGGTTACGCTTTCGATCTTCTCGAGCAGCTCATCCATTCCGTAAAAGCGGTCGAAATACATCTCCTGCCGCGCCAGGTTTGACATCCGCGCGGTTGAGGATTCCAGCGACAACATCAGACTGCCTTTCAGCTGGTCCTTGGAACGGCGAAGCTCCTCTTCTGGAACGCGCTCCGATTTCAGCTTGTGGAACTCGGATACGATGCACTGCACGACCTTGATGGCAGCCTCGCGAGAAGTGCCGGCATAAACCGAGAGGCAGCCGGTGTCGCGATAGGGGTTCAAATCGCTGTAGATGGCGTACGCAAGCCCCTGCCGTTCGCGGATATTCTGAAACAACCGCGAACTCATCCCTCCGCCCAGCAGGGTGTTCAGAATGTAGGAAGCGTGCCGCCGCTCATGCGCGATGGGATGAGCCGGCACTCCTACACAGATCTGCACCTGCTCAAGCGCTTTCTTGTTGCGCATAATGATCCGGGGCACAATGGTCGGCTGGGGGCTGTGAAACCCATTCTTCATGGGTTTCATGCGTTCGAAGTGATTGGCCACGATTTCGACGAACTGTTGATGTTGCAGGTTGCCAGCGGCACTGATGATAAGGTTCCCGGGGGCAAAACGCTGCGCATAAAATCCCAAAACCGGATCCCGTTCGAACTTCCGGACCGTATCCTTGGTTCCGAGAATGGGTTTGCCCAGAGGATGATCCTTCCAGAAATTCTGGGTGAAGATTTCGTGGACGAGATAGTCCGGGCTGTCCTCGTCCATCTTGATTTCTTCCAGGATGACGCCGCGCTCCCGGCTGATGTCCTTGGCATCGAACACAGGATTGAGCACCAGATCGCTGAGCACATCCATCGCAATCGGCAAATGCTCATCCAGCAGCTTCACGTTGAAGCAGACACATTCTTTGGCGGTGAAGGCGTCCATATTTCCACCAATCGAGTCCACTTGGCGGGCAATGTCTTCCGCGCTGCGATGTTTGGTTCCTTTGAAGACCATGTGCTCGACGAAATGAGAAATGCCATTCCACTGCGGGTCTTCGTCGCGAGATCCGGTCTTGATCCAGATGCCGATGGAGACCGAGCGAATGTGTTGCATCTGTTCGGTGAGAACAGTAAGCCCGTTAGGCAAAACCTCTCGCTGGATGTTCCGTATCTCGTGCACCATCGCTTTAACCGGGCGGGAGCTTCCTACGCGGATCGGAGAAATCGTCCTGCATTATTGTTACATATCGCGGGAGGCTCCGCTGAAACATAGTTAATTGTTTAGAATCAGTCAATTAGCGCTATATCACTCGTTTTCCGGCCACTTCGGCCGGTTTTTCGCATTGCTCTCCTTTACAATCGATGGCAAACCTCATCGCGCGGTTAGATGCATGGCTGCCTCACCACAAAAAGCGTTATTAGGGCTTACTCTTCAAGAACTTGCGGACGTCGCCGAGGAGCGGCGCGAGCCCGCCTACCGTGGCCGGCAGTTATTTGACGCGGTTTACCGGCAGCGTGTGCAGTCGCTCGGACAGGTTTCCACCCTGCCGCAGCTGTTTCGCGAGCGCCTGGAGCATGATGGGTTTTCTACTGGACTACCGACCACCGAAAAGCACTTTGCCTCCAGCGATGAAACCGTGCGCTACCTCATGGCATTCCCCGATGGCCAGAGTGTCGAAACGGTTTGGATGCCTGAAGGAGATGGCGGGGAAGCAGGCGACGGCAGCGAGGCAGGAAACGAAATGGAGCGCGCTGGCAGCCGCCCCTGGAGTCGCGCCACAATCTGCGTCTCCAGCCAGGTGGGCTGCGCCGTGGATTGTCAGTTCTGCCTGACCGCGCTGCTTGGCGTGAAGCGCAACCTGACTGCGGGAGAAATCGTCGGCCAGGTTTGCACCGTCCTGAATGCGCAACGGGTGTTCCCTCCTGATGATCGTGTGAATATTGTGTTCATGGGTATGGGCGAGCCTTTTCTGAACTACGACAATTTCATGAAGGCGGTGCGTTTGCTGGTGGAGGGCGTGGGCATTCCGGAGTCGCGCATGACGGTTTCAACGGCCGGGATTGTGCCGCGCATCCACGATTTTGGCGAGGAGCCGGTGAGGCCCAAACTGGCGATTTCGTTAAATGCTGCCAATGACCCGCTACGCTCGCGCTTAATGCCGATCAATCGAAAATGGAATCTCGAGAAGTTGATTTCCGCAGCGCGGGACTTCCCTTTACGAAACCGGGAGAAGCTGACCTTCGAGTACGTTCTGCTCGGAGGAATAAACGACTCAGAGGCGGACGCCCGCGATCTCGTAGAACTGATACGTGGAATACGAGCCAAAGTAAACCTTATTGCATGGAATCCGGGTCCAGATATCGCATTTCAGACTCCGGAGGAAAAGCCAGTGCAGCAATTCCGGAAAATCCTCGAGGCTGCGGGTGTGCCGGCTTTTATCCGGCGTCCGCGAGGACGTGATATCTATGCCGCTTGTGGCCAGCTCAAGCGGACACTGGAACCTGTGGCGATCTAGTGAGTGGTGGCGCCCCTGGCGTGCCGGCCGGGAAGAAACGACCATTCCGAATCGCCAGTCTCGCCTGCTTCTGCATCCGCATGCAGAGGAAGTTCGACCCGAAAGAGGGCGCCGCCTTGTGGACGGTTCTGACAGATAATCTTTCCTTTGTGTTCCTCAACAATGCCGTAGCAGACGCTGAGACCAAGACCCGCTCCATGACCCACTGGTCGGGTCGTGTAGAAAGGGTCGAAGACACGATCTGGCTCCTCAATGCCCGGGCCATCATCGGAGAACTCGATGATGATGGAGCGATCGCCCGGCCGCGTGCTCACGTGGAGTTCTCCACCTTTCTCGGCCATTGCATGAATCGCATTGTTGGTGATGTGCAGGCACACCTGCAGGAGCTGGTTCGAGTCGCAGAGCACACGCGGCAGGTTCGCAGCCAGGTCTGTGTACACACGCACGGGAGTGCCGTGCAGCTGCGGAGGCCGCAGCTTTACGGCAGTCTGCACCAGCGCATTGACGTCGAGAAACGCCTTCTCCCCCGGGGTCTGTTTGGCAAAGCTGAGCAGGCTGGAGACGAGAGTGCGAGTCCGCCGTATCTGGTGTTCGATCTTTTGGGCCAGGGTGCGTTGTTCGTTGTTGAGCGATGTAGCCGCCAGTAACTCGGAGTACCCGAGCATGGCGGTGAGGGGGTTGTTCAGTTCGTGAGCCGCCCCACCGACCAGTTGTCCCAGCGACGCAAGCTTTTCCGACTGTACCAGCTGAGCTTGCAAACGCTGGAGATTCTGAAAAGATCCCTGGGAAGTGGCAAGCAGGCGCAAGAGTTCGCGATCCAGCAGATGCTGCTTCATGAACACCATCGCTCCCATGATCAGCATGCTGGCCAGCGTGACCATGAGGCGGAAGGTCCGGACGGTTTGGGGGCTGCTGGCATCCAGGGTATGCCAGGCGGCCAACAAGGGCAGGGAAGAGACAGTGAGCATGCCCAGCCTGGCCACCCAAACGCCATGGCTGGTGGAATGGCGGGTGAATTGTGGTTCCGGGGAAGACTGTTGGGCGCTGACTCCAATCCACGTGACCCACGCCATGGAGGCCGCCATCGGCAGGTCGTAAACGCTGCCGGTAAAGTAAACGTTGCGCTCGATTGCCCAGTTGGCCAGATAGGAACTCAAGCTATAAATAAGCGTGCATCCGAACCAGTTGGCATAAATGACTTTCCACGAGCCCTTGCTGCGAAAGCAAAGGACGGCCAGACCGCCAAGCAGCGCGGCCTTCTCGATTAGATAAACGACGTTCAGATTATGCTGGTAAAGCGTGGCAGCGGGAGAAATGTACTGCCACGGGATGACGGTAACCAGGTAAAGATAAAGCCACCAGATCAGCAGCATGGCAAAGTCGAGCAAGCCCAGGCGCGTGGTTCGGGAATCTTGCTCCACGTGAGGCTGCACGGCCAAGGCCGCAGTCATCGGAACCAAGTGCAGGAAGAGAACCACGTCGCCGGCAAAGAAGGTGGGAACATCCTGGCGCAGCAAAAGTTCGAAATAACACCACAGGATCTGGGAGGTACACCAGAACGCCAAACCGAGCATCATCAGCGCCCAGAAAATCCGCGTGCGGCCGTGCTTACTCCGCACCACTGGCAGCAGAGCCAGTATTCCCGAGAGCAGCAATAGGAGTTGCGTAAGGTCGCTTAACACGACCAGGGCAAAACCAGGGCGTAAAATCAGGGATGCCACGACTTGTGCGCACACCAGCGCACAAGCGGCCAAGATCCAGAGCTTGGAGCGCCATGACATACCTTTGTCATTCATTGTAGGCAGTGGTCAGGACCGGGAAAGTTACGCCGGTAACGCCGTCTGCGTTTTGCCTGGCGAGTGTGAAGGAAGAAGTTTCGCTTGCTCTTACGGAATGTAGTTAATAATATCCGTGGCATTAACCCTTTCATAAGGACATAAGACTTTTGGAATTCAGGGCCTTTCAAGACAGGTTTCTTTGGCGACTCCGGGCCCCCATGAGCTCGGGCGAAGTTCGCCGAACCGAGCGCTGGCTGGCCTCTGCTCGGGTCTCCCTCGCGATTGCGGCGTTGATCGCCATCTGGATGGATCCCGGCTCGATCCACTATTCCATCTGGGCGTACGGCTTCCTCGCCTTCTACATCGCGCAAGGCGTCATCATCATCATCTTCCTGCGGCGGCGCCAGCAATCCACACCTTCGTTTCGCTTGCTGGTGCACAGCGCCGACATCGTGTGGCCGGCTCTGATCTCCATCTTCGCCTTAGGCGGAAGCAATCCGTTCTTTCTCTTCTTCGTGTTTGTGTTGGCGGCTGCGGCCTATCGGTGGGGTCTGTGGGAGACGGTGGGGACTTCCGCCGCCGCCGTTTCTCTGTTGTGGATGGAAAGCCTCAGCGTTTATTGGGGTTTGCTCGCTTGGATTAGCGGCTTTCTGCCGCGGCACAACCTGCCCGCCTTGCGAGTCGATTCGAGCTTCTTTGAACCCAGAGGATTGTTCATGCGGTCGGTGTACCTGTTGGTACTGGGGTTCCTGCTCGGGTACCTGGCGGAGCAGCAGAAACAGCTGCGTGCGGAAAGAGTGGTGATCGCCCGCACAATTAGTCGGGCCCGGGTTGAAGCCGGAGTGACAGGAACGCTGCAGGCGATTATGGGCGAACTCGTCTCTTTGTACGGTGCCCGGGCGCTGCTGCTGGTTTCTCAGGAGGTCAACAGTTACCGTATCTTTGTCGGCGAATTGAGCCGTTCCAACGGCGAGACGAATTTTCGCTGGCTTGATCCCGCCGCTGCTGATCGCGAGATCTTCCTGAATGATTCCGCTGCCGCTGCCTGTTATGCGGAGCGTAATAAAGCCGGGCAAGACGGGGAGTTTCGGTTGTTGGCATTGGATGGTGAGGGAATGCGGCTGAATGAGGTCAGCCCCGAGTTTCTGACTCGCCTGCCGGAAAAGTACGAATTTCATAGCCTCATGATGGTGTCGTTCACTTTCGGGCAGGAATGGCGGGGCAGGGTCTTCCTTCTGGACCCCACTCTTGCGGGAGAAACTGAGGAGGAGTTGCACTTCTTGCAAGAGTTGATCAAGCAGGTCGGACCTGCGGTCTACAACGTGCTGCTGTTGCGGCGTTTGCGGCTGCGGGCGGGGGCCGTGGAGCGCGCCCGCTTTGCCCTTGAATTGCACGACGGCGCGGTGCAGTCGCTGATCGCGGTGGAAATGCAAGTCGATGTTTTGCGGCGGCAATCGGCGAGCAAACCCGAGCTGGTGACCACAGAATTAGGCCGCATCCAGGGCTTACTGCGTGAGGAAGTGCTGAAATTGCGTGAACTCATGCAGCAGATGAAGACCCTGGATGTAGATTCCAAGAAGCTGCTGGGCGTGATCCACGATACAGTGGAACGATTTCAGCGCGAGACTGGTATTTCCGCCCGCTTTATCTCTGATCTGCGGGAAATAGATATGCCGCAGCCCGTCTGCCGGGAGTTGACCCGCATTGTGCAAGAGGCGCTGGTTAACGTGCGCAAGCATAGCCGGGCAAGGCAGGTGCTGGTGCGATTGGGCGCCAAGGGCGGCACCTGGAGAGTTGAAGTCGAGGATGATGGCCGCGGTTTCCCGTTCTCCGGACGGCTCTCCCATAGCGAACTGGACAACATCGGCCGGGGGCCATTGGTGATCAAGGAACGAGTGCGTTTGATTGAAGGCGAACTCACGATAGAATCAAACCCAGGCCAGGGTTCACGATTAGAAATCACGGTTCCGCAGCGGCAAGGCGCTAGTCATGGATAACAGAAGATTCCAACCGATTCGCATTGTGATCGCCGACGACCATCCGATTTTTCGGGATGGCTTGCGCCGGCTTCTGGAAACCGAACCTGATCTGAAGGTGGTTGGAGAAGCATGCGATGGCGCCGAAGCGGTCAAGCTCGCCCGCCAGCTCAAGCCTGACATCCTTCTTTTGGACTTGGCCATGCCGCGGCATCCGGGACTGGAGGCCCTGCGGGAATTGAGCACAGGCCCCGGCTCGGTGGGGGTCAGAGTCATTTTGCTGACGGCGGCCGCGGAAAAGAATCAGATTGTGGAAGCTTTGCAATTAGGGGCTCGTGGCGTGGTTCTGAAAGACTCCGCTACCCAGCTTCTGCTGAAGAGTATTCACACGGTGATGGCGGGAGAGTATTGGGTTGGGCGAGAAAGCGTGTCCAACCTGGTTCAATACTTGCGAACTCTGGTGCAGTCCTCCGGTGAAGAGGCGCGGCAGAAAAAGTTCGGCCTCACGCCGAGAGAACTGGAAATCGTCTCCGCGGTAGTCGCCGGATACTCTAACAAGGAAATCGCCGAATACTTCAAAATCAGCGAAGACACGGTAAAGCACCACCTCAGTAACATTTTCGACAAGCTGGGCGTCTCGACCCGCCTGGAACTGGCTTTGTTCGCGGTTAATCAGTCTTTGCCGCTAAAGCCCATTTCCTAGCCGTTGGCACCTTCGTGCCATCGACAGTCACATACGGGCCATTGTTCGTGTCTACTCCCGGGAACTAACATCAGTGACAAGAATCACGACCATGTGCCGTTCGTCGGCTTATGGAGTGGGGAGTTGTTCCGAGGACGTTTTTGGTCGGTTCAGGAGGAGAGACTTTGGCGACGTTTTTGCATCAGCTCTGGCACGATGAACGGGGTCAGGACATCGCTGAATACTCGGTGATGCTGGCGGTCGTCCTGGTCATCGTTGTTGGCACAATCCGTTTAATCGGTGCGAATGCCAATAACGTGTTCTCGTCGGTTTCCAGCTCAATCGCCCAGTAGTTCCACGTTCCCACACTCGCCTCATAGGCGTGTCCACGCCAAAGTGCCCAGCGTTTCCTTACAACTTTGCTCGCTTGACCCGAGCGTGTGCGTCGCGCAGGATTTATCCACAGCCTGAACCAGTGGTGTCACTTTCGTTCATCGTGAGCTGCCATTTATTTTTTGGCATTCATTCCAAGAGTGATTTTGGGGACTCCGCACGATGGCAGAGAAGCTTACCGGCCAAGACATCCACTTTATCCAACTGCAGACTGCCGTCTTTTGTGTTGAATGTGAGGTGATCAGTAAAAACAACACCCCTGCCTGCCTGGCCTGCGGCAGCCGTGCCGTCCTGAGCCTGTCCCGAGTGCTGGGCGGATCGCTGCACGGACAGCGCACGGCTCACCTGATTGCTGATGCCGAGTTGGATCGTCTGGTGCGAGATCTGCTGCGCACCGTACCCGCCTCAACAGAAGACCGGGTACCAGCCTCGTTTGCCGCTGTGGCACCCTCCCGGCATCACGCGCGGGCCTCGGATTCGCGCAGTGTTTCTGTCCGGCCATCCAACTTTGATCGCGAGATTCATCCCGGCGAGCTTGACCTGGAGCCTGCCATCTGTGTAATTGCTGAGCGGGCCCAGGCGTTGACCGGGGCGACCGGCGCAGCGCTCGCTTTGCGGCATGGAGACGAGATCGTCTGCCGCGCCCGCAGCGGCCGGACTGCACCCGACTTGGGCGTTCGCCTGCAAACCGATTCCGGCATCTCCGCAGATTGCGTTCGCACCGGCGAGGTGGTTCTTTGCCATGACGCGGAAAGAAATCCCCGAGTGGATCTGGCAAGCTGCCGGCGGCTCGGAGTCCGCTCCATCCTGGCCGCGCCTTTGCGGCATTTCCGTAGAACTCTGGGTGTTTTCGAGGTTCTTTCCTCCGCACCCTACGCTTTTGACAATCGCGATGTTGCTACCATGCAGCTTCTCTCCAGCATGATGGTGGCGGCCATGTCCCGCTTGTCCAGCATGCGGGCAATGGCCCAGCGTTCCTCCGCCTGATCTGATTTCTTCCCATTTCGGTATCGCGCGGCACCTGGTTTTTCCGTGCGCGCAGGTTTCTGCGGTCTAAGGTAAGATGTACTGCAAAGCAGTATGTCCCTGGGCTCCAGTCCGACGGAGATCGGTTTGCCGCCGGGTTCTTCTCACCCTGATCGCCGCCGACGTGTACGCCACAAAGTGCATACTCCAGCTTATGCCTGCCTCGATCCCAGCAGTTCGCGGCCGCTGAATCTGTGCGAGATCATTGACATCAGCGAAGAGGGCATGGCGATTCAGACCCTGGCCCCTCTGCAGGTTGGCCAGGACGAGAGTTTCTCACTTGCACTTTCAGAGACGCAGGCCTCCATTCCGGCCGCCGGGAAAGTTGTGTGGTCTGATCCTTCAGGGCGTGCTGGCATCCATTTTCCCCACATTCTGGACGAGGCACTGCGGGGACTCCAGCAGTGGCTCCTCGCCAATGCGGATGCAGGTCGGATGAATGGCGCTGCCCAGTCCGGGGCAGTGATTTCACAACAATCGTCGCCCGATCATTCTTCTCCCGTTCTAACGCGGGTGGAAGACTCTTCCGCTTATGCGGACTACACGTCAGTGCTTTCCGGCCTGGCGGCAGTGAAGCGCGAGGTGGAGTCGCTGAGAGCTGACTTGGATGCTGCCCTGCAACTGGCAGCCCGCAGAGCACAGGCCTTCACGCGAGCCAACGGGGCGGCCATTGCCCTGACCGAAGGACAAGACATGACTTGCCGCGCCGCTGCCGGCGCGGCCACCCCTTCTGTGGGGACACATCTCAGAATTGGCCAAGGTTTCTCCGGTGAATGTGTGCGGAAAGCAAAGCCGTTGCGCTGCGAGGACTCCGATCTGGACTCGCGGGTGGATCGCGAGAGTTGCCTGGCCCTCGGCATTCGCTCCCTTGTGGCGGTACCAGTTTTTCAGGCGGATACCGTCATTGGATTGCTGGAAGTGTTCTCGTCAGAGCCCGGTCACTTTACCGCTGACGATGAAAATGCCCTTACCCGCCTGGCCAAACTTATTTCCGAGGCGGTGCAACGCGCTGGAGCGCCGGAACCCGGCGAATCGAAACTGCCGTCATCCGTGGACGACGAGTTTCCCTCTGAAACTCCCGCCGACCTGCCGCTGCCGCAGCTCTCGCGATCACGCAATGTCTTGCTGCTAGGGGCAGCAGTCACCGTGGGTTTTGTATTGGTCTGGCTGGTCGGACCCTGGGACACCCGATTGAGCGCACCGCCCACGAGACCTTCTCCGGACCGCGGCGCTGCGGTTTCACAGCCTGCCTCCCCTGGCCCAACCGCCGTCAGCGGTTTAGAAGGTTTACGGCGATCTGCTGAACAGGGAGATTCGGCGGCGCAGTTTGCCATGGGCGCGCATTACGCCACGGGGGAGGCTGTTTCGCAAGACTACGCCGAGGCTGCGCGCTGGTTCACCAAGGCCGCCGAACAGGGCAACGTGATGGCACAAGCGACCCTCGGAACTTACTACTGGGCGGGCCGCGGTGTGCCTCCCGATCCGGTGAGGGCGTATTTTTGGTCGCTGGTGGCCCAGGCCGGTGGAGATAACGCTAGCAAAGACCGCCTGACGATTGTTGCTTCGCGCCTGACGCACGATCAGATGGCAGCAGTACAGCGACAAGCCAACGATTGGATCAAGCAGCATCCGCCAACCAGTCGAACCTCCACTGTGGCACCATGAAAATGCGTACCTTGAGCCTCTCGCAGCGGGTTTAGAATGAGCTAAGAGGTGTGTCAGTGCCTACCCTGCGCGACATTCTC
>Ga0187779_10002808_pt1 | contig 10596 bp, 9 predicted proteins | sample 1015_Q2_SP10_10__FD_132435 | JGI IMG/M metagenome (GOLD analysis project Ga0187779, IMG submission 132435) | Tropical peat soil microbial communities from peatlands in Department of Meta, Colombia - 1015_Q2_SP10_10_MG | ecosystem: Environmental > Terrestrial > Soil > Wetlands > Peat | place...
CAGAGCGCCATGAGGATGAGCGGCGCCCAGACCACGAGAAAGTTGTACCATCCCGATTCCTTGACCGGTTCTGCGTTGATCTTGACCCCCTTGGCCCGCAAATCCTTGACCAGGTCAGGATAGTCGGGAAGGTTGGTCTTAAAGGACTTGCCGGTCTTGAACGTGCCGGACATCTCTGAGCCCTTGATCGTCACGTCATTTACCTCGCCGTTAGAAATCTTATCCATGACATCGCTGAAGGGAATCTGCATCGCCGTCTGGCTCACGGGGTTGAACAGGTTAAAGATGAGCACGGATACCACGACGAACAGCAGTATCAGTGCCAGATTTTTATAGAATGCACTCACGAAGGGAACCTCCTAAAAGCCGTCGGGCATCCAAGCCCGGCGGAATTCTTTCATAATAACATATTGCAGGCGGTGTGACAACAGATTTATCCGTGTTGAGGGCATGTCGTACAGGCTATCTCTGTCGCTCCTCGTAGGGAAGTACGGCGATGTATGGCAAATTTCGGTAGCGGTCTTTGTAGTCCAACCCGTAGCCGACGACGTACTTGTTCGGGATGCGAAAGCCGGCATAGTCAGCTTCGATCTGCACTTTCCGTCGGCCAGTCTTATCCAGGAGCACGCAGACTTTGAGCGAGGAAGGACCGCGTTCCAGGAGCATTTTCTTCACGAAATCGATGGTGACCCCGGAGTCCATGATGTCCTCCACAAGAAGGACATCTTTTCCCTTGATATCCTCTTTCATGTCGGCGATGATCTGGACCGGATGGCTGCCTTTTGAACTTGTGCAGTGGATGAAATCCATCCGGACGGAGATTTTCAGCGAACGCAGCAGATCGGACATGAAAAATATCGCGCCTTTAAGCACGCCGACGACGAGCAGGTCCTTCTCGGCATAATCTGCAGAGAGCCTCGCACCGAGTTCGTGGATCTTCCGTTGTATTTCTTCACTGGTAAAAAGCGGTTTGCCGAAATCTATACCTACCATGAATTCCTCCTCGAGGACTGCTGATATGTTGGCGGGACATCTTGATGCAGCATGCGCCATCCAGAACTCAAGACTCCTGCCCGGTTCCTGTCATCGTAACGCTTACGATCAGAGCGCGCTTCATGTCCGGGCCCGGCAAGAACCGGAAGTCCGTCCTATACCCCATGACCCACATGAGGTCCGGTCCTGAGAAGAGGAGGGGCACCCTGTCCCGTTGCCGGCCTGGGACTTTTGCATCGATCAGATAGTCCTGCAGCTTTTTGGTCTTCCCACCCATACCTGAAGGGCAGAACCTGTCGCCCGGACGCCTGTTTCTGACCGACAGAATCGGATTAATTTTATCATAATCGAACACAGCCTGCCAGAGGTTATTTTCCCCCGCGGGATACGCTTCCTTTTTTTCCGTGAGCGTTGTCTCCACTGCCAGGCCGAGCTCGGGGATGATTGTGGTCCCCGGAAAGGCAATCGTATAGGAGAAATCCTGTGCAGCGCGTGCCGCACTCATGATGAGCTGATCATACTCACGCCCGAGCACAAGACCGCTGGGCAAGCTCAGAGACCTGCCTGACTGTGACGTAGCCATGAACGCGAGCGCCTCGTCGGTCTGGACCAGGGATATTCCCGATGGTTTCAGACCGACCATGGCTGCGACGGCTCTGAAAATCCTGCGCCGGAACGCAAGCGGCAGATCGTTAAATTCATCCCTCGCTAGGGTGATGCCATCCCCATCCTTTGTGATGATGCACTGCAGAAGGGTTTCCAGGTGCGCAGCAATAGCCTCGTCCTCCTCGCGAAGAAGGCCGGCCGCTGACGCGAGCGTTTTCTCTATGCGGGGATTGAACCGTGATAACACCGGCATGAGCTCCAGCCTGATTCTGTTTCTCGCATAGTAAGGCTTGGTGTTAGAAGGATCGGTTACGAATGTCTGGCCGTTAGCCCGGAGATATTCCAGAACTTCGTTTCTCGTTGATTCGATAAGCGGCCGGATGATGTTTCCGCGTGAGGGAGGGATGGCCGAGAGGCCCGCCACCCCAGCGCCGCGAAGCAGACGCATCAGAAATGTCTCTGCCTGGTCCGTCGCTGTATGTCCAGTTGCGATACGGGCGGCACCTGCTGCCTGCGCTACCCGGTTTAAGAATGCGTAACGAACCTCGCGTGCTCCCGCCTGGGGCGATAGGCCGCGTGCTCGACAAATGGCAGGCACATCGATATGCTCGATCGTAGCAGGAATGCCAAGCTTCCCAGCCAGGTTGGCCACGAAGCGCGCTTCATCTTCTGACTCCTTGCCGCGGAACATATGGTCGAGGTGGGCAATACACAGTGCAATGTTCAATTCAGCAGTGAGAGCGTGGAGGACGGAGAGAAGGCACACCGAGTCCGGACCACCCGAGACGGAGATAACGACGCGGTCCCCGGGTTCCAGCATGCGAAAGCGCTTGATGGTCTCTTTGATTTTGTCAGGCAGCATGAAATAAGGGGAAAATGATTTCAGCGAGGGGAAAAAATGGTGGCGGTGCAGGGACTCGAACCCCGGACACAGGGATTATGATTCCCCTGCTCTACCAGCTGAGCTACACCGCCCCGAGAAAATTTAGAGGCATACGATACTGGATTGCTGCCTTTTTGTCAAGAAAAACCGTACCTGCCCAGGAACCGGGTAAACTGCGGCCCGCTTCACCGCGCAGGGTTTGCCATAAGATCATACGGTTTGTTGAAAACCCTGTTCATCGCTATGTCCGGGCTAGCTCATGCCCGCTGTTTCCAGGGTTTGGATTGCTGAAACGGGGCTTCAGGAGGTACGAAATGCCTTCCCCTGCTACTCCTTGAACCTCGTTTCCTCTTTCTGGATACGTTCAATTTCCTCTTTTTTCGTCTTGCAGGATATGCAGAAGCGGGCGAGGGGATTCACCTCGAGCCGTTTGATGTCGATCTCCTCGCCGCATTCCTCACAGAGGCCGAATGTTTTGTTCTGGAGCTTGCGGAAGGCATCGGCGATGTCCTTGTACTGCTCGTACTTCATTTCCAGCAAAGAATAGTCGATGCCCTGATCGACGTCCAGTGCTGACTGGTCAGCGCTGTCCATAGCCGAATCGATCTTTTGTCCCATTTCCCTCGTAAGCCTACGGCCCATCTGCGCTTCCAGGCCGTCTACGACTTCGTTGCGTTTTTTCAGGAGTATCTTCTTCAGAAGTTCGTGGCGTTTTAGCACGGCTGAGGACACCCGAACGGCTTTCGTTTCAGCGGCCTTCCCGGCAGGCGTTGCCCTGCGAACCGCCTTTTTAACGACCTTTTTGACGGCTTTCCTCGCGGCTTTCACTTTTGTTTTTTTTGTCGATTTCTTTGCCACGCTCTTTTTGACCGGTTTGGCAATTTTTTTCTTGGTAGTCTTTTTTACGGCCATATTGGAAATTCCCCCTCTTGCTGTTCGGAATCTATAGCTAGAGAACCATTATAGATGTCTACGAAAGCAAATTCAAGTCAATTTGTCGTTTCAAAAATGCCGAATCTTATAAAGTTCAAAAAAAACAGCGAGGGGACAGGGAGGAGAGCAAAAAATTGCACTATTGTCGGATTCGCATTGCGCCCTAAGCCCATCCCCGCATACTACCCTGAGTAAGCCATTGCGCTGACCTCACGGCTTACCCGCGGTTCTTTATCGGATGATCAGCAGGATGCCCCCGGTTTTAATCCTGGCGTGGCCGGATTACCTGAATTTTCCTTTTAACGGAGTGAAAGGATCATGGCCAGACTGCTCATTTTTTGGTAATATGAAAATACTACTTCCTAGTTCAGATGCGGGGTACACATGAAAAAACAAAAGATCATGAGGAATGTCGTTGTTGCCACGTTGCTCGTATTTTCCTTCAGAGCAAACGACTGTACGGCGCTAGCCAATGACAACAGTTCTCCACCCGCTGCTCCAGGGGGGGCGATTCTTCAAAAACCCCCCGAAACCGAGAGTGGAAAAGCAAGAGAACCGACGACGGATTCCGTAGCTATCGACATGGCCGGACTCAAGACGCTTTCCTGGGTCATTGACCAGGTTGCCAGTAAAAAGATCATTTACACGGGGGAATACCATGACCGCTTCAGTAGTCACGTTGTCGAACTGCAAGTCATCAAGGAACTTTTCCGGAAGAACCCTTCGATCGCTATTGGCATGGAGATGTTCCAGCGGCCCTTCCAAAAGGTACTGGATGACTATATCAGTGGGGCAATCGGGGAAGAGGAGTTCCTGAGGAAATCGGAATACTTTTCGCGTTGGGGTTATGATTTCAATCTCTACAAGCCGATCCTGGATTTCGCCCGTGCCGAGAGAATCCCGGTTGTAGCCTTGAATGCGAGGAGGGAAATCACCGACAAAGTAGCAAAGGGTGGCACAGATTCCCTGTCTCCCGAAGAAAAAAAGGAAATTCCGATACAGATGGATTTATCTGATGACAGCTACCGTGACCGTTTGAAGCAAGTCTTCGCGGAACATAAAAATCCGGGGGAAAAGAATTTCGATTTCTTTTACGAAGCGCAGGTTGTCTGGGACGAGACCATGGCACTCTCCCTCGACGAGTATCTTCGAAAAAACTCCTCACGGCAAATGATCGTGATTGCCGGATCAGGACACGTAGCCTATGGCTCGGGAATTCCCAAACGGGCTTTTCGGCGAAATGGCTATGCATATGCGACTATCCTGAACGACGCTGATGTGGAACGGGGCATTGGCGACTACCTCGTATTCCCCGAGACAGCGGAGGGCGAGACCGCACCGAAACTGATGGCCTTGCTCAAGGAAGAGAACGGTAAGGTCACGGTTAAGGACTTTCCTGAAGACAGCGTTTCCCGGAAGGCCGGCATCAGGGTCGGGGATACTGTCCTCGCACTTGACAATTCACCTGTGCAAACAGTGGCCGATATCAGAATTGTGCTATTTTTCAAACATCATGGTGAAGCCGTCAAGGTTAAGGTAATGCGGAAACGTTTTCTGCTTGGCGAAAGAGCGCTGGAGTTCGACGTGGTGCTGCCATGAAATTTTCATGACAGCCTTTCCCGGATATGCTAGTATAAACCGCTTATACGCTTGCCAGGACACTGAGGAGGGATTCATGAAACGAATTGTTGCTGTTGCGCTCGCAGCGGTTCTCGCAACGGGTTGCTCGAGTGCGGCAACGAAAAACTTTAAAGTGATCGCCGATCCGCCTGACGCGGACATCAGGGTCATCTCCGGCAGGGACTTGAAGGAACAGACGTATCGCTCGCCGGCTGCGGTGACGATAGAAGTGCCAAGCGATCCCGCGCTTGCAGCAAAAGCGATTCTTGAAGTGCAAAGAGAAAATTATCAACCAAAGGTCATCGCCCTCAAGGACATCAGACCGGGAGAAACGCTCACTATCCAGCTGGAACAAATCATCCAGAAGGCAGCGATGTACAGCCTCAGATATAGGATGAGGGCCCCTGCGGTGTCAAGTGAATTGCGGTTCCGGGACGGAGTCATTTCAGTAACCTTCTCGATCGCCGAACAGATGTTCAACATGCGCTTCGAAAATCTGACCGATCGTGAAGTCAAGATCCTCTGGGATCAATCCGAGTACAGCGATGTGAACAGCCAGCCGCACCGGATCATGCCCTCAACAGTCCATTTCCCAGACAGAAATAATCCGCTCCCGGAGCAGATCGTTCCGGCGAAGAGTTCGATACAGGAGGACGTGATCCCGGTCTCCAATGTGTTTCTCTCCCGGGATAGAAAAGGATACTACGTTCACGCGCTGTTTCCACTCGACAGCGACGCAGCTGCGGGCCTCAAGGGGAAGTCTTTCAGTCTCTTTATCCCGGTGGGAGTCGACCGGTCAATAATTCCCTATAATTTTAAAATCGAGATCACCGATGCCGTAAAAGAGACGGTCAAGAATTAATCTCGCGGAAGTTATGATATATATCATAGCTTTCATGATGCAGGGAGTGTAGAGTATGTCCATGTTCAAAGAAGGCTGTCCAGGAAGCGCTGAGATACGATCGCCGAAGCCGGAAGATATCCGGTGTCAAAAGTGCGGGGAAAAGATCGAGATATGGAGCGACGAACCCGAAACCGAGTGCAAGAAGTGTGGCCACTTGAATGCACGACCCATCGGAACGTCCTGTATCGAGTGGTGCGCCTACGCTAAAGAGTGCGTCGGATCAGATAAACTGGAAAAACTCCTGAAGGCCGCTAAAAAACCGTAACACATTCCAGCCGCTTGTGCTCTTCAAGGGAGGAAGCGGAGGGATGACCCTCTCAGATTTCAACCTGTTGTAACCCTTGCGGAGGGCCAGTTTTCAGTGCCTGCTCATGCATCCGGGAGATGACCGTCCCGTAACGCGCAGTTGACGGCGTGGTTGGTTGCCAGGAGATCTCGATAGCGCGGGGACAGACAGACTGGTCACATCGTCATCGCTACGTTTGGGATACACCCCCCATGTCAGTCCTCTGGTTCGTTGCATCGATTGGAGAACGTCTCGTCGCAGCGACATCGTTCCTCTTATAATTTCCTCTCTTCGTCGTTAATCGAATCCCACCGAAAAATTGACTGTATAACGGTACTGACCTCCCAACGCATAGTCGAATTTGAGTCGACCGAGAGGGGTGTTTTAATGCGGGCCGATGCCAAACCCGCTTCAAAAATTATCTTATGATATCAGGTTTCTGCGGTTCCCGGCAGGTTCTTCGTGTCCTGCGACAGAAAGATATGCCTCCTTAGGGCCTTGCACGGATACTCCAAGATCTTCCATGGCGTGAGGCAGGACATCCGCCCCTCTTCCGTCCGCCGTGTTCCGGGGAATAAGCGAGCATAAGGGTGAGCGGCATTACCTGGGAATGAGATGGACCCGGAACCGAAGTGCGGGAGCGCACGCGACTTCGACACTTCGCTCGGACAAATAATTTTCATTTTTTGACGGCGGTATCAGCCTATAACGGACGCTTGACTTTGTGCTGCATGTGATGCTATTATCCAGCCTGTTTTGGCGCATAATGGCATCCTGGCCAGAGAGGTCACCGAGCGTCAGGAGCAAACCTTAGCGGCTTGGACATCAAATCAAAAATGTCGAGGTCCACGAGAGATATCCGACCTGCCTCATTCCGACATTTTTCCAGTGTCCCGTGAGGCAAAGGCAGGTAAAGGGGTACGATAGGTGAACGCACTCAAGAAAACGCACACCTGCGGCGAACTGACTAAAAAGGATGTGGGCGCTGTCGTGACGCTCATGGGATGGGTGCATACAAGACGAGACCATGGAGGACTTATCTTTGTGGACCTCAGGGATCGCGGCGGCATCACGCAGGTCGTCTTCAATCCCGAAACGGCATCGAATGCCCATTCGCTGGCTCATGATATCAGGAACGAATTCGTGATCGCCATAACGGGCGCTGTCGCGCCCAGGCCGGGCACTACCGTGAACCCCAAGCTCCCGACGGGCGAGATCGAAGTTCTCGTGACCGACTTGACCATCCTGAACCCGGCAAAGACCCCTCCTTTCATGATCGAAGACGAGACGGATGTTGCAGAGATGCTCCGACTCAAATACCGCTATCTCGACCTGCGACGTCCGAGCCTGCAAAAGGTCTTGATCACGCGTCATCGGATCGCTCAGACCGTAAGGCGATTCCTCGACGGCAACGGCTTCGTAGACATCGAAACGCCTTTCCTCACGAAGAGCACGCCCGAAGGCGCCCGTGATTATCTCGTTCCGAGCAGGGTGAACTCCGGCATGTTTTACGCACTTCCGCAGTCGCCCCAACTCTTTAAACAGATCCTGATGGTGGCCGGCTTCGAGCGCTATTACCAGATCGTTAAGTGCTTCCGCGATGAGGACCTTCGCGCAGACCGACAGCCCGAGTTTACACAGATCGATCTTGAGATGTCGTTCACCGACGAAGACGATATCATTGCACTCATGGAAAAGCTCCTCAGCGAAGTCGTTCGGCAAGTGAAGGGCTTCGAGATTGCCGTGCCGTTTCCGCGTCTCCGTTATGCCGAGGCCATGGACCGCTTCGGCTCAGACAAGCCGGATACGCGTTTCGGGCTGGAACTCAAGGACATTTCCGACGTCGCCAAAGCTTCTGATTTCAAGGTCTTTCTCCAGGCCGTGGAACTCGGAGGCAATGTCAAAGGGTTTGCTGCTCCCGGCATGGCTGGTCTCTCGCGCAAGGAGGTCGACGACCTCACGAATGAGGCAAAGGTATTTGGGGCAAAGGGACTTGCCTGGATCAAAGTGACGGCGTCCGGCTTCGAGTCTCCAATCACAAAGTTCTTTAAGGACGGCCAGATCAATTCCATCGCGGACCGGCTTGGGGCAAAGCCCGGCGATCTCATGATGTTTATTGCTGATAGTCCCAAGGTCGTAGCCGAGACGCTGGGCTACTTGCGGTTGCTCATGGGTAAGCGCTTGAACCTCATTGACGACACAAAGCTGAACTTCCTTTGGGTAACCGACTTCCCTCTCGTGGAATGGAATGCTGATGAAAAGCGGTACGACGCCATGCACCATCCTTTTACCGCACCGAAGGATGAAGACCTCCAGTTTATGAAAACTGATCCGCTCAAGGTAAGGGCCAAGGCCTATGATATCGTGTTGAATGGCTCAGAGATCGGCGGCGGCAGCATCCGCATCCATCGGTCGGAGATCCAATCGCAGATGTTCGGCCTTCTGAATATCGCAGAAGAAGAGGCAAGGAAGAAGTTCGGATTTCTGCTTGAAGCGCTCGAATACGGAGCCCCGCCGCACGGAGGGATTGCCTTCGGTCTCGACCGGATCACGTCGATCCTAACGGGCTCGCAGTCAATCCGGGACGTGATTGCTTTCCCCAAAACACAAAAGGCTGTCTGCGTCATGACCGAAGCGCCGTCGCGCGTGTCCCCGGCTCAGCTCAAGGAACTATCGATCAAGCTGGATGTCGTGGAGTAGGTACCGGTATACTATCCGCAGGAAGAGCATGGTTTAACCATGGGGAACGGCCAGCGAAGCGAGTTCCAGGGATGCGGAGTGAAGGCTTAAGCCCTGTGAGCCGCTTGTTCCCGGAGTCTGCCCGTGCTCTGGCTGCATGCAGGTTGTGAGGTTTCCCGATGAAGTGCAAGATTTGCGGTAAAGAGGTTGAACTCCGCATCGGCTGAAAAATGGTCACCTTCCGCTGCACGTCGTGCGGCAAAATCTTTTCGATCAAGGAATATCTTGATGAGGTTGATGCGGATATGTGGGAGAAAATCGCTCGCAGGCCCTGTAACCGTGCGTAACCCCGTTCCCAAGGTTGATCTGAAAATTTAGTCCCGCTTTTCGAGCAGCCCATTCACTGACACAAAAAGATCTCCCGCATTGTCCCATGACCATGGCTGGAATGTTCAATTTTGGTAACGATGCTTGCCAAGACTTGACAGAAGCTCTCGTAGTCGGCATAATCATGACTCCCGGACGATGACCATTACGCGAGCAGAAAATCCCGTGATAATCATGATGTTGGATGCAGGTCATGCATCGCAAGCGGGTACCTAAGCGGGAGGTCTCCTATGAAAAGTACATGGACACTCGCAATTTTAGCTGCTGCAATTCTGATCTTCCTCGTTTACCTTTCTTCAAACCATAAAATTCCTCCTGTTCCGCACGATGATCTCCATAAGAATGCAAGTACGAACGCTTCTTGCCTCGATTGTCATGCGCCGGGCAGAGAGGCTCCGCTCAAGGCAGCCCATCCGCCCAAAGAGCAATGCCTGATCTGTCATAAGATACTATAAGGGGGGGGAAGTATATGGTGCGGTTAAATGATGCAATGGATTGGATGATGTCTTCACCCTTGCTTGGATCCAGGGCTATCTCCTCAAAGTATCGATAAGGAGAAGGCATACTTGGTATTGGCTCGGCATAAAGAAAGTCGGTCAATACCCGAGTCGTTCTTGTTCCGGAATTTGCAGTCGTTTACCGGGAAGTCCTGCATGATTATTTTTTTCTTTTTTCCCCTCATGAGGTCATCAGCACGAATGTAACAAAAATTCACATGCGCCAGTACGTTCGCCCTGCATTATAATGCGAATTTCTTTGACAACAATTACTGCATTTATTAATATTCTGTGCAAAGCATTTACTCAGGAGCCTGTTAATCCAAGTCTCGCGGTGTAGCATACCGGGTAGCACAGGTGTTGCGTTCAAAGCGAATTCTGCAAGCAGCGCAAACTCGGTTCCGCGGATAGGCGCCTCATAAGGGAGCATCGTTTTTTTAGGGAGGTCAGTATGGAGGTTCAGGGGAGGATTAAGGCCGGGTTGACGGTATCCTTGTTCGGTACAGGGCTTACAGCCGGACTCTTGGCATATCCGGCATCGGCACGCGCCGTGGAAGTTGGATGTTTCTGTACGTTCGTATTTGTCTCGACAATGTTTGTGATCGGCATCAGTGCAACGTTAGTTGTTAAATATATCCTATCGAAAAAAATATGGCAGCTTTCCATGAAGCGAACGGCGCTTATTACCTTTATTGAGGTGATTCTTCTCATTGCGATTTTAGTCCTGCTCCAGACTCAATACTATCTTCGCGTACTTGCCTATATGCCCCTCGGCATCCTGGTGAATTATGCTTTGACGACGGCTAAG
>Ga0187779_10002809_pt1 | contig 10589 bp, 5 predicted proteins | sample 1015_Q2_SP10_10__FD_132435 | JGI IMG/M metagenome (GOLD analysis project Ga0187779, IMG submission 132435) | Tropical peat soil microbial communities from peatlands in Department of Meta, Colombia - 1015_Q2_SP10_10_MG | ecosystem: Environmental > Terrestrial > Soil > Wetlands > Peat | place...
CTTCGACAAGTGTTGCCCTGGACGCAGTGACGGAAGAGGGCGTAGGCGCAACCGACGAGTGGTTCGGCATTTATCAGCAGGGGAAAAAAGTCGGGTATGTTCATACCCAGATCAAACCCGAAGCTGAAACGTATCACCTCATGGAAGAATCGGAGATGGATATTCTTGCCCTCGGTGCGGTTCAGCGTGTCAAAACAAACATTAACAGTTATACTTCAAAAAACTTTCTGGTCAAATATTTCGATTTTGCCATGCAGACGGAAATGACCGAAATAAAAATAAAGGGCGCCGTGGTCGGAAAAAAATTGTCACTCGACATCGATACCGGCGGGAAAACGCGGACCGAACAGATTCCGCTCAGCAGTCCGCCGTACCTCTCTCCGGACATTAAACCCGCCATTCTCCTTATGGGGTTGGAAACGGGCAGAGAGTACCGTTTTCCGGTTTTTAATCCTGTCACTATGAGCTCCGAGCAGGCAATTATCAATGTTGAGTCAAAAGAGTTCCTCAAAATCGGTGAAAAAGAAAAAACCGTATATAGACTAAAAGAATCATTCCAAGGCATGGAAACCACGTCATGGATCACCCAGGACGGAGAAACAATAAAGGAAGTAAGCGCACTGGGGTATATGTTGTTTAAAGAAAGCAGGGACGAGGCGCTAAAACGCGATAAAGAGGGCCCCCTGGTTGACATCGTCCAGCTCACGATGATTCCTTCGGACCCCATACACGAATCTTCTAAAGTATCCTACGTAAAGGTACAACTGCATGGGGTCGATCTCGCTAGCTTTCAACTGGAGGGCGACCGGCAGTCGCTCACGGGTAATGTGATTGAAATACATCAAATAGATGCCCCTTCTGCTTACCGTCTACCCTACGCTGGAAAAGACATGTCCGACTATCTTTTGCCAAACGCCCTGATCCAGAGCGACGATAGCAAGATCATTGAAATGTCGAAAAGAGTACTGTCCGGTGAAAAAGATCCTCATGAAGCCGCAAAGAAATTGAATGAATGGGTTTATTACGCAATCAGGAAAAAACCAGTGGTCAGCATACCGAGCGCGCTCGAAGTACTCAGCCAGCGCGAAGGAGACTGCAAAGAGCATACGGCTCTCTACACTGCTCTCGCACGCGCGGCAGGCCTCCCGACGCGCATGGCAGCCGGCATCGTGTATATGAAAAATGGTTTCTACTACCATGCATGGCCCGAGGTTTGGGTCGGCCAATGGCTGGCAGTGGACCCCACGTTTAACCAGTTCCCCGCGGATGCGACACATATCAGGTTCGTTACGGGCAATCTCGACCGGCAGTCTGATATAGGATGGCTTGTCGGAAAATTGAGCTTAAAGGTTCTGGATTATAGATAGGACAAATTTTACTACTCCCCGCAAAGTTTTCGCAAACGTCCGATGGCTAAAGCCAGGATTTTCTGCGATTGAGAGCAATTGGTTTGCGGTGCTGAGTTCACGAGTATCATAGGAAGACTTCTCCGGTTTTACAGTCAAGACCGATATTTTACGATCAATACTATCTGGCTTATCTTACGGCTATTTCAGAAAGGAAGAGTTCAAGGGACCATTAACTGCACAAATAAAAACACGTATCTACAGTGCAGATATCCAGGCAGTTTGTTGCATGGCGGTTAATTCGGCTCAATGAAACCGCATTTGTACCGCATGCAGAAGCAGTGGTAAACTAACTGATCCGGCGTGCACTGCTTGACATAAACAAGTTTCGGTTAGAAAGAACATGAAGCGATGATAAAGCTTATCAATCTTACAAAAAAATATGGCAATCTCACTGCAGTGAACAACATTAATCTTACAGTAGCTCAAGGTGAAGTCTTTGGTTTCCTCGGACCGAATGGTGCAGGTAAGACGACTACGATTAGAATGATGGCTGGCCTGCTTCAACCCACGAGCGGCACTGTGCGCATTGGCGGCTTTGACATCCAAACAGAACCGCTCAAGGCAAAATACATTACCGGCTTCATTCCTGACAGGCCATTTCTCTACGAAAAACTTACTGCAATGGAATTCATGCACTTTGTCGCGCGGCTGTATGAGATGCAAGATTCAACAAAACACATTTCTGAGTTACTGGACCTCTTCGGTCTTCCCGATTGGAAGGATGAGCTCGTTGAGAATTTTTCCCATGGGATGAAACAGCGACTCGTGATGGCCTCTGCACTGCTTCATGACCCCAAGGTTCTGGTTGTTGACGAACCCATGGTCGGGCTGGACCCACGTGGAGCCCGTCTCGTCAAGGATATCTTCAAGGACCTTGCCTCAAAAGGCGTCACGGTATTCCTGTCAACTCATACGCTCGAGATTGTTGAACAAATGTGCACCCGTGTCGCCATCATTAACAATGCTGATATCATTGCCGAAGGAAGCGTTGAAGACCTCGGTCGTATGGCACGGATGGAGAAAAGTCATCTCGAGCCGATATTCCTAAGGCTTACGGGAGGAGATGAGGCCGTCTAACCGGTCCATTCATTATGCTCCTCCTCCTGACACCTCGCTATAAAGCACTAAGGAACCGGTTCACCCGCCTGGAACCGGGCGACGGAACCAAAACGCTGGTACTCGTGCTGCTCGGTTTGGCTTTTTGGGCTTTCCTCTTCTGGATTTCATTCAGGGTGCTCGGCTACTTCCGGACAATCGAGGGCCTCGGCGACCTGCTCGCGCTCCGGCTGCTATCAATGATATTGCTGACTTTTTTTTCAATCTTGCTGTTTAGCAATGTCGTAACCGCCTTATCAACATTTTACCTGTCAGGAGAACTTGAGATCCTTCTTTCTTCACCGGTAAAGATCGAGAGTATTTATCGAACAAAATTCATCGAGACCCTCCTGGACTCCTCATGGATGACCCTCGTCTACGGTCTGCCCGTTTTCATTGCCTATGGTATTGTGTTTCGTGCAGGCATTTCATACTATCTCGGTCTGTTTCTCACGATCCTGCCTTTCTTAATGATCCCGGCATCAATCGGCATTTTGGTTACGATGCTGCTTGTGCATGCTTTTCCTGCTCGACGAGCAAAAGATATTATTGTATTGCTAGGTCTTTTATTCTTCGTTGTCGTCTATATTTTGTTTCGCACGCTCCAACCGGAAAAGTTAGTTGACCCTGACGCGTTCCCGTCCGTTGTGCAGTATCTCACCGCAATGCGCGCACCGATTTCTCCTCTCATCCCCAGCTCCTGGGCAGCCGAGATACTCGCACCATTGCTTCGAAAAACACGTGGAGAAGCGACTTTTTACCTGATGATGCTTTGGAGCACCGGACTCGCGGGAATCGTTATTGGAGAATGGGTCAGCCAAATCATCTTCTACGCCGGATGGTCTCGTTCTCAGGAAGGCAAAAAAGCGATGATTTCTCGGTCGCGTCTTGCCGAGGCATTTTTCAGCGTGGTTGCTAAACCGTTCCATGGGAAAAAACAGGCTATCGTCCTAAAGGATATAAAACTCTTTTTCCGTGATGCATCGCAATGGTCCCAGTTGTTCCTGATTTTTGCACTCATGGTCGTCTACATCTATAGCTTCAAGCTCCTGCCGGTCGATCGGGCGACCATGCCCACTTTCTATCTCCAAAATCTGATATCGTTCCTGAACCTCGGCATGGTAGGATTTGTCGCCTCGTCGGTCGCCGTGCGTTTCGTATTCCCGGCGGTAAGTCTCGAGGGCGTATCGTTTTGGATTATCCGCTCTGCACCCCTTTCCCTCACTGACTTCCTCTGGGCAAAGTTCTGGAGCAGCCTTCTCCCCCTCCTCGTGCTTTCCGAAATCCTTATCATCCTGTCGAATATTCTGCTGAAGGTCACGCCTTTCATGATGGGTCTCGGTATCGTCACGGTTTTTATCATGGCCTTTGGGATCACATCGCTTGGTGTAGGACTGGGAGCAGTCTTCCCGAAATTCAAGCACGAGAATGTGGCGCAAATCCCCACCGGCTTTGGCGGCATTGTCTACATGATTTTGACCATGCTGTTCATCGGTGCGGTAATAACACTGGAAGCTTGGCCGGTGTTTAACATTTTTTCAGCCCAGACATTCGGTCGCCCTATCTCCGTTCTGGGTTGGATATCCATAGTACTTTGCTTTGTACTTGTAGTCGCCATTAACATATTGGCACTCTTATTACCCATGCAAATAGGGCTTAAGCGCCTCTCGGCGCGTGAAGTATAAGGCTTATATAAACACAATATATTGTATATCGATAAATAAACAATACCTTACCTTGTTATTTTTCTCTTTACAAACAATCCAGCTTATGATATAAACTCGTACTAATCATACGTTCCGTTTCTATGTCCGTCCAGTAAGCAAGCATAAACCTTAGCTTTATTAAACTATCGTTCTTATTCATTTTCATGAGGGAGGCCTATGCAGCTAAAGACCCTTGAAATGGTCGGCTTTAAGTCATTCTCGGACAAGACAACTATTACCTTTCAGCCCGGCGTAACTGCGGTGGTAGGCCCAAACGGCTGCGGTAAGAGCAATATATCTGACGCCATTCGCTGGGTCCTCGGTGAGCAAAGTGCTAAGCACCTTCGGGGCGACAAGATGGAGGATGTTATCTTCAACGGAAGCGAGAACCGCAAGCCTCTTGGCATGGCCGACGTGACGCTCCGGCTCTCGAACATCGGCGGGAATCTTTCGTCGGAATTCGGGCAGTATGAAGAAATCGAGATTACCCGAAGGCTCTACAGATCCGGGGAAAGTGAATATCATATAAACAAGATACCATGCCGCCTCAAGGACATCCGGGACCTCATGATGGATGCCGGTGTCGGAGCTCGAATCCACGCCATAATCGAGCAGGAGAAAGTGGACCACATTCTGTCATCAAAGCCTCAGGACCGTCGCTTCTTGTTCGAAGAGGTTGCAGGTGTAATGAAGTATAAGGCACGCCGTCAGGAGGCGCTTGCAAAGCTCGAATCCACTCAGCAGAACCAACTGAGGGTGAATGATATTATCACAGAGGTCAAGCGCCAACTTAACTCTCTCGATCGGCAGGCGCGAAAGGCCGAACGATACCAGAAGATTCGCACCGAGATGAAGAACTTGGATTTCCGACTCGCCTCTGTTGAATATTCTACACTGGGGGGCGAATGGAAAACCGCAACCGCAGAATTCAAGAGAGCAGAAGACGAGATCACCGAACTGCATGCATCGCTCAGCAGGATCGAAGCAGCCATTGAGGAATCCCGGGCAGATGCCCTCACTGCCGAACACGAGCTTACCGCACTTCAGCATAAGATCCATGAAATCGAGACGGCGCTGAGTCGGTCAGAACACCGCGTCGAAATGTCGAAGAACCAGATTGCCTCGCTAACTGAACAACGGGACCGCGATCTTTCTGATCGTGACTATCTTAAACAGGAAACGGTCCGGGTGGCAATGCGGAAAGCGCAATACGAGGATGAGACGAAGGGGCTCGCTGTATCTATTGACGAAAAGACTGCCATGCTTGCCGATCTGACGGAGAAACTCGACGCTCATTCCCGTGTGGTGCGGGACAAGGAATTCGCGCTCGACGAGACAAGAGCCGGAATCATGAATGCTATGACCGCTGCGGCAAACGAAAAATCCAAGATATCGAATCTGCAGACCCGAATTTCCCAGATTGACGAGCAGGATGCACGCGCGTTAAAAGATAAACAGGAACTGGCTCAGAAGTACAGAGAGCTTTCAGACCAGCTCGTTGCAAAGGTACGTGATCTCGAGGAAGTCCTGTCCAGAAAGTCAACCATCCAGGAAGAGCGTGTACAGGTCGTGGAGCGGCTGGAACAGGCGCTGGTAAGGAAAAAAGCGGCCGAGACGAGATTAAACGAAACAAAGAACGGACTCGCGGCGTCTAATTCACGCCTCCGCTCACTTATCGAGCTGGAACAAAGCCTGGAGGGTTATCAGAAAGGCGTACGTACCGTTATGTCCGCAAAAAAAGATGCCTCAGCGAACGAACGACTTGGCACGATCCATGGACTCGTGGCGGACATGATTGAGACCGATCCACAATACGAGGTGGCAATAGAGGCAGTTCTGGGAGATAGGCTTCAGTATGTTGTTGTCGATTCTCAGCACGATTCGCTCAAGGCCATCGATTACCTTAAAGCAAAGAGCGGCGGAAGGAGCACTTTTATCCCGAAAACGCCGCGCGATATTAAAACAGAGCCTTTTATCAAGAACGGTCATGCCGGCGTTATCGGTTCAGCACTGAATATCGTCCGCCATCATGAAAGCTACGGCAGTGTAGCCCAGTACCTGCTCGGAGATGTGGTCGTGGTCGACACCATGGACACAGCGCTCTACCTTTGGCACAAGGATGGAATGCACAAGAATATTGTTACTCTTACGGGAGAGATCCTAGATCCCTGGGGAGCAGTCACCGGAGGTACTGTTGAAGCGCTTGGTACAGGTATGCTCACGAAGCGTCGAGAAATCAAGGACTTGGAGCATGAGATTGCGGAGATGACTATCAGCGCAGCAAAGCTCGAAGCAGAGTGCTTGTCCCTAGATACTGCGATAGACTCGGATCGTAAGATAGAGTCCGATCTATCCGGGCAGATCCACAGCGCGGATCTCGAATTCGTGAACATGGAAAAAGACCGACTTGGCGTCCGTGATGAGATTGGCCGCACTGAAGATCACATAAAAACTCTCGATAAGGTTTTATCGGAGCGTTCCGAACTCAGGTTGGATCTGAATGGTCAGATTGATGCTTCATCCGAGGTCCTTCGCCAGCTCGAGGCTGGTCACTCAAGTGCTCAGACGGACATCGAGTCGCTCCAGGCCGAACTTTCTGCCCAAAAAGAGACCCGCGAAAGATCAGTTGCGGAAATGACCGAGGTTAAGATGGAGATCGTGGCGCTCCAGGAAAAACATGCTGGCGCATCAAGGGGGCTCGAATCCCTTGTGCAGACGGAGACGGATCTCGCTGACCGAATCGCAAAGCGCGAAATGGAGATTGCAGTTATAGCAGGGAAACTGGGCGAACTCGATTTGCTTATTCATGAGGCCGAAGCCGAAATCCAAGCCAATATCGAAATTCTTGAATCTAAACGGAAGGTCCTCATTTCGCTGCAGGAAACTCATGCGGTAAAAGCTCAGGCCCTTCAGGCTTTCGAAGAGCAGGCGAGACAAATCAGAAACGACATCGAGACCACGCAGAAACGGCTTTCTTCCAATGAGGTGAAACGGACGGAGCTCCGCATGAAGATCGAGCACCTCAAGGACAGGATTTGGAGCACGTACCACTCCGAACTTGAGTCTGTAATCACTGAACTCGGCCAGTTCGAAATCGATCTTAATGAAGCTAGGCTTCAGCTCGACGACTATCGTCAGAAGATTGATCAGATGGGCCCTATTAACGTGGACGCCCTCCAGGAATACAATGAGCTCAAAGAGCGTTATGATCTCCTTTCCGGGCAGCAGGCCGATATTAGTGATTCCATCAATAACCTGAAAGCGACCATCTCCAAGCTGGATGGAGAAACCATAGAGCTTTTTACTGAAGCGTTCCATTCCATCCAGGAGAAATTCAAGGAGGTTTTCTCCCTCCTTTTTGAAGGAGGCAGGGCAGAACTCGTCCTGTTGGAACCGGAAAACATTCTTGAATCTGGCATTGAAATCATTGCCCAGCCGCGTGGCAAGAAATTCCAGACCATCACCCTCCTTTCGGGCGGTGAAAGGGCACTTACTGCCATCGCCCTTCTGTTCGCGGCCTTCCTGGTCAAGCCGAGCCCATTTTGTATGCTGGACGAAGTCGATGCCCCACTCGATGAGGCAAACGTGACGCGCTTTACGCGACTAATCCGCGAAATGAGCAACCGATCTCAGTTTATTATTATTACTCATAACAAGCGGACTATGGAAATGGCTGACGCGCTTTACGGCATAACAATGGAGGAGCCAGGCTGCTCCCGTGTGATCTCGGCAAAACTGAGGGATACAGAAACGGTAACGGCTTAGGATACAGTACGGAGTGCAAAAAGTTAACGGTAAGGGATTACGTTGAATTTGCTCTGCACTTTGAACTTCCCTTACGTTATTTCCTGTGTTATTCTCCGTCCATGCCTTCTTGTAAAAGTTCTTTCTTTAAAATAACGAACATTACAACGCGTTTCCTTCTGTTTTTTCTGTTGCTGATTGCCGTGCCGATGCCTGCTGTTGGCAGCCCTACCGACACCCAGACCGAAAAACCCCAAACCGGCCAAGCGCAAGCGGAGACCATTAAACGTTTTGAACTTGTCTTCGAGCCTGATGCCTATTATACGGATCTCGACCTGATTATAGGCCTTACCAGATCCCCGATTCCGCAGCTTGGAGAATTGCCAGAGTCGGCAATTTACGGGACACTCCTGTCACGAGCCGCCTTGTTACCGCAATTCCTCGTTCTCGAAGCAAGCGTTTACCCCATGCCCTATCTCGGTACCTACATCAAAGAACACAATGAAAGCCTCTACAACCGTGCGCAGATATCGGGCAGCTTCAATTGGATAAAGGCAGTCACCGCCGGGTTCGACGAACCCTATGCTGTCTCCGTACTTGCCGGTAACGTCGCAAATTTTTATGTACCTGGAAGCAGTGACACAAAGGGATTAGGATATAGCGGATACCTCTTCAGCATGGGAAACTACCACATCAAAGATAATGTGCTCGTGCAAGACCAGTGGCGTGAGTATGAGTGGAAAATGAAGGGGGACCGAAAGTCACCGGTAAAAAAACTAAGCTGGAGTTTCAGGATCGGAGCCAAGCTCCATGGCAATCCTAACATTACGGACGTCATATATGTTTCCATCAGAAGAAGCAGAGTAGACTATCAGCCTGAAGAGAGTTCCATATTTCATAACAGTGGATTTGAATATACCTACGAAATGGACAACCATAAGTTTGACGCTATCCGTCATTACTTTTATGTTGAGAAGAAGTGGCCAGTGAAGAACAGACATATGGCCTATTCGCTTGCCATTGGCTTTGTGTGGGAATCCGAGAAGATGTATACCGGGGTGCTGGCCACAGGTCAGGGCAATAACATCCAGTGTATATTGCGGCCCAATATCGAGTTTTAAGGAGATGGAGTCATTCCCGTCGGCGTTGACGGGAGAATGATCTGTTCCCGTGTCACTGATTCAGGTGCGAGCGTGATCACTGTATAGTTTACGGTATTCGCGAGCGACGAATTCAATTTAGCTCGGAGTTCAGCTTCACTTCCTTCGGTGCAGACAATGGCCCGGATCCTGCTTTCCTGCTCAATAAGTGTGACGTGATCCAATCCGTTGTCCGATGTGCCATCAGAGGGTTGCTCGTGACCACGCAGTTCCTCCTGGAGATTCTTGTCAATGGTAGTTTTGATCGTTAATCCTCCGCGGTACAATGCTTGCTCACCAAAAATGGATTCTAGCATTTGCTCGAGGACACGCTGATAGCATGGTCTTTCCGTCATGTGCGTCAGTGCGGTGACATCGAATCTGCTCGCCACATCGTGCCGGAGCTGCAACGGCGCGGCAAGGGCTGCTGCGTACTCGTCCTGTGAAATGAGTTTTGCCTGCTGTAAATTGAAAAGGACTCTCTTCTGACGGGCTCGGGCTTTTTCTGGTCTCTTTGCAGGGTTGTAGTAGCGGGGGTTCGGCAGCATACCGGCCAACAGTGCGGCCTCCCCTATCGTCAATTCGCTCGCATGCTTATCCAAATAAAACCGGCTGGCCGCTTCGATGCCATATATGTTTTCCCCCCACTCGACCTCATTCAGATAAATTTCCAATATTTGTCGTTTGGTCAGTATTTCCTCGGCTCTCGCCGCGAGGACATATTCCCGTATTTTGCGGCTGATCGTTTTCTCCTTGGAAAGCAATACGTTTTTGATCATTTGCTGCGTGATCGTGCTCCCGCCGCGAGCGAATCTGCGCTTTTGCATATCAAGAACCAAAGCGTCCCATGTGGCCTTGTAGTTCACCCCGTGGTGTTCGAAAAAGGTATCGTCTTCGGCAGTAACGACGGCTTTGACGACAATGTCAGGAAGGTCTTTTATGGGGACCCATATCCTGAATTTTCTGTCGTAATACTGGGTCAGGATATTTCCATCCTTATCCAGGACGTCGGCCGCTGCAGCCGGCCGATAATGTTTGAGGACCGTAATATCGGGCAGATGGGCAAGGATATTTATGATATTGAAAACTATAACAAGGACAAAAGCGAGGAAAACTGCAAGTCCTGTGAAAAAAAACTTTTTCATAATAAAGTGCTATTTTTTTTCTCAACGCTGGTGTTCAGGAAGAACATTATTCCCTCTCGACCAGTGCAGAGGGTCCTTTTACCCAAACCCAAGCCGAACGATTTTTATTCTTATAGCGGCAATCACTAATGATAAGCAGAATGCAGTATAGTCGCGTTGTTATTACGATAGTACCCGACAGTCTTCTGGACAACAGGCAACCAATCATCGTTTGAGCACCGATACCTATCTCATGGCGATAATGCTCTTGAGCATTTGCACGGTTTCGGGGTCCGTCCAGTTATGCGGGCCAATCACTTTGTATCGCACAATACCCTGACGATCAACGATATACGTTTCAGGAAATTTATA
>Ga0187779_10002810_pt1 | contig 10588 bp, 10 predicted proteins | sample 1015_Q2_SP10_10__FD_132435 | JGI IMG/M metagenome (GOLD analysis project Ga0187779, IMG submission 132435) | Tropical peat soil microbial communities from peatlands in Department of Meta, Colombia - 1015_Q2_SP10_10_MG | ecosystem: Environmental > Terrestrial > Soil > Wetlands > Peat | place...
CGATGATGACGCCAGCAATGAGGACCGGAACATAGAGATAGGGGTTGCTGCTCGTGTTCTTCGACTGCAGCAGGGCATTCGAGAGCGCTACTGTGCCCAAGCCCCAGCGGATAAAAGCAAGGCCGGTTCTCGCCTTCGCAAGGTCGGTCCTGTAGCAGGCCATTCTCGTTCGCCAGTGAGCCATCGTGTTTCTCCAGAATGCGAGGCCGGTCCGCTCAGTGCCGATCAAGAGCCCGACCCTTGAATGGAGAAAATCCTGGATGTACCATTGAATGTCCGAATCAAGAGAGACGCGGAATTCGTATCGGTCCGCCTTGACTTGTTTCTTCACGTCCTCCCGCATGGTCACGTTTTCCGGGTTTCTCGCTGCGACCACGACAGTGCCCGAAGTTTCCTTCATGACCGGCATCCACTGGTAAGTGGAGAGGGAATCCGCGTTGAGGTTCGTCAGAAGCTCCGGCGGGATTGGCAGGCGTTCGTCATACTCGATCGAGGAACAATTATAGTACTTGGCCAGCGCGGCGAGCAGGTCCTGCTTGGCTACCTTGTATTCGTTTAAGAGGATCTTTTCGAGATCGATGCCCCTTGCGTGGGCACTGCTTGACGCTTCCTCGAGATCGGCAAGGCTCATGATCCTCCTTTCGACCAGGAGGGAGAATTCGGTGTCGGCCCCGACCGTATTATTGGACAGGCCGCCGTTGATCAGCTCATTTTTCATGGTGATTAAACAATACCTTTCCCCATTCTGAGTTTGGTCTTCCGTAATCGGGAATCGTTATTTCCATGTCCCCGTAGCAGTACGGGTACTCCTTCCTCATTCGTTCGGCGGGAAGCATCCAGCGGTATCCGTCCGCGATCAGCGCAAGTCCGCCTGCAATCAGCAAGGCATTGACGATCGTCCAGCCGGTCGAGGCTAAACCGAAATAAACCATCAATCCCGCGCCAACAGACGTGATGCTTATGCCCGTCCTTATGTACGCCATGCCCGTCCGCGACACCGCCATGACCGTTCGGAGCCTTGCCATGACGCCGCGACGGTCGGCAAGCACCGTCCGTTCTAGTGCGTGGCCCGTAGTGGCCCAGATGCCCGGCTTTTGGGTCGCAGTAACTGGCGGACCCGGCCTGTCTTTTCCCGGTCTCAATCGTTTGTGACCAAGCGGAAATACCAAATCCCATATCGTTTCCTTATCGAGGCCTGCCAGCACGGACCGCAATCCTTCAACGCCGGACTTGCGCCCGCCGAAATACCAATAAAAGCCCTCGGCGGACATGAAAATGCCCGCGGCAATCAACGTGACATCGAAAATCGACCACGCGCTCGCCTCAAACTGCCGCATCAATCCTATGCCGAGTCCCATGAAGGCAATGCCGGTCCTGGTAAAGGCGAGTCCCGTCCGCGCTCGAGCGAGCTTTGTCCGGTGGCCGGCAAGCGACGTCCGCTCCTCTGCCATATCTGTCCGGTCGCTGGCCAAAAACCTTCGGCGCATCACGGGCGAGAGATTCTCCCAGTCGGCCCTGTGCTCCCCCGCACCCTTTATCTCTTCAGTTCTGGTAATGACAGGATGGCCACCCCTCACATCGCCCTGAAGAACACACGTCCCCCAGGTTGGCTCCGTGCAGGAAGAGTCAACCGGTTTGCCCGCGATCTTGCGGGCCGGCAAATACCATTTGATGCCGTCATAAACCATGATGACACCGGCGGTCAACAGTGGTGCTTCAAGGACCAGGTAAAAGCCGGCCCCCAGGACGCGCAGAAACAGAAGGGCGATGACGATGAAGGAAACGCCGGTCCGGATGAAGGCGAGGCCCGTCCGTCCTTTCGCGAAGAGTGTGCGATAATGCGCATAGGTCGATCGTTGGTAGGCGAGGAACGTCCTCACACGCGCGAGCGGCGTACGGCCCCCGGAGATGCGGAAATTTCGGTTCACGTCGAAATTATGTTCAATGATGCGAATGAGGTCGATCGGAAGCGACACGCGGAAATCGATCTGCTCCACGCCAAGGGATTTTTTGATGTCTTCGATCACATTCTCATCGTCGGGGCGGAAGGCAATTACCTCGGCTTTTTTTTCGCGCACAGAGAGAGGAAACCACAAAGCACTCTTCTGGTGTTCCAGGTCGAGTCGCAGAACCAGAAAGTAGGATGCGGCCACACTCTCATCGAATTCAACGAACGGACATCCGTAATGTTCAGAAAGGCAGAAGAGGATCTCGTGTTTCGGGATCCCTTTCCGCAGCATCAGCTCCTCGACCGACGTCCCCTCGGCTATCGATTCCTGCTCCATCGAATTCAGTTCTACCTCGGAGAGGAGCCCCAGGCGGAGCAGTCTATTGAATTTATCCCTGATCATTGGATGATCCCATTGGCCTCATAATATTATAATACGGGAGAGAAGCGCTTATTAAATAATTCTGTCGGCGTGTCGAGAGAAATCGGTGGATGCTGTTCGCGAGGTCGATTCCCGGCGTGTGACAGGTTGCCTGTCCGAATTCATATTCCGGCGAGAGCAAACGGTTTGGCTCCCGTAATCATCAGATAATCCGCGAGGAAGTTGTTTCTTTATCCGCTGCTTTTCCGAACCGTTCAGCTCGTGCGGATTACGCTTTTCTTTCTTCTTTCTTCTCTATAGCCGGGGCGTCCTGCCCCTCTTTCATCGCCTTCTTGAATGCCTTGATGCTCTTGCCGAGGCCCTCACCCAGCTCCGGGAGCTTCCCCGGGCCGAAGATGATCAAAACGATCAACAGAATCAGGATCAGATGCATTGGTTGTGCTAAACCTTCGAACATGATTACTCCTTTTTAGCCATCCATGCGGACAAATCACTCACGCCACTGCATCATGTTGCAAGACCAAATCGCGCCGCCGGAAATCCCTTACAGATCCGGCTCTGAGCCAAGCTTGCGTCTTAGAGTGGCCCTTCTTCCTTATAATCCGACAACATATACCGGACAGGGCGCACGGTCGATGACCTTTTCCACGATGTGATCACCAAAGAGCCTGCTGAGGATATTTTTTTTCTTTTTCGACCCCATGATTATAAGATCGCATTTTTCTTCTGCGGCAACTTCCACAATCCTGTCCGGCACGTCACCGGCCTCCAGCCGCGTCTTGACCAGTGCGCCTTCGGCCTCAGCGACTTCATTGATAACGGAAACGGCCTTGGCAGCCCCGTCATCCAGGACATCATGAAGGTTCTTGATACCCGTCAGGTTAAGTTCACCGTCAAAAGGCTGAACCACTTTTACGACCGTGATCCAGGTCTTTTCGTCCTTGGCGAGTCTGATCCCCTGTTCCAGGACCTCTTTGGATCCGTTCAACGCGATAAGAACTTTTCTAAATCCTCTCATAATATATCACTCTCCCTCGCTGCTGCGCTTATTTTTTATTCATCTTCGTCCGCTGGCCGCCTACCTCGCGATCAGTATGGGACAGGAGGCATAGGCAATAATGCGCTCCGCCGTGCTCCCCATGATCGCCTTGTTGACGCCCCGCCATCCGTGGGTCCCCATGACGATCAGATCATGTTTGAACGTGTCGGCAATATCCACGATCTTGTCGCCTGCATGGCCCTCCTGCACGACCGCCTTGATCTGCACCCCTAGTCCCGCAGCGTGCCTCTTTGCCCCCTCAACGATCTTCTCCGCCTCCTGGAAGAGGCTTTTTTTAATTGTCTCTGTCTTGAAAAAATCCATCATTTCCTCGTAGCGCGGTATCACGTAAAGGACAGCTACCTCTGCGCCGTCGATCTTTGAAAGTTCGCTCGCCCGCGTCAGCGCCTTTTTGCTCGTATCGGAGCCATCAAAGGGTACTAGCAAGGAATGATAGCGTCCGCTGCGCATCGATCTCGGTTTCTTGACCACGAGCACATCGCAAGGTGAGTTCAGGATGACCTGCGACGTAACGCTTCCCATGAGCAGCCTTTTCAGCCCCTTCCGCCCATAGGTGCCGAGGGCAATAAGATCGGCCTTCTTCCCTTGGGCGATGTCCACGATCACATCGGGCGGCTCACCTTCGCAAAGAAGAGATTCGACGCTCCCATTCAGTCCGTGATCATCATGGAGGCTCTTCTTCGCGTCCATGCAGACCTTGGTCCCTGCGTCGAAACGTTTCTCCATCTGCGACGGAAGGATGGCGAACTCCTCCTGGTCGAAATAGACGGCATGGACCAGGAAGAGATGTCCCCCATGGTTCTTTATCCAGAGCGACGCTTCTTCGAGCGCCGCTCTGCTCGAGAATGACTCATCGTAACCGACAACGACTGAGCTGTACATTAATGAGAACCTCCGCCTTTCCTAAACACCAAGCCGACGCCGAAGCCCGCACCGAGCGCAATGCCGATCGAGAGAATTCCGTAGAACGCCGCGCTGTTCTTTGCCATGGTTGCAAGCGTCTTGACGAGGCCGGCCTGCTCGACCTTAACTTTCGCTTCGGCCTGTTCAACGACTTTCCCGTTCTTCACGGCATAGACCGTCACGAGGTAATCACCGGGCGCTGCCTGGTAGGGCCAGTCGGTCAGGATGTAGTACTCTTGTTTGCCATCGGCCTTCGTCGTCGTCGATATCTTTCCAGAGGAGGATGCATATACGTTTGACGCTTCTTTATACTTAACGAACTCAGTGAACCACTTTGCCTTTTCTTCCTCATTTGCTGACGGTGTTACCGTGACGTGCTTTTCGAGCGCTGGATACCCAATCACATACTTTTCCATCTCATCCTTGCCCAGCATCTCATCGAGTTTCCTCGTGCTATAGACGGCATAGAAATTAGGCGTGTTTTCGAATTTAAGCTGCCCCACATTCATCCACAAAAGACCACCGACCTTGCCTTTTTGCTTCAGGACTTGATGCTCTTCGGGTGCTGTTATCTTGATGACTAGATCAACATTGGGATCCGATTCTCCACGAACGCTCACCGTGCTACCATGATAGAAGAAGTCGATGGTGATATGGTCATGGTTCGCCCTTGCCGTCAGCATGGCGGAAGCATTGCCGGCGAAGACAAGAATGAAAATGGAGACTATCGCGACTATCATCGCGATTCCACAATCCGCGGTTCGCAATCTGAAATTTTTCATTAGTGTCCTCCTGCCTGTGAAATGAGCAATGACGGCGTAAGCGTCAGTTCGAAAATGATCTTTACAGTCACCGCGAGCACGATCCCTGCGAGCAATATCTTAAGCTGATCGGCCTTGAGCTTCCTGCCAAAGACCGCGCCTATCTGAGCCCCGATCGTTGAACCCAGGAGCAGCAGCACTGCAAGGATGAAATCAACACTATGGTTCGTGTATGCCTGAAGGAACGTGACCTCGATACACGTAAACAGGATCTGGAACAGGCTTGTCCCGACGACCACGTGCATCGGCATCCTAAGCATATACACCATGATTGGGACCATCAGAAACCCGCCACCAACGCCCATGATGGCGGCAAGAACACCGACAAATCCCCCAAGGACTATCGGCACAAAGACGGAATGGGTTATGCCTGATTTCTCAAACCGGGTCTGGAGCGGCAGGGACTTCAGAAAGCGCCCGACGACCGATTCCTTCTCTTCGCCGGCTTCTTCAGTAATAGACGTTTTCTTTTTCTTCATGCTCTGGAGGCTTTCGATGAACATGTAGACTCCCACGATGCCGAGCATGAGCACATAGGTCATCTTGATAACGAAATCGGCGTTGCCCATGGCATGGAGGAGTTTTATCGCCTGGACGCCTACGACCCCGCCGAGGAACCCACCGGCGAGAAGGTACAGTCCCATCTTGAAATCCACGTTCCCAACCTTCCAGTGCGCATAGGTCCCGGAGGTGGATGCAGCCACGATCTGGTTGGAATCCGTTGCCGCGGCAACGGTCGACGGTATGCCGAACATGATCAGAAGCGGAGTCATCAGAAAGCCTCCGCCCACGCCAAAGAGGCCTGAGAGCAGCCCCACGGCCAGTCCTAGCCCGACTGGCACAAGGATATTAATACTGGTCAATGCTATCGGTAGGTACAGATACATCACTCTTCTCCTTAATTCGTAGTTTTTTAATTCTTTGATGCCATTGCGAGGGACCCGGTCCCTGAGCAATCTTGATATTTTCAACATGACACATGCAACCTGGGATTGCTCGCATTCCGCTCGCAATAACAGGTTGAAGGGGCTTACGCTACTGTGCAGGCCTGCCTGGTCATTGTCACGATGGGACGCGATGCCGTGCGCACAAGCCGATTCAAATCCTTCGCCGAGACACTTCCATTCCCCGTCACCGCGGGACTCAAAACGACCTTGTCGATGCCTGTATGTTCCTTGAGAAATGTCCGTATACCTGAAATCGCATCCAGATCCGTTGTATGGACATTCACCTGGATGCCTTCCCGATGACATTTTTTCACGACTTCCGTGATTTTCTTCTCATGGCTCTTGTGATTGTCTTGAGGGCCGCCTGCAATCATCTGCCGTGCCGTGTCGCGTTCATCGGCCTCGGCGAAGGTTACGGCGGTCATAAGGTTCTCGAGCTTTTCAATGAGGTTTCTTTTTTTCTGTACCAGCAAAAGCGTGATGTCCTCGTACATCGCCTTAGCTAGTTCAACAGCGTATGAAACACCCTCTTCGATATTTTCATCATGATACGTGACGAACAATAGCTGCCTTCTTTTCATTGCTGCCTCCTTAGTGTTTTGCAACATGCTATGTATATAGCAACAGCAGTGCCAATCTGTAACATGTTGTTTTTATAATGAAATACTTAAATGAAGATAAATGTAATTGTTTCAGAAATGAACGCAGGTGAACGCCCACAGGGTGAAAAAGGCTGAATTATGGGGACAAAAATTCGGTAAACCCTTTATTAGCAGACCAATGATCACATACCGTCGCTATCTCTGCAGAAGCGTATGTAACAATATGGGAAAAGTCGGGGTGTTTAAATTTGGAACACAATTCTTCTTTTAAATATGGGAATAATCTGATACTATTCTGAGCAGAATGTTTTTTTGAGCCACTCACAATTTTTTATCATTGTGATCCATGAGGGGAGCATGACGATGTTAGTTCAGACCTTCGAGAGTGTTCCGGGATGTCCAGCGATGGCATCTTTTGAAGGAGCTTAAGAGGACGGTATGGCGGAAGCGAATAAGCCTGGAGAGGAGAAAGCATGGGAGATCCTAGCGACGCTGAATGTTGAAGACGTCTGCAGGGCTGCCGCAGTGTCTTATGACCGCGCAACGGAACAGTTCATCGTGAAATCGCTCGGAATGAATTTTCTCGTTGCGGTAAAAAACAGGACCATTTCCAGCGCCGCACCAAGGAGCGACATCCTGCTGAAAAGACTCGGGTATTTTTTCAAGCTTTCGATCCTGTGGTACCTCGTGAGCGCGAAAGACATCGACTGTACCGGAAGGGTAGTGAAGCTCCAGAATGTCAGAGGCGGGGAAATCTTCACGATGGGATCTCATTTACTGCCGCTTGACAAAGTGGCTCAGAGATTCGGGAAAGATAAGGAGGGATTTTTACAGAAAGGAACAGACCTCGGCGGTGAGATGGTGAAATACGGCGATGCAGCGGTAAAGCTCTATCCCTTCCCGAGGGTCCCGGCGATCCTGACGCTCTGGCTCGAGGACGAAGAATTCCCCCCTCGCGCGGACCTCATGTTCGACTCCACCTGCGACATGCATCTGGCCACGGACATCATCTGGTCCATCGCCATGATGTGCGTGCTCGTGATGCTGTGAACCCTCTCATGATCTTTCACCTTCTTCGTCGAACGGCCGGTATTGCACGTTCACGATCGTTATCACAGCATCGCCCTTCGGGCGTTTGACCACAACCTTGTCCCCCTCGGATTTCCTCATCAAGGCCTTTGCCATGGGCGAGTCCATGCTGATCAGGCCTTTGGTATGATCGAATTCATCGGGCCCCACGATCCGATACTCAGAGATGCTCCCCTCTTCATCCTCGAGCCTGACCCATGCGCCGAAGAATACCTGCGATTCATTTTCGGGGCTTCTGTCGACAACGACAATATGCTCCAGCCGTTCTTTCAGATGGTGAATGCGGGCATCGATCTCGCGGAGCTGCTTCTTACGATAGATGTACTCCGCATTCTCAGACCGGTCTCCCTCGGCTGCCGCGGCCGCAAGAGCGGCCGTCACTTCTGGCCGTTTGGCTCTCCATAGGTTCTCGAATTCATCACTCAGCCGCTTCTTCCCTTCAGGTGTGATGTATTTGGAACCTGGTCTTTGATGCTCTCGGAATCTGCTCATGACGGAAAATAATAACGCATTGTCAGGAATTTTCAAGTATTTTTAGCGGTCACCGAAGTTTTTTCTCCAACCTTGTATCTCTTCCCCTCGTCTAGCAGGTTATCAAAACGTACGATATCTCCTCTTTTTAGGGCATCGAACGATTCATTCGCTGGGGACTTGTCTTTATCAAGTCTCACGATCAATCGCCGGCCCTCTTTACCGCACAGATAGAACTCGACCTTGCCTTTTGAAATGATCGGCTCGCTTACAATCCTGAATGAGTCGGCGCCGTAGATATCCGCCAGCGAAAGGCTGTCCTTTCTGAGGGTTATATAGGAAAACTTGAGCGAGTCCTTCCTCAGTCCTGCGAGCTTATCTATTTCCTTGACCAGAGCAGGCGGTTCCCAAGGCACATCCTCGTGGCACCAGTCCTTTTGATGCACGAGAGCAGGGCAGTTCCTATTTATGAGGCAGGGAGAATATACGTGGAACCCGTGAGCTAAGAGGCCGTCCCTGACCAAGAGCATCTCGCGGGACGTGTCATGAAGAGCCGGCTCGATAATGATACAACTCCCGTCATCCGTAAGAAAACGCTTCATGATCTCATTTAGGACATCGATACGTTTGGCGATCCTTTCCTCGTCACTGCGGAACAATTCATTCAGAACGTTCGACAGGATGATCAGGTCGTACCGTCCTTCCAGAAACGGCTTCAACTTTTCTACGGTTGCTTTCACGGTATGCAAAGAAGCATTGATACGACAGTGCTGCTTGTACGATGCGAAAAGTTTTGCTGCATCCTTCAAGTTTTCGGCAACATGGTCAGCGGCCGTGAACTCAAGAACCGGCCTTTTCTCCAGCCGGGAAAAGAACTCTAACGCGCCGAGAGTGGCAGAACCGGGGCCTGATCCGATGTCAAGGATTCTCAGGTGTCCTTTTGAAAATATGTCCTTCTGATGGGAAGATAGCTCTTTGAGCGGGAGATATATCTTTAAAAGGTTTGATGGCAGGTAGTATGTCAGGTACGCCTTCCTCAGCCCTTCATCTTTCAGGTACGCAATGGGTATGTTTGCGCGATATTTCGTGAGCAGCTTTGAAAGACGGCTGACTTCTGCCGCGATGAAGGTCAATTCTTCGTTCAGTGATTTCTTCGATGAGATCGTTTTGTTCGAGATCATAAGTCGATTTACTCTCATTGAATGGTATTGGAGACTCCGCCGCTCCGCGCCATTAGCGGTTTAAAAGGACAGGAATGTCGCAGGATAAATTCATGGATGATATCGTTTTTCCAAATATCGAAGCCGATACGGTCCTTATTTGCCAAAATACTTGTGCAAAAGAATTTGGAAATCGATGAGTCTTCGGAGGCTATCGAGGGTTGTGTCTTTCATGATGTTTTGGAAGTCATTGTACCCCATTTTAAAAGCAGTCTCAAGGTGCTCTAAAGCCTCCCGCGGATGACCGCTCAAAGCCTCAATGCGCGCTAGACCATATTCCAGATGCGCCGCGTTGCCCCCCACGTCGCTCGCTTCTCTATAATACCTCCTTGCCATATCAAGCTTTTTCATCTTGAGATAGACATCCCCCAAATGTGAGAGAGCGTCGGGCAAGTGGGGCTTCAGTGCCAAAACCTTATTAAAGGTAATTTCAGCATCCCGAAGATCGTCGGAGAGGTAATAATTGATCCCCATGTTCATCAAACCATTAACATCATCAGGAAATAATTTTACGACCTTCTGCAAAAAAGGCCGGGCTTCCGATATCTTGCCCCGGCTGTTGTAAAGGGCGCCGATATTGTTTAGAGCATGCTCATAATCAGGGTCTATTGATAATGCTTTCGAGAAGGCATCCACCGCTTCATCAAATCGTCCCGCTTCAACGTAAGACATGCCAAGACCGTTCCAGGCGAGCGGGGAGTCTGGTGTTTTTCGCGTGGTATCCATCCATAGGGACCAGTCGCTACTCCATACAGAGGTTCTCTTCCATGAAAGCCACGGCAGCGTAATAATGAGGAGACAGAGAATAATAGTTATGCTTCTCTGTCGAACGTCATAGGCGTTGTCTGCAGACGGGAGCGCTATCATCCCATAAAATGCAGCTGCCCCTAACAGGGGGAAATACAGATAGCGATCATTCATCAAAGTAACTATGGACACGACCTGGGAGACAGGCAGGAGACCCACGAAAAAAAGCGCATACCAGAAAAAAAGCTCCTTTCTTCTTCGATAAAGGTAATAACCCAGAACGACTAAAAGAATAACAAGCAATGCAGACCACAAGACTGCGGCATCTATTCTCACTTTCATGGGCGGCATATATAGGGCGCTCAATTCCGTCGGCCAGAAAATGATCTTGAAATATC
>Ga0187779_10002811_pt1 | contig 10586 bp, 8 predicted proteins | sample 1015_Q2_SP10_10__FD_132435 | JGI IMG/M metagenome (GOLD analysis project Ga0187779, IMG submission 132435) | Tropical peat soil microbial communities from peatlands in Department of Meta, Colombia - 1015_Q2_SP10_10_MG | ecosystem: Environmental > Terrestrial > Soil > Wetlands > Peat | place...
CGGCCGGTTTCTGTCACTGCATACGTGGTCTTCGCCCGCCTGCCGGTCGCCCCGGCGCCCGCGACGACGGCGATGAGCCGTTCGTCTTCCAGCTGGTGGAGGACCGGGTACAGCGTCCCCTTGCTCGGGACCCAGAGCCCGCCGGTCTTCTCCCGGATCTCGGCGATGAGATCGTAGCCGGACTTCGGGCTTTTCGAGAGCGAGTGGAGGATGAAGAGCGCAAGGAGGCTCCGCTCCCGCCCTTCGCTTGACCCGAACTTCAGGAGGCTGGTCATCTCAATAGTCCGTTTCCGTACTATTAGGGAAAAGGATTCGGGGGGATATAAAGGTACGGGTCGGGGTACATGGATTTTTCAGCGGATCGCGGGCGGTACCGGAACCGGGGCGGCACGGGTCGGGATCGGTGCCTCCGCTCCGGTCCAGCCCAGCGTTCGCATCCGGCCCCGAAGAGAGGCGGCTTTATTTAATGTTGCGGAGATTTTTTCCAAAAAAGATCGGGCCGTATTGGCCCTGTGCCCGGAACATCAGGATCTTTTTTCAGGCGCTTCCGGCCGCGAGCTGGTGTGAGACCTGCGGGATCGCGATCCGGTCATTGAACGTTGCCTGGTACCCGTCCGGGAACACGATGGTCGTCACGTGAGGGGAGAGATCCGCCGAGATGAGCGGGGACCACCAGTACTGCCGGATCGCATCCTGTGCGTGTGCGAACGAGAAGGCCGGGGTGGTCATCGTCGCCGCGCCGCCGCCGGAACTGCTGACAGATGCAAAGGACGGGATGTACACTTCCGCAGACGAAGTGTCTGCTTTTTCCACGGTCACATCGCTGCCAAGGCTGCCGGTGAGTGCGCTCCTGAGCTCCGCCGACGGGTCGGCGATAGTGGCGAATACCGCGATCTGCTCGGTGAAGGAGAGGCTGTACTGGTAGTCGACCTGCGCGTTGCCGGCCGGGTCGAGGGTTATGGTGAGTGCCTTTGCCGTGATCGCCTGCGCCGGCATGATCGCGAAGGCACAAAGGTACAGGCAGAGACAGCCTGCCAGAAGGTACATCGGCTTCATGTGTGTCAAGCATATGTAACATTTTGTAATATATACTTTATGCGCGAGGCGGCATGAACCAGAGCGATCCCCTGTCGCCGGGCCCTGCACCCGGCCCGGCTGATAAAGAGGGAGCCGCCCGCAGCAGAAAAACAGGATGAGGCCGGACACTGCCGGTACAAGGGGCCGGGCAGCAGGCAGCCGGCCCGGCCGGGGGACCTCACACTGCGGCCGGCGAGAAGATGAAGATGATCTCGCTGACCGCCCCGCCCGGCAGCAGGGCCGGTTCGATCCGGACCGAGAGCGTCCTCTTCTCCCCGGTACCGGGGTCGTGGAGCATGACCATGACAGACCGGGCGCCGGCTCCGGTCCCGGCAGTCCCGGCAGAGTCGATCAGCTTTGCGATGAGGTCCCGGTGGGCGGAAATGAACCCGGCCGCATCGGAAAGGGTTCTCCCGATGAGCTCGTCTTTTTTCTTCCCGATCATCTTCTCTGCGGTCGCGTTCACCCGGCGGATGACACCGGCGCTGTCGGTCCCGACGATCCCTTCGGGGATGAGGTCGAACATCGAATCCGCGATGCGCCCGAATGTCACCGATTTCTGCAACTCCCGGTGCTTCCGTATGGCAAGCTCGATGTTCGAGTAGAGTTCCTTCTCATTGAACGGCTTGAGCATGAAACTGTGCGAACGCGTCCGGATCGCCCGGGAGAGGGTCGCGTCATCGGAATATGCCGTGAGGAAGATGATCGGGATGTCGTGGAAGAGGTTGATCTGGTTGGCGGTCTCGATGCCGTCGATCTTCCCCTCGATCCGTATGTCCATGAGGATCAGGTCGGGCCAGGCCTCTTTCGCGATCCGGATCGCCGCGGCGCCGCTCGACGCCGTCCCGGCGATCTCGTACCCCCGCCGTTTCAGGGTCTCCTCCAGTTCCATCGCGGTGATGGCTTCATCCTCGACGATCAGTATCCTGCTTCCGGTCAATGGTCCGCCTCCTCCACTCTTTCTGCTGCAAGCGATCTGTTCATTGGTATCCGCCATAAAGGGTTGTCATGGGCCACCCGTCCTTTTTGCTAAGCCTGCCTCTGCCCCGGATCGGGCAGCCTCGAGTCGAGCTTCGTGATCGCGATCACGATCTCGCCGACGGTCTGTTCTATCTTCTTCATCTCCGGGTCCTCCTTTCCCGACGCGACCGCGGTGATCTCCCCGAGCCGGGAGAGGATCCCCTCGCAGCCCGAGCAGACTGCCTTCGCCCGCTCGTCGAGCAGGTTCTCCCGGGTGCTGTCCGTCACGATGCCGGCAACGTATGCCACCGTCCCTGCCTGGGTGAGGGGGATCTTTACCAGCGTGCAGACGACCTGCTCCCCGGAGGCGGTGCAGGGGACCCTTGCAAGCCCGCGCCGGCCGGTTTCGAAGATGCCCGTGTACTCCCGTGCAGGGCCGGCAAAGGAGGGGGGCGCAGCGTCTGTGATCGTGCGGCCGGCGACCGGGCCTGCAAAACCGAGCCGTGCGAAGAGCGCCTCACAGGAGGGGTTGAAGTACACGATCTTCAGCTCGCGGTTGACCACGAAGACCGCGGGGTCGATCGCGTCAAGCACCGCGTGCTCAAGCGTTACCGTCGTGGGCTTCTCCCGGTGCTCCCGGGGTGCGACGCCCGGCACGGAGGCCGTATCGCCTGCCGGGGCTGCTGACCCGGGAGACTTTGCGATGAGCCGGTGCTTGTACAGGGCGATCTCGATAGTCGAGTACAGCTCCCGGGTCCGGAACGGTTTCAGGAGATACCCGTGCGGCTGGGTCGTCATCGCCCGCTCGAGCGTCTTCTCGTCGGCGTGGGCAGTAAGGTACACCACCGGGATGTTGTAGAGCTCCGTCACTTTCCCGGCCGTCTCGATCCCGTCCATCTCCCCCTCGATCCGGATGTCCATGAGGATCAGGTCCGGGTGCGTCTGCCCGATCATCCTGATCGCGTCCTGCCCGTTCGCCGCGGTCCCCGCCACTTCGTACCCCAGCTGGACGAGCGTGTCCTCGAGCGTCATCGCGACGATGGACTCGTCCTCGACAATGAAGATCTTCTTATCCGGCATGCGGAATACCTCCCGGATCCTTTCTTCCGGCCTGCGGCGTTCCCTGCGGGAACCGGATCACGAACAGGGTGCCGTTCTCCCGCTGGATCGCAAGCGTGCCCTTGAGCTGGTCCCTTACCAGCCGGGTCACAAGCTTGAGCCCGAGGCTCTTTGTCATGGACGGGTCCATGCCTTCCGGCATCCCGATCCCGTCGTCGCCGACCCCGAGCCGGAGCATGCCCCCCGGTTCCCCGTGGAGGCTGATCCGGATCGTCCCGGCCTGACGGCCGGTAAACGCGTATTTCATGGAGTTGGTCACGAGCTCGTTGATGATGAGGCTGCAGGGGATTGCTGCGTTCAGCTCGAGCTGGAGGTCTTCGATATCCGCCTCGAGCCGGATCTGCCGCTCCTGCTCCTCCGACATCAGGAGGTTGTTCACCAGGTGGGTCAGGTGCTGCCGGGCATTGATGTTTGCAAGGTTCCCGGACTGGTACAGGCTCTCGTGGACGAGGGCCATCGTGATCACCCGGTTCTCGCACTCCCGCAGGGCTTCGAGTGCCTGCTGGTTGTCGATGTACCGGGACTGGAGCCGTATGAGCCCGGAGATGATCTGGAGGTTGTTCTTGACCCGGTGGTGCACTTCCATGAGGAGGACGGACTTCTCGGCAAGCGAACTTTTGAGCTGCTCCTCGTTCTTCTTGAGTTCCGTGATGTCGGTGAAGGTCTCGATCAGGTACTCCTTTCCGCCCATGTCGAGCCGTTTGACGAACTTCATGATCGGGATCCGGGCGCCGTTCCCGCTGATGAGCACGCGCTCGGACTGGTCGATGGTCTGGCCGAGATCGGTGACCGGGCACTTCCCCGCTTCCGTGGGGCAGATGAACTGGTGGCAGACCTTCCCGACGATCTGGTCTTTTTTGAGCCCGATGAGGGAGACTGCCTTCCCGTTCGCATCCACGATAGCATGGGTTGCGGCATCGATCAGGATCGTACCGGCCATCTGGCTCTCGAAAATACTCCGGAACCGCTCCTCGCTCTCACGGAGCGCGGACTCGGCCTTCTTCTTTGCCGTGATGTCGGTGACGAGCGCGAGCGCCCCGGTAAAATTGCCGTCGCCGTCGGTCACGGGCGTGATCGTGAGGCTCGTGGTGATCCGCGAACCGTCCTGCCGGACGAACTCGAACTCGTGCTCCTCGCGGGGGGCGTTCCCGTTCCCCATCCCCTGCGCAGCGATCCAGCTCTTCTCCCCCAGGAACCCGAAGAGCGAGTGCCCGAGCATGCCCGATTCCGTGTACCCGAGCATCTCCCGCATCTTCGGGTTGACGTACGTGGTGATCCCGTTTTCGTCGATGACCCAGATGCCTTCCTGGGCGAGCTCGACGAGCGAGCGGTATTTCGACTCGCTCTCCGCGAGCGCACGTTCGTCCTCGCGCCGTATGCGACTGACGTCGGCAAGGGTGACCTCGGCGAGTCCGTCGCCATCGAGCGGGGTTGCGTTCAGCACGAAGTCCTCGCGCCGGCCCTCGTGTGTGACCGAAAAGTCCCGGTCCGCTACCACGTGCCGTCCCCTGATCCGGTCCCGTATCTCACGGGCCGTGCCCGGGTCCCGGAAGACCCGGCTGAAGACCTCCCCGGGGGCCTCCCCGCCCGTAATAGAGAAGTACTCGCGGAACTTCGGGTTTGTCTCCGTGACCGTTCCGGCCCTGAAGTCCGCGATGAACGCGGCGTTTCCCGATCTCCGGAAGAGCTCCCGGTACCTCGACTCGGAGAGCTGCATCCTTGACGAGAGCGACCCGACGACGATCCCGATACTGATGTACACGTAGAACTGCATGACGGCAGGGGCAAGTTCGGAGAACGATGCACCCGCGGTGAGCAGGACAAGGACGAGGTATGCTGCCGCGAGGGCGACGGTGATGAGGATCGCCCGCCGCCCGAACCGGAACGAGAGGAGGATGATGGGGATGTAAAAGACCTGGGTGAGGATCGCGTTGAGCGTGCCCGCGACCAGGTACGTGGTCAGCTCCGCAAACAAAAACGAGACCAGGAGGAGGAGGAGGACCAGGGACTGAACGCGGTTGTTTTTTGTTATGTTCCGGAAGTTCATGGCGCTTCCCCCGCGCCGCCCAGCCGGTACTGTTCGCGGGGGACCGCGATCTCGAACCGGGCGCCCCGGCCCTGCTCCCCCGTCTCCCGGATCGTCATCCCGCTGATCCGGAGGATCTCCTCTACGAGAAAGAGCCCCTTTCCCTTTGACTGGAGGAGGTCCTTTGAGAAGAGACGGTCCTTCTGGTCCCGGGGGATCCCCACGCCGTCGTCCTCGATGACGAGCAGTCCTTCAGGCCCGTCTTCCCGGAACGAGACCCGGATCGAAGAGACGCTCCCGCCGTGTTTTGTACTGTTCTCGAAGATGCGGGGGAAGACCTGCGCAAACAGGGGATCGGCGTGTATCCCGAGCGTTCCCGTCTGGTCCTCCACCCGTATTGACGGCGGGACGGCGGCCCGCCTGCCCTCATCCACCAGGCCCGAGACCCGGTGCCACTCCGGCCCCTGGTTGCCGAGCTTCTGGTAGCTCTCCTCGAACTTGATCTGGTGGTCTATGCTCCGGAGGAGGTCCCGGATCTTTGCGAGGTGATCGGTAGCGGCACCGCCGGCAGGCACCTCCCCGCCCAGGATCTCGAGGTACCCGGAGAGGGCGAGGATCTTGTTGTAGATGTCGTACTGGGTCACGTGGTCGATGACGTGGAGCTTGAAGAGTTCCCGCTGGAGGCCCTGTTCCGCGGTGAGCGCCCGGTGCTTGTAGAGCGCGATCTCGATAGCGGTGAAGAGCTCGTTCTTCCGGAACGGCTTGAGGATATACCCGTAGGGCTGCGTCTTCATGGCCCGCTCCAGGGTAACCGGGTCGGAATGGGCGGTCAGGAAAATGACCGGGATCTTATAGAGCCGGTAGATCGCTTCCGCTGCCGCGATCCCGTCCATCTCCCCCTTGAGCCGGATGTCCATGAGGACGAGGTCGGGCCTCTCCTGTGCTGCAAGCCCGACTGCCTCCTCCCCGCGGACGGCCTGGCCGGCCACCTCGTATCCCATCTGCTGGAGGAGCGCCTCGATCTCCATCGCGATGACAACTTCATCCTCGACGATCAGGATCCTGCTGGCCACGGTTTTGTCCTCCTTACCGGTTCAGTCTGTGTACCTTTCAGGTACCGGGGGCTTCCCCTCCCTTCTCTCCTGCTCCCTCTCCGAGCGCTTTTTCGATGCTCCGGTATAGCTCCTGCTCCCGGAAGGGCTTGACCAGATACGCGACCGGGTTTGTCTTCATCGCCCGGGCCAGGGTCTCTTTGGTCGAATACGCGGTAATGTAGATCACGGGCACCGCTGCAAACGAGGTGATCTGCTCCACCACCGAGATCCCGTCCATCCCGCCTTTTAAGTTGATGTCCATGAGGACAAGGTCCGGTTCTGTTGTCCGAACCAGGTTGATAGCGTCCTTCCCTGTCCCGGTGACGCCGGTGATGGTGTAGCCGAGGCCGGTCAGCCTCAGTTTTGTCTCGAGGGCGACAATGGCGTTGTCTTCAACGATGAGAATCTTCCTGCCCATGGATCATCCGCTGCCTGTTTCTTAATCTCCCATTGGTTTGTGCGCAATTTCTGTCTTTTGCCAATCCGCCTCTTCACTGCTGAGCGGCGACACAAGGGGTTTTGGGGAAAACCGGATGTTCACGGTAGTCCCGGGCCCCTTCCCGAACGCGATCGTCCCGTCCAGCTGGCCGACCAGCCCCGAGACGAGGGTCATGCCCAGCGTCCTTGCATTCGCCGGATCGAAATCAGCCGGCAGGCCGACCCCGTCATCGCTGACCGAGAGCGTGTACTCCTCCCCGTCACGGGCGATACGGATCCGGATCGTCCCGCCGGCCAGGCCCGGGAACGCGTATTTCAGGGCGTTCGTCACGAGCTCGCTGATGATGAGGCCGCAGGGGATGCCGTTGTCGATGTCGAGGGAGAGGTCCGGCGGCTGCACCTCGATCCCGACCCGCACCCGGTCCGGGTCCACCCCGTAGGATTCCTTGAGGAACTCGATGAGGCTCTGGACATAGTCGAGGAAGGGGATGGTCGAGATATCCGCGGACTGGTAGAGTTTCTGGTGGATGAGCCCCATGGACGTCACCCGTGCCCTGGCCTCCCGGATGCCGGCTATCTGCTGTTCGTCCCTGGTTGAGAGCAACTGGAGGTACAGGAGGCTCGAGATGGTCTGGAGGTTGTTCTTGACCCGGTGGTGGATCTCTTTTAAGAGGAGTTCTTTTTCGTCAAGGGATTGCAGGAGGGCCCGGTCCGCGTGGATCCGGGCGGTGATGTCGGTGCTCGAACCCCGGAACCCTGCAAGCCTGCCGTCCTGATCCCCGATAGGCGCGCCGCTGCTCGTGAGGAAGATAGTCCTTCCGTCCTTGTGAAGGGCGGGGCAGACGAACCCGCGGAAGGGCTGCTTCCGGGAGAGGAGCGCATATGCCTCCTTTTTCAGCCCCTCCCGTTCGTCGGGTATAAAGAACTCGAAAAAGAACTTCCCGGTCACCTCTTCCGGGGAATAGCCCAGGATCGGCGTGACCACCGGGCTCGAGTACGTGAATCTCCCGTCCGGGTCCGCCTCCCAGATCCATTCGCCGGCGGTTTCCGCGATCTGCTTGAACCGCTCCTCGCTCTTCCGGAGAGCCTGCTCCTGTTTCCTCCGCTCCGTGATGTCACGCACGACCGAGAGGACGACGTTTTTCCCGCCGATGTTCACGACGTGGGCGTTGACCTCCACCGGGAAGATCGTCCCGTCATTTCTCCGGTGCTCCGTCTCGAAGAATGCCTTCCCCTCGGTGACGAACCGGGCGTTGATCTCTTCGAGAGGAATGCTGCGGGTACCGGTCGCGATTTCGAGGGGGCCCTTCTTCAGGAGCTCGTCGCGCGTGTACTGGAGCATCCGGCACGCGACGTCGTTAACCTCGAGGTATTTCCCGGGGACCCCGGCTGCATCCAGCTCGTGGATCTCGATGGCATCGTTGACATTGTTGAAGATCTCCCGGAACTTTATCTCGCTTTCCTGCAGCGCCTGTTCCGCTGCTTTCCGGTTTGTGATCTCGGTCGCGAAGTTGAGGGTCGCCGGCTTCCCGTTCCACGCGATCAGGACCGCGTCGACCTCGATCCAGCGGATCCCGCCGGACCGGTCCACGAGCCTCATCTGGGCCCGGGGTTCGAGGGGTTTGTTTTCAAGCCTCCTCCGGTGCCGGTCCATCGCCTCCTTGCGGTCCTCCGGGTACACGAAATCGAGGAAGCTGTGCCGGGCGATCTCATCCGCGGAAACACCGGTGAGGACGAGCCCCCGGGGGTTGGAGTACACCACGGCCCCGTCCTGGATGATGAAGATGGCCTCGTTTGCGCTCTCGATGAGGGTCCGGTACTGTTCCGCGCTCTCGAGGGCCGCAGCTTCCGCCCGCTTCTTTTCGGTTATGTCCCGGAGGTACCAGATCCTGCCATAGTGCCTGCCGTCGGACCCGGTCATCGGTGAAGAGAACCGGTCGAACGTCCTCCCGTCCAAAAGGCGGACCTCGTCCTGGCTGGTCTCGCCACGGTGCCCGTAGAGGTACCGGGCCTTCTCGAGGAACGCATCGGGATCGACGAGCTTGTCGAGAATCGTGCCCATGATGGCTTCGTCAGTTTCCGTAGCAAGGAGCTCCGGGGATATCCCGGTCATCTTTGCAAACCGGCTGTTGAACGAGAGGACCTTCCCGTCTTCCCCGACCACGAGGATCCCGTCCGGGGATACCTCCTGCTGGGTGGCGAGCAGCGCGTTCCGGAACTTCAGGTCGTTTTCCATCCGCCGCCGGACGACGGCCTGCTCGATGGCATGCATGAGGTCCAGGAACATCGGCTTCGGGTCGCCGCCTTTCTGGAGATACGCGTCGGCGCCCTCCCGGTACGCCTCGATGACGACCTCCTCGCGCCCCTTACCGGTAAAGATAATGAACGGGACGGTGTTTCCGGCGGCACGCAGGTTTTTTAGGAACGCGATGCCGTCCATGCCCAGCATCTGGTAATCCGAGACAATGGCATCGTAGCGGCGGGCTTTTATCATCGCGAGCCCTTCCTTTGCGCTCGTGCCGGTGTCTACCGAGAATTTCCCGCCCCGTTCGAGGTACCTCTTGGTGGCGTCGAGCAGGAACGTTTCGTCGTCGACATAAAGGACCGAAATCATGGGATCACGGGTACCGGGGGGAGCGGGGCGGGGCGGTGAATACTTGATCTATAATTTTGTTCCAATAAAACCGTTTCCTTCGAAGCACCCGGAACGGCCGGGGAACGCCCGATTCGGCTATTTCGGAGGGCGCCCGTTCCTCCGCAGGTAATCGCGGGCGAACATGAAGAGGACGAGGAGGATCGCCGCTGCGAGTACGACGGTGAAGATGTCGGTGAGATAGTCGAGGTACTCGCTGACAAGGGAGACTCTCCCGGTGTAATAGCCGAGCAGGAGGAGGATGCCGGCCCAGACTGCCGAACTGACGAGGTTGAACCCGACGTACCTCCGGTACGCCATCCGGTTCACACCCGCGATGAACGACGGGAGGTTGAAGACCGGCATGAACCGGCTCAGGACGAGCGAGACCGGGCCGAACCGGTCCATGAGGGAGAGGGCCGAGCTGACGTTCCTGTCGTGGAGGATGAGCGGGCACGCCCCCCTGCAGACCGCGAGGCCGAAAATCCTCCCGCTCCAGTAGTTGATCTCGTACCCGGCGAACCCTCCTACGGCCGCCCCGAGGAAAAGCCATTCCATGGACAGCCGGTTGTCTATGGCCACCGCCCCGGCCAGGAGGAGGAGGGTGTTGTCGGGGATAGGGCCGCCCACGATCGTCGATGCGAGCAGGATCACGACAAAGACCACCAGGTAGATCCAGATCCCGTACTGGAGGATCTGGTCCGAGAGGGCAAGCGGCGTCAGGGGCACCAGGGCTGCCACGGGCGGGAACACGGCACGGAGCAATCACTTGCTCAAGCTATTTGAAGTTCGCCATGGTGACGAAGGAATTGCAATTACTACCCGGCAAAAGATAGACCGGAAAAACGCTGACGCTCCAGGGGCTTCGCTCGAAGAATTTCAAGGAATCTGTCGAAGACCTGGGGGTCTTCTCTATGCCGCTGGTCTGATGACCATCAGCATCTGGAAAGAATCCTCGCTTCTGCGACGATTCTTTCCCCGGCTGCGGGAGCGCTCTTTTTTTATGCGGACGGATCGAACGACACGACATGCCCGTCGTAAGCATCGATGACGGCCTCCCCGCCGGTGCTGCGGGCGGCCGCGGTCCGGTTCACCTTAAAACTCCAGACGACCTCTTCGCCGCCGTCCACGTCGTGGATGACCCGTTGGCCGAGGGGAATGACCTCGGATGCCCGGAGGTACGCGGTCCCGGCCTGCGCAAACGCTTTTTCAGCAAACTCCCAGGCCTGCTCCTCGGTCA
>Ga0187779_10002813_pt1 | contig 10584 bp, 11 predicted proteins | sample 1015_Q2_SP10_10__FD_132435 | JGI IMG/M metagenome (GOLD analysis project Ga0187779, IMG submission 132435) | Tropical peat soil microbial communities from peatlands in Department of Meta, Colombia - 1015_Q2_SP10_10_MG | ecosystem: Environmental > Terrestrial > Soil > Wetlands > Peat | place...
CGGGACGCTGGTACTGATGAGCCATCTTTTTGGAGGGCCACTGCAGGCCACGGTGTTGCTGAGGGTAGCGACGGCGGTCGGGATACTCCTGGGGATCACGTGTGTGGGGTTCATGAGCATCGTGGCAGGGGCGGTATTGGGTACAGCAGCAGGCTACATGGCAGAAGCGGTTTCGGCCGCTCTCAGGGAAAAGGCAACGGCAGAGACTGCCGAAGTAAAGGTTACGAAGTAAGCTTCTCGTCACAGAAGAGGGAAGGTAGCTAATCTTCCCTTGCTTTATTTTGCTCTTTTTCTTGCCCTTCAAGCTAATGATTCTCGTGTAGTCTCTTAGTGAAAGAGGGAAGGTGCCTGTTAAGAAGGCACGGCAGAAGTGGAGGACCAATAGGGGAGCATTCAGGAAGGCAGGAGAATGCTGAATAAAACTGTAGTCATGCTTATTTCAGAGGAGGGGTATGAGCAAGAAAGCCATTCTAATAGCATTAGTCCTCGCAGTAATAGGTGGAGGGGTATACATTTATGAAGTGAAAGTTGTTTTCCCCTCTTCCCAGAATTGTAAGGTATGCCATTTCATTGTTCCCTACTACAAACAATGGGAGAGTTCCACTCACAATAAGGTGCCGTGCCTCAAATGCCATGAATATTCGGCAGCGAGGGCACTTATTGGACAATTCATGTTTTTGGCTGGGGCATACAATGCTCGTCCTCTGACGAATGTTCCTGACAGGAACTGCCTCCAAACCGGATGTCATGATAAAAGGCTGGTGGAGTCAAAAGTCGCATTTACAAAGAGAGGGATAACTTTTGACCACAAGACTCATTTTGCAGAAATGAAACGCGGCTTAAAACTTCATTGTAGAAGCTGCCACTCGGACATAGTTCAAGGATCGCATATAAAAGTCTCTATGAATGTCTGTTCCCTCTGTCATTTCAAGGGAGTTTCTCACGACCAGGCAGTAACCGGTTGTCCTTCGTGTCACACCTCGCCGAAACAACCCATAGTGATTATGGGAAAAACTTTCTCCCATGATGATGCATTAAAGGCAGGTTATAAATGCAATCACTGCCACAAGGAAATAACAAGAGGTGATGGAGTAACCCCCCGAGACAAATGTTATTTCTGCCATGTGGAAAGAACAGAACGGTACAATGATGTTCAGTTTGTTCATGAAAAGCATGTTACTCAGAAACAGATAGACTGTCTGTGGTGCCATTCAAAAATAGAGCATGGAAAGATTGCCATGGCAGAGAAGATACCGATGCTTAAGTAATAGGGCTTACCAAGGTAGAATACTGATTAAGAAAGGACCGTCAGACAATTAATGTTAATCCCCTGACCGCCTATCTGCCATCAGGGGATTAACGACATTATCATTTCGTCAACGAATGAGTAGCCCGGCGTTTTTTTTGAGCAGCGCAAGGTGGGTGGTAACTGAAGTGCAGGGTTTCCCTGATAAGGCCGAATTTTCGTCAGAGGTGAGATTACTTGTCCGAAGATCTGGGAAATAGCATGTCTGACATGTCAACAGAAGACTTAAATGCTTGGCGAAGTCATTCAGCAATGCTTTTCGCACTATTGAATGACTCAACCGACTCTATTTATTTTAAAGATCATAAGTGTTGCTTCGTGATGGTAAGCCGCGCGAAAGCGGAACACCTCTGTCTTCCCTTTGACCAAATTTTGGGAAAGACAGATTATGATTTTCTCCCTCAGGAGGAGGCAGAGGAGGCATTTGAGAATGATGTGAAGGTTATGTCAACAGGGCAACCGATCGAACTTGAGGAAAAGATTACCCGTCCGAATGGCAATTCAGCATGGAATTCAGTTAAAAAGGCTCCCTGGAGAAATGAGGAGGGAGAAATTATTGGCATGTTTGGAATCACAAGAGATATAACGACGAGGAAAGAATACGAGCAGCATATACTTGACATGCTCACTATCGCAACTCATGACATTCGCAGTCCCCTGAGCTCCATGGGTATGACCATTAAGCTTCTCATACGCGGATCATTTGGCCCCATTGATGATAGCGTTAAAGCAACGCTTGAGGATCTTTATTCTCGGAATCTGCGCTTGGAGCGCATAGTCTCTGACTACTTGTGCAAGGCATCACTGAACGATGCCCATACGCCAAGAAAGGAAGCCGTAGACTTGCGCGAAGATGTTATTGATCTGGTTTTAGACGAATATGCAGACCTGATCGAGAAAAATGGCATTACAATTGATAATCGCCTCAAGTCGATACCAGGCCATTCGGTATTCATCAAAGCCAATCGAGTCTGGCTCATGATTGTGTATCGCACACTCATTAGCAATGCCATAAGGTATGGAGGCAAAGGGTGCAAAATCTCATTCGGAAGAGAAGACCATGGCGATAAGTATATTCTCAATGTCTGGAACAGCGGACTAGGAGTACCTCCTGAAAAAAGGGAGAAGATATTCGAGAAGTTTGAAAGTACGGGGGGCACCGGTTTTGGTTTGGCCATCAGTAGACAGCTCATTGAAAAGCATGGCGGCGAATTATGGTACGAACACACTGAGGGGAACCACCCCAATTTTAAGTTTTCACTCCCAAAATAGAGGAAACTCTTCTCTTGTCATATCACAAAACTTTTGAAGAGGATTGCTATTTTTTTGATATTAATGAATCAAAGTAGTCCACGGGCAGAGCGGGGAAACTGGAAAAATGGATTCCTGTCATCATATGTAAATCCACAGAAATGATCACGATAGCATCCACATTAGGGGCATCCACTGTGAGTATTAGATCGTAATCTCCGAGAATCGCATACATTTCCTTAAATATCGGTTTGCCTTTGGTTAAGTTCAGCTTTAAGTTGCGGTCAGCAGACATTGTTTCTTGAACATGAATCAACTCTTCTCACCGTAGTAAAATTGTAGTAGTTTTCTGCGTTTTATCCAGATTTACACGGAATATACAGAATAGATAGAAAGTGCTTTTTAAATTATGTTGTTACGCTGAAACCGTTGCCAGTAGCCGTTTTGTAAATTTTGCGGTTCTAAGGTTTGAAGTCCAGGAGGGAGGGACGATAGAATCTAATGTACTGCCGATTTTCTTACACATTATTAATGTTGCATTACCTGACAAGAATATCGATGAATCGAATGACTGCCGATATTCGTCCGAACGGGTGGAGAGAGAATTGAAGCAACTTTCTCGGCCACGTCACTGTGATAGATTTGTGATAGAAAATAGCTCAAAGGGCAGAAAATATAGTAATAGATAGAAAAAATAGGAAAATAAAAATGTTCACAGAATCGTTGTGTTACGCTCAAACTGCCGTCAGAAGCCACTCTACATATTTCTAAGGTTCAAACTTTCAAGGCGGTAACATGGGTTCGAATCCCATTGGGGACGCCAAGCAATATCACTGACCCTCCGGCGGGAATGTCAAACGGGTTTCTTGAAAGCTCTTGCGTAAGGCCGTCAACGGCGTCCGTTGATATCTCTCTTCTTCTGAACCGCGTGGGTTCAAGGCCTCCTTCGTCCATTTAGCAACAGTCGAGGATTACTTCGCAAAAATTTCTGCTTCCCCAAGCCTAGGGGGCAGAAGTAAGGCAACTGCTGTGACTGCCGTAGTGTCTGGTCAACGGTGGGATCCACGAATATGGATTTCTGGAGCTTCTTGCACAATGACGAGGTGAATGCGGTGATCCTCAGCCCTGAGTTCGCCGTAGAAATGGAGCAGATGTTTGCGAAGGACCTCGAGGAATCGGATGAAGTTACACGGGAAGAGTGGAAGAAAAGGCCCTGTTCCCCCGCATAAGGGAACGGATTGCACACCTTTTTATCCACTAGTTGTGAGATGCGTGTCCTAGTCGGTTTCTCCGAGAATCCAAAGTTACTTCGCCGTCAAGTTGACGTACTTGGCGCTGTAGATGCCTTCTATCCCCTGTAGCTGCCTGAGAATACTATCGCTGACGGGTTCATCTACGTTCAGAATCATCACAGACTCTCCGCCAATCTGTGCGCGAACTTTTCTTCCCACCTGCATCATGGATATGTTGATGGTTTCTTTGCTCAATAAGGTTGCAACCTGAGCGACCATGCCGGGTTTGTCCTTATGAGGCAGAACGAGCATATGTTCGGCCGGTTCAATACTTGTACGATAGCCATTCAAGCCGAGGATTCTCGGGATCTCTTTCCCGATCATTGTTCCCTCCGTTTTACTCTCCTCCTCTTCGGTAATGAGAATCACCTTCAAAAGACTCACATAGCTTTCAGAATCGGTTGAGGTTGATTTCTTAACATGTATCCCTCTTCTCCCAGCCAAACTGGGGGCGTTCACATAATTTACTCCCTCATTGCTGCAGCAGAGGACCCCTTTCGTAACCGCGACCGCCAATGGGGAGAGATCCGCCCGAGCCATTTCGCCGCACGCAACAATTTCGACTTCCCGCGCTGCGCCTTTCGTAATCTGCCTCACGAGAGCTCCCATATTTTCAGCGAGGGCCATGTAATGTTTAACCGGCTCAAGTATTTCAGGCCTCAGGGCGGGTATGTTGACGGCGCTTCTCGCAGGCAATCCCCGGAACAGATCACGGATCTGTTCGGCAACATCCACGGCGACGTTTATCTGCGCCTCTTCTGTACTTGCTCCGAGGTGCGGGGTGAGTACAACCTTGCCGCCAAGCTTTAAGAGAGGAGAATCATCAATCGGTTCTTTCTCGAATACGTCTATGGCAGCCATTTCGACCCATCCGCTTTTTATGGCCTCAGCGAGATCGGCTTCGTTTACTAACCCACCCCGGGCGCAGTTGATTATTTTTACTCCTTTTCGCATCTTGGCAAGGGAGTCTTTATTTATGAGATTCATGGTATCTTTGGTTTTGGGGACATGAAGGGTGATAAAATCCGACAATTTCCAGATGTCGTCAAGTGAAGCGACATGGTGAGCGCCCAGCTCTTCGACACGCTCTTTTCTGGCAAATGGATCATAGACAAATACCTTCATGCCCATCGCCTTAACGATAGATGCCACTCTGCTTCCGACCTTGCCCATCCCGATAATGCCTATGTTTTTATGGAATACTTCTTTACCCATCAACCTGGACCGTTCCCACGCACCTTCTTTAACCGAGGCGTCTGCAGCGGGGATATGCCTTATCATGGACAACATCAAGGCGATGGTATGCTCGGAAGCAGCTACCGTATTGCCTTCTGGCGAGTTAATGACAACGATGCCTCTTTCCGTGGCAGCTTCAATATCGACATTATCTACACCGACACCGGCTCTGCCAATGATCTTCAATTTCTCGGCCACCGAAATCACATCCTTGGTGATTTTTGAAGAGCTTCTAATTATCAGGGCCTCGTAATCTTTGATGGTCGCCTTAAGCTGCTCAGCCGTGAGAACCGGTCTATAATCGACCTCACAGACGTCCTGTAAAATTGATACCGCGATCTTATCTACTTGATCGGTAACCAATACTTTGTGGCCCATGTTCATAGTCTCCCTTTGAGATACATTCTCGTAGAGTCCTTCGACTCTTTATAGTGCCTCAAATGTAAACTCGCGTAAGGTTCGGGCTCATCTACTGCTCATTATTGTCCACAATCTCTTTAGAACAGACTATCACTTCATTTGAGCACGGTCAAATTATCGGTAGCTGCACCACATGAGTTGCGCTGCAAAGCTAATGAAGAAGTCACCTATAAGTTCGGCACCTGCCCTTGCATCTGCCCGTTATTCTGCGATAATAAAGAAAATGAGACACATGGGGATAAAAGCATTCTTTTTGTATCTTGCCTTTGCGGTATGCCTGCTCTTGATGTTGTCAGGCTGTTCTGGCCTCACCGAGAAGAAGGCAGATGAGCCGGCAGACGACTCCTCAATTAATAGCACCATTTACGCGAGGATTGCTGCTGATCCGGATCTGAGCGGACTGAAGATTATCGTTGCCACGAAACAGAGAGAGGTTGTCATTAGTGGCGTGGCGCCTAGCAGGGAATTGAAGAACCGCCTGATAAAGCTTGCTTTGGGGGTTAAAGGCGTCAGATCAGTCGAAGACAGGATTATGGTCAGGAAGAAGTAGGCTTATTGATCCTATAGACCTGCTGACGAATCGCTATGACAACTCTATAATAGACGGCGGCAGAAACAGTGTGAGAACCATGCTAAAATAGTGTAGGAGCATGGTCTTTATCCATCTATTTCAGCGGACCTCTCTGCTTTCTGAGTCTGAGATTTACCCCGTTTCTTTGCAGCCTTCTTAGTCGACTTCTTCTTTGCGTTGCTGTCGACAGCAAGCCCCGCAACAGCTCCCGCACTCGCACCAACAGCTGCCCCAATAGCGGGACCGCCCGCAATGGTTCCGACAACTGCACCGCTCCCGGCTCCAATCATTGCGCCTGACAAGACCCGCTGCTGTGTGTCGGTCATGCCCGCACAGCCACCCATGATAAATGCACTTGTAAAAATAATGCAAACGAGCTTTTTCATTTTTTGCCCTCCAGTTCTCTTCTCCTCTTAATCATGCCTTCCTCTTTCCCATACCCTCCAAGCACCGCATTCTCCCGCTGCTCATGTTTCATGTCACTTATTCTTCCCTCTCCCAGGTATCGGATTTCTGTCGTCCATTATAGAAAAGTGCGAATTTAAATAACATTAAATTATGTTCATTTCCGCGGTGCCGGGCGGCAAAAGCCTAATCGCTTTCGGGCATTCTGGTGGCAGACGCCAACATTTTTTTTCCATTCCAAGATTTTGGATTGAGAGTGCTTATCGGAAATCACTCGCTCGACTCAAGGACAGGGTATTACGCCTTCACGAGAGGCGGCGGTAAATTTGCCGCGAGGTCTTCGGGTGGGTGGCAGCTGCGGTTCATTTAGGATTTATCAGAGGGGTAATTACGGTGTAAATATTTCCGACACTCGCCCATTTGCCCCTTTTCCATTCGATGAAAGTCAGCGTAAAATCAAGAAAAATAATCCGAGTATAATTTTTGCATTTATAGGTGTTAGAGGAGATAATTTTCAGAGACTTTGCGCGTGTAATCGGAGCTAAAATGACTTATAATAGCCTTAATACGTTACCCATGGAAAAAATTGAACTCTTCGAAAAAAAGTTTTCGATCCTTCAGAATATCTCGAGTTTCATAACGGTCACAGACAACATCAGCGCCATCGCTAACCTCATGCTCGATCTCGCAGTAAACTTCACGAATGCAGAAAAAGGCTCGATAATGTTGCTTAATGAGCAAGGCGAACTCTACATCCTTGCCGCGAGAGGCATAGACGTGGGCCTCATGCATTCCTACCGGGCTAAGATGGGCGAAGGGGTTGCGGGTACCGTTGCAATGAAAAGAACCGCCGTCCTTGTTGCGGACATCGAAGAGGATGATGATTTCAGAGGCAAAAAGAGGGACCGCTATAAGACAAATTCGTTCATATCCTGTCCCATTCTCTGTAAGAATAGGTTGCTCGGCGTCCTGAACATCAACGACAAACGTGACAATGAACCATTTACGGGTGATGAATTTGAACTGATAAAGATCATCGCAAATCAGGCAGCCATCGCGCTCGAGAATGCGCTTCTCATGCATGAGCTCAAGGCTAAGGCTGCAGATCTCGAAGAGATAAACAAGAAACTCGTGGATGTTGACGCAGTGAAGACGGAGTTTCTTATGCGCGTCTCGCATGAACTCCGCACACCCCTCAATTCGATCAACGGGGCCATCTACTATTTGGAGAATCGTGGACAGGCAACGAGCAAACAAGAGAAGGAATTTTACGATATTATTTCTCATGAAACGAACAAGCTTATCGCGATTGTCGAAAATCTGCTCGATTTTCTCCGGCTTGAAGACGAGACGCAGCTTATGAAGAAATCTGTAATAGACCTCCCCGTTCTCCTCAACGAAATCGTAAACTCAACCTTGCTGAAGACCTCGCTCGTGAGGAGAAATATCAGAATTGAACTCGACATGAAGGAAGTGGTTGCGAATATCGTCGGAGATAAGATGCGGGTTTTCCAATTCTTTATGAATGCTATAGAGGGATTGGGCTCCTATCTGGGATCCGATGACTCGATAAGGATTACCGTGGAAGAAGATACGTTCGTGAGGGTGCGTCTTATTCTTTCGAAAAGCCTGCCCGAAAGTCTCCTGCGAGACCTTTTCAACTCCCAGCAGATGTACCAAATAGATCAGTCCGGTGAAAAATTAAAACTTTATCTCGCCTGGAAGGTGGCTGAAACCCATCGCTGGGAGATGCATGCGGAAAATAGAGACGGCACCTGCCATCTGACCGTTACGATACCTAAGAGCGCAAGACAGAACGTTGAGGCGGTCATGGATGCTACCTTGGAGATGTTCACTGATTTCGTCGCAGAGTTACTGGGCGTAAATATATGCTCTATCATGCTTCTTGACGAACTCACCGGGGATCTTTCGATCAAGAGCTCCAAGGGTCTGGATGATGAGATAAAGAGACTGACAAGAATAAAAATCGGGGACAGAATCGCCGGATGGGTCGCACTTGAAGGCAAGCCGCTCTTGATAGAAGATGTGGAGAATGACCCTCGCTTTGGAAAAAAGAATATTCCTCAATATAATACGAAATCACTCATCTCGCTGCCGTTGAAAATTCATGACAAGGTCGTCGGCGTCATAAATTTGAACAACAAAAAGACGGGAGAGCCATTCACAACGCGGGACCTTTCGATAATCTCATCAGTGAGTGACCGTATCTCATATTTTATGGGAAGACTTTACTCCGGTGAGTACAGAGAGGAGGAGGTGAAAGAGTTCGTAACTTCTTTTGACGGTCTTCTCTCTGCTGAGAAGAAGTACCGGAAGAAAGAGAGCCTTTTGCCGGATTTGATGCTGAGGATCATGAATAATCTTAAGGCGGGAGAAGAAGAAATAAAGCTCTCCCTGTATGTCTCCACGATTTATGACCTCGGCCTCACGCTCATCGACGACAGTCTTTTGCAAAAGAAGAAGCTTTTGCAATCGGAAATCAGTACTCTTCAGATTCATCCTTATACCTCGGTTGATCTTATTAATTCCTTCGAAATTTCCGATGATGCAAAAAAAGCGATATTGCATCACCATGAGAAGTATGACGGGACCGGGTATCCGGACGGACTTCGTGGCGAGGAGATCCCCTTCATCTCGAGGGTTCTCTCCGTTGTGGATGCCTTTTGTTCAATGTTGGGAGAAAGGCCGTATCGAAAGGCATTCACAAAAAATAAAGCACTCCAGGAAATCAAGAAAGGTTCGGGATCTGCCTACGATCCGAGGGTCGTGAAAGCCCTGGAAGAGGCTGTGAAGCTCCTCTAATCAGAATACCGCTTAGTTTTCGATGGCGACGAAAGTTCCTGCGAGAGGGTAATCGGCACAGAGAGATTGCTCTCATCACAACATATCAATCCATCTCCCCCAAAACGGTTCATGACTGTGATATGAATCACATCCATACCGGCATTTCTCCAATATCGTAGAAATAAGACTCATCGCGTCATCACATAGTTCTTTGACAGGTTCGTGATCGTTGTTTCCGAAAAGGTAAACCCTGGGTAACCAGGGGGCACAAAGCTGCGGGTCCTCTGCAGATGTCTAAAAAAATCGATTAGGGGATGGCTGGGTTGCCGAAGAAACAGAGCTTGTAATTTACCTTTTTTGAAAACCGGTAAAAAGCCTGTTTCCTTTTCAGGAAACAGGCTTTTTTTATTTCTCGCGAAGGGGAAGTTCATCAGGGAAGGTTAAGACTTTTCCGGGGGAGATTATCTGCTATGAGGCGAGGCGTAGAAGGCATAAGGCAGGGGGCAATTAGTACGCTCAGCGGGCTTTGATCAGTGGGAGGAGATAGAAACACCAAAATGGAGGGGAATGCGATGCCGTCACTCTTTATAATGCAAAAGTACTTCAGACTACACTCTTCATGGTTTGTCAAATCTCTATCTATATTGGGCTCGGTTCTAGCCGTATGTCTCTTCATAACCGCAGTGAATGTCGGCGCGGCTCAAGTGACGCTATCGTGGGACCCTCCTACCACGAATGTCGACGGGTCACCGCTGACCGATCTCACCGGTTATAAGGTCTATTATGGTACTGCTTCGAGGAATTATCCGCAGGTCACGGATGTGAAGAATGTGACGTCCTATTCGGTCTCAAACCTTTCTGACGGGACAACTTACTATTTTGCAGTCAGCGCGTATGATACGGGGGGGAATGAAAGTAGTTATTCAAATGAAGTGAGCAAGGCGATACCAGCCGTTCAGCAATATACTCTCACCATAAACAAGGGCGGTGCGGGATCGGGCGCGGTGACAAGCAGTCCTGCCGGCATTAACTGTGGCACGGGATGTGCCGGGACCTACAACTCCGGCACTGTCATCACGCTGACAGCCACACCCGTGACAGGTTCAGTCTTTTCCGGTTGGTCTGGCGTATGCTCGGGTAGCGGGACATGCTCAATTTCTATAATTTCGAACACGACGGTTACTGCGACCTTTGCGGTTAATACCTATACGATAACAGCATCTGCCGGCACCGGAGGGAGCATCACACCGTCAGGGGCAGTTACCGTGAATCAGGGGGCAACCCAATCTTTCACAATA
>Ga0187779_10002815_pt1 | contig 10583 bp, 9 predicted proteins | sample 1015_Q2_SP10_10__FD_132435 | JGI IMG/M metagenome (GOLD analysis project Ga0187779, IMG submission 132435) | Tropical peat soil microbial communities from peatlands in Department of Meta, Colombia - 1015_Q2_SP10_10_MG | ecosystem: Environmental > Terrestrial > Soil > Wetlands > Peat | place...
GATCCCGCTATCATAACTGGAACGATCCGGTATGCGGGTTTCAATCAATCGTTATACGGTCAGCCACTCCATGAAGCTGGTCGCGTTTACGCGAAGATGACTACGCGTCTGGACCCTTACACGGGTCAGGAGCGGCCTGATTTGCCACTGGTGGATGCAGTGGGTTACTTCAATGCAACCGCCGGCGGGCATTATGAGATCGAGGGTATCGCTCCAGGCATCTTCGACCTATACGCGTCAGCTGCTGGATATCCGGAAACCTTGATCACGTCAGATGTCACGGTCCTCAAAGGTCAATCGCTACATTTTGATGGATACCTTCAGCCGGGCCCCGTTATACATGGAAACGTGTTCACGAAACATCAGTTCGGCGACGAACCCTGGCCGGAGAACATGTACATTAAGATAGAGTTCTACGACAGCCCCACGTTGACCCATATTCCCAGTCAGAACGCTACGCTGGTATCATGGTCCCCGTTACCGTGTGTCGCTGGCGGGCAAGATCACTTCAACCCGAATGGTCATGCAGGACTCTGCGACGATCCTAGGTTGGGAAGTAATATTGCATTCCCATGGCATGAATACAACCCGGGAAATGGTTACGGCTTCCCGTCGGGCGGTCCGGCCGCGTTATACTACCAAGTATCAGTTTCAGGCCAAGCCCCGTTCTTTGGTAGCAACCTCAACATGCAAGACCCTCAAGGAGTAGGTCCACCTCAACACTGGTTCGTTCAAGGCGGAACAACGAACCCATTCCACTACGAGTTCGGTGTAAAAGGAGAGTACGGGGCACCTAGAGATCTGGATGGAATGGTGCCACAAGTTTACGCTACTTGGGTTAACGGGCTCACGCCAGGAAGGTATTATGCAAGAGCATGGGTCTTCCGCTACGTCCAGGCTGCACTGGATGGATCAACTTTTCAAGAATACTACTTTGATGTAACACCAAACGAATGGGCCGGGGATGTGACGCTGCCGATTGATCTGCGATTGAGTAGTTGGATCAACAAGACAGTACACTTCCATAATCAGCCTGGAGGCCTCGTTGAGGACCCAATAAACACTGGGGCAGGCTTCATGTCAGGTTACCTTGCCGGCATGGACAAGCAGATCTACGCCTATAACCAGACCGTGCTTGGAGCATCGGACCCCAGCTTATGCAAACCCCTCCTAGGTCCACGTTTCTGTTATCCATTTGGACCAGGACTCGGTCACTGGCCAAATGCAGGTCAGCTGGCATCAGGAAACGGCCTTCCCTTCACCGTTTATGGTGGAGACATTTGCACGCCGTTTACAAACGGAGGAATCTGCCCAGGAGTTAACACGGGTGTGGATTTGGACGAAGGAAAGCTGAACAGTAACGCGATTCAGGAGGGCAGAGCGAATATACAATTCTACGGAATAAATGACACATGGAGCGGCGAGAATTACGGAATACCATCCGGATTATACGCTCCATTCACGTATGTCTTAGGCTACCTACCAGAAGACTCAAACCCTGAACTAGTCTCGGTCACTCTCAGTGGAAACCCAACCAGCGTCAGCGATCATATGGTCCGCGGAGCCGGCTTTAATCTCACCCTATTCAGCATTGACTGGGAACGGCCAACCGTGAACCGTCCGTGGGAATTTGGCAACCCAACAGGATTCGACGCTAATGTAGACCATGTAGGCGCCGAAATCGATATCGCGTTCTTCAAGAATAATTCTCTTGCCGACTGGGCAGGTGATGTTAACTCTCCCTTCCGGGCCTGGGCCTCAACCGTCCCGACAACTGGTCTATTTCAGGGTGAATCTTGGGACAGTGCACTCAGTACACATGCTCCTGTGCCCACAAACCTTGATACACAACTTGTCGGTGGAGGAATTGACGTCTACGACACTAGAGGAAACCTCCAAGCTGCGAATAATACATTCTTTGGAAACGAGATGAAAGGCTTAGGATTCGTCGGCGGATACATAGGAGGATTAGTACCGGTCGCGATCTTCCCGTTCCAAGACTCCCCTTCAATGAGACCAGAATATCAATTCTACTTACCAACATTCCTAGAACCCACGTCCTTCGATTCAGGAGCGTACGATCTGCGAGGTTACACGTACGGGTACGTACAGACTACCGACTTTGGTGCTTACGCCACGAGAGGACAGATCGCCAATATGCGAATCAACCTCGTCATAGGCGTTAACATAACACTCAACATCCTATTCAAGAAAGAACACATCATAACCCCAACAACCACCGACATGTCCGGTAGAATTCGCATATTCAACGATCAAGGGCAGCTTGTCGGAGAATGGATGACGAGCGAAGGCACATATGCGGTAGCGAACGGAAACTCGAGAGCTGCAGACGGGACTGATGGCTTCCCATTCGGACCAATGGGAATAGAAGGAATAGGCATCTGCAATTTGCTTCCAACGAACCGATGCCTTCTCGCACCTACATCTGGTGCTCCATACTTCAACTTCATTCCAGGCGGAACCACACTCCTGCACGCGGAGATCGCGGGCCTTCCTCAAGTTCCCGCTGAAGGAGCGCAAGCACCATTCCTCGTACCCTTAGGCAACTACATGGGCGACCCTGTCTTTACGCACTCAGCCCTTTTCTGCAACTTTGCAATATACTGCGTCTCTTACGGCCGATACCCATTCCCGAACACTGGTATCCTAGGCGCCCCTAACTATCAGGGCGGTTGGACAGCCGAGGTAGACTTTGTGAACTGGTACGCCAACCAGACTGGAATCGGATTTGGTGATTCGGCATTCGGCGACCACTTCCCCACCTACTATCCACCCGTCGGCGGACTATTGATGGGTGAATCATACCACATCATCCCTGGAACCACAGCCCAATCAGGCATCAGCCTCACGGAAGATTCCGCGTTGGCAAGTCCCCCGACATTCCTCGGCCACAGTATGGCCATAAACCATCTCGGCCCGTATTCGCAGGAAGGTGTATGGCAGATCTCTGGAACCCACTTGTCGGGTGAGGCGAGCGGAGAGTTTGAGGTTGACTTGAACGGGTTGGTGACGGGGAATGCGTTAGCGTTTACGTGGAGTAATGAGTTTCGCCCGTTGAGCTGGGGTTTGGTTAACGTGGTTGGTGCGCAGGGAGGTGCGGGCTGGAACTTTTACACTTACGATGGGATCTATGAGGCGTACCTAACCCCCGGCACCTATCAGTTCACGATTTCGAGTCCAGGGTATGCGCCTCAATCCTGGTCCGTATCAGTCTCACCAGGTTTGAACGCCCAGGGACAGAACATCTACCTAGAACAATCCAACATACCCGTACCAGAACTCAACGGTATAGTCATCGCAGCGATGTCCTCACTCGCGGCATCCGTATACGTGCTACGGCGTAAACAAAATAGAAGAACAAAACTGATCAAGGGCTGTAACAGCTAACCTCATAATCTTCTTCGTAATTCGTACGGGTCGTTTTTTCCCACCTGACTGAACTCGCTGGTTCAACTCTGCAGGGGTATGAAGAACCTGAACATCCAGCGCGAATACATGTGCGATAGGCTCAACAGTCGGGTTTATACAAGAGAGAAAACAAAATCATAATCGAGTCCTAGGGTATGAATCCATACAAATCCAAAATCCTGTTCATTCTGCTCTTGATGTGCGCGAGTCTTATGCCGCTGACAGTTTACCAACCAACTTTTGTCGTGGCGCGAGGGGGCGGTGGCGGCGGTGGTGGCGGAAGAGGTGGAGGAGGAGGTGGAGGCGGCGGAGGTGGCCGCGGTGGAGGAGGCGGCGGAGGCTTTGGCGGTGGTGGCGGTATTGGTGGAGGAGGCGGTGGATTTGTCCCTGGTGGTGGCGGAGGCATCGGAGGTGGCGGTGGAGTTATTGGTGGGGGTGGCGGAAGCCCTAGGCCTAGTCAACCGATTTACAATCCGCCCGCCGGCGGCGGAAATGTTCCGGGCCCAGGCGGTCCTGGAATCGCGTTGCCCACGGCTGGTCCTCGTCCGGGTGGTCCTACAGTCGCTCTACCAACTGCTGGCCCTGTTGCTCCGACCATCGCTTTGCCCACGGCTAACCTTGGTGTCTCGTTCACGCGATCGATCGCGACTAGCTTCAGTTTCAGCAGGAGTATCTGGACTGGCATCAGCATAACCCGCACATACATGACTAGTTACACGTTTAATCCAACGTATACAATCTCAACCGGATATGAACCACCGGGCTACAATCCAGGGTACTGTAACGGTTACTACAATGGCTACTGTGCGAGTCCGTATTGGGGCTTCGTTCAATATCCGCCAAATTATAATTCCAACGTGGGCTCCTTCACGCTGGACCAGTCGTTAACGGGTCAAAGTGATGCCCCATGCTTGTACTACACCTACTTTGCCTTCAACGCTAACGCAGGTCAACAGTTCCAAGCGCGGATCTGGACTGATGGTCAACCGATCGATTATGTCATTCTTCCCACTAGTGTACTAACGAGTCTGCAACAGGCAGGTTGCGGCTACGGCTCCAGTTCTGGCATGGGCCAATCGTTCAGTTCACAAGTTACGTTGAATTGGACGGCAGCTCAGGACGGCCAGTACGCAGTAGTATTCTACTCGAAAGTTCCCTATAGCGGCCCAGTGTATTTCCTTCCTGGACTGTGAGAAGACACTTTCAGATTGCAATCTCCGTTAACTGATCTGTGATGGCTCACACGCGATTTCTTCTACCAACACTAGTCTTCTCCATCATGATGCTCACGATGGGAAATGTTCTCGCTCAAACTCAACCCTACCAGTATTACAGCGGAGACGGCGGAGAAATTTCCGGCTACGTGCTAGGCGCAAACAACCAGCCAGTTGACTGGGCCCCCGTCTACGCAAGAAGCACTCACCTCACGTTCCTCGCGTTTTCTGGGATGAGCGGGTTTTACGAATTGCGAGTCCCTTCAGGAGTTTACAACATGACTGTCAAGGTTGCAGGTTATGAGGCTTTAGTCACGAATGCGACTGTCCTTGAAGCATCCTCACCTTCCGAGATCTATCATCTAAACAGTATGACAGTAACTATCATGGATGGATCATCCACCATCGTCAATTTCTACCTTCAACAGATACAAACCCAAGTTCCAGAGTTCCAAACGTCCGTGCTAGTAATGATGATAGCTCTCGTTGCCTCAGCCCTCGCGCTAAGACGTTTGAGACAATAGATTCATTTACATTATGAATGACAGAATTCGCTTACTTGTCTGTTCTATCGCCATATATTGCACATTGTAACTGAACATGCACCGTTTAGAATAAACAGGTCTTCATGCATGTGTACATGTCCGGGACACACGATGAGACGAATGCAGAGAGTCATTTCGATACTGATTGCGATATTATTTGCAGCCTCGACGGTTTCAGTTGTCCACGGACAAACGTCAACCATCCAATTACTGAACCTAACCTATCCAAGTCAACGGGTAACAAATCCCACGGCTCCCGTTACTTTTGACGTAGCCTTCTCTGACGTACCCAAGGGCGTTATTCTGTTCGCAGGGATACAGGATACTGAGTATAGACGGTTCCCACTCGGGATGGTAACCGGGGCGTCTGAAGCATGTTTACCATTGGGTGAAACATCTAGCATCGAGCCGTTTTGTGCATGGAAATTGAATGAGACTTCAGGAAGAGAGCACATCGAATTTCAATTGCAAATCTCCAACCGTGCTCGCATCTACTACTTGGCAGCCTACGCAGGTCTCGCTAACTCCACCAAACAAGTCATCCCCAATTCGATAACTTACCAAAGGTTCATCATAAGGGGTGGCAGCATACTCACTCTAAGAGTTACCGTCCTGGATAACGTGTCTGTTACGATTGACGGCAAACAACAGCCTCCGGGCACGATTTCTATTGATATCACTCCAGGAGTCCACGCAATCTCCGTTCCGAACATGACATCAATTGATGATTCAACGCGATTGGTGTTCGGCGGGTGGGACGATGCTTCTATGCAAACAAACAGAACGTACGATCTGGAGACAGATACCCAAATTGCCGCGGAATACATCAAGGAATACAAACTGACGCTCAGTCCTGCATCTGCGAACGGTGCCGGATGGTACTATGAGGGATCCATAGTTGAAATCTCAATCTCTCCCCAAACGTCCTTGGGACTCCTTGGCGTGTTGGGAGCAAAAACCCATTTCGAAGGATGGTACGAGAACGGCCAACTCAAAACCAAATCATACAACGCAACGCTTCAAATGAACAGCCCGCACACCTTGACCGCGGAAATGACAACAGACTATACACTCCCTACCATGATACTCATTGTAGCTGTCGCTGCTGTAGTAGTACTGATGGTGGCCTACCGGAGAAAATATCATTCCACAACCAAAACCTAAGCAAACAACTGGTGTCTCTTTTATTTGCCAAGTTAAACGCCGCCCATATTGGGTCGGGAAAATGTTATTTGTGGACTCAGAGCCTTCTAATATTGATCTGTTTTGTCATCAGTGCAAGACAATTCTGAGGTCGACCGAAGTATTCTCCCAATACCCGACCGCCCACAGTTCGGGATAACAACATATGACGCTAAGAATCCGGGCACTAAGTATCCGCCGATTAAAGAGATACGCCTTCAACGTGGCCTGTGAGGTACACCTGATTGGCTGAGAATCAGATTCAGGCGGTAGCAGAGTGCAGCATTACACCTGGAAAAGTCAATGCGTTCAGAAAACTTGCCGAGGAAACGATCAATGCAGCCAAAGCTGGATCAAACGTGGTCGGATACCGATGGTACTTCAACAGCGATCAAACAAAATGTTACATCATCGAACAACATCCAGATTCAGGATCGCTCATCCGTCATCTCGAAGTCGTTGGACCTCATCTGCTCAAACTACTAGATATATCTAAGATTACAAGATTCGAAGTATACGGTTCCATCGGCCGCCTGGAATCAGCGGAGCACCTGCTACAGAAGTTAGCGACAGTGTTTAAGATTTCAAAGCTGGATTGGAATCCGCAGAATCTAGAGTATTGGGACGGATTCGTCCGCTAAATTTAGGACCAGAACATGAGTACCGAGAAGGTAACCGCTCACTTAGCGAATGAGCGAACCTACTTAGCATGGGTGAGAACAGGACTCGTAGTGATAACCCTCGGCTTCGCGGTTGCGAGATTCGGATTAGCACTTACAACCACTCTTCAAGTGTTACCCGGAGTCAGATACTCCTCGATCGTCGGAATGGCGCTAGTCTTGCTAGGAGGCGTAATCGAATTGTTCGCGTTTCAGAGATATCGTAGCAATCAGAAGACCATATCATCCGACACTTATCAACCATCGTCGTCTGCTGAAGCAGTCCTTAGTGTGATCATCTTTCTGCTGGTAATCTTGATACTCGCCAGGCTATTGATTACCTAATCGTCAGAATCATATTCCAATTCTTAGCATCTAGAGGAGCGGATCTTCACGTATCTCTGAAGGAGAGAGATTGCAACCCTTAGTCATCCTCCTAATACTCGGTACTGCCATTACGCATGCCAGTTGGAACGGAATCGCGAAAGCCTCAAAGAACTTACTTGCGGTGATATGGTGGTCCACTGTCCTCGCGACAGTAGGATATGGAATTTGGCTCTCTTTCGGGTTAGGATTCTTCCTGAGCCCAAATTCGATGATTCCGTTTATAGTTAGTGCGATTTGTGAGATTGGCTATTTCGTTACGTTAGTGAAAGGATACTCGAAGGGCGACCTATCATTAGTGTATCCCATCTCGAGGGGTTCTGCTCCGATCTTCGCTGTGCTCTTCGGCGTAATCATTCTACACGAGAATTTGCCTCTGGCCGGCTATGCAGGTATTGCCTTGATGGTTATTGGAGTGTTCGTTGCCTCTCAGCCAATTGCGAAGTCGAAAATCAAGTTTGAATTTTCCTCACTTACCAGTCAGAGCGCAGTCGGATGGGCTCTTACCTCAGGAGTATTCATCTCAATATACTCAATCACTGATAAATTGGCGGTCCTAGCGACGAATCCGCTCGTCTACAATTGGTGGGTGTTTTTGGGCAATGCTATTCTCTGGGCTCCGTTCGTCTGGCGCCGGTCCAGCAGCAAGGCGAACTTTGACGAGTTACGAAACAACTGGTGGAGTGTAATTGCTGTCGGCATGTTGAGTGTGGGGTCCTATGCTCTTGCGCTGATCGCGTTGACGCTCACAAATGCGAGTTATGTCGTTGCAGGTCGGGGGTTGAGCGTAATATTCGGCGCCGCTATAGGGTCCTTGATGTTGAAGGAAAGGTTTGGCGTTTCACGGATTATTGGCGCTTCCCTGATGGTATTGGGACTCACACTCATCGCATTCAGCTAGAGCCTACGGGGAGGAGGAATTGGAGCAAATTGATTCATGCTCGATACTTTATCCTAGTATGAAATCTATAGTAGCTTATGACGATTCAACCGCAGCGTTATATCAATCAACCCCGCACCTGATTGAAGACTTTTGGTGATCCTGAAATGAGCGTGCAAGAGAATCTGAGGTTAATGAAAACGTTAGATGATGCCTGGAACGCGGGCCCTGGAAGTAACCTTTGGGATACTTTTAGGAAGCGTCATACTGAAAACGTCGCCGTTTACTGGCCCGGCGGCGGGCCTCCCACGATGGGTCGACACAACCACGATCTAGAAGCCATGGAATTTTTCAAGACATTTCCAGACAATCATCTCGCTAATGATCCGTACAAGATTCTATTCGGCCAAGGAGACTACACATGTTCCGTAGCGGAATTCACAGGCACGATGAAAGGCCCGATGAAGGGCGCTGATGGGAAGATGATTCCTCCGACGAGCAAGAAGTTCAGGCTTGAGTTCTGCACAGTAGCCACATGGAAGAATGGGATGATCATCGAAGAACGACTCAACTACGACCTCATGGGCATGCTGAAACAAATCGGCATCATGTAAACCACAAGTAGAATAGACATCTCCTCATTTCGTTGATTTCTGAGTGGAGGTCGGGTACCACGACGGGCGTCTTATGACCTCTGCCATGGCAGATGGTTCTCGATATCGAGGAATAACGTCCAGCCGAGTGCAGTCCTGATCACAATTAGCATTCCTAAGATGAGCAGGTTCTGGAGGGTCAATTCAATAGATACTGTCTTGATCACGTCGGCAGCGACAAGAATCTCGAGTCCAAGTAATAATGCCTTACCGATCCGGGCACGCAACAATTCGTAGCGGTGAGGAATCTGGAGATGCTTCATAGAGTCATGTAACAGTTCACCAAAGCCTATGACTATACCGAACAGTATGACAGAGATGCCGACAACTTCAACCGCTAGTGTAACGGTCTCAATCCAGTTGGTGATGTCTGGGAGCATTATCTTTCCTCTTTGATTCTAGTTCTGTTCGTAATATTAGTATTCACCGAGATGTGAAATTAACAGCAAGTTTGAGACGATTCGCGACATCGAGGGTCTTAATCTAATAGCATTGTATCATTTTCGTCGATTCAGTTCACATGGAATACATCGATTCATTACCACTACTGGAGCCTAGTATGAAATCTGTAGTAGATAGAACTTAGCTTGTCGCTTATTTATTGATGGGGTGATAATGATGGTACCCAGAAACACGAAAATGACAATCGACCAGCTAGTGAGTGATGATTGAGGAGATGTTGCAGTATCTAGTCTTCTTGGCGGCCGGAGCATTCCTAGTTGGTGCGTACGCCTATGTGAAATCGATGTTGAAGGGGGGGGTGAAACCGAACCGAGTAAGCTGGCTGCTGTGGGCTATTGCACCGATGATTGGTTTTGCTGCGGCAATTTCAAATGGCGCAGGCTTGGCTGCTGTCCCAGTGTTTATGGCGGGATTCTGTCCGTTGTTGATCTTCGCCGCCTCCTTTGTTATAAAAGGTGCTCACTGGAAGTTGGTCAAACTGGATTACGCTTGCGGCCTACTGTCAATATTGGCCCTTCTTTTCTGGGCGGTGACGGGCGACCCAGATATTGCAATAATATTCGCAATCTTGAGCGATGCTCTGGCCTCAGTCCCAACGCTGATAAAAGGCTGGCAGTATCCTGAAACAGAATCGGCATTCCCGTACTGGATCGGAGCCTTCGGCGCCTTCACGAGTTTCCTCGCGATCACTGCATGGACATTTTCACAATACGCCTTCCCAGCGTACTTGATGATAGATAGTGTTCTTCTCGTATCGAGCATTTACCACGAAAGAATTCTTGCTTGTCTTCGAAATGTGATATTTCGACCCCCGCTCTAAACTCTACAAATTAGAACAGCGAGGCTCTTTTGTTCTATACTCTAGACTATTGGGTTTCGACAGTTGGGCGCGTGATCATCTTGAGGGCTTTCTCATGGGAAGTGACTCCGCTTTCGTTAGTCAGATTAGAACGTTATCTTCGTGGTTACTGTACTAGCTGTTAAATAAAATAGCAAGCGAGTGTTGAACGGTGTGAATGGTCTACTTTACTGACGAGTCCTTATTGCCTGAAAACCAGCAGCCTCTGATTATCACTGCTGCACCGTACGGCCCCGCTTGGTTGCCGGGGGACTGTTCCGATTTACCTGTCAGCTTTGAAGAGCAAACTCAGGCTGCTGTTGACTGCTATGAGGCC
>Ga0187779_10002816_pt1 | contig 10581 bp, 8 predicted proteins | sample 1015_Q2_SP10_10__FD_132435 | JGI IMG/M metagenome (GOLD analysis project Ga0187779, IMG submission 132435) | Tropical peat soil microbial communities from peatlands in Department of Meta, Colombia - 1015_Q2_SP10_10_MG | ecosystem: Environmental > Terrestrial > Soil > Wetlands > Peat | place...
AAGGGGAGTCACATTTTCACATTCCATTGTTGTTAAGTCCTTATGGTTATTCGACGTACAGGGGAAGTTGAGCCGATGAGTCTTTTGGCAGAGAACAGGTACGGCAAGTCGCGCGTCCGGCTAGTGAAGGTGAAGCGTCACTCAGATTGCCACGATCTTCACGAATGGACTCTGGAGATTTTGCTCGAAGGGGATTTCGAATCCTGTTTTGTCGACGGTGACAACAGCAAGATTCTTCCGACGGACACAATGAAGAACACGGTTTACTCTCTTGCGCGCAATTCTTCGGCCGAGTGCATCGAGGAGTTTGGCAAGGAGCTTGTGACTTTCTTTTTGGAGCGGAACCCCCAGGTCTTTTCGGCAAATATCACTATCTGGGAAAAACGATGGGATCGTGTGCAGACGCATGGAAAGGCGCATCCGACCACTTTTGTGCAGTCGAGCAGGGAGCAGCAAACTACGGAGGTATCAGCCACTAGAAGGGGACCGTTATCGGTTCACTCAGGACTGGAGGATCTGGTGGTCCTAAAAACGGCGGGATCGGAATTTGTCGGTTTCATCAAAGATTCGCTTACGACCCTTCCCGAGACGACTGATCGCCTGTTTGGAACCGCAGTCCGGGCAAGGTGGGCTTACAAATCCCCCACAGTCGCGTTTGCCACATTACGAACCACGATCCGATCAGTCTTGTTAGATGTGTTTTCGAAGCATTACAGCAGGTCCGTGCAGCACACCCTTTATGCCATGGGTGAAGTAGCCCTCGAAAAAGTGCCGGATATCGAAGACATCGAGTTGACCATGCCAAACAAGCATTGCCTTCTCGTGGACCTTTCCCGTTTTGGGCAAGACAATCCCAATGAGATCTTCGTGCCGACCGACGAGCCACACGGTACTATCAAAGCACGCCTTCGCCGGCCAGAGTGAGCCTTCGTGCCAAGACCTGGAAACACAATCCTGCATGCGCAGCAGATCATCGCTCGTTGTAAGCGGTTGGCTACTTTTTCCGAAGACCGGACTGGCATTTGTAGGACATTTCTTTCTTCACCGATGCATGAGTGCCATCACGAAATCTCGCATTGGCTAAACGACGTGGGCGTTCAGGCGAACGTAGATGCGGCAGGAAACTTACGAGGTTTCTACGCGGGTGCTGAAGAAAATTCACCGAGGCTGCTGATCGGATCACACCTGGATACTGTCCCGAATGCAGGAGCGTATGACGGCGTACTCGGAGTTGTCATCGCGGTGGCTTTGCTGGAGGCGTTGCAAGGACGGAGACTCCCGTTTGGAATCGAGGTCGTGGGATTTTCCGAAGAAGAAGGGGTGCGGTTTGGCACGCCGTTTCTTGGGAGCCGAGCGCTCGTCGGGCAGCTGGATGAGCAACTCTTGAATCTCCGAGATGCAGAAGGGGTCTCGATACGTCAGGCCATCCGTGACTTTGGACTCGATCCCGCGAAAATTCCTTCGGCAGCCTTGAAGGGCGACGCGTTGGCGTATCTGGAGTTTCATATCGAGCAAGGGCCTGTCCTCGAGTCGTTGGGAGTTCCACAGGCGCTTGGAGTGGTGGAGGCTATTGCGGCGCAAATGCGGATGGAGTTTGAATTTGTCGGTTCGACCAACCACGCGGGCACCACGCCAATGAATCTTCGGCACGACGCGATTGCCGGAGCAGCAGAGTGGATCGTGGAGGTGGAGCGTGCAGCAAAGAACGTCCCGGGAGCGGTTGCAACTGTGGGACAAATCGTCGCAAAGCCCGGTGCAATCAATGTAATCGCGGGGAGTGCAAGAGTGACTCTGGATGTCCGTCATGCTTCAGACGACACTTGTGCCAAAGTGACACGCACGTCAGTGCAAGTGGCCGAGGAAATTGCCCAAAGGCGGGGACTAAAGCTGCGGCAGAGAGAACTTTTGACGCAGAAAGGTGTCAGGATGGATGCGTTTCTCGCAGAAGAGGTCGAGAGAGCGATCCGACACGTGGGCTCGAACCCGCATCGCATGGTCAGTGGAGCAGGCCATGACGCTATGATTCTTGCCGAAAAGGTGCCGGCTGCAATGGTTTTTTTGCCGAGTCCGGGTGGGATCAGTCACGACCCATCCGAATCGGTGCGAACTGAAGATGTGGCGAAAGCGCTTGAATGCGGATTGCAACTGCTCGAACAACTCTCCAACTCATCGGAATTTCAAAAAAGGGTGTGCCGTGCATAACCTTGGTCAGACGAGAAGCAGTCAGAAACATAATCATCTACTTCTCACCGCAGACACATTCGTTCGGACAGCGCTGCCCGGAATGAGAGCGTGTGCGGCGATTGTGCATGCCGGTCCGGCGATGGGCGCCAGATTCGCCCAATATACAGCCGAATTCGAAGCAGGAGGTGAACTCGGCGAAACAGCTGCACAAAGGTTTATTTTTGTGCTCGAAGGCAAGCTGACAGTGGAGGTAAGTGGCAGGAAAGCGGAACTGCAGTCCCGTGGCTATGCCTATTTGCCGCAAAGCACGCCTCATCACGTTTCTGCAGCGGCCCACACCAGGGCTGCGGTCATCGAGAAGCCTTATCAGAAACTTGCGTCGGTCGAGGCGCCGCTTGCCATTCTGTCGGCCGAGGACGCCGTTCCTTCTCATCCCCTGAATGATGACCCGGATTTACAGGTGAAATGCCTTCTTCCTGACACGATGAGTTTCGACTTTGCTGTGAACACGATGGTGTACCAGCGGGGAGCAGCTTTGAGCATGGTCGAGATGCACGTAATGGAGCACGGACTTTTAATGCTCGAGGGAGGGGGAATCTATCGGTTAGGGGATTCGTGGTATCCCGTAACCGCAGGAGATTTTATCTGGATGGGCCCCTGGTGCCCACAGTGGTTCGGCGCCATCGGCAAGGTTCCCGCCAAGTACCTTATCTATAAGAATTGGAACCGGCATCCCTTGGCAGGACGCGACAAATGAAACTCGAGGTGGATCGAGGGCGTTTGTCCAAGGAGATCGATGAACTTGCCTTGATTTCGGATGCCGAGGGTCCTGCAGTCACGCGAATCGTATTTACCCCCACGGATTTGAGGGCCCGAAGCTGGCTCATCGCTCGATGTGAAGAGGCGGGGCTGGCTGTCCGGCAAGATCCCATCGGGAACATCTTCGCGCGCTGGACGGGGTCGGAGCCAAGTGCTCCCGCGGTTGGGACCGGATCCCATATCGACGCCATACCGAACTCCGGGAAATATGATGGTGTCGTCGGTGTGCTCGGAGGTCTTGAGGCAATCCGGGCACTGCGCCGAGGTGGTTTCGAACCCAGACGTTCGATTGAATTGCTCGTCTTTACATCGGAAGAACCCACACGTTTCGGAATCGGATGTTTGGGAAGTCGATTGTTGTCTGGGGCCATGTCGGCTGAGGCGGCGAGAAATTTGAAAGATAAAGAGGGAGTTTCGCTTGAGGAGGCGCGCCAGACTGCTGGGCTGAAAGGCCAACTCGAAGAAGTAAGGTTGGGGAAGGGATACTATAAAGGATTTGTGGAATTGCACATTGAACAAGGCCCATTGCTCGAACAGCAGAGGATTCCACTCGGGATCGTCACACAAATCGCTGCACCGGCGACACTGCGCATGACGGTCGAAGGGGCGGGCGGGCACGCCGGAGGAGTGCTGATGCCTGATCGCAAGGATGCATTGTGCGCCGCAGCAGAACTGATCTTGGCGATTGAGAGCCTAGCGAAGGCAAGCGGAGCTAAGGATACGGTCGCGACAGTGGGGATCTGTGACGTATTTCCTGGCGCTGTCAATAGCATACCCAGCCGCGTACGCTTCACTGTGGATCTGCGAGACATAAGTCTGGCGCGACGGGACAGCATCCTCCGGAAGATAGAGGGTTCACTTCAATCCGTTTCTGCCGAGCGTCAAGTGTCGATACAAACGGAACAGCTAAACGCAGACGCGCCAGGAGAATGTGATCGTGCAATTGTCGAAGTACTGTCGCAATCCTGCAAGAAGCATCAACTGATGTCTATTCCCATGGTCAGCCGTGCGTACCATGATTCGCTCTTCATGTCGCATATCGTTCCGGCGGCGATGTTGTTCATTCCTTGCCGCAATGGATATAGCCATCGGCCCGATGAATACGCGGCCCCTACAGACATTGAACGAGGAGTCAGCGCCCTTGCTGAAACCCTGGCAACACTAGCGAGTTAACTCTCTCCATTCTGAGCATAGAAGTTGGCACGGCTACAGTTAACTTCACTTCATTGCAGGCGCCCCTCTCTATGCAAGGAATTACTTCTTGACACGAGAGATGCAGATACCTAGAATCCGGCACATAGAGCGAGCGCTCGTTTTGGCATCAACGGGGTGAATATGCCAAAGCTATTAGACGGCACCGTCGCAAAGAACAAACAGAGGATCGAAAGAGCCGCCTTGAGGCTCTTCACACGGCAGGGGTTCCACGGCACGACCGTCAGGGAAATCGCCGAAGGTGCAGGCGTGTCCATGGGCAAGCTCTATCTCTACTACCCAACAAAAGAAGATATCTTCATCGATTTGGTCCACCGCTTGGACAAAAAGATGGAAATCCTACGGCAGAAGGAGTTGGTTCCATTGATGCAATCTCCGGATCCAGACTCGCTGCGCAAACTGGGCATGGCGGTGGGCCGGGTGGTTTCTGAAAATTTGGATTACTGGCGGCTGATGTACGTAGACGTCGTGGAATTTCGTCACAAACATTTCATCCATAGCTATCGAGAAATTGCCGGAGGCCTTCGCAATTACGCCAGAGCGATGTTCCAAAAGACCCAGATCCCCTTTCCCAGTGATGTGGATCCGGGCTTTGCCTACACCAGCCTGTACTTGCAGTTTGTCACCTATTTTCTGGTCGAAGAACTCTTCGGCGCAAAGCGCCATTTGGGTGTGAGCGACGAGGAAGCCATCGACCAATTTGTCCGTCTTTTCACGCGCAATTGGCAACCCGGGGCTCGGAAGACCTCTTTGCGGGACTAGGAGGAAGTATGCGGATGCTAACACTGACCAAAGTACTGGTGGCCGCCAGTCTTTTCTGTTTCTTAACCCCTATTGCTCAGGGACAAACAGCCACCACCGGGCAAATCGTGGGGGTAGTGACTGACCCCAGCGGAGGCCTGGTTGTGAGCGCCAGCGTCTCGCTTACAAGCAACGCGGGGGTGCAGCGTTCGACCGAAACCGGCAGCAATGGCCGATACACCTTTGCGCAGCTTGATCCCGGGATCTACACGATCGAGGTCACGTCAAAAGGGTTCGCATCGGTCAAGCTCGAAGCAATTACAGTAAAGATCACGGAGACGACAGTTATGGACGTCGGACTGAAAATGGCCACTGCCGTGTCCACCGTTTCCGTTACTGCAGAATCACCGCAGGTACAGACAGAAAACTCTGCACGCGGGACGGTTATCGATCAAGGCGAACTCCGCGGCTTGCCGCTCCCCACGCGTAATTTCCAGCAGTTGCTAACCCTCACGACAGGAGCGTCGGGTTCATTGCAGAACTCATCGGACCTAGGGCGTGGCGATGCGGCAATTTATGTCAACGGGCAGCGGTCTCTCTCGAACAACATGGTGATCAATGGTGTCGACGCAAACTCCATCGGGACGGGATCCACACCAAACCTGGCGGTTCCAGCTATCGACTCCCTGCAGGAATTCATCGTCCAGACCAGCATGTACGATGCGACCCAGGGACGAAACGCCGGAGGGGTGGTGGCCGCCGTCACCAAGTCTGGCACGAACAACTTCCACGGCGACGCTTATGAGTTCCTGAGAAACACTGGGCTCGATGCCAATAACTTCTTTTTGAACAGCGAGAACGTGCCGCGACCCACCTATGATCGTAACCAGTTTGGAGGAACGCTCGGCGGCCCGGTGATCAAGGATCGGGCGTGGTTCTTCGTGTCCTACCAAGGCACACGGGAAACGAATGGCACTTCTCTGACCAACTCGCTTTCGACGATGTTTCTGCCGGCGTACTTGGGACCGCAACGGGATATCGGATCCCTTGAGGCTCTATCCCTTTGTTATGGGCTGGGCGGATACATAGATCCTGTGGCCTTAAATGTTCTACAGACCAAACTCCCGAACGGCCAATATATGATTCCCTCGATCCCTAACACCACCACGGGCGCCGGATGTACACCCGGTCACCCAACCGCTCCCGTTCGCGTGACTATTCCGTCGAACTCAACTTATGACGAGGATCAGTTCAATACGAACCTGGACATCAAACTGAACGAGGCCAATCGCTTCTTCGGCAAATTCTTCTATGCAGCAAATCGTACAAATCAGGCGCTCTATGACACCTTTGGCGACGGCAACCCGTTGCAGGCGCCCGGTTGGCCGTCGGAAGAGAACATCAACCAGGAGTTGCTCTCTGTCGGAGTTACTTCCACGATCTCGAATTCCTTGATAAACGAAGTGAGATTCGGTTGGAGCACGATTTACGGCCCCGGCAAGCCGTCTCAGCCAATCAGTTCTTCCCAGTTGGGTATTGAGTCTCCACTCTCCAATCTGTTCCCTGGCATGCCCACGCTTTCGTTTACAAACATGTTCACCCTCGGTCCTTCTCCTCTCGGCATCAACTATTCGCAAACCAAAACGTATGGCGTTGGCGACATGATGACCTGGGTGAAGGGGCTCCACACGATTCGGTTTGGCGGCGAGTACAAGCGGCAAGAGGTAGACGCACCATACTTCGATGTATTCCCGAACGGCGAGATGTTCTATCTGGGATTTTCCGGGAATGTCTTTACAGATTTTCTCTCCGGGCTCAATGGCTTGTCAGTGATTGGCTCGGGGACGAACAGCATCTTCAACCGCGCCAATGACTTTTCCGCTTATATTCAGGATGACTGGAAAATCACGCCGCGGCTGACGCTCAATTTAGGGCTGCGGTACGACTACTTTGGTCCCACGTCGGAAACCCAAGGGCATTTGGTCGGCTTTGAGCCTTCAAAGGCAACCACGATTCCGCTCGCTATTCCAGGGCTCGGTACAAACTGCCCGACTGATTTGACTACTTGTGGATCCGTGGTAACGGGTGGTTTCGTACAAGCTGGAAATGGAAACCTTCCGGGCATTCCGAAAGTCAGCGACGGTTTGGTTAATGCCGACCACACGAACTTTGGGCCGCGGATAGGCTTTGCTTACCAACTGACCGACCGAGGCAACCTGGTTCTGCGCGGTGGTTACGGCCTCTTTTATGACCGGCCCAACATGCGGCTGTATAACAGCCAATTGTTCAACATGCCTTACGCCATGCTGGCCACGGCACTGGCCACCCCAAACGAAAACCCATTTGTGCAAGTGCCTCAGCCGAGTGCCTTTCCGCTTAATCTCAGCAACAAGACCGTATTTCCCTTTGGTGGATACCCTGCGTTTTTGCCGGTGACCGAGTTAACTTCGACGGGACCGGTGCAAATCGTGACTCCCGTTCCATCGACCGGTATCTATCCGGACCTGCAAGATTGGGCGACACCTTATGTGCAAACGACAAACCTCGGAGTGCAATGGAGTTTCCTGAACAACTGGATGCTGGATGTCGGTTATGTCGGCTCTTTCGGCCGCAGGTTTCCACGCTTATATTCGTTCAACCAAGCGGCCTCGCCGGCTCTCGCCGGGTTGTATACGGTCGGCAGCTTGGGTGGACCGTTTTTCCCAGGCTTTGCCAATTTAACGGCGCCCGGACTCGGCAGCTTCCTGATGGAGAGCAACTCCGCATCGAACTACAACTCGCTCCAAGTGACCGTTGACAAGCGAATCTCAAAGGGGCTGCAAATGCTGCTGAGCTACACCTACTCGCACTCCCTTGATGACTATTCCGGCAGCGACGTGAGCGACATTACGTTGATCCCAGGCAACATGGTGAATGAGCATAACTATGGCACGTCCGACTTCGATCGGCGGCAGCGTTTTGTTGGTAATTTCCTCTATAGCGTGCCTAACCTCTACGCAGGCGACTCTATCTTCATGAAGGGTTTGCTGAACTCCTGGAGCTTTTCGGGAATAGTGACATTGCAAACCGGCCTGCCGATTTCGATTTATGGCCAAGACTCTGCGTTTGAGGCCACCCGAGCAAACTTGGCTCCAGGTCGGACGTTGCAATCGGCGATCAAAGGCGGTTCTGTTAATAGCCGCTTGAACGAGTACTTCGATACAACCGCTTTCGTGCAACCCACGGCATTCGGCGATTTCGGTCAATTGGGAAGGAACATCCTCCGCGGTCCGAAACAGATTAATACGGACTTTGCCATCATCAAGAATTTCCCCATCCGGGAAAAACAGGCCATCGAATTCCGGGCCGAGTTCTTTAATTTCTTCAACAACGTGAATTTCGCGAATCCCATCAACATTGTCGCATCCCAGAACTTTGGACAAGTCGTCGCAACCACGACGGGACCCAGAGTCATTCAGTTTGCGTTCAAGTTTACGTTCTAGAGGCCATATGAAAAATACGGGTCTGGCCGGTAAGACCGTCGTCATCACCGGCGGCGCTGCAGGCATTGGACGCTCCACGGCTCTTCGGTTTGCCAGCGAGGGCTGCCGTGTGGCAGCGTGGGACGTCAACGACTCCAAACAGGAGGAGTTGGTACGCGAGCTATGCTCCCTTGGAGGCGAGGCCGTCTTCCGAAAAACGAATGTTTGTGACGCCAACGATGTCGAGGGGGCTGTTCAAGAAACCGTTACTCGCTGGGGTTCCATCGACATCCTGATCAACAATGCTGGCATCACGCGCGACTCGCAGCTTGTAAAGTGGAAGGATGGAAGTGTGGCGGGGACAATGGCGGAGGATGCCTTCGATCAGGTGATTTCAGTCAACCTTAAAGGGGTGTTCCTTTGTTCCCGCGCGGTGGTGCCGCACATGATCCGAAAGGGCTCGGGCGTGATCCTGAATGCCTCTTCTGTGGTGGGGCTCTATGGAAATTTCGGTCAGACGAATTATGCCGCCACCAAAGCAGGCGTGATCGCCTTTGCCCGAACATGGTCGCGTGAACTGGCAAAATACAATATCCGCGTCAACGCAGTCGCTCCCGGCTTCATCGCAACGGAAATGGTAGAGAAGATGCCGGAGAAGGTCATCCAAACGATGATCTCACACACGCCTCTCGGACGTATGGGAAGGCCTGAGGACATTGCCGAGGCTTATGTATGGTTGGCCTCCGAAGCCGCTTCGTTTATTACCGGCGCCGTGCTTTCCATCGACGGCGGCTTGGTGTTGGGCACCTAAGTAAGCGGTGCCAAGGAATCCTCAATGACGCGCTATGCAACGATCGTCGCAACGGGCAGGTACGTTCCCGACAACGAAGTCACGAATGACATGCTCCGGGAACGGTTTAAACATATCCCCGAGTTTGTCGACAAAATGGAAGCCAGCAGTGGCATCAGAACACGCTGGCACGCCCCCGAAAACTGGGCGACAAGCGACGTCGCCCTTCCGGCAGCCCGGCTTGCTGTAGAACGCGCTCGGAAGAAACCTGAGGACATCGATCTGATTATCCTCGGTACCGATTCGCCGGACTACATCACCCCGGCCACCTCGGTCGTGCTACAACACAAGCTTGGGGCAAAAAATGCCGGCACGTTTGATATCGGTTGCGCTTGCGCTTCGTTTCCAACCGGTCTGTCCACTGCCGCAGGGATCATCGCGGCTAACCCGGGAATCAAGACCGTTCTTGTCGTCGGAGTCTATCTGATGCATAAACTCACTTCGCCGGCCGATCCTATGATCTTCTTCTATGGCGATGGTGCAGGTGCAGCGGTACTTGAACCTCGAAACTCACCGGGGTTTATCACGGCAACGTTTCGAGCAGACGGTTCCTATCACGACTATTGGGGAATCTATTCCGGAGGTACTTTCGAACCAGCGACTGAAGATTCCGTGAAGGCAGGGCGCACCACGTGCACCATCAAGAACCGCTATCCACCGGAGTTGAATGAGGAGACCTGGCCGATCATCGTCAGGAGGCTGGCGAAGGATGGTGGCTTCGACTTGAGCGATGTGGACTGTTTCATCTTTACCCAGGTGAGGAAACCCACAATCGAGCGCGTGATGGAGAATCTAGGTGCACCGGCGGAACGAGCACACACCATCATGGAGCAGTACGGCTATACCGGCTCGGCTTGCGTAGGAATGGCGCTCGATCACGCCATCGAGAAAGGCAAGTTGAAATCGGGTGGTCTGGTCGTGCTGGTGGGTTCCGGTGTCGGCTACAATCAGGCCGGCTGCGCTTTTCGAATGCCTTAGTCGACGGTGATAAGTGTTCCGGCCCGAGTGGCCAAGGAAGACGAAATGGGACCCCTACTCAAGATTCTCTTATTTTGTTCTTTTGTCGGGGTTGCACTTCTGATTGGTTTTTTGATCACCTTTTATTTGCGACCTCTCGCAACTATTGTTTGGTTCCGACGTTTCGCCCTTTTTCGCAGTGGTCTGCGAAAGGCGATAATCGCAACTTCTGTAGGGAAGCAGACCATATGGTACGGCAGCTCTGGGCCTCTTCTCGTGCTATTACATGGTGCCGGTGATCAAGCCGGCACATGGAACAGAGTCGTCCCTGAATTGAAACCTCGATTTCGTCTTTTG
>Ga0187779_10002817_pt1 | contig 10580 bp, 5 predicted proteins | sample 1015_Q2_SP10_10__FD_132435 | JGI IMG/M metagenome (GOLD analysis project Ga0187779, IMG submission 132435) | Tropical peat soil microbial communities from peatlands in Department of Meta, Colombia - 1015_Q2_SP10_10_MG | ecosystem: Environmental > Terrestrial > Soil > Wetlands > Peat | place...
AACAGAAATGATGCACGCGGTCCTCCAGCGACTCGATGTGGCCATAAAGGATCGTGGCGTTGGTCATCAGACCTAGCCGATGCGCCTCGCGGTGGACCGATTCCCATTCCTCCGTTTTGCACTTCAGGCGTGCGATGCGATGCCGGACCTCATCGTCGAGAATTTCAGCCCCCCCTCCAGGAATCGACTGTAGTCCCGCCTCCCGCAAGCGCACGATCGTGTCGCGGATCGAAAGCGAGGAAACTTCGGCGATGCAGAGTATTTCGGGAGCGGAAAAACAGTGCAGATGGACAACGGGAAAGCGATCGTGGATCGAGCGCAACAGGTTCTCGTAGTAGTCGATTTTCAGGTCCGGGTGAAGTCCACCCTGAAGTAACACACCCGTCCCGCCGAGTTCGAGCATCTCCTCAATCTTCGCGTAAATCGACTCGAGCGGCTGAATGTATCCCTCCCGGGAGCCTAGCGGGCGATAGAAAGCGCAGAACGAGCAGTACTCGGTGCAGAAATTGGTGTAGTTGATGTTGCGGTCGATCTGATACGTCGCCACACGCGGATCGGTCTTCTCGCGGCGGACTTCCATCGCCGCCATGCCGATGCCGATCAAGTCATCGGATTGGAAAAGGTCCAGAGCCTGTTGGGGTGTGATGCCCATCGTCGCCCAATTCTCGCACTAAAGCAGGGGTATCCGATCGCTCGAAGGTTCGAGCCTTCACGCACCGACAGCCGAGCCCGAAGGTGCTTGGGCGAATTCTAGCGCACGAGCACGGGGGATCAGCCCATGTTTTGCAGCCTTTTCAAAGTAGAGCGCAAGACCCGAGAGGTTTTCCTCATCAAGATCGAAGTGGATGTTCTCGGTCAAATAGCGTTCCAGAGCCCGCGGCGGCAAATCGAGCTTGATCGATGCGGCTTCACTAATCTCACGAATTCGCTCGACTCCATATTTTTTTGAGAGCAAGAAATCCGCGACCACTTCCGTACTCACACTGTCCTTGTTGGCTGCCCAAATGGCCAGAACGGATGGCTGGTGGGTCATTTCGCGCCACTGATGGGCAACATCGTAGACGAAGAGGGTTTCGAAGCCTGGCACCGGCATCTCCTCCGGGTCACCCTCGCAGCAGCCACCGCCACCGCCGGGCGTCTTCCCGGCGAGCGCCTCCATTTTGAGCGAAATTCGAAGCGCGGGATCACCAATCACCAAGGCCGCGTCCGCGCTTTTCAGCATCTCGCTGGCGTCCGGGGCGGCGTCGACGAACTCGGGCTGAATACCCCAGTGTTCCTTCGCCAGAATGCGAACAAGTCCAGCGGTGCTGCGCGAACTGGTATCCAGCGCAATCCGCTTGGCCATGTCGATGGGCCGCTTCGAGACGACAAGCAGGCTACGAACTTCTCGCTTGGAAGCGATGGCCATGCCCGGCAGCGCAACGAGGCCTTCCATCCGCTGATATTCAATGCTGGGGATAATCGCGACATCGGCATCGCCCCGCCGTAAAGCCTCGGCACACTGGGAAGGTACGGTGAACGACAGGTCGTACTTCTCGGCCAACGGACCGTCGGTAAAGCCCCACACAAGAGGCGCCGTGTTCAAGTACTCGACGATGGAGATGCGCAGCCGTTTCACCGTTTCCTCTCCGCGCAGCCCATGGTATCACAGACGCTCAGGGGCCATGGGAGTGTCCCGGGGAACCTCCGCTATCCGTTTCTCTTGAAACGAGTTAGTGTGCTTTTGTCGCAGCGCCCAGCTGGGAATCAAGGCTGTCAGTGAAACAGGCTTGGACAATGACACGTATTCTTCTGAAGACAGGGAGTCGGGATAAGGCCATGGACACTTTGAGGCGAACTTTCTGCATGTTGCTGCTATGTGGGATCACTCTCAGGCCGGCTTGGAGAACCAGCGCAGCGGAAGGTGAGATTCTTGCGTTGACTGGCGCGACAATCGAGCCCTCCCCCACCGACGCACCGATTTTGAAAGGGATCTTGCTGATTCGAGACGGCAAGATTCTAACGGTCGGAAGGGAGGGAATCATACGCGTTCCCGCGAACGCCAAGCAAGTCGACTGCTCGGGACTGTTCGTCACCGCAGGCTTCCAGAACAGCCACGTCCATTTCACCGAGCAGAAATGGGAGGATGCCGCGCACCAATCCGCCCCGAAGCTCTCGCAACAGCTCGGGGAGATGCTGACGCGGTACGGATTCACCTCGGTCGTCGATGCGGCCTCGACTCTGACGAACACTGTGGCGCTTCGGTCTCGGATCGAATCAGCAGAGGTTCGGGGGCCTCGCATTCGAACGGCTGGCTTACCGCTCTATGCCGCTGGTGGCACGCCGTTTTATCTGAAAGATACCCTTCCTCCCGCAATCCTTACCTATATCGAGGACAACCTGGAGCCGACTGCGCCAGAGGCCGCTGTGGCCGTCGTCCGACAAGATATTGCGGACGGCGCCGACGTGATCAAACTCTTTACCGGCTCTTTGGCTGCTCCCACAAAAGTGGTGCCAATGGACCTGCGCGTGGCGGCGGCCGCTGTCCGAGAAGCACATTCTCAGGGAAGACTGGTGTTCGCGCACCCCTCGAATCGAGAAGGGCTGGAAATCGCACTGAACGCTGGAGTGGATGTAGCGGCGCACACGACCCCCATGTCCGGAAAATGGGACGACAGCCTGATCGCCAGTATGAGAGAGCACCACATGTCTCTCATCCCAACGTTGAAACTGTGGATTTACGAGGCGAGTCGGGGCGGAGCGACACCGGAGCAGGCACAGGGCTTCGCCGAGCAAGGTGTCGCGGAACTTCGCCAATACGAACAGGCCGGCGGACAAATCCTGTTCGGTACCGATGTAGGGTACATGACGGATTACGATCCGACCGCGGAATACGTTCTAATGGGCCGGGCAGGGCTCACGGCCATGCAAATTCTGGATTCGCTGACGACCGCGCCTGCCGCACGCTTCCGTGAGTCCGAGAGCCGGGGGCGCGTAGCTCCGGGAATGGAAGCGGACATCGTGGTTCTTGGCGCCGATCCCAGGCAGGACGTCCGCAACTTCGCAACGGTCCGCTATACGATCCGACACGGGCAAGTCATTTATCCGGTCCCGCAGAATTGAACCCCTCTCTCTATCGCGCCTTGCAAATAGGGGGCTTCTCCTTCCCAGCCGGGTCGCGACCCCAGACACCCAAACGGAATCAAATATTGGATGGGTTTACCACGCCTGGCCCGGGAATTCGGGCCGCTCAGGTCCACGGCGCGTCCGAACTGACGCAACCATCGGGCGTGTCACCGAATCAGCTCCCAAGAGGGAAATAGGATCGGTCGGAACCCAGGACAGGGCTGCAGACTCGGAATGCACATCACCTCCCAGCCGAGGGGCAATTTGACTTAGAGCTCGAAGCCGTGGTACGCCAGTTACCGGGACAACAATTCTCCAAAGTCCTGTTGTAATTAAAGCCCGGACAACAGGTTAGGATTGTAGGTCCGACAAGACGAGAAAGTAGGCGAAGGTCGGCAATGTCGGGCAGGTCGTTTTTAGGGGGATAGAGCAGAGAATGGCACGATCACTCGTAATTGTAGAGTCTCCGGCGAAGGCTAAGACCATCAACAAGTACCTGGGCCGGAACTATACGGTGAAGGCTTCGTACGGGCATGTCATGGACCTGCCTAAGAAGGACATAGGGATACTGCTGCCCGGTCAGCCAAACGGCAAGAAGAAGAAAGGCAAGCGAAAGGCGGGGGGCAAAGAGAAGAAGGCCTCGAAGCCGATCGTGATAACCTCGGAGAACATTTTCGAACCCACCTATGAGGTGATCCCGGGAAAGATAAAGGTCATCGGTGACTTGCAGAAGGCCGCCCGAAGTGCGGAAGCCGTCTATCTGGCGGGCGACCCGGACCGTGAGGGCGAGGCGATCTGCGCCCACCTGGCCACAATCTTGGGCAATCCGAAACAGTACGCCAAGATTGCCCTCGTCGAACCGCCCAATGGGAATGGTAAGAAACCCACCGCAGCTACCAAGCCGGCGAAGCTGTCCACCTCAGACGCCAAGTGGACGGCGCCCAAGATCTATCGCGTGATGTTTAATGAAATCACACAAAAGGCCATTAAGGCCGCTTTTGAGAATCCCACGAAGGTAAACGAGAATCTCGTCGACGCGCAGCAGGCGCGACGCGTGCTCGATCGGCTCGTCGGATACAAGATTTCTCCGCTCCTGTGGGACAAGGTGCGTCGGGGTCTTTCCGCCGGGCGAGTGCAGACCGTAGCGTTGCGGCTGATCGTCGAGCGAGAGCGCGAAATCCGTGCCTTCGTGCCCAAGGAATATTGGACCATCCATGCGCTGCTCGCTGCCGCCGATCCTCCCTCTTTCGAAGCCAAGCTGATCAAGTACAACGGCGCGGATATTGAAATCCCGGACGAAGCCGAGGCGCAGAGAATCCTGGCCTCTGTCGATCATGCGATCTGGCAGGTGGCGAGCGTCGCGCAGAAGGAAAAGCGCCGGTTTGCGCCGCCGCCTTTCACGACGTCCAAGCTGCAACAGGCGGCTTACAACCGACTACGCTACACGGCGAAGCGGACCATGATGCTGGCCCAGCGTCTGTATGAAGGCGTCGAACTCGGAGAGGAAGGCTCGGTGGCGCTGATCACTTACATGCGCACGGATTCGGTGAAGGTATCGAACGACGCGATCGCCCAAGTGCGCGACCACATCGCCTCGAGCTATGGGCAGAGCTATCTGCCCGAGGGACCAAACTTCTACAAATCGAAGAAGGACGCCCAAGAGGCGCATGAGGCGATTCGCCCTACCGACGTGGGCCGCACGCCAGAAAGTGTGCGGCGCTATCTGGAAGACGACATGTTCAAGCTCTACCAGATGATCTGGCAACGTTTTGTTGCCTCGCAAATGGTGCCCGCGGTATTTGATCAGACCACCATTGATGTGGAAGCAAGCGGGTATACGTTTCGGGCGACCGGGTCTGTGATGAAGTTTGAGGGCTATCTGGCGGCCTATCAAGTCGTGAAAGAAGAAGAGGAAAAGGAAGACGAAGGGGACGCAGCGGGCAACAGGCTGCCGCGGGTTACCGAAGGCGAGCAACTCCGGCTGGAAACGATTCGTCCCGAGCAGCACTTTACCGAGCCACCGGCCCGATATACAGAAGCGACGCTGGTGAAGGAGCTCGAGGAAAAGGGCATCGGCCGACCTTCTACCTACGCCGCCATCATCTCGACCATCGTCGAGCGCGAGTATGTGAAGAAGGACCAAGGGAGGTTTACACCGACCCTGCTGGGTGAGAAGGTGAGTGATTTGCTGGTAAAAGCGTTCGAGGATATTTTCGATGTCAATTTCACGGCCCGCCTCGAGGACGAGCTCGACGAAATCGAGGAAGGGAAGCTGGCCTGGCGCGCATCGGTAAAGGAATTCTGGGATCGCTTCGAAGTGGATCTCGAAACAGCCGCCGGCGCAATGGAGTCTTATAAGGCCGGCATACCCACCGGAGAGAAGTGCGAAAAGTGCGGTCAGGGAGAGCTGCTGGAGCGGATCAGCCGCCACGGATTCTTTCTCGGCTGCTCGCGCTATCCGGAGTGCGACTACACGCGTGACCTCTCGGAGCACGGAAGCGACTCCGGCGAAGGCGACACGGGCCCGCAATACTGTGACAATTGTGGCCGAGAGATGGCCATCAAGCGGGGGCGGTTCGGCGCCTTCCTGGCGTGCACGGGCTATCCGGATTGCAAGACCACGCGCCGGCTGGCGAGTGGCACGCGCCAGGCGCTAGAACCGGACGTCCGGCTAGATGAAAAATGCCCCACATGCGGAGCGCAGTTGCTGCGGCGGCATGGCCGCTACGGTGAGTTCATCGGCTGCGAAAAATACCCGAACTGCAAATACACCCGGCCGATCACGCTCGGCATTCAATGCCCGAAGTGCCAGCAAGGAGAGTTCGTTCGGCGTGGGACAGCGAAGGGACGCGGGCGAGGGCGGATCTTCTACGGTTGCAGCCGCTACCCCGAATGCGACTTCACCACCCCCCATGCGCCGATCAACGAACCGTGCCCGAAATGCGGTGCACCGTTCGTCGTCGAAAAACGCACCAAGCAGGGACAATTCCACGCCTGCCTGCGGGAAAACTGCGATTGGGAAGTTCCCGCACCGGAACCCGCGCCGTTCGTGCATCCGCAAGCCGCGCCCGGTCCCGAGCCACAGCCTGTCGGCGCGGGCGCACCCACCAGACCCTAGCCTCGAACGTTCCAACCACGGGAGCGCGGGCTCGCTTCTTTCTATTGCTGGTTCTGCGTTGTGGGCGCCGCGGCACCCGGCGGAGCTGGCGGAGCGGGCATCGACACGGGACCCGGGATGGGCACAGTGCCGTCCAGCAAGAACGTATAGATTCGAGCCTTGCCGCCTCGACCTGAGAGAACGGAAATATACTGCTTCCCGTTGATCATGTACGTCGCCGGATTCGCGAGTCCGGGCATGAGCTTCGCCGACCAGAGCTTTTCGCCCTTGTCCGCACTCAAGGCCACAAATTCTCCGCTCCCGGATGCTCCGAAGACAAGGTTGCCGGCCGTCGTCACGGTTCCGCCACCGTTCATTCCCACCGCCCGCCAAACCTCTTTCTGCGTGACCGGGTCCCAGGCCGTCAGGAACGCTTGATTCGCAGGCGGCGCCGGTAGATCTCCCGGAGCACCACCGGGTGGGGGTGGGGGCGGCCGGAAAACGATCCCCCAGTTGTACACACCGAGCTCGGGCTTGAATTCTGTTGTGGCGATGTATTTAAAGGTGCTGTCGAGCGCAGGGATGTAAACAAGACCGGTGTTCGGGTTGTAGGACATCGCTTGCCAGGCATGGCCCCCGGCGGGACCCGGCGAGGCTTCGATAGGCGCCTTTTCATAGCGCATGCCGGGCGCCTCGTGCGGACGGCCGGTTTTTGGATCCAGGCCGGTTGACCAGCTAACCTTCACATACGGCGCACCGGAAATGAATTTTCCGGTCTTGCGATCGAGCACGTAGAAGTAACCATTCTTGGGGGCCTGCATGAGGACGTGCCGCATCTTTTTGCCAATCTTGATGTCGGCAAGCGTCATCTGTTGCACGGCATCGTAGTCCCACTCGTCGGCCGGTGTGGTTTGGAAATGCCATACGTACTCTCCGGTGTCAGCCTTCAGGGCAACGATGGAGCAGAGATACAAATTGTCCTTCGTCATGGGATCACGAAAGCCCTGAACCCACGGCCCTCCCTGCCCAATCCCAATGTAGACCATGTTGAGCTCGGGATCGTAGGTGATTCCATCCCAAACGTTTCCGCCTCCGCCCAGCTTCCACCACTCACCGGCCCACGTCTTCGCGGCAGCCTCCATGGCCTTGTTCTCAAAAGGCTTTGAGGGATCACCCGGTACGGTGTAGAAGCGCCAGATCTGCTTTCCCGTCTTGGCGTCGTAAGCCGTCACAAAGCCGCGAACGCCATACTCGCCGCCGGCGTTGCCGATGATGACCTTGCCTTTGGCGATGCGGGGGGCGCCGGTAATGCTGTAGTCGGCACCTTTGTCCACGGTCTGCACTTCCCACACGATTTTGCCGGTTTCCTGATCGAGCGCGACCAGGCGCGAGTCCAGTGTGCCGACGTAGACCTTGCCGTCGTAGATTGCGACGCCGCGGTTGGCGGGACCGCAGCAGACGCTTGGACCTTCGCGAACTTTATTGGGATTTCCCGCCGACCCGGGAGGAAAATTCATGTGGGGGATCTTCGGGTCCCAGCGCCACTTTTCCTTGCCGCTGCTCGCGTCCAGAGCCACGACGACGCTCCAAGGTAGGGTCGCGTACATCACTCCGTTCGAAACGATGGGAGTTGTTTCGACGGTTCCGCGGTCCGATCCTGTATCGTAGTACCACGCAAGACCGAGCCGGCTGACATTCGACGCGTCGATTTGATTTAGCGGACTGTAGCGCTGCTCGTCATAGTCGCGTCCGTTCATGAGCCATTCATTCGAATTCTTGCCGGCATTCACCAACGCATTGTCATCGACGAGCCCGGCCTGCTGGGCCACAGCGGTCCCAGCCCCCAACGCCACCACCAGGGCAAACCAACACAACCCGCTTTTTCTGTGCATCCCCATTTTTCGTAATTTCCCCCGTCTCAAATAACGCCCCGCTCCCCAACTCCGGTGGCGCGCAGCCCTCACATACTAATCCTGACGTACGATTTTTGCTTACGGTTTCTTACACTCTTCGCGATTCCGGTAGTATCCTATCGGCCATTCAAACGGGGGGTTCCGCGTGGTTTCGCCGAAGGGCCGGCAGTGCGCTTGGTGGGTCGAGATTCTTCTCTTTTTGATTCTGGCGGGGAATTCGCTGCCCTGTTTCGCAGGCCCAGGGCAGGATAGCAAAGCTGTGCAACTGGCCCCGGATCAGTTGGAGCATGGCAAACAGATTTTCGACACGAGCTGTTCAACCTGTCATGGATTGGACGGCGGCGGCGCGATGGGTCCGAATATTCAGGGCATTCCGTTTCGCTTGGGCGTGGATCGTGTGGCAAATGTCATCAAGGAGGGAATGCCCGGTGGGATGCCGGCCTTCTCCGGCCAGCTCGACGCGAACCAGATCCAGCAGGTTGTCGGCTATCTTCTGACGCTTACGCGCAAGGACGAGGGGCAGGTGACGGGCAACGCAGCGGCAGGAAAGCAGGTGTATGACCTAAACCATTGCGCGAGCTGCCACATTATTTCCGGTGAAGGTGGTGACATCGGGCCCGAGTTGACCACGGTGGGCCAATCGCGGGGCCCTAATTATTTACGCAACACGATCTTGTATCCCGGGACGGATTTGCCTCAGGCAAGAATCTTTCTTGAGACCGGAGGCCAGCTGCAATTTCTTTTCGTGCGGGTTGTCACCAAGGACGGGAGCACGGTCGAGGGCACGCGGGTGGCGGAGGACAGCTTTCACATCGTGCTCGAGGACGCCAAGGGCAAATTCCACTCCTTCCGCAAGGACCAGCTGCGCGAACTGGACAAAGAGCCAGGCAAAAGCACGATGCCTAGCATGAAAGGCAAACTCTCCGACACCGAGGTGAACGATTTGGTCGCATACCTCGCCGGCCTGAAGGGAACACCGTGAGAAAGGCCTGGTATATCTGCCCGCTGGCGCTTGGTTTTCTTGGGAGTCCCGTTTGTTCGCTTAGCCAAAACGTTCCCTACGAGCGCATCCTGCATTCTCACAGCGAACCCCAGAGCTGGCTGACGTATAGCGGCAGCTACTTTTCGCAGCAGTATTCGCAGCTGATGCAGATTAATCGACAAAATGTAGCGAGCTTGAAGATCGCGTGGATGTATCAGCCGTCCCGGCCGGTCGCCAATCTCGAATCCTCTCCCATTGTGGCCGATGGAGTCATGTATATCACCGAGCCTCCGAGTACGGTGACCGCTCTGGATGCTCACTCCGGACTGAAGATATGGAGCTACACGCCGTCTCTCCCCGAACATGTCGTCTCGATTGGTCTCTACGCGACCAGCCGGGGAGTAGCCATTCTCGACGATATGGTTTACATCGGGACGGCGGATGCGCACCTGATCGCGCTCGACGTCAAGACGGGAGCCGTGCGCTGGAACGTGCACGTCGCAGACAACATCATGGGCTATGCGATGACGGGTCCGCCGCTTGCGCTCCAGGACAAGATTGTTGTGGGCATTGCCGGAAGCGAAGCAGCCGTGCGCGGCTTTCTCGACGCTTACGATTCGAAGACCGGCAAGCGGCTCTGGCGCTTGTGGACGACGCCCAGAGTCGGAGACCCCGGTGCCGAGACTTGGGGCAACGGCGCGGCCCAAAGCGCCGGAGCGACCACTTGGAACAATGGCTCCTACGATGCCGATCTGAACCTGATCTATTGGGGCACGGGAAATCCAGCGCCGGATTTCAATGATGACGACCGACCAGGAGACAACCTCTACACCTGCTCTCTGTTGGCCGTGGATGCCGACACGGGCAAACTGAAGTGGTATTTTCAATTCTCCCCGCACGAAGACCACGACTGGGATTCCGACGAACCTCCCGTCCTGTTCAATGCCACCCTCGATGGGAAGTTGCGGAGACTGGTCGGTTTTGCCAACCGCAACGGCTTTTACTACGTGCTCGATCGCGCCACGGGGAAGTTCATTACCGGCGTTCCGTTTGTGAAGCAGACGTGGGCGAAGGGACTTGATGCCAATGGCCGCCCTATGCCCGCCCCCAACCAGGAACCCACTCTGGGCGCAGGGACCCTGGTGTATCCCAGCATTACCGGCGGCGTAGACTGGACCAGTCCGTCCTACAGTCCGCAGACCGGACTGTTCTACGTGAGTGCTCATGAAACGGGGGCTTACTTCATCAAAGGCACGGGCAAGATTGAGCCGGGCCCCCCGAAGGGGATCGTGGGCGGTGGGGGAATTCGGGCACTCGCCGGTGAGCAGTCCTACGGTGCGATTCGCGCACTCGAAGCGACCACCGGAAAGCGGAAATGGCAGTTCAAACTTTTGGCACCGGCCTGGGTCCCCGTCCTTTCTACGGCCGGAGGCTTGGTCTTTAGCGGCAGCGAGGAAGGCAATTTCTTTGCGCTTGACGCCGA
>Ga0187779_10002818_pt1 | contig 10579 bp, 6 predicted proteins | sample 1015_Q2_SP10_10__FD_132435 | JGI IMG/M metagenome (GOLD analysis project Ga0187779, IMG submission 132435) | Tropical peat soil microbial communities from peatlands in Department of Meta, Colombia - 1015_Q2_SP10_10_MG | ecosystem: Environmental > Terrestrial > Soil > Wetlands > Peat | place...
AAATCTGCCAACAACAGCCCTCAGCACCACTACGTCGTGGAAGCGGCGCTGTGGAACCTCGACCGCTGGACCAGAACCGGCCAGGCTCCGCCCCACGCTGCCCCGATCAAACTGAGCAAGGGTGGCGAGTCCGGCGCGTCGGCAACTTTCGTGCTGGACGCGAATGGTTTGGCCGAAGGCGGTGTGCGCACGCCCTGGGTCGACGTTCCGACCGCCCGACTGTCGGGTGTGGGGAATTCCGGCGGCCCGCTAGGCTTCATGGTCGGCGTCTGCGAGCCGTTCGATGCGGCCACGCTCGATCGCCTTTATCCCGGTGGTAAGAGCGCGTACCTAGGAAAATTTGAGGCCTCGCTGGCTTCGGCGATCGAAGCCGGATTCATCTTGCCCGCCGACAAACAGGAGATCTTGGACCTGGCGTCCATCGCTTATCGCGGCTCGCAGTAGAAGCTTCGAAGGTGTAAGGCTGCTACTCCTCGGCGAGGAGCAATTTGGAGCTGAAAATGCCTTCTCGCCCCTGAAACCGGCGAAAAAAACCGTTCAATTCTGTCGGCTGTAGGCTTGTGCTTCAAGCTTGGCTAGTGTTTTGTCGTGCCCATAGATGTCCTGAAAGAAGAAGACCTGTCCGTCCTCCTCGGCCACTGCGGTGGAGTAGACGATCAGGACCGGAATGGTTCGCGCCAGGTTCACTTGTTGCTCCTTTCCTGCCTGAAAAGCCACTTCGATCCGCTCCTTTGTCCATCCCGAATTGTTTCGCAGCACCCATGCCGCCAGTGCCTTCGGATCCTCTACCCGGATGCACCCGTGGCTGAAATCACGCCGCGCTTGGCTGAACAACGACTGGGCTGGTGTGGAATGCAAATACACGTTGCTATCATTCGGGAAAATGAACTTTGCTAGGCCCAGCGCGTTCTTCGGTCCTGGCTTTTGGCGCACCGTAAGTTTCCCGCCGCGAAGCTGCGCCAGAACCTCGTCACTTACGACTCCGTCGGTCACTACCTGCCCCGAGAAAGTCGCGACTTCGTAGCCATTCTTCTGGATATACGTGCGATCCTTCGCGATCTTGGGAATCATCTCGCCGCGCAGGATGCTTGGCGGGACATTCCAATAGGGCCAAAACACCATGTATTTCATGTCCTCATCCAGCACCGGCGTCTCAGTCCGCATGGCTTTTCCCACCACAACAGCCATCGCCAGCGCCGATTTTCCAGACGAGAGTGATTCATACGCGCGAAGCTTGAATTCCGGTATGTTCACTACGATCGGAGGCTCTGCAAAATTGTGCGGCAGCCAACGCCAACGCTCGAGAGACAAGCGTAGCTGTTGCACACGATCGCTCAAGGGCCGATTCAATTCCGTGATCGTCTGCGGGCCAAGTTTCCCCTGGGCTTCGATTCCATGTCGGTTCTGGAACTGCTTAACGCCAGCCACCACTGCGCTCGAGTAGCTCTGCGAACCCGGCGGCACGGACACAGATGAGGGCAGATCCCCGAGGACCTGCAGGCGTTTGACAAGCTTTTCTAGACCTTCGTAGTTTTGTCCTTGCGCTACCGGTTTTTGCACCTGCGGCAAAGGATCCCTTACTTCCTCCTTTGCCATTTGCAAGTACTTCTGAAGCGCCGCGATATCGCGCTGGTAGCCAGGATACGGACATTCCACTTTTGCCAAGGCATTTCTAACGCTTGGCGCAGCCATGACCTCCTCTTCTAGAAAGGCCCCTGCATCGTGATGCTCCCGTTCGGGGTCAAAATCCTTGTGCAGCGCTTCTGGGTCGACCTTGCCCAAGTGCAAATCCGAAATGTACCGACATGCAGAGACCGTCAGCGCAACATCAAACCTGACTTGCGCTGACTCCGTCGCTCCAGCACCGCTCTGCAACTCCCTTAGCCGGTCCGGCCACCTCTCGCCGTCGTAATCCTTGCTGTCGAGACCTTCTTTATCGGCCTCTCTCAGAATTGCGATCAGCTCCAGAGCCTGGGCCGTTGGTTTTCCGCCCCGATTCCATGCCAGTTTGTAGCCAGCGTCCTTGTAGAATTCCCGAACAGACGCTCCGTGGTCGGAGAAGTTAGGCCACTGCAGTTCTGGCAGCCTGAGCGGCTAGGATGGTGCGCAACTCCTGTTCTCCCGCTTTACTCAAGGGTGTAGGCGTCGCTGATGTGGACACGACGCCCGTTTGTGCCGCTCCCGTTGAGGGACCCGACCCACCCGAACATGCCGCGACTGCGAAACCAATCGACAGTAAGACAGAAACAGCTTTGCTCATTTTGTGCAGCCCCTCGAGTGCATGCCAGTGTGGCTCCCGCAAAGCGCGGGGTTACTTCCGTTCAGTCCACTTCCTGAGAGCTTGCGGCTGCTAAGGAGACTCTGCTAAGCCCCGTGTCTCTCCTGCCCAGGCCTTACGCCTCCGGTCGGCTGAAGGTTTCTCGCTGACTCGAAGCTCGAATCGCAAGATCGTTTTGCCCTTAGGCGTTCACGGTGTCGCCACCGGTGGCGGCACCGAGGTTTCCAATCTACCAGACGGTGTGATTATTCTCGAGTCTCGGGAAGTCTACGAGGAGAACGGTCCGCCCAGCGGCTGCTCGAGAGTCATGGCTCCTTAGGTATTCGCTGGGGCGTGGCGTTTTTTCGGTGAAGCCGATCCGTCCTTCACGAACGAGTTTGGAAAAGTCGGGACTGTCATCGGCAGATCGCGCCGCACTATTGATGTGCGCCTGCTTCTTCAGTTCGGGCTCTGATAACCCGCCGGTCACCAATTCGCCAAGTTCGTACATCATCTGGTCCATCTTGCCGTTGAGCAAGATACGCCAGTCGAAATGCACACGCATGTCTCGGGCGTCGGCGGCGGAAACAGCGATATTGGTCGTGCAATTATTGGTCAGCGCGTTATACCACTCGGGACGATCGTGCAGGCGATTGGCGCGTTCCAGGTATTCCAAAAAGATCGCGCGTGCCAGCGGCGGCTTCGCCACCGTACGAAACAAATATACTTCTTCGTTTTTGCGGTAGTTGGTACGCAATCGAATGACATCGCGCTCTTCACTCACGATATAGGTGAGGGTGTATTGGCGGAAAAAACCGCGGATGGCGGAATAGCCCTGGTTAACCACGTTCCGAGTTTCAATGGACATGGCGACGTGGCTTTCGCCGAAATCGAAGCTGACAATGGGATGCGCGATCCAGGGCGACCCCCACCAGGTAATAAAGATGTCGAGGCCGCGTAGAGCCGCCAAATCATAGGAACGAGTTTCCCAATCACAAGTGTAGTCAGTCTCGGTGCGGTAGCTGCAGTTGCGGAGGTCGTGGATTGTAACCTGCTCTCCATTCACCTCAGCATACGAGGTTCTCGCGTTGTCAGCCCGCCAGGTCCGGTTATTCGACGGCTTAAGCGAGAGCCACCATGGGGCTACAATTGCAAATCCGAGGAAAGCAACGACCAGTCCCCTGTGACTGTGGCGGAGGAACCACAGGGCGGCCAATGTCACGATGAGGTACAACGCCGAAGTTGGGGTCCGTAATGGTGAGACTGGCAAGTCGAAGTACAGTGCTGCGGCTGCCCACGCGGTGAACAGCAGCGCAACGATGTTTACAAGCGCGAACGCGATCTTGCGCACCCATGTCAAGCGGCGACTCCTTCCCGGCACCGATCAACTCGCGATAGTAGATCATCTCGGTCGGTCATGAGTGAGAAAGAGCGTTTGCCTTCCGAGCGCTCTGAAAATCAACAAGGCACCGATTTTCTTGAAGTGTTTTCGAGCGAAGCTCCTAGGCTGACTCGGATTTGACTTATTGCTCGTACCGGTCCGCGACTCGGTTAGTTGGGTCTTTCTTCAATTGGACGCAAGAAGCCGAATGAATCTGGGTTCTGTTTGCAAAGAATCGAAGTTGGGGCTGTCGCGAATCGTCTTGCGTGAAAATCCGGCAGCGACAGCCTTCTCAAGTGATGCAAGTGCTTGGGAGCGATCGCCAACCTGACTATAGACGATGGCAGCACGAAACTGCAGCTCCGGGTCTTCCCTCTTCTGGCTGAGCGCACGATTGAGTGCTCCGAGCGCCTGTGCGTTTTCACCCAGCATCGCTTTGCAGATGGCCACTGTGCTCAGGGCGTAAGCATCGCGGGCGTTGACTTGAAGCGATTGTTGGGCAAGAGAGATAGCCTGGTGATACGCTTCGGCGGCTTCCTGGCGCCGGCCAGGACTCCAGTACCTAGCGTCCCCCAAGTTCCACCAGAGAACATAGTTTTCCCTTTCCTCATTCAGTGCATTGAGTTTCAGCGCCTGTTCATACGCAAGGGCCGCAACTGGGTATCGTCGCAGGTAGAAATACGCAGTCCCAAGATTGGAATAGGCATTCGAGGAGGGCCGAATTGCGATGGAGTGCTTTAGCGCTTGGATGGCGTCGGAATAGTCGCCTCCGCTCAGCTCAACACCACCCAGATTGACGTAGCCCATGAAACTGTCCGGAGCCAGCGTGACAACCTTTTGGAACATCTTCTCTGCTTCGGCGTATCGTGCCTGGCCTAGATAAAAGGCGCCCAGGTAACTGTACCCAGCCCAGTAGTCGGGCCGCAGCCGAATGGCGCGCTGGTAGGTCTCTTCGGCTTCCGCCGGTTTGCCGAGGCGCTCATAGGCTTGCGCGAGGCCGCGATAGGCGTCGTCGTTGGTCGGCTCCGCTTCCACGGCTCGCTCGAGTTCCTCCGCTGCCTGCTCATAACGTCCCGTCCCGGCATACAACGTACCGAGACACACGTGGGCGGCGGCGAGTTTGCTGTCTAGGTTGAGTGCTCGCTCACAGGCCTCGCGGCTGTCGTCGACCCACTGGGCGTCCTTGCTATGTTCATATTTCTTCCAATAGGCGCGGCCGAGACCTGCATAGGCGAGAGCGTAATTGGGATCGAGAGTTAATGCTTCCAGGAATACGTTGATCGCGCTTTCGATATTTTCAGGTTCATCGTAATTCTGCAGATAGCCCGTTCCTTCCAAATAGAGACCGTACGCAGCAGGCACCTGCGTACCATGTGCCGCAAGGATCTGTCGCTGCTCAGGCTGTATTTCCAGCTCCAGCATGCGAACCACCCCATTCACAACCCGATCTTGGACGGCGAAGGGATCTGTCCCGGACATCGTGATACTGTCAGCTCGAAGCTCCCGGCGCGTTTGTGCATCCACGAGATTGTAATTTACTCGCACGAGATCTCCCGATTTAGCGAGGCTTCCCTCCAGCACCAGGTTCACGCCAAAGTAGTTACTGGCTTGTTCAATCGAGGTTACATGACGATTTTGAATCTCAGATGCCGGGACTACTTGAAGGGAGCTGTCTCCAGTGAGCTGGGTCAACTTTGCCGTGAGAACATCCGACAAGCCGGCGGAAAATACGGCAACGTCCGGGTCACCTTCCACGGAACGAAACTGCAGCACGGCAAGCTGCTTCTGACGCGGAACTTGCATGAATCCCCGCCGCGCGTGAGCCTTTCGGGAGAAGAACCACCACCCGCTCAGAGTCAGAATGATGATCACTAAGACGATTCCCGTCGCGACCGCCCATCGAAACCGAGACGATTTCATGGCGGATTTCAGTTCGATTTGGGTCGTCGCGAAGGTGCGGCTTGCATCGGAATCGCGCTTCAGCCTCTGCAAATCTGCGCGCATTTCGGCAGCAGACTGGTAACGCAGTTTGCGGTCTTTTTCGAGTGCCTTGTTGATGACGTCTTCAAGCTTGACAGGAATGTTCGGCTTGACACGCAGTGGCGCAACGGGAGCGCGGTTCAGAATCGCTTCCATAATCACGCCGGGGGTGTCGCCCCGGAACGGTAGGACGCCTGTCACCATCTCGTAGAGAACCACACCGAAGGAAAACAAATCCGACCGTGCATCGAGCTCCTCCCCCCGCACCTGCTCGGGCGACATGTACGAGGTGGTGCCAATCGCCACGCCAACTCGAGTGATCGGATCAGGCTCGCTAGCGGTGGCTATCGCCGAAAGATTCGCGGCGTCGGCCGTCGGCAGCAGTTTTGCTACGCCAAAATCCAAAATCTTGGCGTGCCCGCGCTCGGTGACAAAAATGTTGGAGGACTTGATGTCGCGATGAACGATTCCCTTCACGTGCGCTGCGTCGAGTGCGTCGGCAATCTCCGTTCCCAATTCCAACACCTGCTCGAGCGGTAGCGGCTTAACGGAGATCAGTCGCTTGAGGGTCTGACCGTCGAGATATTCCATGGCGATGAACGGATGGCCGTCCTGCTCGCCGATGTCATGAACGGTGCAAATGTTAGGGTGGTTTAGCGAAGCGAGCAGTCTCGCTTCCCGTTGGAAGCGCGACAGCCGCGACGGATCGTCCAGCAGCGCGGCAGGCAGGACTTTGATCGCTACCTTGCGGCCGAGTTTGGAGTCATAGGCCTGATAGACCTCCCCCATGCCGCCCGCACCGAGACGGCCGAGGATCGTATTGGACCCGAGGTGCATACCACTCTGAAGCGTCTCGCTGACTCCAACTCCCGCGGTTCTCACTCCCTTCACGAACTTGCTGTTGCCTTGTTCATGGGCGGCAAGGAGGGATTCGACTTCGCGGCGCAGCGAGGGATCCGTGCAAGTTTCGTCGAGATAGGCGCGCCTCTGCTCGGGCGGCCGTTCAAGGGCGTCGGCGAGCACTCTTTTGACTTCCTGCCAGCGTTCGGCCGTCATGCCCATTGATCGATCCCAGCTGGCGTGCCCAAAAGGTACGTCCACGACCGCCACGACTGGCGAATCGCCGTGCCTGACTAGCTCCCTAACTCAAATCCGAGCGGTGGGTTCGGCCAAAAGGTGTTGAGCCTACGATTGATCCGCCGGATGAAACAGGGTACTAGCCCAGCTCCCGTCGTGGACGACACTTCCACAAGTACCAAGAAATTAACCTCTACACTTCACAAAAGTCAATTTGGGATTTCATAGAAGCAGGCTGGTCCTCTGCAGATGGCTGAAGTGCCTGGCGAGACGTCCGGAGGCTGCTTCCAGGAGTATCCATTGACAGTAGGCTTAGGCGTCGTCTGCGGACTGTCGCGCCCTCAACAAGGCACACGCGGAATGACTCGATAGCCCCGCTGGCTTTCTCGTGATTCGGACCTACGGGGTAATAATTACGCCAGGATCGGCGCTATGTCCTCCCGCTATGGCCGTGTATTTAAACGTCATCGGCTCATCAGGCGCAAGGCGGGGCACGCCGGAGTTGGGTTTGGAGGCGTTGAACACGTTATCTCTAAAGGGCGAGGGACTCTGCATTATCACCATCCAATTTGGGTCCGCGCACACCCACTCGATGTGATCGCCACGTCTTTTTGAGATTTCGCGATTATCCGGCTCACAAGTGGGCGGATTGGTTACGGAAATCACGACGGTTATCTTAGCCATGGTTTCTCCCTTTCTTTAAATTCAGTTCGAAGTACGCAAAAGCTTTGAGCTGCCATAAAAACGAAACGCCGAGGGTAGACTTCTCCCAGTGCCGCCGCACCGATCGCTGACACGATTTCATAGGGGCCCAAGTGGGGCGCCGTAATCTGAATGGCCATGGTTTGCCAACTAAGTTGGGACAGTATATACGAGCCAACCGACATGTTTGGAGTCTGCTATTTGTGCTGGGTATCGGCTCCTGAATCTATTGCGGGCCCATGGTCCGAGGGGTAACCGGGGTGCCTGGGCGCAGCTGATCGGTGGCGCGGATGGCGATTTGGTCCCCTTCCTTCAATTCTCCGAAGATCTCAACCGAGTTCTCGACGCGAACTCCTGTTTTCACGTCGACCCATTCAGTCTTTCCGGCGCGGACCCGAATCACGAACGTGCGTTCGAGGTCGCTGCCGACAGCGGATGCCGGAACGAACAGCGTGTCGTAGTTGCGGCTGACCGGCCACTGGACCGAGCAGTATGTGCCGGGAACGAGCTCCGCTTTGGGATCGAGCACATCGAGCTCGACGGGCATGGTTCGCGTCTTGACATCCACGCCATGCGAGATGCGCGCGATGGGAGCGCTGAAAGTCCTACCAGGGAAAGAAGGATCACTGAAAGCTACGGGCGTGCCTTCGGGAACGCCGGCAACATCGTTTTCGGGAACGGGCACCACTAGACGATGACGCGTGACAGTTTCGATGTGGACGATGGGCATCGAAGCGCCTGCGCCGCCGGCGGGTCCGACGAGTGCGCCGGGATGGACGTATCGAGTGGTAATTTGGCCGTCGAATGGGGCGGTGATCCGCAAATAGGATTCCAACTGTGTGATTGCGCGCAATCCTTCCTGAGCGGCGTCAGCGGTTTTTCGTAGGGCATCGACGTTGGCGCGGTCCGATTCAGCGGCTTTCTGCGCGATTTCCAGATCGTTGGGAGCGACGACGCCGGGAGTCTTCGCTGCGGCGTCCATATGTTCGTAGGTGGCCTGATCGGCTGCGAGCTTGGCTTGTCCGGCGACTAGCTGCGATTCAGCGCTTTGGTATGCGGCGTCGGCCTGTGCACGCTGGGCAACAAGTTCTGGCGCTTCGATTTCGGCGATGAGCTCACCCTGCCTCACGGTCGAGCCGCGGTCGACCCGGATGGATCTTACAAAGCCGGTTTCGCGAGCGTAGAGATCGACGGCCTCGTAGGGAACGAGTTCAGCGGGCAGACTGATCGTGGCTTTGAGTCTCTTAGACTGGACGACCGTCACATCGACTTGAAGAAGCGAAGAGGCGCTGGCGGAAGCTGTCGGTTGCGGCGCATGGGAGTTTCCGCCACAGGAAATCAGGCCCAGGCAAATGGCTGCGAGAATCGAAAACGCTTTCAAGGTCGCTGATTTCACCGGGCAACTCCTCGAGCGCCTTGCGTCATGCCTGAGATGTTGCTACGCGCTGGCATAGCGGCTCTCCGGATCGTTGGGATCGAGGGACGACGAAGCAGTCGCGGCTCGTTGTTGCAGGATTGCGAAGACGAACGGCAGCGCGGTCAAGTTCGTGAGTGTGGCGGCGATTAGGCCGCCGATGACCGCGCGACCAAGCGGCGCCGTTACCTCGGCAGCCAACGCCATGGGAATCATGCCAGCAATCATGGCGGCGCTTGTCATCAGGATGGGACGCATGCGCTGCTTGACGCCCTCGATTCCGGATTCGGTCGCGGAGGCTCCGGCACGGCGGTGCTGGTCGGCAAAAGTCACGAGCAGGATTGCGTTTGCGGTACCGACGCCGACCGCCATGATTGCGCCCATATAGGATTCGATGTTCAGAGTCGTTCGGGTGACGAAGAGCGTCACAATGACGCCGCAGATCGTTGCGGGAGCAACAATGAGCACGACAAAAGCGAGTCGCAGCGACTCGTAATTGGCTGCGAGCAGGAGAAAAATTGCGAGAGCAGCCAAGGCGAGACCGATGGCGAGGTTGTTAAGCGTTTCCTTCATGGGCGCAATTTGCCCGCGAACCTGGACGGTAGTACCGCGCGGCAATGCGCCTGCCCGGTGAATCGCTGCGTCGATTTCTTTCGAGACGTGACCCAGATCATCGCCGGTGATATTCGCGGACAGGGTCAACATGCGGAACCCGTTTCGGCGATCGTATTCGCCCATGGTGGTGCCGTTGTCGACGCTGGCGAGGTCTCCGATTAATGGGTGCTGCGATTGGCCGGGCATGACGGGAATATTTTGGACGTCCTGCACCGACGTGATGCTCGGCTGCGGATATTGCACTTGTACCTGATAAGCGATGCCAGTGTTTGGATCAGCCCAGTAGTTGGGCGTAGTGAAGCGGCTCGAGTAGGTAGCTTCAGAGAGAGAGCGAGCGACCTGATTGACGGTAACGCCTAGCTGGCCGGCCAGGGCGCGATCAACTCTCACATCGACGCTCGGATAGTCAAGCGGAAGCTCGTATTTCAAATCGCGCAGCTGGGCAATCTTGCTCATTTCGTTTTTCAAGTGATCCGCGTAGGTGCGGCTGGCGGGCAAGCTCGGGCCGATCACGGCGACTTCGACGGTCGTGGGCGCTCCGAAGTTCATGATCTGGCTGACCAGATCGCCGGGCTCGAATGAAAAAGTGGAACCGGGAAATTCCGGCGAGAGCGTATGGCGGAGCTTCTCTTCGAGTTGTGGGACATCGATGCCGGAGTTCGGTTTCAGCGCAACGTTGATAACGGCTTCATGTGGACCGCTCGTCCACAGGAAAACGGTGTTGATGGGATAGCTGGCGCCTTGCGTGCCGACGTAGCCAAGGGTAATCGAGACGTTTTGCGGACCAGCGGTCTTACGGATTTCGCCGAGTACGTTAGTTAGGAGGCGTTCTGTGTCTTCGGCGCGAGTGCCGATAGGGGCGTCGAAGCGCAAGCGAAATTGCGTGGCGCCGATGGCGGGAAACAGTGCCTGGCCGAGGCGCGGACCGAGCAACAGGATGATGAGGATAGTGACCGCCACGTAGGCTCCGATGACCAGCGAGCCCCACCGAGCTAAGCGTTCAAGAAACCGGGTCCAGCGGTCTCGGAATTTCTCGAAATCCCAAAGCCCTGCGATGAGTACTTTGTGGGTGCGGTCGATCTGGCGATGAGTCCAGAGAAACATGATCGGCAGAAAAGAACTGGAAAGCAGAAACGAAGCGGCCATCGCAAAC
>Ga0187779_10002820_pt1 | contig 10575 bp, 7 predicted proteins | sample 1015_Q2_SP10_10__FD_132435 | JGI IMG/M metagenome (GOLD analysis project Ga0187779, IMG submission 132435) | Tropical peat soil microbial communities from peatlands in Department of Meta, Colombia - 1015_Q2_SP10_10_MG | ecosystem: Environmental > Terrestrial > Soil > Wetlands > Peat | place...
GGCCGGCGCGTGTGCGCACTGCGCTCCGACAACAAGAATTCTCGGAGGAGTTACCCATGACAGCTCACCTGCGGCTCGGCAGCGCGGCTATCGCGCTCGCATTCGGTTTTTCCGCGTCGGTAGTAGCCCAAGAGGTCGGCATGAGCTCGACCACGACCTCGACGCCGATGTCCTCGAGTCTCGTTCCCGTCACGCAAGCGATGCTCGACGGCGCAGCGAAGAATGCGAACAACTGGGTTCATTCCAACGGCAACTACGACAACAGCCGCTACTACCCCGGGCGACAGATAAACGCCCGCAACGTCACCGGGCTCGCGCCTGCATTCGTGTTCCAGACCGAGGTGCTCGAGTCGATGGAGACCGCACCGATCGTGGTGAACGGCGTGATGTTCCTGACCACCTCGTTCAACCACGTGTACGCGATCAATGCGGCGACGGGCGAGGAGTACTGGCACTACAAGCACAAGCTTGGTCCGATCGTGACCGTGTGTTGCGGCAACAACAATCGCGGCGTCGCGGTCTCGGAAGGCAAGCTCTTCATGGGAACGATCGACGCGAAGCTGGTGGCGCTTGATGCCAAGACGGGCAGGCTCCTTTGGTCGGTCCAGATCGCCGATCCCAACCTGGGCTATTCCGAGACGATGGCGCCCGTCTATGTAGACGGCAAGGTGCTCATCGGGACCAACGGCGGCGAGTACGGTATCCGCGGCTTCGTCAAGGCCTTCGACGCGAACGACGGGAAGCTCCTGTGGACCTTCTACACGATCCCCGAAAAGGGCCACGAAGGCGTCTGGGATCCGAAGGACGCAACCGGCCGCGACATGCATCGCGACATCGCCAAGGAGAAGGCTGACTTTGCGAAGGACAGCTCCTTCTATCAGAGGCTCGGTGGCGGCGTCTGGATGACGCCGGCGATCGACCAGAAGACCCGCACCGTGTTCTTTGTCGTCGGCAACCCCTCGCCTGACCTCTACGGCGCAATCCGCCCGGGTGACAACCTGTACACCGACTCGATCGTCGCCATCGACCTCGACAAGGGCACGTACAAGTGGCACTTCCAGTACATCGCGCATGACGTCTGGGACCTCGACGCGGTGAGCGCGCCGATACTGACCACGGCGAAGGACAAGAACGGCGCTGTGGTCGACGTCGTCATCCACGGCGGCAAGACCGGTCACATCTACGTGCACGAGCGCAACACCGGCAAGCTGATCCGCTTCTCCGAGGCGATGATCCCGCAGGAGAACATGTGGGTGCTGCCGACCAAGGACGGAGCGCGCATGCTGCCGGGAGCGAACGGCGGCGTCGAGTGGTCGCCGATGGCGATCGACCCCACGCTGCACATGGCGTACGCCGCGAATCTGCACCAGCCGATGACCTACCACGTCGAAGAAGCTCCGTATCCCGGCGGCAAGCTCTGGCTGGGCGGTGCGTTCAAGGTCATTCCGAGCGAGGAGCAATGGGGCCGTTTGGTCGCCGTGAACCTGGACACCGGCAAGGTCGCCTGGGGCGCCAAGACGCCGCAGCCGCTTATCGGCGGCGTGCTCGCCACCGCCGGCGGCATCGTGTTCAACGGCGAGGCCAACGGCTGGTTCAAGGCCTTCGACTCGAAGACCGGCAAGGAGCTCTGGAAGTACAACTGCGGCGCTGGCGTGAATGCCCCGGCGGTTTCCTACATGGTGGGCGGCAAGCAATACGTCGCAGTGGCCGCAGGCGGGAACAATCAGATCAACGCCAAGCGCGGCAACAGCGTGTTCGTATTTACGCTGGTCGGCGGCGGCCAGAACGTGCACGAAGAAAAAACGGTGAAGTAAACCGTCTCGACAACATGCGCGGTCACCTCGCCGGCGCGGGGTGGCCGTTTTTTATTGCCTTTCACAAGTGTCGCGGATCCTTGTCGTCGTGCTGAGCGCCCTCGCGCTGCCTGCGTACGCGCAGCTCGACGCAGCGCAGATGGCCGCAGCGCGCGAAAAGGCGCAGGTGTGCTTCACCTGCCACGGCCCCAACGGGAACTCCACCGTGGGGGAGTACCCGATCCTCGCGCAGCAGAGCTGGCGCTACATCTTCATCGAGTTGCAGGATTTCAAGGCGGGACGCCGCGCCGACCCGCAGATGTCTCATATGGCAGCCCAGCTCTCGACCGACGACATGATGGCGCTGGGCTTCTTTTTTGCCGCGCAGAAGCAACTGCCGATCCAGTTCAAGGTCGATCCGGCGAAGGTGGAGGCGGGACGGAAGACCGCCGATACCGTGCTCTGCCCGATGTGCCATTTGGGCGGATTTGTCGGGCAGAACGAGATCCCTCGTGTCGCGGGTCAGTGGCCTCAGTACATCAAGAAGCAGCTCGAGGACTTCAAGGCGAAGCGGCGCACCAATGACGCCGGGAACATGACGAGCGTGGCCGCGGGATTGAGCGATCAGGACATCGAGAATCTGGCGCAATACATCGGCAATCTCTTCTGATGAGCGCTCGGGCGCCCGTCCCTCGTCTTAGGGCGCGCCGGGACTCTGGGGGAGGGGCGTGCAACGAAGGTCGCTGCTCACGTTGCCGACGCCTCCCGCGCGGAGTATTCTAGGTTCGCGGTCGCGCCCGATCTCAGATCCCTTCCAGCGATTGCATCCACTGTAGGAGGCTCTCCCGTGTCCGTCTCGCTTTCACTCACCGTCAACGGCAAAACCGTTGCCGCCGACGTCGATCCGCGCACGCTGCTGGTCGACTTCATTCGCAACAATCTGGGACTTACCGGCACGCACGTCGGTTGCGACACCGGCCAGTGCGGCGCCTGCACCGTCCTCGTCGACGGCAACGCGGTCAAGGCCTGCACGATCCTGGCGGCACAGGCGAACGGCGCCAAGATCACGACGATCGAAGGCCTTGCGACCGATGGTGCGCTGCATCCCATGCAGGCCGCCTTCAAGGATTGTCACGGGCTGCAGTGCGGCTTCTGCACGCCGGGGATGGTGATGAGCGCGATCGATCTGGTTCAGCGCAACCCGAATGCCGACGAGGCGGCGATTCGCGAGGGCCTTGAAGGAAACATGTGTCGCTGCACTGGGTATCAGAACATCGTCAAGGCGGTACAGCAGGGCGCCGCCGCGATGAGGAGGTAGATCATGGGTGCGAACGATCTCAACACCATCGGCCAATCGGTCCGTCGCAAGGAGGACGCCCGCTTCCTGATGGGTGCGGGGCAGTTCACTGACGACGTCAATCCGCCCCACCATACGCACGCGTTTTTTGTGCGCTCGCCGCACGCGCACGCGAAGATCCGCAAGATCGATACGACGAAGGCCAAGACCGCGCCCGGGGTGCTCGCGATCTACACCGGTGCCGATCTCACCGGGGTCAACGGACTGCCGTGCGGATGGTTGATCACGGGAACGGACGGGCAGCCGATGAAGGAGCCGCCGCATCCCGTGCTCGCGCAGGGCAAGGTGCGTTACGTCGGTGACGGCGTCGCGGTGGTGATCGCCGAGACCCCGGACCAGGCGAAGGATGCCGCCGAGCTGATCGAGGTCGACTACGAAGTCCTGCCGGCGGTTGTGAATCCGGTCGACGCGCTCAAGCGCGGAGCGCCCCAGCTTCACGAAGGCGCGCCGGGCAACAAGTGCTACACGTGGGCGCTCGGCGACAAGGCTGCCGTCGACGCGGCCTTCGCCAAGGCAGCGCACGTGACCAAGCTCGACATCGTCAACAATCGGCTGATCCCGAACGCGATCGAGCCCCGCGCGGCGGTCGCGAGCTACAGTCGCGCCGACGACAGCTACACGCTGTACGTGACGAGCCAGAACCCTCACGTCGAGCGACTGCTGATGACTGCCTTCGTGCTTGGGCTGCCCGAAACGAAGGTGCGGGTGATCGCACCCGACGTCGGCGGCGGTTTCGGCTCGAAGATCTATCTTTATCCTGAGGAGACCGCGCTCGTCTGGGCCTCCAAGCGAATCAACCGTCCGATCAAGTGGACCGCGGAGCGTAGCGAATCGTTTCTCGCCGACGCGCACGGACGCGACCACGTGACACATGCGGAGCTCGCGCTCGACAAGGAGGGCAAGTTTCTCGCCATGCGCGTGCATACGACCGCCGCGATGGGTGCCTACCTCTCGACGTTCGCGTCCTGCATTCCGACGATCCTGTACGCGACGCTGCTCGCCGGCCAGTACACGACGCCGGCGATCTACTGCGAGGTGACGGCGGTGTTCACGAACACGGCACCCGTCGACGCTTACCGCGGCGCAGGGCGCCCGGAGGCAACCTACGTCGTCGAGCGGCTCGTCCACGCAGCGGGCGCGGAGATGCGCATCGCGCAGGACGAGATCCGGCGCCGGAACTTCATTCGCACGTTCCCGTACCAGACGCCAGTCGCGCTGCTGTACGACACGGGCGGGTACGACGCCTGTCTCGACGAGGCGATGCGGATCGCCGATGTGAAGGGCTTTGCCGCGCGCAAGGCCGATGCGTCGAAGCGCGGCAAGCTGCGCGGGCTCGGCTATGCGTCCTACATCGAGGCCTGCGGCATCGCGCCGTCGAACGTCGCCGGGGCGCTCGGCGCGCGCGCCGGCCTCTACGAGGCGGGCGAGGTGCGCGTCAATCCCACCGGAGGCGTGACCGTGTTCACCGGCTCACACAGCCACGGGCAGGGGCACGAGACGACCTTCTCGCAGGTCGTCGCCAGCCGGCTCGGCATCCCGATCGAGAACGTCGAGATCGTGCACGGCGACACGGGACGCATTCCGTTCGGCATGGGCACGTACGGCTCACGCTCGCTCGCCGTGGGAGGCACCGCGATCATGAAGGCGCTCGACAAGATCGTCGCCAAGGGCAAGAAGATCGCCGCGCACCTGCTCGAAGCTGCGGAAGCCGACATCGAGTTCAAGGACGGCAAATTCACCGTGGCCGGCACCGATCGCAGCAAGGCATTCGGGGAGATCGCCCTGGCGGCCTACGTTCCGCACAACTATCCGCTCGACAAGCTCGAGCCGGGGCTCGACGAGACCGCGTTCTACGATCCAACCAATTTCACCTTTCCGGCCGGGACTCACATCTGCGAGGTCGAGGTCGATCCGGAAACCGGAGTGGTGAAGATCGTGAATTTCTCCGCCTGCGACGACTTCGGCAATATCATCAACCCGATGATCGTCGAGGGGCAGGTTCACGGCGGGCTCGCACAGGGCATCGGACAGGCGTTGCTCGAGCAGTGCGTCTACGACAGGGAGAGCGGGCAGCTCCTCACAGGGAGTTACATGGACTACGCCATGCCACGGGCCGACGATCTGCCGTCGTTCAAGGTGACGACCAAGGTCACGCCGTGCACGCACAATCCGCTGGGTGCCAAGGGCTGCGGAGAGGCGGGCGCCATCGGAGCTCCTGCCGCGCTGATGAACGCCGTCCACGATGCGCTGTCAGCGGCCGGCGTGAAGTATCTCGATATGCCGGCAACGCCGCATCGCGTGTGGGAGGCGATCCAGTCGGCGAAGCACTGAGGCGGCTACCGGCACTCGATCGAATCGGACAAGGTTGACCGTTCAAGGAGGCAGCAGACATGTACGCATTCCAGTACCAGCGCGCGAAAACGATAGCGGACGCCGCGTCGTCGCTCGCCAAGAGCGGCGGCAAGGCGCTCGCAGGCGGGCAGAGCCTCGTCGGTGCGATGAAGCTCCGGTTGGCGAATCCGGGGGCGCTGGTCGACCTCTCTGGCATCGCCGAGCTCAAGGGCATCAAGAAGGAAGGCGACGCTGTCGTGATCGGCGCACTGACGACGCACGCGGAGGTCGCCTCGTCGACGCTCGTGAAGCAGGCGATCCCCGCGCTTGCAGCGCTTGCGGAGAGCATCGGCGACCGGCAGGTGCGCAACCGCGGCACGATCGGCGGCTCGATCGCTCACAACGATCCTGCGGCGGATTACCCGGCGGCCGTGCTCGGCCTCGGCGCCACAGTACACACCAACAAGCGCAAGATCGCCGCCGACGATTTCTTCAAGGGCATGTACGAAACGGCGCTCGCCGCCGACGAGATCATCACCGCGGTGAGCTTCCCCGTACCCAAGAAGGCCGCGTACGTGAAGTTTCCGCAGCCTGCGTCGCGCTTTGCGCTGGTGGGCGTGCTCGTCGCGCAAACCGGGAGCGGAGTCCGCGTCGCGGTGACCGGCGCGGCTTCGCACGTGCACCGCGCGAAGGCGCTGGAGGACGCGCTGGCGAAGAACTTCACTGCGGAGGCCGCGAAGGCGGTGAAGATTCCAGCCGCTAACCTGAGCAGCGACTTGCACGGCTCGGCCGAGTATCGGGCCCACTTGATTCCGGTGCTGGCCGCGCGAGCAGTGGGCGCTGCGCACTAAGCGCAATTCCGCCTTTGCCCGGTCCCCGACCGGGGGCGCGACGCTGAGTTGACTATCGAACGATCGTTCGATAGAGTGTCCCTTCCTGTCTGACCGGATCTGCCCGACTCTCGCCGGGCGGGTTCGGTCTGCCGCCCCATGAAGCCCGCCTTTGCGGAACTGTTGCACAACCCCTTGCTTTGGCGAGGCAGTGACCTGGCGCGCGTTGAGCGGACGGTGCCGAGCGGCTTCGGGGAGCTCGACAGTGCTCTCCCTGGCGGAGGATGGCCTCGAGCGGTCCTGGCGGAGCTTCTGCGGGACGAGGAGGGCATCGGCGAGCTGCAGCTGCTCCTGCCCGCCTTGGCGCGCCTGGCGCAGGCGGGCGAGGAAATCGTCCTGGTCGCACCGCCCCACGTTCCTCACGCACCGGCGTTCGCCTCGGCCGGCATCGCTCCGGGGCAGGTGATACTCGTCGATGCCGCAGAAGACAGGCAGCGCTGGTGGGCAGCGGAGCAGGTGCTGCGCGCCAACAGCGCGAGGGTAGTCCTGTTCTGGCCTGCCACGCTCGGCGAACAGCGCTTGCGGCGGCTTCAGTTCGCGGCGCAGGAGGGCGACGCGCTGGCGTTTCTCTTTGCCACGACAGCGCGGGCGGCGCAGCCTTCGCCGGCGCCGCTGCGCATCCGGCTCTCGCAAGCAGGCCCGCGTCTGTGCGTGGACATCTTCAAGCGTCGTGGTGTCGTGATGAGGGCGCCACTGCTGCTTGATGTGTCGGGCAGGGAAACGGGTGGCGATAACCGATCGTGGCCGACAACCGCAAGCAGGCACAGCTCCTCGCCGGTGCGACGTCCGGTGAGTTTCAATCGCCGCTACCCGATCGGCGGCCGCGAAGCGCGAATCTGGGGCCGTGCGCTGGTGCGTGTCGACGAGGTGCGGCGCGTGCCCGGGCCGGATCCGCGCGGCAGCTGCTGCGGGTCATGAGCTTCCGCCATGCTCTGGAGCTGCCTGCATTTTCCCGATCTGCCGCTCGCCGTCTTCAGGCGTGGCGAAACTCATGCGACATCCGCCGTAGTGGCCAGCGCAAGCCATCGTCCCGACGTCGTCGCCGCCAGCGACGCGGCCAGGAAGCGCGGCATCGCTCCCGGACTTTCGCTCGCTGCGGCGCTCGCGCTCGATCCTGACGCCAAGATCCATCTGCGCGACGAGCGCGCGGAGAACCACGCGCTGAAAAGCGTCGCGCTCTGGGCGGGGCAGTGGACTTCGGCGATCGCGCTCGAGCCGCCGACCTGCGTGCTGCTGGAAATTGCCGGAGGCGTGAATTATTTCGGCGGCCTGGAAAAGCTTCTCGCCCAAATCGACGCTGGCCTCGCGACGATCGGCTATCCGGGAATCGTCGCCACTGCGCCGACCGCAGGTGCGGCGAGCCTCTTCGCCCGGGCGGGGCGAGCGATCGTCGTCGAGGACCTCGCTGAAGGCGAGCGCCGACTCGCTGCGTTGCCTATTGCGCTCGTTCCCGAGGCACACGCCGCGCTGGACACGCTGTCGGGAATCGGCGTGCGTACGATCGGACAATTTCTCGACTTGCCTCGAGACGGCGCCGCGCGCCGCTTCGGCCAGGCGCTGCTCGACGAAATCGATCGCGTACGAGGCGCGCTGACCGATCCCCGCCCGCCATTCATTCCGCCCGAGCGCTATCACGGGCAGCTCGAGCTGCCGGCGCCGGTCGACGAGGTCGAGGCGTTGCTGTTCGGCATCAAGCGCCTCGTCGCCGAGCTGGCAGGATTTCTGCATGGGCGCGGCTCGGGCGTCACGCGCCTGCGCTGCGATCTCGTGCACGAGGATGCGCCACCGACCTCGATCCTGCTGGGTCTCACCGCGACGCGCCAGGTCGAGCACATCATGAACGTGCTGCGCGAGCGGCTCGCGCGCGAGCCGCTGCCCGACCGGGTCGAAGCAATTCGGCTCGCTTCGGAGGAGACGGCCCCCTTGAGCGCGAAGGAAAACGACTTCTTTCCGGTCGAAGGCCGCAACGGCGAAGCGGGGGCGCAGCTGAGCGAGCGCCTGCGTGCGCGCCTCGGTGAGGGTGCGGTGCGCACGCTCGAGCTTCGCGCCGATCATCGGCCGGAACTGTCCGGAGGCGAGACCATGGCGATCGGCCTTGCGGCGCAGGTCGGGAATGGTGGCGTGCACCTCCTGCGACCGCTATGGCTGCTTCCCTCGCCGCGTGCGCTCGGCACCGATCCCGCCGCGGCGCAGCTGAAGCTCTTGTCCGGTCCCGAGCGCATCGAGAGCGGATGGTGGGACGGCAACGACATCGGCCGCGATTATTTTGTCGGTTGCAACACGCGCGGCGAGACGCTATGGCTCTTTCGCGAGCGACAAGGTGAATGGTTCGTCCATGGAGTATTCGCGTGATGCCATGCCTTACGCCGAGCTGCACTGTATCTCCAACTTCACCTTCCTGCGCGGCGCTTCGCACCCCGAGGAGCTCGTCACCCGGGCGCGGGAGCTGGGCTACGCGGCGCTGGCGATCACCGACGAGTGCTCGCTCGCCGGCGTCGTGCGCGCGCATGTCGAGGCGAAGAAGTGCGGCCTGCCGCTCCTCCTCGGCAGCGAGTTCAGGCTCGACGACGGGCTGCGCTTCGTGCTCCTCGCCACCGATCGCACGAGCTACGGGCGCCTCGCAGCATTGATCACGCGTGGCCGGCGCAGTGCCGTCAAGGGTAGCTATCGTCTGACCCGCGCCGATCTGGGCGACGGCATCGCAGGTTGCCTTGTGCTGTGGCTACCCGGGCGGACGCCCGACATCGACGAAGCGCGCTGGCTCTCCACGCGCTTTCGGGGTGCGCTGCGGATCGCTGCCGAGCGCGTGCTCGAAGCCGACGATGCGCGGCGCTGCGAAAAGCTGATCGCCATCGCGGACGCTACCGGGTTGCCCATCGTCGCCACCGGCGATGTGCACATGCACGTGCGCGAGCGGCGCGCGCTGCAGGACACGCTGACCGCGATCCGGCTGAAGACGACGGTCGCGCAGGCGGGCTACGCGCTGCATCCGAACGGGGAGCGGCACCTGCGGCCGCTCGAAACCCTGCGGCGGCTCTATCCCGAGGCCTGGATCGCCGAAACGCTCGCCGTCGCGCAGCGCTGCCGGTTCTCTCTCGACGAGCTCCGCTACGAATACCCCGAAGAGATCGTGCCGGCAGGAGAGACGCCGACTTCGTATCTGCGGCGGCTCACCGAGGAAGGCTTCGCTCGTCGCTTTCCCGCTGCAGTCACGAGCACGGCGGCGCGCGACAAGGTGCGCAGGCTGATCGAGCACGAGTTGGCCCTGATCGCTGAAGCGCGGTATGAACCTTTCTTCCTCACTGTCTACGACGCGGTCGAATTCGCCCGATCGAGGAAGATTCTTTGTCAGGGCCGCGGCTCGGCGGCGAACTCGGCAGTGTGCTACTGCCTCGGCATCACCGCGGTCGATCCTTCACGCATGGAGATGCTCTTCGAGCGCTTCATCTCGCGCGAGCGCAACGAGCCGCCCGACATCGACGTCGATTTCGAGCACCAGCGACGCGAGGAGGTGATCCAGTACCTGTACGGCAAGTACACGCGCGAGCGCGCGGGGCTCACCGCGACGGTGATCTGCTATCGCCCGCGCTCGGCGCTCCGCGACGTGGGCAAGGCGCTGGGGCTCGACCTGTCGCAGGTCGACCGGCTGGCGAAGTCGATGACCTGGTGGGATGGCAGCCGGGTGCTTTCGCAGCGAGTGCGGGAGGAAGGCTTCGACGCGGACAGTCCGGTGATGCAGCGGCTCTTCCTGCTGGTGAACGAGCTGCTCGGCTTTCCGCGACATCTGTCGCAGCACACGGGCGGCTTCGTCATCTCGCGCGGCCCGCTGTCGCAGCTGGTGCCGGTGGAAAACGCGGCGATGCCGGAACGCACGGTGATCGAATGGGACAAGGATGATCTCGATGCGCTGGGGCTGCTCAAGGTCGACGTGCTGGCGCTCGGCATGCTCTCCGCGATCCGCCGCGCGCTCGATCTTCTCTCCGTTCGCTACGGCCGCCCCTTCGGCCTGACCGACGTGCCGGCGGAAGATCGCGGCGTGTACGAGATGATCGGCCACGGCGACACGGTGGGCGTGTTCCAGATCGAGTCGCGCGCGCAGATGGCGATGCTGCCGCGGCTCAAGCCCGAGAATTACTACGATCTGGTCATCGAAGTGGCGATCGTGCGCCCCGGCCCGATCCAGGGCGGCATGGTGCATCCCTAC
>Ga0187779_10002822_pt1 | contig 10570 bp, 13 predicted proteins | sample 1015_Q2_SP10_10__FD_132435 | JGI IMG/M metagenome (GOLD analysis project Ga0187779, IMG submission 132435) | Tropical peat soil microbial communities from peatlands in Department of Meta, Colombia - 1015_Q2_SP10_10_MG | ecosystem: Environmental > Terrestrial > Soil > Wetlands > Peat | place...
AGCTACGAGCAGGTGCGCTATGAAGGCTACGGAATCAACGGCGCCGCTGTCATGGTCGACTGCCTGACCGACAATCGCACCCGCACCGTCGCCGACGTGCGGCACGCATTCTCCAAGCACGGTGGCAATCTCGGCACCGACGGCTCGGTCGCCTTCCTGTTCAAGCATTGCGGGCAGCTCGTCTTCGCGCCCGGCACCGACGAGAACAAACTCATGGATGCGGCGCTCGAGGCAGGCGCCGATGATGTCGTCGGCAACGACGACGGCTCGATCGAGGTGATCAGCGCTCCGCACGATTTCGTCGCCGTCAAGGATGCGCTCATCCGGGCCGGGTTCAAGCCCGAGTTCGCCGAAGTCACGATGAAGCCCGCGACCGAGGTCGCCTTCGCCGGCGAGAGCGCGGTCAAGATGCAAAAGCTTCTCGATGCGCTGGAGGGGATAGACGACGTGCAGGACGTCTATACGAACGCCGTGATTGAACCCGCGTGATCGCTCGCCGCATTCTGGGCATCGACCCGGGGTTGCGCGTCACCGGGTTTGGCTTGATCGTCGCCGAGCGTGGACGCCTGCACTACGTCACCAGCGGCTGTATCCGCAACACTTCGGGCGATCTGCCTCTGCGGCTCGGAACCATCCTGCGCGACCTGGGCAGCGTCATCGTCGCGCACCAGCCGACCGAGGTGGTAGTCGAGCAGGTGTTCGTCAACGCCAACCCGCAGTCGACGCTCGCGCTCGGTCAGGCGCGCGGAGCGGCGATCTCCGCCGCGGTGCTGGCCGAGCTTCCCGTCATCGAGTACACCGCGCTGCAGGTGAAGCAGTCGGTCGTCGGGCATGGCAAGGCCGCCAAGGAGCAGGTGCAGGAGATGGTTCGCCGCCTGCTCGCGCTGCCAGCGATCCCTTCCGCCGACGCCGCCGATGCGCTCGCCTGCGCGATCTGCCACGCGCACGGCAGCGAGGGCGTGGGCGCGCTCGTTGGAAACGGGCGCCGAGGGGGTGGCCGGCGCGTCCGGCGGGCGTCGTATCCCGTGCGATAATGCGCCGATTCGTTATCCATTGTGCCCATGATCGGCCGCCTCTCCGGCACGCTCGTCGAGAAAAATCCGCCGCAGATCCTGCTCGACGTTCGCGGTATCGCCTACGAGGTTGACGTGCCGATGAGCACGTTCTACAACCTTCCCGCCGTCGGCGAATCCGTATCGCTGTTCACGCACCTCGTGGTGCGCGAGGATGCGCACCTGCTGTTCGGATTCGCATCGGAGAGCGAGCGGCGAGCATTCCGCCAGCTCATCAGGATCAGCGGCATCGGCGCGCGCACGGCCCTCTCGGTGCTGTCGGGGCTATCGGTGGCGGAGCTCGCGCAGGCGGTCACGCTCCAGGAATCAGGGCGGCTTACGCGAATCCCCGGCATCGGCAAGAAGACCGCGGAGCGGCTGCTGCTGGAGCTGAAGGACAAGCTCGGCGCCGATGTCACCGCGGCGGTCGGAGTGCACCGCCCTGCCCCCGTGGCCGCGGATGTGCTCAACGCACTGGTATCGCTGGGGTACAGCGACAAGGAGGCCACGCACGCGGTGAAGGAACTTCCCGAAGGCATCGCGGTCGCCGACGGGATACGGCACGCGTTGAAGGTGCTGGCCAAGGCATGAAGAATCCCCTGCCATGATCGAGACCGACCGGCTGATCGCGGCGGCGCCGGCAAGCCCGCAGGAGGAGGCGGTCGAGCGCACGCTGCGCCCGCGCGCGCTCGACGAGTACATCGGCCAGGAGAAGATCCGCGGCCAGTTCTCCATTTTCATCGAGGCCGCGAGAAAACGGCGCGAAGCGCTCGACCACGTGCTCCTGTTCGGCCCGCCAGGGCTGGGCAAGACCACGCTGTCCCATATCATCGCTCACGAGCTTGGCGTCAACCTACGCCAGACCTCGGGCCCGGTGCTCGAGCGCCCTGGCGACCTGGCCGCGCTGCTTACCAACCTCGAGCCCAACGACGTGCTGTTCATCGACGAGATCCATCGCCTCTCGCCGGTGGTCGAAGAAATACTCTATCCGGCGCTGGAGGACTTCCAGATCGACATTATGATCGGCGAAGGCCCCGCTGCGCGAAGCGTAAAGCTCGACTTGCCGCCTTTCACGCTGGTCGGCGCCACGACCCGCGCCGGCATGCTGACCAATCCCTTGCGCGACCGCTTCGGCATCGTCGCCCGACTCGAGTTCTACTCCGCGCAAGAGCTCACGCGCATCGTTGCCCGGTCGGCCAAGCTGCTCGACATCGCTATCGACTCCGAAGGGTCGCTGGAGATCGCTCGCCGCTCGCGCGGCACACCCCGGGTCGCCAATAGGCTGCTGCGACGCGTGCGCGACTATGCCGACGTGCGCGCCAGTGGGAACATCACCCGCGAGGTGGCGGACGACGCGCTGAAGATGCTCGATGTCGACGCGTCCGGGCTCGACGTCATGGACCGCAAGCTCCTGCGCTGCGTTCTCGACAAGTTCTCCGGCGGCCCGGTGGGCGTCGACAATCTGTCGGCGGCGATCGGCGAGGAACGAGACACGATCGAGGACGTGCTGGAGCCGTTCCTGATCCAGCAGGGCTTTCTCCAGCGCACGAACCGCGGACGGGTGGCAACAGCGCTCTCGTACCGTCATTTCGGGCTCGCGCCTCCGGCGGCAGCAGCCGGCCAGCTCTTCCCCGAATGAAGTTGGCGACTCGCGAACCCTTCCGCTGGCCGGTTCGCGTTTATTACGAAGACACCGATGCCGGCGGCGTCGTCTACTACGCGAACTATCTGAAGTTTCTCGAACGCGCACGGACCGAGTGGCTTGCCGCGATCGGCTTCCCGCCGGCTGCGCTCGAGCGCGAACACGGCGCGGTGTTCGTCGTTCACCGGCTTGAGATCGAATACAGGCAGCCGGCGCGGCTGGGCGACCGGCTCGACGTGACGCTCTTGCTGGCGGAGCGCGGCAGGAGCCGGCTCGTCGTGCTGCAGGATGTGCTGTGCGGGGAGACTCTCCTCGTCGGCGCACGGGTGACGCTCGCCTGTCTCGATCGCCGCAGGTGGCGGCCTGCACGCATTCCGCCTCCGCTCGCCGCAAAGATCAACGACCGCGCCATCGAGGAGACCGCTTGAACCTGCATCCCGACCTTTCCTTTGTCGCGATGGTCGTCCACGCCAGCTTCGTCGTGCAAACGATTCTCGTGCTGCTTCTCCTGCTCTCGCTCTGGTCGTGGTGGCAGATCTTCCTCAAGCTGTTCGCGCTCAGGCGCGCGGCGGCGTCGACCGATGCCTTCGAGGACGAGTTCTGGAAAGGCGGCGACCTCACAGCTCTCTACCAGCGAGCGAGCCAGGCGCGCGAGAGCGGAGCTCTGGAGCGCATCTTCTCGGCAGGCTTCCGCGAGTACTCCAAGCATCGCAAGCAGGGATCGTCTTCGGCGGCGACGATGGACAGCGCGCGTCGCGCGATGCGGGCCAGCTACCAGCGCGAGATCGATCTGCTCGAAGCCAACCTCGCGGGGCTCGCCACCGTCGGGTCGGTGAGCCCGTACATCGGTCTCTTCGGCACGGTCTGGGGAATCATGAACTCGTTCAGAGGTCTGTCCAATGTCAGCCAGGCGACGCTGGCGCAAGTGGCGCCCGGCATCGCCGAGGCGCTGATCGCCACCGCGATCGGCCTGTTCGCGGCGATCCCGGCGGTCGTCGCCTACAACCGCTACACCCACGACGTCGACCGCCTGGCAACGCGCTTCGAGACCTTCATTGAGGAATTCTCCAACATCCTGCAGCGGCAAGGATGAGCTAAGGCCTGCCAAATGCCGCGACCGCGCAAGTCGATCAACCAGATCAACGTCGTGCCGTACATCGACGTCATGCTGGTGCTGCTCGTGATCTTCATGATCACCGCGCCGCTGATCAATCCCGGCGTGATCGAGCTTCCGAGCGTGGGCACCAAGCTCGCGTCGCCGGTGCAGCCGCTCGAGATCACTCTGGCCAAGGATCAGTCGCTTCTGCTGAAAGAAGGCGCGGGGCCTTCCCAGCGCGTCTCGCGCGACGAGCTGATCGCACGCATCAAGGATCGCCAGGCGAAGAATCCCGACCAGGCGGTAACGATCTCAGCGGACAAGTCGGCGCGCTACGAGGAAGTGATCGGCTTGATCGACATGCTGCAGCGAAACGGCGTGCGCAAGGTCGGCCTGATGGCGAAGCCGCAGAGCTGAAGCGACATGCGCAAACAACGGGTGGCGGGCACGTCGGCGGGCAAGTGGCCTGCGGCCATCCTCGCCGCGGTCGTCAACCTCGCGTTCATCGTTTTTCTGGTCTTCAGCGTCACCTGGCAGAACCGCAGGCTCGAATCCGTCAGCGTGGAGCTCTACGCCCCGCCTTCGCCGTCACCCGCAAAGGTCGAGCCGGCGCCACAGCCGCCCCCGCAGTCCGAGCCGCCAAAAGCGCAACCCGAACCGCCGAAGCCTCAGCCCGAGGCGCCGAAGCCCGCGCCCAGTCCGCAGCCGCCTGCACCGACTCGTGCGGAGATCGAGCTCAAGGCCAAGCAGGAGCAGGTGGAGCGCGAGCGCAAGGAGAAGGAGCGCAAGGAAGCGGAAAAACGCGAAGCGGACAAGCGCGAAGCCGAGAGGAAGAAACAGGATGAGAAGCGCCTCGCCGAAGTGCGCGAGCGACAGGCGCGGGAGGAGGCTGCGCTCAAGGCGCAGGCCACGCGCGAACAGGTCGCCATGGCCAAGGCTGCGGCTAACGCGGCAGCGGCCGCGGAGGCGAAAGCGATCGACGACTACATCCGCCGCATTCAGGCGAAGATCAAAGGCAACGTCGTCGTGCCCCCCGACATCGCCGGCAACCCCGAGGCGATCTTCGATGTCGTGCAACTGCCGACCGGGGAGATCATCGACGTGCAACTGAGAAAATCGAGCGGCGTGCGCGCCTACGACGAGGCGGTGCAGCGGGCGATTATCAAGGCCTCTCCGCTGCCACGGCCGGACTCCGCGGATCTGTTCCGCAGGAACCTGACGCTGAAGTTCAGGCCCCTGGATTAGCGCCCGCGAGCAGCGAGAGGGGCCCCCTGCGAGCAGTGCGAGTGGGGTCGAGCGGCCGCGAGCCGGCGCGGCGGCCGACACGCCGCCGCAGCAATTCATATCAACGGTACTAGGACGCCGCGGCGGTGAGCAGCGGTGCTTCTATTGCTACTCCTCCCGCGGCTTCTTCTCGACGATCTGAATGGTCGCCCAGCTCCACTCCGGGCGTTGCTCGACCAGATGGCGAAACGAAACCGTGTACACCGAATGCGCAGTGGTCAGCAATACGTTGCGTCCTTCCTGGTATTCGGAGGTTGGAACGATCACGGTCTTCATCGCCAGAGGCTTGTCCGGGCGCGACGGCGGGGGCAGGTACAAGCCCGCGAAACGCTCTCCCATGGTCGACATGTCGAGCCCGTCGACGACGTATCCCATGTCCTCGGTCGCACGGCGCTTTGCCGCGAGAGTGACGGCGACCATGCGTTCCGCGATGAGGTTGACGCCGGCCTCGACCTCTTCGTTGGAGAGTTTGTTCAGGCGCCGCACGACGCCGAGAAGCCAGGCGTCGCTGTCGGACTGGCGCACGCCGACCAGCGCGCCGAGCGTAAGGCTTTGTCCGATGCCTCCGGTCGCCGCGATGCGCAGGCCGGCGACGCTGCGGTCCTTGACCTCCCACATCGGGTCGCTCCACGACGAGAGGCTCGCGGCCAGGGAATCGTCCTCGACAGCCGTCCTGCGCCGCGAGCGCGGCGCGCCCGCGACCGGGAACACCTCGATCTGCTCGGTGGCCGAAGAGCTTGCCTCAGGACTTTCGTCCGAGGGCTTCGCCGCCAGATCCTGGCAGATGCGCGCGAGGCCGATCCTCACCCGCGCCGAGACCGAAACGGCGACGCGCGGATCGCGTCGCAGCTCGGGATGCGACGAAGGCGACATCGCCGGCTGGATCTTGCGCAGCACGGACAGGCGCTGCTGGTTGATCACCGCAACGGGGCCTTGATCGGTCATTTCCGCGTCGCGCAGCGCGTTGATCGCGCGCTCCATCCCGTCGGCCAGTGGGGTGGTGTCCAGATAACGAAGCACCGAGCCGCGATCGTTGCCGGTGCGCCGGGCCATGCCCTCGCGGCCGGCGAGATCGACGAAGAATCCCTCCATCGACTTGGGAATCTGCTCGAGGGACAGGCGTCGGCTCCACGCGCGCAGCTGCGAGCTCGCCCAATCGACCTCCGTCGTCGACAGATTGCCGGTGTTGAGCTGGTGAACGAGCAGAACGTACAGATACTCCTGCTCCGGCGACCACGGCTGCGCGGCCGCCCCCGCCGCCGGAAGCGCGACCGCCTCGCGATCGCAATGCATCTCGCAGGCGCGCAGGTACGTCTGGTGCAACTCGAGCCACTTGGCGGGAATCCAGCGCTCGTACTTGAAGACGCGCAGCTTGGCGTCCGTCCCGTAGAAGTGGATCAGTCTTACGAACAGCAGCGGCAGAGCGGCGCGCCAGCGCGCGTTCTCCGCCTGCGCTACCGCGGCTTCGAGCGCCGCCTGATAGGAGAGCACGAACCCTTGGCTTATCTCCCACAGCGCCTGCCAGATGCGGTCGGCGAGCTTGGGCGAATTGTCGACGTTCTCGATGTATTGCTTGATCAGCTGACGGCGATCGGCGCCGAGAGCGGCATCGATGTACTCGATGCCGGCGACCCGATTGAGGTCGATGACCGGCTGCGCCTTGCGCATCGTATCGAGCGCCTGGATGACGTGCTGCTGCCTGCCGATGACGTCGAGCGCCGGAAGCTGGCGCAGCCAGGCGGCAGCCGACTTGGCGTTCTGCAGCGGGTCGGCGGAGTCCTTGCCCTGCTGCGTCAGAAACCCAAACATCGATTTCATCGGTGACGATGACTTGCCTTGTGCAGGACGGTGATCGTGGCGAAGCTGGCCGGCGCGGGTGGTCGTGCTCATCGGGGCTCCGTCGAATCCGGCGCCGGGGGGATCCGGAGGAATGCTAGCTTATAGCCCAAAACCTTCTCCCGCGCAAAAAGCGATGACGAATTCGTGCTACCCTGCGTTCCACAACTCTCGAGCGCGCGGATCCGCTGCTGCCAGCTGCTGCCATTTTGCTGCGAGGATGACATGGGCATCTGCCCCACCGCTGCCCGCTCCTGGGCGCTTGCCCTGGTGGCTTGCCTCTGTTGCATGGGCCTCACCGATGACGCCATAGGTCAAGCTCCCGAAAAGGGCGCTGCACCGTTGTCAAGCAAGATGGATGCCAAGATCTCGGAGCTGCAAAAAATCGACGTGAAACCGGGCACCGGCCGCGAGACGGTAAAGGGGAACACCGTCGTTGTTCACTACACGGGCTGGCTCTATGACCCTAGCGCGCAGGGTCAGAAAGGCGCCCGATTCGATTCCTCGCGGGATCGGCAACAGCCGTTCACCTTCACATTGGGCGCCGGCCAAGTCATCCGCGGTTGGGATGAAGGCGTCGCCGGGATGAAAGTCGGAGGACAGCGCACCCTAGTCATCCCTCCTGATATGGGCTACGGAAGCCGAGGGGCCGCGGGCGTCATTCCGCCCAACGCCACGTTGATCTTCGACGTGGAGTTGCTCGAGATCAAGGGCTGAAGCCGGGCGGCGCGAATTCGCTGCACCCCTCGTCGCGGCCTCTTACCGCTGCGGGCGTTAAATGCACCGCCAAGTGTCGGCCGTCGCGGCGATTCGCGGACGCTCGCATCCTCGCTCCGCGGGGCCCCTGGTTCGCTGCTCACTTGCTGCGGCCTCCTACAACCCGTAGTGTCAAGTGCAACGCCGAGCATCGGCCGCAAGCCGTGACTCGCAATTCCCCGTCGATCCCGCGCTGCGCGCGGGTCCCTCGCCGGGCTCTCGCACGGCTACCAATACGTCTCGACGGTGAAGTGCCCGGGTTCGCGCCGACGATGGCGGCGCATGCCGCGGCTTTCGAGCACCGCCTGGGTGTCGCGCACCATGTCGGGATTGCCGCAGAGCATGGCGTGCGCATTCGCGGCGGTCAGAGGCACTCCTGTCCACGCCTCCAGCCTCCCATCGACGATCGCCTCCGGAATCCTGCCCTGCAGCGCGCCAGGATGCGCTTCGCGGCTGACGAAGCGCACGAAGCTGAAGCGCCCGGAGCGCGCGGCGGAGATGCCAGCGATCACGTCACCGTAGGAAAGGTCTGCCGCGTAGCGCGCCGCATGCACGAGCACCACGCGCTCGAACCTCTCCCACGGATCCGCGGTGCGCAACATCGACAGGTAAGGACCGAGCCCCGTACCCGTAGCGAGGCACCACAGCGCATCCGCGGGCGGCAACTCGGCGATGGTGAAAAAGCCGTTCGCGCGATCGAGCAGCCACACCGGCGCTCCGCCCTGAAGACGCGCCAGCCGGGGGCTGAGCGGCCCTTCGGGAAGGACGTTGAAGTAGAACTCGTGCGGCGAGTCTTGAGGTGGATTGACGAACGAGTACGGCCGGCCGAGCATCGGCTCCTTGGACCCCGGAGGCGCGGGCAGCGCGAGCCTCGCGAACTGTCCTGCGACGAATGTCACGTCGGGAGCGGCCACCTGCAGAGAATAGAGTCTGTCGGTCCACTGTCGGTTGCCGACGACTTTGCCCTCGACCCATTTGCTCATCTTCCTGTATCCGTTTCCGAGGGTTTCAGGCGCCTTGCTAGAATCGGCATTATGCCAGCGCCCAAGTCTGCGCTCGTCGCCGGGTCCGCTGTGTATCTGCGCCGGCCGTTGCCGAGCGACGCCAAGGTCTTTTGCGCGGCGGTGCGCGCCAGCCGAGCGATCCATCGTCCGTGGACATACCCGCCGGCGACGACCCACGCTTATTCGGCCATGCTTGCTCGCTGTCGCGACGCGGCGTTCAAGACGCTCCTGTTGTGTCGCAGCGAGGATCACGCGATCGCGGGCGTGTTCGACCTTTCGCAGATATTCCACGGCATCCTCCAGAGCGGCTATCTCGGTTACTACGCGCTGGCGCCCCATGCGCGCCGCGGCTACATGCGCGAGGGCCTCCAGCTCACGCTCCGCTACGCCTTCCTGCGCCTGCGCCTGCATCGGGTCGAGTGCAACATCCAGCCGGCGAACCGGCGATCCATCGCACTGGTGCGCCGCGGGGGATTCGTGCGCGAAGGGTTTTCTCGCCGCTACATGAAGATCGGCGGACGCTGGCGCGATCACGAGCGCTGGGCGATGCTGGTCGAAGACTGGCGAGCGCGGCGGCCCCCTTGAACCTGTGGCGTTTGATCCATAAGGAGCGCCGGCTCTCGCTCCCTCGCGGAGCAGCGCGACGACAGTGAGCTTCTTCCGCGCGTTCCTGCCGATTGTCCTCGTTTGCGGCTGCGCCACCGAGACCTTGAGGCTGTCATCGCCGAGGTCGGTGTCGGCTGCCGAGATCGGCCCCTATGCGCTGCATGAAGAATGCGTGATGCTCTCCGCTGGGGAGCGCATCGGCTATCGGTTCCGGGCACAGCCGCCGGTGTCGTTCAATATTCATTTCCACGAAGGCAACACCGTGGTCATGCCCATCGACATCGCTTCTTCGGGAGACGAAGCGGGAGTGTTCGCCGCCGATCGCGAGCAGATCTATTGCCTGACATGGGAAGCGGGCGCGCAGGGAAGCGTGCTCGACTATCGAGTGCAGCCCCTCGAGAGGCGGCAATGAGCGGGCCGCGCAACGAGCGTCAAATCTCCTTGTAGAGGTACGTCCTTCCCTGCTCGACCTCGCCCAGCACGAGCTTGTCGACGATCTTGGCGGCGACGACATCCGGCGCGACCAGCTGCCCCGACTCGTGGAAGTCCTGGAACATCGCGACGCTGGGCAGGACTTCGCGCGGCTGGCTGCGCATGAACTGCTGCATCGGCGTGTCGATGATGCCCGGCCGCACCGAGATCGCCTTGAGGCTCGACGCTCCGTGCTCCGCGGCGAGCTGCCTGGTCAGCATCTCCAGACCGGCCTTGGCGATCGAGTACGCGGCTCCGCCGGGCAGCGCCGACTGGGCGGCGCCCGAAGAGATGTTGATGACGAGGCGCTGCTGTGCCGCGTCGGTGAAGACGCGGCAGAACAGGTTCGCGAGCAGGAAGGGCGCCGCGAGGTTGGTGGCGAGCGAAGCCGTGATCGCGTCGCCCTGCATCGCGCCGATCACGCCGACAGGTTCGGTCGTCGCCGCGTTGTTGATCAGGCACACCCACTCGGGTCGCGCCTCCGCAATGGCGCGCATCGCCGGTTCAGCGGCCGAAGCGGTCTTCGCGGCGTCGCCAAGATCGCAGCACACGAAGCGGTAGCTGCCTCCGGCCAGCCTGGGGCTGTTCCGGCGGCCGATACCGGTCACCGCGACTCCGCGTACCAGAAGCGCGATGGCGAGCGCTTCGCCGAGCCCGCGCGAGACGCCGGTGACGATGGCGTTTTTCACGGCCTGTCTCCTGTGGCGCCGTGTCGGGGTCCGGTCTCACCGGTGGCTGCCCAGCGACAGCGCGATTGCTACCACGATCAGGATGCCGATGACGAGCAGCGTCACCTTGATCCAGCTCTTCGGGTATTCGCCAC
>Ga0187779_10002823_pt1 | contig 10569 bp, 10 predicted proteins | sample 1015_Q2_SP10_10__FD_132435 | JGI IMG/M metagenome (GOLD analysis project Ga0187779, IMG submission 132435) | Tropical peat soil microbial communities from peatlands in Department of Meta, Colombia - 1015_Q2_SP10_10_MG | ecosystem: Environmental > Terrestrial > Soil > Wetlands > Peat | place...
TACGGCGTGGATATCGTGAACAAGAAGAAAAACCACTCCCTCAAGGTGGCCCCCATTGCAAACCCTGCAATGCCCTCTCCCGTCCCTTTCCCCAACATTCTCGGTGTGCTTCCCGGCATGACTTCCCTGGCCACGGTCATGATGAACAGCATGATCAAGAAGATCAACTGGCCGAGCATACCTGAACTCCTGAATGTCTGTTTGGAATCCGGCGTAAAGATGATAGCATGCACCCCGACTATGGAGATGACGGGCATGAAGAAGGAAGATCTCGTTGAAGGGGTCGGGGTAGCAGGTGCAGCAGAGTTTATAGACTTTGCCCTCGATGCGAACATAAGTCTGTTTATCTGATTCCGCGGGGCGTTCAAGGGAACAACTTCACACGGAAGAGAGGTGAGAGAAGATGGATAAGTCACAAGCAAATGTTTCGATTGACTTGAAAGGACTCAATTGCCCCATGCCTGTTCTGAAAACGAAGAAGGCGTTGGACTCGATGCAGCCGGGACAGGTCCTCTTCGTTGAGGCTACGGATAAGGGGTCTAAAGCCGACATTCAGGCGATGCTCAAGAGAACGGGGAACGAACTCCTCGAAATGGATGAGAAGGAGAATATCTTAACATTTTTTATCAAGAAGCTGGGATAACGGAGAATACTCAAGAAGAGGAGGTGAAGAACGCGGAGTAAGGGTGAAGGGGGGAGAAATCAGAATCAACAAAGGAGGTAGAGATGCAAAAGGTACTGTTGATTGCGGTGATTTTGGGATTGATTATATGCGTGGCGCCTCCGGCCATGGCAACGAACGGTGACAATTTGATCGGCATAGGCCCGATCTCGAGAAGCATGGGAGGAGTCGGCATCGCCGCTCCGCAGGATGCCATCAGCGCGGTCTTCTCAAACCCTGCGGCAATGTGTTTCGGCCCATACTGTCCGGGCTCTGAATTCAATTTTGCCGGGACGTTGTTCATGCCGACAGTAAATGCGACGGTGATCACTGCGGGCGCAGTGGCTAACGCCGGCAGCGACAATAAGGTCTTTGCGATACCTGCCATTGGTCTGTCTGTTCCGATTACCTCAACCTTTCCTCTCTGGCGGTTTGGTATCGCAGCCTATGGTGTATCGGGTCTCGGCGTCGACTACAGGAACACGAGTATTGACGGGACATTTCCTTCGCCGCCGTACCCTGCCAACACGCCTCTCGTAGCCGGAGCATTCACACAGCTGCAGACGATGAAATTCGCTCCGTCCGTGTCCTACGAGCCGAATGAGAAGCTCTCTCTCGGATTGGCGCTCAACATCGACTATTCAAGCCTCGACCTGGGGAGCGGGTCCTCTTTCAATTACGGAATCGGTGTCCAGGTCGGCGCGATCTATAAGCCGAGTGACACGGTCTCTCTCGGATTGACCTATATATCCCCGCAATCGGTCGACTATAACAACGTGCTCAACCTGAATGGTAGAATCAGCGATTTGACGCTCCAGGCTCCTCAGCAGGTCGGCATCGGCATATCGGTCGAGCCCATCAGTAACGTGCTTTTAATGGAAGTTGACGGCAGGTGGATCAATTGGTCTAGTGCAACCGGATACAATGACTTCGACTGGAAGGACCAATGGGTGTTGGCAGTGGGAGCCCAGTATAAACCGATGAAGAATCTCGCGTTGCGAATAGGATACAACTATGCGAACAACCCCGTGAACGTTCACAATAATTTTGTCGGCGCCACGCCTGCGGGTCCGACATTTGTCTCGGTTCAGGGGGCGCTCATGCCGACGTACTACTATGAAACATTCAGGATCATAGGGTTCCCGGCCATCGTGAAGCAGCATATTACGGTGGGAGGAGGCTACGAATTCTCAAAGAAGTTTGCGCTTACCGCAGGGTATACTCACGCCTTCAAGGAAACGATCAGTGAAAGCGGTACCAACTTCGCCGGCCAGCCGACAGTACTCCAGTCGACGCTGAGCGAAAACAGTCTCGAATTCGGTCTGACGTTCAGGTTCTAGGGTTGTCATGTTCCGGGGGGGCCTGCCCTCCCCGGAATGCCCACAGCTCGCTTGTCCGAGTCGCTCTCCACTGCGTAATGAGACAGGCCGATACAAAGCTCATTGATAGGGGAGGGCCATGTTGATTATCCCAATTTCTTTGAGCCTCAGCGTGCGGGAAAGCGTTATCCCGTATCGGATTTGCAGTTAACCGATAATTCTCCTCTCACTTGTATCTCTCCCGCTATCGCGTATATAATATTGAAGTCTCGACCCGGACGGAGAATCCGGGATGTTCACCTGAGGAAAGGGTGATTTTCTGGGCGCACGGCAATGCTGATTGGTTACAACACGAATGTTCCTCATAAGGGGAAATTGTATCATGTCCAGACAGAGGACAGCGGCCTGAGCAAGCACACCCTCGTGACACTCCTCTACCATGAAGGCGCTATCCTCAGGTCAAAAAAAACGAGTTATGCCGACATCATCGGACTCTCTGATTTCAAGGAGCGCCTCAGGGAGATGATGAAGGAGCAGCACAAGGAAATGCTGAAGGAGCTCATAGCGGGAAAGACTTCTGAAGAAACGGGACTCGAAGACGAATCCCTTGCCTCTCCTGAAGGGGATGAGAGCGGGATTCGACATCTCTCGGAGAGCACGGCTCAGGAACGGGAAGAAAGGCCCGATGCCGCTCAAAGGCAGAAAAGGAGTCTTGATGAAATCCTTCTCGAACATATATCCCGGAAGGTGAAGGACCGATGAGCGAAGCAACGATGCTGACGAAAGATATGAATCTCCTGTCTCAGCACGCAAAGGACATGAGGAGAGAAATCCTCAAGATGTTAACGGAGTCGGGCTCGGGCCACACCGGCGGATCTCTTTCTGCTGCCGATATCCTAACTGCCCTCTTTTTTTACAAGATGAGGCATAGACCCGATGATCCTTCATGGAGAGAGCGAGACCGCTTCGTTCTTTCGAAGGGCCATGCCGCTCCCTTGCTCTACGCAGCCCTTGCCCTGTCGGGATACATAGACAGGGGGCTGCTGAAGACCCTCCGCTCCATCGACAGCCCGCTCCAGGGACATCCCAGTTCGAAGATGCTCAAGGGTGTTGAGGTATCCACCGGCTCCCTCGGCCAGGGCCTGTCGATCTCGAACGGGATTGCGCTCGGACTGAGGATGGACGGTATCCCCTCACGCGTCTACTGCCTTCTGGGTGACGGGGAGTTACAGGAGGGGCAGGTCTGGGAGGCCGCAATGAGCGCGGCGCACTACGGGCTCGATAACCTTTGCGCGATTGTCGACAACAACGGTCTGCAGATCGACGGCTTCTGCTGCGATGTGATGAGCATCGAACCCGTTACGGAGAAATGGAAAGGGTTCGGCTGGAATGTGATCGACATCGACGGCCACAATATGGGGGCGATAACGAGTGCACTGGATGATGCGGAAAAGGCAAAGGGCAGACCAACGGTTATCGTCGCTCGGACGGTAAAAGGGAAAGGTGTTTCATTCTTTGAAGGCAGGGCCGAATATCACGGATTGGCCCCCACGAGGGAAGAGCTCGAAAGGGCACTGAAAGAACTGCGATAGATGGGCGAGCGGATTCAGGACAAAGGGCAGAAATCCCCTGGCGCGGGAAAAGCGGTGGCGACACGGGATGCTTACGGAGAGGCGCTTCTCTCTCTCGGGAAGAAAAGGGACGATGTTGTTGTCCTCGATGCGGACCTCTCGGGTTCGACGAAGACGATCAAATTTGCGAAGGCATTTCCCGGAAGATTCTTCAATCTCGGCATCGCGGAGCAGGACATGATCGGAACAGCGGGGGGGCTCGCCCTGACGGGCAAACTTCCCTTCGCATCGACCTTCGCGATCTTTGAAACGGGAAGGGCCTGGGAACAAGTCAGGCAGACGATCTGCTATTCGAATCTCAACGTGAAACTCGTCTCGACTCATGCGGGCATCACGGTCGGAGAAGACGGGGCATCTCACCAGGCGCTCGAAGACATAGCCCTCATGAGGGTTTTACCCAATATGACGGTGATCGTACCGGCAGACGGGAGGGAGACGGAACAGGTGATCAATACCATTGCAGAGTTCCCCGGTCCCGTGTACGTGAGACTGGGGAGGGCCAAGGTTCCGGTCGTTGTCCCCGAAGATTATCTCTTCCGGATAGGGATGGCTCACACGTTTCACGTCGGAAGGGACGCAAATATCATCGCAACGGGGATCATGGTCTCCCACGCCCTGGACGCAAGAAAGATGCTCGAATCTGACGGGCTCGATGTGGGAGTCATCAATGTCTCGACGATAAAACCCCTTGATGAAGCCGCCCTGCTGGGAGCAGCCGAGGCATCGGGGCTCATCGTTACCGCGGAAGAGCATTCGATAATCGGCGGACTCGGCAGTGCTGTCTGTGAGTTCCTCTCCGAGAAGAGACCGGTCACGATAAAAAGGATTGGGGTGAAAGATACCTTTGGTCGGTCCGGCAAGCCCGATGATCTCATGAAACTCTACGGATTGACGGCGGAGGAGATTGTAAAGACCGTAAAGACTTCTCTATGATACACTTCGATAATGTCTCAAAGTACTATGATACGAACACGGCAATCAGGAACATAACCCTTTCCTTCGAAAAGGGTGAACTGGCCTTTATAACCGGCCCGAGCGGCGCCGGTAAGACGACCCTCCTCAAACTCATCTATGCGGCGGAACTCCCTGATTCCGGCAGCGTATCCGTAGCGGATTGGCAAACGGACAGGCTTGACGGCTCCACGATTCCACTCCTCAGGAGGAACACCGGCATCGTCTTTCAGGATTTCCGGCTCCTCGATAACATGACGGTCTTCGATAATGTGGCATTGTCGCTCAGGGTGAGGAACGTTCCTGAAAGGAATGTGAAAGAAGAGGTCCTCGATGCGCTGAAGATGGTGAATCTCAGACATAAGACAGACAGCTTCCCCCCCGCTCTTTCAGGGGGAGAACAGCAGCGGGTAGTGATAGCGAGGGCGATCATCGGAGAGCCGACCATACTCCTTGCTGATGAGCCGACAGGAAACCTTGATGCAGACACCGCGGCAGGGATCATGAACATAGTCCGGGAAATCAATGCAAAGGGGACTACGATACTCATCGCGACCCACAACCGGGATCTCTTCAAGAATAGCGGCAAACGGGTCATCAGGCTTGATGCCGGTTCCCTTGTGGGAGAAGCGAGGGGATAGGCCGATGCCCTATGCGATGAAGGTGGCCCTCCGGAGCCTGTGGCGCGAGCGGTGGATCAACCTCTTATCGATTCTCACCATAGCGATGGGACTCCTCGTCCTGACCCTCATCGTACTTTTCATGTACAATCTGAATCTCTTCACGAAAAGACTTCCCGAGAGGTTCTCCGTTGTTGCATATCTCAAAGAAGGGATTTCCGAACAGGATACGCAGGAAATTATTGCGTCACTCAAGAAGCACCGGAGCGTCGAAAAGGTGACCTACACTTCGAAGGCCGAGGCGCTCCGTGAACTGAAGGCCTCAATGAAGAGTGCCGACTACATCCTTGAAGGATTGAATGAAAACCCCCTGCCTGCTTCGATCGAGATCCGGTTAAAACGAGAAGTCGTGGGACCGGAATCGGTAAAATCCTTCGTTTCCGATATACGGAAGATTCCCGGCATGGAGGATATACAGTACGGAGAGAAGTTCCTCGTCTCTCTTCATTCTCTCAAGACAGGGGTTCAGACCGCGGGCCTTATCATCACGGTCATCATGGCCGCCGGCATCATTTTCATATGCTATAGCACCGTCAAGATACTCTTCTATCGGAGGAGGGAAGAGATAGAGACCCTGAAACTCCTCGGCGCAACGAAAAGATTCATCAGACTACCTTTTCTCGTGGAGGGAGGGGTGATCGGTGCGGCCGGGGGCGGCATCAGCCTCATCTTCATTCTCGCCTTTTATGCCATTGTGGTTATGCAGTTGACTGCGACGGCCCCTCTTTTCGGTGCCGTGGTGTTCCCTCAGCGAATCCTCGCGTGCGTGCCGGGTGCTGGCTTTTTCCTGGGGATCGCCGGTGCGTTCATCGCGATCGGGAGGATTAAGTTTTAGGACTTCCCTCATCCATGGCGATGACGGTATGAAAGGAGAGGACGGCATCATGCTCCGGAGAAGATGCGTAGCTCCCCGTTCCTTTTCCGAAAGGTTCCTTCGCTCGTTCCACGGGATCAGGGAGTTAGTGCCCATTGCCCTTTCCCTGGGCACATATTTCTTGGTCCTTACCGCAGTACTGCCTCTCTCCGGAACCGCTTCCGCTGAAAACCCTAAGGAGGAATATCGGAGGCTTCAGAAGGAGATGGAGGCGCACAGGAAGAAGCTTGACGAAGCGAAGAGGCGAGAGCACTCGGTCATCGAGGAAATCGACACAGCGAACAGGGGACTCGACGCCGTCAGAGCGGAACTGAGGAAGCAGACGGTGCGACTTCAAAAAACGGAATCGGAGATGAAGGCGATTGAGGCCGACATAGCGACGAATAGGGGGCAGCTGGACAAACAGCGGGCGTGGATGAAGAGGAAGCTTCAGGCGATGCAGCGATATGGACAATCATACGAATTATTCGTTCTCGTTACCGCAGCGGATGATATGGCGCAGATTATGCGGCGCTGGAAGTACCTCGAAATCATCTCGCTCTATGAGAGAAGGGTCATCGACGGTTATCTCGATACCCTGAGGAAGTTGGAAGAAAAAGAAAAGCGGCTCGAAAGTCTCCGTGCGGATCTGAGGGTGAGCGAAGACAGAATCCGGGTTACGGAAAAGACCCTTGAGGAAAAGAAAAGGGATAGGGAGTATCTCCTCACGTCGGTCAGAAGTGAGAAGTCCACTCAGGAGAAGATGCTCAGGGAGTTAGGGGAAGCCGCCAGGCGGCTCTATGAGGTCATCAAGAAACTTGAGGAGAAGGAGACGTACGAAGCGCGGGGATTTTCGGCACTCAAGGGAAAACTCTCATGGCCTGTCGGCGGCAAGGTCGCTGTCCCTTACGGCAGTCAGAAAGATCCCCGGTTCAATACCCCTGTTTTCAGGAACGGCATCTATATCAAGGCAGATGACGATTCCATACAGGCAGTACACGAAGGCAAGGTCGTTTTTGCAGACTGGTTCAAGGGCTACGGTAACCTCCTCATCATCAACCACGGAGAAGGGTATCACACGCTCTACGCAAACCTATCGGAGATTTTTTTTAAGGTTGGAGATATAATAAAGGGGCGGGAGGTCGTGGGCAGGGCAGGAGAGTCAGGAATCCTCAGCGCTCCCTCTCTTTATTTCGAGATTAGATATAAGGGCAAGCCCCTTGATCCGATGCAGTGGTTAAGAAAAAGATAGTGCCCCAGCAGGTGCGGCAAAGCATTCGGGGCGAATAAGAGGAGGTCAGACAGAGAGATGGCGCGCAGTAGGCGGAAGATACTTATCACGTGGTTTTTGGTTCTGACGGTTGCCGCAGCGGGCATCATGGTCGGCAGATGGTCAATAGGCCGTGTAAGCGCAGAGGTTGAAGGATATGAAAATCTGAAGACATTTACGGAAGTCCTCTCGATCGTGAAGAAGAATTATGTGGAGGACGTAAAGACGAAGGACCTCGTCTACGGTGCGATCAAGGGGATGTTAAATTCCCTCGATCCCCACTCCAGTTTCATGCCCCCCGATGTCTACAAGGAGATGCAAGTCGATACAAAGGGGGAGTTCGGGGGACTCGGTATCCAGATCGGGATCAAGGACAACGTCCTCACGGTCATTGCACCGATCGAGGATACGCCTGCCTATCGGGCGGGGATAATGGCCGGCGACAGGATCATCAAGATTGACGATCAGAGCACGAGGGACATGGCCCTCCACGATGCCGTGAATAAGATGAGGGGGCCCAAGGGGACAAAGGTAAAGATAACCATCATGCGTGATGACTGGAAGGAGCCGAAGGATTTTACGCTCGAGAGGGATATCATCAAGATAAAAAGCGTGAAGTCGAAGATGCTCGAAGAGGGTATCGGTTACATAAAACTGACCCAATTCCAGGAGCAGACTGCTGCGGATCTGGCAGCGGCACTAACCAAGCTGAACGACGAGAAGATGCATTCCCTCGTCCTTGACTTGAGAAATGACCCCGGCGGACTCCTGAACAGTGCGATCGATGTCACGAGTCAGTTCCTGCCCCCCGGGAAACTCGTTGTCTATATTAAAGACAGGAGTGGTGATAAGACCGAATACAAGACGGGCGGGAAGTTGCCCTATTATGACAAACCGACGATGATCGTGCTCGTGAACCAGGGGAGCGCGAGTGCTTCTGAAATCGTTGCCGGCGCCCTCAAAGACTGGCACAGGGCGGTAATACTGGGAGTCCAGACCTTCGGGAAAGGATCGGTCCAGAGCGTCATCCCTCTCAGTGACGGTTCCGGTCTCAGGCTGACTACGGCTCGCTATTATACTCCGAGCGGGACATCTATTCAATCCACCGGGATCACGCCTGATATCGTCGCAAAATTGGAGGCAAAAAACGGCGCGAAAGAGCATACGGTCATGAGAGAGAAAGACCTGGAGCGTCATCTTAAGAACGAACAGGAAGAGGAAGTGGCGAAACCTCAACAGGAGACCGCTCCCCTCGAGGTATCTGAGAAGGATGACTTGCAACTCCAGAGGGCGATAGACCTTCTGAAGACGTGGAAGGTTTTCAAGGAATTACCCAAGGCATCGTAAGAGTGCAGACTGAGGAATGAAAGCTTCGGATACGGGAGTCCCATACGGCTCTCTGCCGGCCGTTTTGCGTTAGACCGATCTTATGTCGCGCATCATTTTCGACATTGAGACCGTCGGGAGGGATTTTGAGTCCTTCGATAAGATGACGCAGGACTATCTCCTCAGGTGGACCGAAACGGAGGAAGAGATTCAAGGGGTTAAGGAAAGTCTCTCCTTCTATCCAGTTACCGGAGAGATTATTTCTATAGGCATGATGAATCCGGACTCGATGAAGGGCGCGGTCTATTTTCAATCCCCGGGTGAATCTCTCTCACCCTTCGAGGAGAACGGCATCAGTTTTCGTTCCGGTACGGAGCGCGAGATTATCGGGCATTTCTGGGATACGGTCAGGAGCTATGACCAGTTCATCACGTTCAACGGCAGGGGCTTTGATTGCCCTTTTATCATGGTGAGATCGGCAGTACACAAGGTGGCGCCTTCACGCGATCTGATGCCGAACAGATATAACGGCGCACATATCGACCTTCTCGACCAGCTTACTTTTTACGGAGCGACCAAGAGGAGATTCAGTCTCGATATGTGGTGCAAGACGTTCGGCATTAAGAGCCCGAAATCCGAAGGAATAACCGGTTACGAGGTCAAAGAGCTGTTCTCGTCGAAGAGGTATCTCGATATAGCAAAATATTGCCTCGGCGATATCATAGCCACAAAGGAACTCCACACGTACTGGGAAAAATACATACGATTTTCCCCCGGGAGATCATAGGAGACAACTGTGGAATTGAAAAAGACCGTCCATCCCCGTAAGTCGCCGTTGCTCTTTCACGACATCCGCGAGGAATGCGGAGTATTCGGCGTATTCAATCACCCGGAGGCGTCCAATCTCACCTACCTCGGTCTTTACGCGCTGCAGCACCGAGGGCAGGAAGGGGCCGGCATATGTTCCTCCGACGGGAAACAGCTCTATACGGAAAAGGCCATGGGTCTCGTTGCTGACATATTTACCGAAAAGAGGCTCAAGAGACTGCCCGGGCACATGGCGATCGGACATAACCGCTATTCCACCGCAGGAAGCAGCGTCCTGAAAAATGTACAGCCGATCGTCGCTAATTTCGCCCTTGGCACGCTCGCCCTGGCGCATAATGGCAACCTCGTCAATGCCACGGAACTCCGGAAAGAGCTCGAGGAGCAAGGCGCCATATTTCAATCTTCGTCAGACAGCGAGGTGATCGTCCATCTCATTGCCCATGCAAAAGGGGAAGGGTCGAGCGACAGAATCATTCAGGCGCTGCAGAGGGTCAGCGGGGCCTTCAGTCTCCTGGTGCTTACGGAAAAGGAATTGATAGCGGTGAGGGACCCTCACGGGGTGAGGCCGCTCTGCCTTGGTCAGGTAGACGGCGCCTATGTGGTCGCCTCGGAAACCTGCGCCCTTGACCTGATAAACGCAACATATATCCGGGATGTCGAACCCGGCGAATTGCTTGTCATAAACGAGAGCGGCATGAAGTCTGTGAGGGCGCTGCCGAGCCTCAGGAAGGCGCACTGCATATTCGAGTATATCTACTTTTCCCGTCCGGACAGTTATATCTTCGGCTATCAGAACGTGAATGAAATAAGGAAAGAGTTCGGGCATCAGCTCGCGCGCGAATCAACGGTCGATGCCGATATCGTCATTCCCGTACCTGACTCCGGAGTGCCGGCCGCCATCGGGTTCTCGGAAGAAAGCGGAATCCATTTTGATTTCGGCCTCATAAGGAACCACTATGTCGGAAGGACGTTCATCGAACCGCGCCAGAGCATCCGGCATTTCGGTGTTAAGATAAAGCTGAACCCCGTAAGGAGACTCCTCGAGGGGAA
>Ga0187779_10002824_pt1 | contig 10567 bp, 10 predicted proteins | sample 1015_Q2_SP10_10__FD_132435 | JGI IMG/M metagenome (GOLD analysis project Ga0187779, IMG submission 132435) | Tropical peat soil microbial communities from peatlands in Department of Meta, Colombia - 1015_Q2_SP10_10_MG | ecosystem: Environmental > Terrestrial > Soil > Wetlands > Peat | place...
AAGCATGGCGACAGTGGCTACTCGGCGGAGAAAAAACCTTGTCAAACAAAAACGGAAATAATTTCACTTGACTCCGGCCGGCCTTCTCATGGAAGGCGATATCGCAAGCTTGCGCCATTTCTTCGCCCCCTTCTGCGATTGAGTGAACCCAGTCATCCTGATGAACGTGGGCACGCCAGCACGATTCGCTATACCCAAATGGGCGACCCCGGCCTAGACCTTGTCCGAATGAACATACTCACTCCCTCGCTTCATTGACTTGCCCTCTGCGCGGACGTAAGATTCGCGGCCATGATCGGCCAAACGCTCTCCCACTACCGCATCATCGAGAAGCTGGGCGGTGGCGGGATGGGTGTCGTCTATAAAGCGGAAGACCTGAAGCTCGGTCGCCACGTCGCCCTGAAGTTCCTACCCGACGAACTGGCCCAGGACGCGCCAGCCCTCAGCCGTTTCCAGCGGGAAGCCAAAGCCGCGTCTTCGCTGAACCACCCCAACATCTGCACGATCTACGAAATCGATGAGGCCGGAGGGCGAACCTTCATCGCCATGGAACTGCTGGAGGGGCAGACACTCCGACACCGGATCGCCGGCAAGCCGCAGGAGACTGATACGGTGCTCGGTCTGGGCATCCAGATCGCCGATGCGTTGGATGCGGCACATGCGAAGGGCATCGTCCATCGGGACATCAAGCCCGCAAACATCTTCGTGACGAATCGAGGTCAGGCCAAGATTCTCGATTTCGGGCTGGCTAAGGTGTCGCTAAAGCCGGATCGCGTTGCCCTGAGCGCCGCGACCATCGACTCCGAGGAACATCTGACCAGTCCCGGCAGTGCGCTGGGAACCGTCGCTTATATGTCGCCGGAGCAGATTCGAGGCAAGGATCTCGACGCGCGTACGGACCTGTTCTCATTCGGAGCGGTGCTGTACGAGATGTGCACAGGTACATTGCCGTTTCGAGGCGACACTTCGGCTTTGATCTTCAACGCCATTCTGGAACGAGCTCCTGTACCTGCCGTGCGGCTGAATCCGGACGTGCCGGCCGAACTCGAGCGGATCATCAGCAAAGCTCTGGAGAAGGATCGCGATATTCGCTGCCAATCCGCCGCCGAACTTCGGGCCGATCTGAAACGGCTAAAGCGGGACACGGATTCTGGGAAAGCGCTCACTACCCATGAAGCGTTCGCGGCAACAACTTCTGCGAAGACCGCGCCGTCGGTTAACCAGCTTTGGTGGAGATGGGCCACGCTTCTGGCAGCCGGGGCAATGTTTGCTTTAGGAATCGTGGCCTGGTTGCGATGGCCGGTTCCGCCTGCCCGGGTTCTGGCCTTAACCCAGGTCACCAACGATGGGAGATTGAAGGCGCCGCCCGCGTTTACTGACGGCTCGCGTCTGTACTATTTGACCTACGGCGAAGGCATGGTCCTCTACCAAGTCTCGGTCAATGGCGGGGGTGCCGCGCCCATCTCGGAACCATTCCCAGGTCTCCACGTTGCGTTAACGGGGATATCGCCTACTGGCTCGGACCTTTTGGTGCAGACCTGGGAGGGTTCACTAGCCGAGGGACCTGTGTGGGTGGTCCCAACTTTGGCCGGACCACGTCATCGGCTGGGCGGCCTCGTGTCCAGTTATGCCAGTTGGTCGCCGGACGGGCAAACGACGGCTTTTGCCAAGGGCGGGAACTTGAACCTCGCCCGAAGCGATGGCACCGGAGCCCATACGATCTTGACCGTCGTCGGATTACCTGACTGGATTCGATGGTCACCAGACGGCCACAAACTGCGCTTCACCGTCACGGATGTTAAAACCGGAACCTATTCACTCTGGGAGGCAGGAGTGGACGGAACTAATCTTCATCCATTGCTCCGCGGTTGGAACAATCCTCCCGCCGAATGTTGCGGCAGTTGGACCCCAGACGGAAAGTATTTTGTCTTTAACTCCACACGCCATGGCAGAACCGATGTCTGGGCCATGCGCGAGAAGGAAACACTCCTGGGAAAACCTGCCCGCGAACCTGTGCAGTTGACGGCCGGTCCGATGGATTTTGTCGGGCCAGTCCCAAGCAAAGATGGCAAGCAGTTGTTTGTGGTCGGGTGGCTGCGACGCGCTGAGCTCGCTCGCTATGACGTGAAATCCCAACAGTTTGTGCCGTTTATGTCGGGGATTTCGGCCGACGGTCCGAACTTCTCAAAGGATGGACAGTGGGTAACCTACACAAGTATTCCCGACAGAAGCCTTTGGAGAAGTAAGGTAGATGGAAGCGCAAAGCTCCAGCTCACGTTTCCCCCTTTCACTGCCTATGAGCCCCACTGGTCTCCAGATGGTAAGAGGATTGCTTTCCAGGGGATCCGGCCGGGTCAACCGTGGAAAATGTATCTCATCTCCACTGATGGCGGTGAGCCGGAAGAAGTCACGACCGGTGTGGGTGATATCGCCTGGTCGCCAGACGGCAACTCGCTGATCTTCCACTCCGGCATGGAGGATTTTGTATCCACTTCTCCACGAGCGGTTCAGGTTATGGACTTGAAGACTCGGCAGATTTCAACACTTCCCGGCTCGGAAGGGTTCTATTCTCCGCGCTGGTCACCCGATGGACGCTACATCGCCGCCCTTCAGGTTGGTCCTGAGGTCCTGCAGCTCTATGATGTCCGCACCCGCCAGTGGACAAAGTTGGCGGACATTGCGGTCGATTTCCCGATGTGGTCCAGCGACTCGAAGTACGTTTACTTTGATTCAGCTGAAAGCATTCCGAAGTTGTATCGGATTCGGATTGCCGATCGCAGCCTCGAGCAGGTGGCAAGCCTGCAGGGCATCCGCCTGTCGCCAACCTTTGGCGGTCTCCTGACCGGTCTGGCTCCTCCCGATGATTCTCCTCTGGTGGCGCGCGACATAGGCAACCAGGAGATCTACGCTCTTGATGTGGAGTGGCCATAAGTTGCTTGGTGCTGCTTCTTACCTCGACATCCCCATCCTCAAACAGGCCAAGGCGGAGTCCGCCAGACTGCAGTAGGGACTGCTTACAAGCCGCTGCTAAGCCAGCTCCCACCCGCTTATATAGCCCCCCGGTGCGCCCGCACAAGTGGCACGAAGCCGAATGGACGAGGGGGTGCTCGACCTTTTGTGAGTGAACGTCCCCTTTTGTGGGGACCACAGCGTAGAAACGGTCCGGGAAAAACGCCGAGACGACCTAGGGAGCTAGCTGCCGCTCGGGGTGGTACCTAGGGGCTCTGTCCGAGGACCGTAGGACTGTCACCAGTTTTGTCACCAGTACCAGTGCCTACCGATTGCGATGGGGTGCGACGACCTCTGGCTTAGAGCCGCACTGGAACTGCAATTCCGCGTGATGCGTTGCTACTAAGTGCGACCAGGTAAGTTATTGAAACTGTGTGCAGCATTGCCTTACAAGCAGGAGGCCGCAGGTTCGAGTCCTGCACTGCCCACCAGCTTTCTCCCGTACAATCAAGCGGATAACAACGGTCGGCGCTGTCAAGGTTGCATGTTGAGGCACACGTTTGGCGACAGCGCGCACGCCCTGGCTCCCTTCGCGAGACTAATGACTACTTGGATTGCTTTTTTATCCAACCGCATTGGCTCGGCCCGTGTGCTTCATCATTGTGGTGGAGTAGCCCACCAGACATCTCTTCGGTCACGTTCGATCACGATGTGTTATCCAAACTCCCCTCCCCGTTTGGGGAGGCGGGTAGCCCATTCAGTTGACCCGGTCACTGCATTGCAGGACCATGTTGTAAATCGGGCATCCCCGCATGGGCTTTCCCCTTCTGCCGCAACGGTCCGCGGCGGCAGAACTCTGCATAATCAATCTGATCGCGCAGCATGATCCACAGCCGAATCCCCACTTTGCGCGCCACTGCGATCCTGGCTTTTCCCATTCCTTTCTGTATCAGCTTGCGACGATAGAAGCGCTTCAACTCCCCATCTTTTGTTGCTCAGACTTAGAAAAGCTGGCGCATCTGACGAAGGCTGGTCTTGGCCTTGTCATCGCGGTACATAGGCGGTTAGGCTGCGACGCGTTGGCTATCGGTCATTGTGAGGAAGCGTTGAGCAGCTGATTGAATGGCAAATCCCAGACACTCTTATACTCAGGCCACTCCAAGGGAGCGAACTTGAAGGACGTCTTTTCGGATTTCAGTGGCCTACGATCAACACTATATCCGTCTAGATCAACAGGCGGCGGTGTCGCAGAGTATGGTCTCTGACCACCGAGCCCCGGTGGATACAACCGCTCTACACGAAACGTATAACTGCAATGTAGAAAAGACTGATCACAATCAGCCTGCTTTTCAGGCACCGAGCGAAGTCGAGCAAGACTTCCGTCTGGACGATAGCAGTAGTCGGTGTACGAATTCTCATTCCTCGTGCCATCAGGTGGTGTGATGGCGACCCTAGCCACCCTGTCGTCCATGTACCAAACAAGCGCAAGCGGCTGCGGCTTTCCTGCTTGCCTCCACGCGTCAATACTGGAAAACTCCACCCACCCCGACGATGGCCCAAGCGCTGAGAATTTCTGGGCAAAGAACCGAGGTTGTCGAATATTTGAGAACGTCTCGACCGCATCACAATACTTCACGAGTGTTACTAGCGAATATTTCTGTAGCACTTTGGGCGCGTTGGGATGATCTGATTGGGCAAGGAGAGAAGTACTGCTCCACGTCACGAGGAACAACAGCAGCACAACTTTGTTCATCGGCCCTCCATTGTGTGGGAGCCTACTTTTCAGCCTTTACAGTTTAACGCTGATTCGCCGCTAGTTGACGAAAACAGGCGATGTCGCAAGCTTGCGCCGTCTGTTCGCCCTGTCAGCCGCCACACTTGTGATAAGAAGCTTCGGAGGCAGCCAACTTCCCAGCGCTAATTGACTTGCCCTATTCCCGGACCTAACATTTCAGCCCGATGATCGGCCAGACCATCTCGCACTACCGCATCATCCAGAAGCTGGGCGGCGGCGGGATGGGTGTGGTCTACAAGGCTGAGGACACCGAGCTTGGCCGCTTCGTCGCCCTGAAGTTCCTACCTGAAGACCTAACACGGGACCCGCAAGCGTTGGAACGATTCCGCCGGGAAGCGCGTGCTGCCTCCGCTTTGAACCATCCCAATATCTGCACCATCCACGAGATTGGTAAGCAGGACAATCAGTCTTTCATCGTCATGGAATTTATGGATGGCATGACGCTGAAGCACAAAATCGGTGGCAAGCCAACCTCTTGAGCCCTGGAATAGGCTTGCCCCTCATGTTCGTAAACTAGCACAGCTTCGCCGCAGTTCTAATGCGTTTTGAGGCGGTGCTCCCTTGGTATCACTTGGTATCGCTCGGGCGCATGTTGGGGAGGCTCGTCAATGGTTGTGAGCGTAATCGGGATTCACGACAGTTGAGGAACCAAGGCTTTGTCTGATTCGTACATTCGGATGAACCCAGTGAGGAGAGTGGTCGATGATAAGGGCGGGAGTCAAGAATGCGAGGTGGCGGACGTTGTTGCTCGTCGTCATTATTCTTCTGGCTACAAGTTCTGCGGCGCGCACGCCCCAGGTTGCGAATGATGGCACGGTCATCGAAGACGTCACCTTGATCTCGCCGGAACGCGCGGTACCGCTGCGTCATGCTACGGTGGTCATTCGCGATGGCAAGATCGCCGTCGTAGGAACACGGGTGGTTGCGGGTCCCCACGCACGCCGCATTGATGGCCGAAATCGCTTCCTAATCCCTGGTCTCATTGATTCCCATGTCCACGTGGGCGCCTCGGCCGCCCTCGACGACGACGCCATTGATGCTCACCCTGATCTTTGGGCGGCGTATCGCGCACAAGTCCCACCCGCCTATCTCGCTTTCGGCTTCACCACAGTCGTTGATCTTGACCTCAAACAATCCGACCAAACGTGGTTCACCTCCACGCCTTTGCATCCCCACCTCTACTCCTGTGGCCGGGGAATCAAGGTCGCAGGCGGATACGGTGTATTCCAAGTGCCGCCCCCAGGCTCACCGAAGTTTCCCAATCTGGTTTACGAACCTCAAGAGGACAAATCCTGGCCGCAGTCGCTGAACGCCAGTGACTACACCCCTGAGCGCGCCGTCGCCCGTGCGGCAGATGCGGGAGCGATTTGCGTCAAGGCTTTCGTGGAAACGGGATTCGGGCTTTTCCATTGGCCCTATTTGCATGAGGAGACGCTGCACGAGATCCGGCGAGCCGCGACGTTGCGCCACCTGACGCTGTTGGTCCACGCCAACGCTCTCGAAAGTTGGCAAGAGGCGCTGGGCGCTCATGCTGACGTGATCGCCCACGGGCTTTGGATCTGGCCTGGAGACATGACCAGCGCGGCCCCGCCGAAACAGGTTGGCGACGTCATCGCCGCGGTCGCGCGCGAGCAAATCCACGTGCAACCGACTATGCAAGCCGTCGCCGGTGAGCGTGCCTTCTACGATACCGGCCTGCTCGACGATCCCCGGCTCACCATGGCCCTGCCGCGTTCTGTCATCGGCTATCTACGCTCGCCGGAAGGGGAGAAGGCGCGCAAGGCCTTGCTCGAGCGCTACCAGAAAATCCTGCCGGGACGGCCCTTTCCCTCTACGCTCGCGGTGTTCATCGAGAGGACCCGGGCAACGTTCAACATCATGCTGCGCGACCAAGTTCCCCTGGTTTTCGGAAGCGACACGCCCGCGGCCGACGGGTTTGGCAATCCTCCGGGGTTGAACGGCCGGCTCGAAATGCAGAACTGGGCCGATTCCGGCGCTCCTCTGTCTCTGTTGCTGCGGGCGGCGACGATCGACAATGCCTCCGCGTTGGGTTTGGCGGCGGAAGTCGGCTCAATTGAGGTCGGCAAAAGGGCTGACATGGTTCTGTTGAAGGAAAATCCGCTGGCCAGTGTTGCCGCCTATGACTCGATCGAGGCAGTCTTTCTCGACGGACAGCCGATCCCGCGGGAAACCCTGCGCGGGCAGCAATAGAAGCCTGACCACACAATCAGGAAGACATAGTGACACCTTGAGCCGTCTGGAATCGAAGAATAGTGCGACTCGATGTCTAGGCGGTTTTTTATCATCCCGAACGTGGCTCGGCTCGTAACTTCTGCTAACAGGCGATGTCACAAGCGTGCGCTATTTGTTCGCCAGTTCTCAGATCCCTGTTTACGGATCAATTCGCGTTATGGCGATCTTTCGCCAACCATGTAGGCCCTGTCACAATTGACAGTTGCAGGCCGTAGACCGTCGCACTAGGGTCCTTTACCTCTGCATATGTTTCTTTAGTCCCCAAGGCAATCCAGACAGTTCACACTTCGATGGAGGAAGCCAGCGATGGCAAGGAGAGAAAAGTGGATTCACCAAAGATTGTTCAACGAATTGGACTGGCGGCTCTGGTGTTCGCTGGCCTAGTTGTGATGAGAGTGATTACTGCCAGCGCGCAAACTGCCAGCACAGGAAACAAGAAACCCAACATCGTGTTCATCATGGGCGACGATATCGGCTGGTCCAACATTGGCGTATACAACCAGGGCATCATGGCGGGGCGGACGCCGAACCTGGATAAGCTGGCGGCTGAGGGAATGCGCTTCACGGATTATTACGCGGAGGCGAGTTGCACGGCGGGACGGGCCAACTTCATTACCGGTGAAATTCCCATCCGCACTGGACTTACCACGGTAGGCCAGGCCGGCTCACCACTCGGTATTCCTGATGAGGCTCCGACCATAGCTACGGTGCTCAAGTCGATGGGCTACGCCACCGGCCAGTTTGGCAAGAACCACCTAGGCGATCTCAACAGGTTTCTTCCGACGGTCCATGGCTTCGACGAGTTCTTCGGCTACCTCTATCACCTCGATGCCATGGAGGACCCATGCCATCCCAATTACCCACCGGCGTTGAAGGAAACGGTGGGGCCCAGGCACATGGTCCACAGTTGGGCAACCAATGCTGATGATCCCACCGAACAACCGCGCTGGGGCAAGATCGGCAAGCAGAAGATCGAGGACGCAGGGGAACTCTGTCCAGAACGCATGAAGACGGTCGACGACGAAATCCTGTCCAATGCACTCGCATTCCTGGACAAGGCCCGGAAGGACAACAAACCGTTCTTCCTGTGGCTCAACCCGACGCGAATGCACGTTGTCACCCACCTATCGGAGAAGTACGAGAAAATGCGCACTCCCGAGAACGGGTGGTCCATTGAGGAAGCCGGAATGGCGCAGCTCGACGACATTGTCGGTTCTGTCATGCAATACCTTAAGGACAACGGTCTCGATAACGACACCATCGTTGCCTTCAGCACCGACAACGGTGCCGAGAACTTCACTTGGCCCGATGGCGGTCAGACTCCGTTCGCAGGCGGCAAAGGAACCGCGTTGGAAGGAGGCTTCCGTGTACCCATGATCATCCGCTGGCCGGGCAAGGTGCCTGCGGGGAAGGTGGAGAACGGCATCGTCTCCGGACTGGACTGGTTTCCGACATTCGTTGCGGCGGCCGGCAACCCTAACATCGTCGAACAACTCAAAGCCGGCAAGCAGATCGGCGACCGTACCTACAAAGTACATCTCGACGGCTACGACCAGACGGACCTAATCACGGGTAAGGGCCCCTCAAAACGTCACGAGATCTACTACTTAACAGAAGGCACTCTCTCGGCTGTGCGCATTGACGATTACAAGTACCGGTTCACGGATCAGCCAAACGGCTGGCTCGGCGCTACAGTCAAGGTCGATTGGCCAATCCTCGTCAATCTCCGCTTGGACCCATACGAACGTACCGGCATGACAGGATCTTTAGCTTACTATAACTGGTTTGCCTACGAGTTCTGGCGTTTCGCGTTCGTTCAGAAGGAAGTCACGAAGGCGGCTCAGACTTTCCTCGACTTCCCGCCAATGCAGAAGGGCGCGAGCTTTAATCTAGAACAGCTAAAGGAAGAACTCGCGAAGAAAGCAGCGTCGCACGCTAGCGAATAGAACGCATGGGTTACGGGGCTGGCAGCGGCGAACGACAGCCGCTCGCCCTTGCCCTCCGTCGCAGCGCAAGTAGCCTGCGAACCTGTCGGCCCGTTAGCGGCACAGCTACGTCCGTCCTCTCATTTGAGCGATTTCGCTCATTGACCCGCACAGAGCTATGTTCCGAGTGGCATTTTGACGGCGACAACAGGTCCCGCCTTCTTGTCCAGTTTCAGAGTAATCCGCACCCAATTAAACCCGGAACGTCCAAATTGGAGGTGATACAGAGTTTTCTTCGGAGTCGTTGAGAAATGGAATCGACCATGGTCATCCGTCTCAGTCGAACGCAGCACGCTTTTCCAATCGTCAGAACGCTCTTCAACAGTGACGCCAGGTAGTGCGGAGCCAGAAGGGTCACTCACTATGCCCGCGACTGATTCCTCCCCCACCCCAATCCAACACTTTCCCTGGTGCGAAACTCTCCCTTTACCGCCCCTCAGCCACCCTCCAAACCCTGCTCTTCCTTATTTACAGCTGCCATCCACCTGTCACGCAGACGACCAAACTTCGAAACGCCCATGCAAAACCCATAGTCCCCCGCGTCCGCCGCGCCAGCGGCTTCCTCCAAATCAGCGTATCGCAAGTGCCCCGGCATCAAGATATTCGGCTCTACGCGCAGGTTCAACGCCGGGGCACTTGTCGATACGGTCCTAAGATTTTTCGACAACTATCGCAGGCTGAACTTGAACGGGCTATAAGCTATAACGCGGGACTATAATCTGCCTCGAACATTCAGGGTCTTTTCATGACGGGCGGAGGATCATCTTTGCGCAAGACACGCAGAACTTTCATCAAGAGGGCAGGAGTGAGCGGTGCACTGGCAGCGGACAGCTTGAACCTCGCGAGTGCATCACCGAAGAAGCGCACCCCAGAAAGTCGCACAACAGACAGCAAGAGGGACATGCAATCCGTAGTCACGGGGCAGAACAAGTCCGGCAAGTCGATTATCGTAAGTCATGCGCCGGTTAAACCGATAACGGTCGCAATGATGCCGGGCTACGAGTTTTATCGTCTTTGGGGGAACGACTCTATGGCCGCCCTCCCGTCCGACGGCACCCCGACGCCGCAACATCACTTCTTTCCGCCGAAGAACGGCTTCCGGTTCGGTATGTTTACCTTGCCGCCGGCCACCAGCACCGGCGCCCAGCCATCGCCCACTCCGGCTCAACTGGAAGAAATGGAGCAGAAATTGCCGGGAGCATTGGAGGTCTTGGAAGCCGATCACCCGGGCATGCACACTACCGATACCGTGGACTTCGATATCGTCGTCTTCGGCGAGGTGGTGTTGGAATTGGACGACGGAGCCGAGGTCGTGCTCAAAGCGGGCGATTCCGTCATTCAGAACGGAACCCGTTACGCGTGGCACAACCGCTCCGGAGAAAAATGTGTAATTGCTTTTTCGCTAGTGGGTGCGGACCGCAAACGGACGACCTAAACGCTGTACGTCTTTTGTCCGTTCCCATCAATCCCTTTATTTATTCGGCGATGTTGGTTTTGGTGTTGGGTTTCATGTTGTTCGCCTTTCGAGGTAGAGCGGGTAGCGATCGAGGTAGCTTTTGCGACGGTTGATCAGCCTGATATTCGC
>Ga0187779_10002825_pt1 | contig 10562 bp, 9 predicted proteins | sample 1015_Q2_SP10_10__FD_132435 | JGI IMG/M metagenome (GOLD analysis project Ga0187779, IMG submission 132435) | Tropical peat soil microbial communities from peatlands in Department of Meta, Colombia - 1015_Q2_SP10_10_MG | ecosystem: Environmental > Terrestrial > Soil > Wetlands > Peat | place...
CCGGCGACCGCGGATTCCGCGCCGGCGAGCTCGGGCTCCGGGACGTCGGCCCCGACCGCTACGAGCTCCGTCGCCGGGGGCGCGCCGGTCACGACCGGGTCGAAGACGACCACTCAAACCCTCAACTCTCAGGTCGAGGGTAAGGTCAAGCCCTCGACTGGACCTTGAGACTCCTGTTGACATTGCCGACAAGGAGTTCGTACCCTGAGCGCGTACCGCATGCTCTTCACTGATTTTCCACCCCATAGCTCGACGAGAGCTTGACGTTGAGAAAGGTCGAGAGGCAGGCTGAGATGAGCACCCAGACGGGCAACTACCTCGCAGTGATCAAGGTCGTCGGTGTCGGCGGCGGCGGGACGAACGCGGTCAACAGGATGGTCGGCGCCGGCCTCTCCGGCGTCGAGTTCATCGCCGTCAACACCGACGCGCAGGCGCTCCTCGAGAGCGACGCCGATCTCAAGGTCCAGATCGGCTCGAGGGCGACCCGTGGGCTCGGAGCGGGTGCCGATCCCGCCGTCGGCCACGCCGCGGCGCAGGAGACGCGCGACGAGCTGAAGGAGGTGCTCAAGGGCGCCGACATGATCTTCGTCACCGCCGGCGAAGGCGGCGGCACCGGCACCGGTGCGGCGCCCGTGCTCGCCGAGCTCGGCCGCGAGCTCGAGGCCCTGACCGTCGGCGTCGTGACCCGACCGTTCGCGTTCGAAGGGCGGCGGCGGGCGGAGCAGGCCGAGCTCGGCATCCAGAACCTCCGCGACCGCGTCGACACGCTGATCGTGATCGAGAACGACCGCCTGCTGCAGGTGGTCGAGAAGAAGACCCCGGTGAAGGAGGCGTTCCGGATCGCCGACGACATCCTCCGCCAGGGCGTCCAGGGGATCACGACGCTGATCACCGAGCCGGGCCTCGTCAACCTCGACTTCGCCGACGTCCGCACGATCATGCGCGACGCCGGCTCGGCGCTGATGGGAATCGGCGGCGCCAGCGGAGAGGGCCGCGCGACGGCGGCCGCGACTGCCGCTGTGTCCTCGCCGCTCCTCGAGACGACGCTCGACGGTGCGACCGGCGTCCTCTTGAGCATCACCGGCGGCCCCGATCTCGGGCTGTTCGAGGTGAACGAGGCTGCAGAGGTCGTCACGAGCCATGCCGACTCGAACGCGAACGTCATCTTCGGCGCGGTGATCGACGAGAAGCTGAAGGACGAGGTGCGGGTGACCGTGATCGCCACGGGCTTCGGCGGCCGTTCGCGCCGACGTCGAGCCGAGGCGCTCGCCGCCGGTCACGGCCGTTCCGAGGCACCCGTCCGTCCGGCCGACGACATCGACATCCCGAGCTTTCTCAGGGAGTCGTAGGGGGCGACCTCGCGCGCGACCGGCGCGCACGCCGCGCTGCCGGGGTTAGAGTCGCGGCGTGGACGACGTCGAGACGCTTCGACGCACACCGCTCTTCGAGCGGCACGTCGCACTCGGCGCCCGGATGGTCCCGTTCGCCGGCTGGGAGATGCCCGTCCAGTACGAGGGCGTGATCCCCGAGCACGTCGCGGTCCGGACCCGTTGGGGCGTCTTCGACGTCTCCCACATGGGCCAACTGCACGTCGAGGGGCCGAACGCGCACACCCTGCTGCAGGGAGTGCTCTCGAACGACCTCGACCGCCTCGGCGACGGCGAGGCGCAGTACACGCTGCTGACCAACGACGCCGGCGGCATCGTCGACGACCTGATCGCCTATCGGCTCTCGCCGCACCACTACCTCCTCGTCGTCAACGCCGGGAACCGTGAAGTCGCGTTCGCGTGGCTGAAGGAACGCGAGGTGCGCGGCTCGGAGGTGCGCGACGCCTCCGACGACTACGCCCTTCTCGCAGTCCAAGGACCCGAGAGCATCGAGCAGCTGGGCCTTCCCGAGTCGCCGCCGTTCACCCACGCGATGGGGTCGATCGACGGCCTCGAGGTGATGGTCTGCCGCACCGGCTACACCGGTGAGCGGGGCGTCGAGCTGTTGTCCCCCGCCGAGGACGGGCCCGCGCTGTGGGATGCGGTCGTAGGCCGCGGCGCCACCCCCTGCGGGCTCGGCGCGCGCGACACGCTCCGCCTCGAGGTCTGCTACCCGCTGCACGGGAACGACATCACGGCGGAGACCGACGCCATCTCGGCCGGGCTCGGCTGGACGTGCGCGCTCGAGAAGGAGTTCACCGGCGTCGAGGAGTTGCGACGCGTCAAGGCGGAGGGGCCGACCCGGCGGCTCGTCGCGTTCGTCATGGTGGAGAAGGCGGTGCCGCGGCACGGAATGCCGATCGGGGGCGGCGGCGAGGTCACGTCGGGCACGCACTCGCCGATGCTCGACGTCGGCATCGGCATGGGCTACGTTCCTGCCGCGCTGGCCGTCCCGGAGACCGAGCTCGTCGTCGACGTCCGCGGTCGTCCGCGCCGGGGGCGTGTCGTGCGCAAGCCGATCTACACCCGAGAGGAGCATTGAGCGATGGCCGCAGCCGAGAACTACCCCGACGACCTCCGCTACCACCGCGATCACGATTGGGCTCGGATCGACGGCGACGAGGCGGTGCTCGGCATCACCTGGTTCGCCCAGGATTCGCTCGGCGAGCTCGTGCACTTCGAGGCACCCGCCGTCGGGACGGTGATCTCGGCCGGCAACGCGTACGGCGAGGTGGAGTCGGTCAAGGCCGTCTCCGATGTGATCGCCCCGCTCTCGGGGGAGATCCTCGAGGTCAATGCGAGCGTCGTCGACGCCCCGGAGCTCGTGAACGACGACCCGTACGGGGCCGGCTGGCTCGTGCGCGTCCGCCTCTCCGACCCGGCGGAGGTCGGCCAGCTGCTCGACGCCGACGCCTACCGGGCCGTCGTAGCGGAGCAGTAGTGGGCTACCTCTCGCTCACCGATCGCGACCGAGAGGAGATGCTCGCAGCGATCGGTGTCTCCTCGGTCGAGGAGCTGTTCGACCAGATCCCCGCCGGCGTCCGGCTCGGACGCGAGCTCGACGTCGAGCCCGAGCTCACCGAGCAGGAGATCACGGCGCTCTTCGAGCGCCTCGCCGTGCGGAACGCGCACACGGGCAGTGAGCTCTCCTTCCTCGGCGCCGGCATCTACGACCACTACGTGCCCGCGGTCGTCGACGCCGTGCTTTCCCGCGGCGAGTTCCTCACGGCCTACACCCCGTACCAGCCGGAGATGAGTCAGGGCGTCCTGCAGGCGATCTTCGAGTACCAGACGGCGATCTGCGAGCTCACCGGGATGGACGTCTCGAACGCGTCCGGTTACGACGGCTGCACGGTCGCGGCCGACGCCTGCTACATCGCGAAGCATGCGACCGGGCGCACGAAGGTCGTGCTGGCCGAGGCGCTCAACCCGATGGTGCGGCGCGTGGTGAAGACCTATGCGCCCGGCTTCGGGCTCGACGTGGTCGAGGTGCCGCACCGCGACGGCGCGACGGATCCCGCGGAGCTCGCCGCAGCCGCCGCCGACGCCGCGGCAGTGCTCTTCCAGCAGCCGAACTTCTTCGGCGTGCTCGAGGATGCGCCGGCGCTCGCAGCCGCGGCCAACGAAGCGGGAGCGCTCTCCGTCGCCCATGTCGACCTCCTCTCCCTCGGCCTGCTCGAAGCGCCGGGCGCGTACGGCTCCGCACTCGCAATCGGCGAGGGGCAGTCGGCGGGGAACTATCAGAGCTACGGTGGCCCGCACTACGGCTTCCTCGCGTCGCACACCGACTTCATCCGGCGGCTTCCGGGGAGGATCGTCGGCGAGACGCTCGACGCCGCGAACGTGCGCGGCTATGTCCTCACCCTGCAGACCCGGGAGCAGCACATCCGGCGGGAGAAGGCAACCTCGAACATGACGACGAACCAGACGCTCCTCGCGCTCGCCGGGCTCGTCTACCTGTCCTGGCTCGGGCCGCAGGGGTTGCGCGAGGTGGGGGAGGCCTGCACCGCTCTCGCCCAGCACGCGCGGTCGAAGCTCCAGGCGGCCGGCTTCGAGCCGGCGTTTCCAGAGTGGTCAACATTCAAGGAGTTTGCCATCCGTGTCGGACGACCCGGACACGAGGTCGTCGCGGCGGCGCGTGCGCGGGGCGTCCATCCCGGCTACCCGCTCGGGCGCGAGTTCGCCGGACTGGACGATGTTCTCCTCGTCGCCGTCACCGAACGGCGGACGCCGGCCGACGTCGACCGGCTCGTGGAAGTGCTGACCGAGGTCACCAGCTGATGGAGCTGATCTACGAGAAGTCGCGCCCCGGACGTCGGGCCGGCCGGATCCCGCGCCCGGACGTGCCGCCGGCGGAGCTCCCCGCCGCGCTCCGCCGGGACCGCCCGCCGCGCCTGCCCGAGGTCTCGGAGCCCGAGCTCGTCCGCCACTTCACCGCTCTGACCGAGCGCAACTTCGGCATCGACACGGGCTTCTACCCGCTCGGCTCCTGCACGATGAAGCACAACCCGAGGGTCAACGAGCGGCTGGTCGCCCTCCCGGGCTTCCGCGACCTGCACCCGCTGCAGGAGGACGACGGGGCGCAGGGCGCGCTCGAGCTGATGTGGCGGCTCGAGCAGCACCTCGTCGAGATCACGGGCCTGCCGGGGATCTCGCTCCAGCCGGCCGCGGGCTCGCAGGGCGAGCTCACCGGCCTGATGCTGGTGCGCGCGTACTTCGCCGACCGCGGCGAGGGCGAGCAGCGCGACACGATCCTCACGGCCGACACCGCCCACGGCACGAACCCGGCGAGCGTCACGATGGCGGGCTACAAGCTCGACAAGGTGGCGACCGACGGGCGCGGGAACCTCGATCTCGCAGACCTGCGGACGAAGGTGAACGAGCGCACGGCCGGCCTGATGCTGACGAACCCGTCGACGCTCGGGCTCTTCGACGAGGGGATCGAGGACGTGGCGGCGATCTTCCACGGTGCCGGCGCGCTCCTCTACTACGACGGTGCGAACCTCAACGCGGTCGTCGGCAAGTCGCGCCCGGGCGACATGGGCTTCGACATCGTCCACATCAACCTGCACAAGACGTTCTCGCAGCCGCACGGCGGCGGCGGCCCGGGCGGCGGCCCGATCGCCGTGCGCGAATCCGTCGAGCCGTTCCTGCCGGTTCCGGTGGTCGTCAAGGACGGGGACGAGTTCCGGCTCGAGCACGACCGGCCGAAGTCGATCGGGCGCGTTCGCGGGTTCGCGGGGCCGTTCGGCGTCTTCGTCCGCTCGTACGCGTTCATGCGGGCCTATGGCCCGTCGCTCGAGGAGATGTCCGAAGTGGCGGTGCTGAACGCGAACTACCTCCTAGCCCGCCTGCGCGACGCCTACGAGCTCCCCTACGACCGTCACTGCATGCACGAGTTCGTGCTCTCGGCGCGGCGCCTGAAGCGGGAGCACGGCGTGGCGGCGCTCGACGTGGCCAAACGGCTGATGGACTTCGACATCCACCCGCCGACGATCTACTTCCCGCTCGTCGTGCCGGAGGCGTTGATGATCGAGCCGACGGAGACCGAGACGAAGGAGCGTCTCGACCACTTCGTCGACGTCATGCTGCGGATCGCCGCCGAGGCGGTCGACGAGCCGGAGGTGCTGCACGAGGCACCGCACACGCGACCGGTGCGGCGGCTCGACGAGGTGCGGGCGGCGAAGGATCCGATCGTCCGCTACGACTTCGGCGAGCGGGCCGCGCGGGCCGCCTCGGGGGAGGACTGAGGCCGATGTCCGGATCTGCCGCGGCCTCGGTCCACGAGCTCGTCGAGCTCTCGCACGAGCTCGTCCGCGCGGTGCAGGAGCACGACCAGGCCCGCCTCGCCGAGCTGCTGGCGGACGAGTTCACGCTGCTCGGCGCCGCCGGCGAGCTCGGGCGCACGGAGCTGCTCGAGGCTGCAGCAGGCCCGTACGAGATCGACTCGTTCGCGTACGACGAGATCGATCCGGAGGTGTACGGGAACACCGCGGTGCTCGTCTCGCGCTACCGCCAGACCGGCAGGCTTGCCGGTGCAGACGTGAGTCGCGACCTCCGCGTGACGGACGTCTGGGTGCGTCGGGACGGCCGCTGGCAGATCGTCCGTCGCCACGCCAGCACGTCCGTCTGAGGCGACTGCCGGCCCCGGCCGCAGCCCGCGTTCACCATCCCGACACAGCAGCGGGCGACGCCGTGTGGCTAGAGTCGAGTCGTGCTGACGAGCCTCGCCCATCTCGTGGCCCGCCGCCGCCTGGTCGTGATCGGGGCCTGGATCGTCCTCACCTTCGCCGGTGCCTTCTCGGCCGGGCAGCTCTCGAAACGCTGGTTCCAGTCGTTCTCGATCCCCGGCTTCCAGGCCTACGAGGCGAACCAGCGGACGCTGAAGGCGTTCGGCTCGGGCGAGCAGCCGCCGCTGCTCGCCGTGTTCGTGACCCCCGGCCGCGACGTGACGAGCGTGCCGGGCATCGAAGGGGCGATCGAAGCGGGCGCGAGCGTCCCGAAGATGCGCGCCGGTCGAGTCGGCTCGTGGTACGCGTCCCACTCGAACGCCTACGTGTCGAAGGACCGACACACGATGTTCGCGACGCTCTACCCACCGGGGAACGCAACCTTCTCGAGCGCGCCCCCGATCAAGCAGGTCCGCGCCGCGATCAGGGCGGCGACGCCGGCCGGCGTGATGTTCCATCTCACCGGGCGCGACCCGATCCTCCAGTCGCAGGGCGAGGCCGGGGGGCCGAGCGTGCTGACGGAGTCGTTGATCGGCGCCGCCGGCGCGCTCGTGATCCTGCTCTTCGTCTTCGGCACCTTGCCTGCCGTCGCGATGCCGATGCTCGTCGCGCTCAGCTCGATCATGACGACCTTCCTCTGCGTCTACGTGATGACCTACCTGACGGACGTCTCGATCATCGTCCAGTTCCTCGTCGCGCTCGTCGGGCTCGGGGTGTCGATCGACTACGCGCTGCTGATCGTCTTCCGCTTCCGGGAGGAGCTGACGCTCCACGACACGACGGAGGCGGCGCTCGTCGAGACGATGACGCACGCCGGCCGCTCGGTGATCGTGTCCGGCTCGACCGTCGCGATCGGGCTGCTCAGCATGATCCTCCTGCCGCTGCCGTTCATCCGCTCGATCGGGATCGGCGGCATGTTGATCCCGACGGTCGCCGTGCTCTCGTCGACCACCCTGCTGCCCGCGATGCTCTCGCTGCTCGGGCCGAGGATCAACCGCGTCCGCGTGATGCCGAAGCGCTTCGTCGAGCCGCACCCGGCCGAGACGGGGCTGTGGTGGCGCTGGAGCCGGCTCGTGATGAAGCGCGGCGCCCTCGTCTTCGTCGTCGGCGCCGCGGTCGTCGGGCTCGTGCTGATCCCCGCGACCAAGATCAACCCGAGCGACGCCCAGATCAAGGACGAACCCGCACAGGGCGACGCGCTCGCGGGCCGTGACGCGCTGACCGCAGCCGGGATCCCGGACGGTGTCTACCTCCCGTACATCGTGCTGGCCGAGAACGTGACCACCACCGCCAACCTGCAGGACGTCGCCGCCGAGGTCGCCAAGGCGCCCGGGATCGCTGCCGCGAGCGCACCGCCGTCGTGGCGGAAGGGCGACGCCGCGCTCGTCGAGGCGTTCGGCACCGACGACGGCTCGTCGCGGGCCGCCAAGGGGACGATTGCGAACCTCAAGCGCCACGTCCTCCCGCAGATCGCGAGCTCGCAGACGAACCTCGGCCCGGGAGCGAAGCTGACGTTGGGCGGCGTCGCGCCCGAGGCGCGGGACTTCATCCACGCCGTGTACGGGAAGTTCCCGTACGTGCTGCTGTTCGTCCTGATCCTCACCTTCATCCTGCTGACGCGCGCGTTCCGCTCGATCGTCCTGCCGCTGAAGGCGGTCGTCCTCAACCTCGTCTCCCTCGGTGCCGCGTACGGGATCGTCGTCTTCATCTTCCAGGAGGGGCACGGGAGCGACGCGATCTGGAACATCAAGGCCACGGACTCGGTGATCTCGTGGATCCCGCTGATGATCTTCGCCTTCCTGTACGGCATCTCGATGGACTACGAGGTCTTCATCCTCACGCGGATCCGCGAGGAGTACGACGACACGGGCGACACGGCGTACTCGATCGCGCACGGGCTCGCCCGCACCGGGAAGCTCGTGACGAGCGGTGCGCTCGTGCTGATGTTCGCGTTCTTCGCCCTCTCGACGGGTCCCGGCCCCGACATCAAGCAGTTCGCGATCGGTCTCGCCGCCGGGGTGATCTTCGACGCAACCGTCATCCGCGCTCTGCTCGTCCCCGCGACCATGCAGCTGCTCGGCCGCTGGAACTGGTGGCTGCCGCACTCGGTCGCGCGCGTCCTCCGCGTCGCGCCCGGCGAGGCATAGTCCCTCCCGCAGGCGCCATTCGGCATAGGGGAATCCCCCGACCCGGCGTCGGGCCGATCGCGGAGTCGCAATTCCGCGTGGGGTCCGATGGCGCCGCGCGGCCGCCCGCCGAGACTCCTCAGAGCAGGCGACCCGGAACGCACCAGGGAGCGGGCGCCGAAACGGAAAGGAGCCAGAGATGAGACGGCTACTCGAATGGGGCGGCGTCGCGGCCGGTGCAGTGCTGATCGCCTTCGGCATCGTCGCCATCGTGATGGGCGTCAACGGCCGCTCGACGGTCGCCAGCACGCTCAAGCAGGAGCAGATCACCGGCACGCCCGACATGTCGCCGAAGGGCATCGCGGCGGAGGCGAAGGCCGCCCAGACCGCGCAGGCAGCCGTGTTTGCGAAGCTGAACGCGGCGGGCGTGAAGCTCACCCCGTCCCCGATCACGGTCCCGAGCTGCACCGTCGCCGGCCAGCTCGTCAACAACGGCAACAGGGCTCGGTGCTTCGCCGAGTACATGCGGATCCACACCTACGGCGCGACGAGCGGCGAGACGTACTCGCAGATGGGCCGTTTCCAGGCCAAGCCGGGGACGCCGCTCAAGCTGACCGACGGCCTGGGAGGGACGAACGACGCGACGAGCGCTGCGGTGAACCCGACCACCAAGCAGCCCGTCGACAACGGTCTGCGCGATCTCTGGGTGACCTACACGGCGCTCACCACCGCGCTCAACTCCAGCTACATGGCGTCGCAGATCGCCTTGTTCGGGATCGTGGTCGGCGTCGCGTTGCTGCTCTCCGGAATCGGCTTCATGGTGCTGGCGCTGTTCGGGGCGCTGCGGCCGACCGCGCTTCGCGAGCGCGCGAAGGTCGAGCCCAAGCCGACGCCTGCGACCGGAATGAGCTGAGCCAACCCGACGACCGAGCCGTGACGGCCGCCCAGTCTCTTCGACCGGGGCGGCCGTCACCGTTTCTACGGGTCATCGCATCAGCGTGTCGCCGCGAGCTGCCCGCACGCCGCGGCGATGTCGCGGCCGCGGGTCAGCCGGACCGTCGCGGGAACGTGCGCTCGGTCGAGGACGGCCTTGAAGGCGGCGATCGCCTCCCGCGACGACCCGTCGTACCTGCCCGTCGGGTTGTAGGGGATGAGGTTCACCTTGAAGTCGTCCGGGCCGAGCAGGCGGGCGAGCTCGCGGGCGCGTTCGGGGGAGTCGTTGACCCCGGCGAGCATCACGTACTCGACGAACACGCGCCTGCCGCGACGCGCGACGTAGCGCCGGCACTCGGCCAGCACGACGCTGAGCGGGTAGCGCTCCTCGACCGGCATGATCCGCGCGCGGAGCTCCGGATCGGCCGCGTGCACGGACAGGGCCAGGCGGATCGGCTCGCTCACCTCGTCGACGAAGCGTGCGAGGCCGGGCAGCCAGCCGACCGTCGACACGGTCGTGCGGCGGTGCGTGACCCCGAGATCAGGCAGCCGGCGGGCAGCGGTGAGCACCGCGTCGAGGTTGAGCATCGGCTCGCCCATGCCCATGAAGACCGCATTGGTAATCGTGTTGGGGACTGACTTCAGTCTGTCCCCAACACCGACACGATTGCCCAGCCGAATGAAGTGGAGCGCCTGGTCGAGGATCTCCCACGCGGTGAGGTTCCGGCCGAAGCGCATCGCGCCCGTCGCGCAGAACGTGCACGTGAGTGGGCAGCCCGACTGGGAGGAGAGACAGACCGAGCGGCGGCCGTCTCGGTAGCGCATCAGCACCGCCTCCACCGGATGCCCGTCGGCGGTCCGGAAGAGCGTCTTCACCGTGCCGTCGCGTGCGTGCGCCTCGTCCTCGACGACGAGCGTCGAGAGGGGCACGCTGTCCTCTAGCGCATTCCGCAGAGACGACGGGAGGTTCGTCATCTCCGCGTACGCGGAGGCTCCGCGGCTGACCCACCGCCACACCTGGCCGGCCCGGTAGGCGGGCTCGGCTCGCTCCGCGAGCACCGTCTCGAGTCGCTCGAGATCCATCTCGACACGGTACTCGCAAGGAGTGGGCAGAATGGCGCGACCGTGATCGACCTCCGCTCCGACACCGCGACGCGACCGACTGCGGGCATGCGCGCCGCGATCGCCGCGGCCGAGGTCGGCGACGAGCAGCGTCGCGAGGATCCGAGCGTCGCCGAGCTCCAGCGGAGAGTCGCCGCCCTGCTCGGCCAGGAGGCGGCGCTCTTCGTGCCGACGGCCACGATGGCGAACCAGATCGCGCTCAAGCTGCACTCGCGTCCCGGCGA
>Ga0187779_10002826_pt1 | contig 10559 bp, 11 predicted proteins | sample 1015_Q2_SP10_10__FD_132435 | JGI IMG/M metagenome (GOLD analysis project Ga0187779, IMG submission 132435) | Tropical peat soil microbial communities from peatlands in Department of Meta, Colombia - 1015_Q2_SP10_10_MG | ecosystem: Environmental > Terrestrial > Soil > Wetlands > Peat | place...
CCTCGCTTCGCTTTACAGCTACGCAGGTAGCAACGGGCCAACTCTTTTTGGCTTCATGCTGCTATTCGGCTGGCTGCTTACATATCTCTTCGGAATTCTTCAGCGTATTATGCCGTTTCTTGCGTCAATGTTCCTGCCTTCACCGGCCCAAGGTGGGGCCGCCATCGTCGGCGAGCTTGCTGGCGCGCCAGTGCTCAAGCTCCATGTCATTTGCCATTGTTCTGCGCTGGTCACGCTCGCGGTCGCAATCGTTCTGGACAATGCGATGGTTGGCCGCTTGGGCAGTGCCTTCGGCCTGGTCGGGGCATTCGCCTTCCTGTGGTTCACCGCCGACATCGTTCTGCGCTTAGTGCGGGCGAGGCAAACCTGACGCCGTTTCCGCGGTTTTGTTCAAATATATTGGCCGGCATCGACGCGCAGCACTTCACCCGTTATGGCGCGAGCACTGTCCGAAAGCAGAAACAGCACTGCATTGCTTATATCAGTTGAATCGGCGAGTGCCGGGAGCACCGCCTCGTCCAAAGCCCTGCGTATAACTTCTTCCGGCAATCCGCGAGCCATATCGGTCATTACCATGCCTGGCGCCACCGCGTTTATGGTTATATTTTTCGGGCCAAATTCCCGCGCCGCGGTTTTTGTCAAACCAATCAAGCCTGCTTTGGCGGCAGCGTAATTGGCCTGCCCAAATTTCCCGCGCAAACCGTTGATGGACGTAATGTTCACAATGCGGCCAAAACCCTGGCGCGCCATCAATGGCGCAACAGTACGTATCACGTTGAACGCGCCGGTGAGATTGACGTTAAGCACCGCCGCCCAGTCGGCATCGCTCATTTTTGCGATCGAACGATCGCGGGTGATACCGGCGTTGTTCACGAGCAGAGTCGGCGCCTGAGAGAGCGCCTCCACGACCGCTCTCACGGCATTGCTGTCGGCAATGTCGACATGCACGAACCGGTGCGGGAAACTGCCCGGCTGATCGGGGTTTCCGACGTCGAAAACGTCAACCTCCGCGCCGGCTGCGCCGAGCGCATCCGCAATTGCACGGCCGATGCCACGGCTGCCGCCGGTAACGATGGCCCGATGTTCACGAAAATCGAAACGCGTTTGGCTGGCGGTCTGCGCTCTGGCAAGCATCAGCGTTGTCTCAGACAAGTCGCAGATCGAAACACAACCGCTGTGAGGGAAGGAACCCGCCACGCTCGAGATATGCGAGCAAATCGTGGTCTTGCCAGTCCACTTCGGTACGCACGTTCTCGACGCGCAGCGTGCCCAGGTTCGCGAGCAATTGTGAAATCAAGGCACGTCCAACCCCTCTATTCTGGTAGTCGGGATCGACGCCAATTGTGTCAATGACCGCCGTAATCTCGACCCGGCCGAAGTCACCAAGGTCGACACGAGCCATTATAAATCCGACAGGCACGCCGTCGAGTTCCGCAACCAGCGAAACGCGTACGTCCGATTCCCGCAGCGCCTCTGCCAGCTTGCGCCCGAAATAGTCGGTCCGGTCCCGACCGGTGACCCGGCGATCGATCGCGACCAATGCGCGCAAATCGCTTTCCTTCATGGAGCGGACCGGTATTTTGTCGCGCGCAAGCGGCCCAAAGTCAGCAGCTGGCTGTCCGCTGTAGTTGACCTCGGCGGCCTCGCCAACATGCTGCGGAACGGTGATACCGGTATTTCGAGCCATGGCTATGCTCCATCTGCTTTCGTCAATCGTCGGCGACCGATTCTATCAAGGGGGTGAGCACGGAGCGCTCAAGCACCAAACGCGGCGCCAGCGCAAAGCCGGAGACGTCAAAAAACCGCAACAGGGCATGGTTCGTCCAGTCAGCCTGTGACTGCAGCGACTGAACTCCTTTTTCCCGCATGATCTCGATGAGCCGGCCCATAAGCGCTCGGCCCACACCACGAGCCTGGGCCTCATATTCGACCCCGACTGCATCAAGCGTAGCAGTCGTCTGCTTGCGGCCGAATTCGCCACGTAGAATGTGCGCGAAAACGAAGCCGACGACTGTGTTATTGCGGACAACACCTATATGTACGAAATCATCGGGATGCTGCTTTGCATGAGCCAGCCGTTTTTCGAAGAAACGACGACGTGGCTCGCCTACGTGGCCGGAATCGATTGCAATCACGCGTTCGAGATCGGCAGAGCGTAATAAGCGAACACTGATTTCCGGGTTCGGTGCGACATTTTTCATGCAGGAACCTCACACGTTTTCAACATACTCTTGATAGAGTCGCGCTTCCGTTTCGGAGTCCATGTTGTCTTCAATCACCGGCAGCAGCGCCATTTCTTCTTTTTGTACGTGTGCGAGCATGAGGTCGCCGAGTTCCTGCCCGAGACGCGTGAACTCTTCCCACTCTGCAGGTGTAAACCCGTTGGCCAGGGCGGCCCGTGCAAGGGCCGCAACGCGCTTCCCGAGTGGCCGCATGGCTTCATGCTCGCTTGTCAGATGTTCACCGATCCCGGCATCGCCCATTGCTTCCAGATACGTAAAAAGATGGTCTTCCTCAAAAGCAAAATGACGTTCGACTTCAGACTCGACGCCAGCCGACAAATCCGACAACAACCGTGCGACATTACTGTCAGACTTGTCGGGCGGGCCGCCGCGCCGGCCGCGTGCGAGCAATTGCTCCAGCCGCTCCATCAAGGCGACCGTTGCGCCATGCTCGTCGTGCAGCGTCTGGCTGATGCGGTTTGTGAAGCTCATATTGGTTCCTCTCGGAACGCTCGAGATCAAAGCTCAGGCATGCAGCTGTTGGTACTTAGCCAGTAGATCGTCTTTCGATTCTTCCCAGTCCGGATTCTGGACTATGCAATTTGCAGGACACACCAACTTGCATTGGGGCTCGTCCTCAGCACCCACGCACTCGGTGCATTTCATCGCATCGATGACGTACATCGGATTTCCGGCGGTAATTGCCTTGTTCGGACAAACCGGCTCGCAAGCATCGCAGGCCGTGCAGGCGTCGGTGATCATAAGTGCCATGGCGTCACCTCCTCACTTGTTCACGCGGCCTTTGGAACGGCGCCGGCCGCAGCAAGCTTCTCGAAGCGAAATGCGCCCCACAGCGCAGCGCCGATTGCGCCGGCGTACATCGAATCCGGATGGTTCCGGACCGCGACGGTCATGTCTTTAATGTGCGAGATGTCCTCTTCGAGCGCAGCAACCAGCCCCTTGTCGAGCGCAAGTCCTCCCGTGACCATCACGACGCCATCGACCGCTCCAATTGATTTCAGCAACTTGGATAAACGGGCGGCCATCGAAAGGTGGATGCCTTTTAGGATGTTCGGCGCTGAAATTCCGCGCGAGACCATGTTGATAACGTCAGTCTCCGCGAGCACGGCGCAAATACTGCTCACGACTTCGGGGTTATCACCCTGACGGGAAAGCGATCCGATCTCCTCCTGGGCGATACCCAGATATCGAGCAATATTTTCAAGAAATTGGCCGGAGCCCGAAGCGCACTGGCTGGTCATTTTGTAGCTGAGCACCTTGCCGCGTTCGTCGATCTGGATGGCACGACCGTGCAGCGCACCAATGTCGAGTGCCGCTCGCGACTCTGGATCGAGGTAGATGGCCCCGCGCGCATGCGTCGTCATTGAATAAAAGTGACCAGTGTGGAACGGCACACTTTCGCCCTCACCCGTAGTGGCAACGTAATTGACATCTTCTGGCCGGAGCTTTGCGGCATCGAGCACGGCGTCATAGACGACGCGGGCTAGTTCGAGAGGATCCCGCTGTCGTATCCGCATTGTGTCGCGCGACAACCACGTTTCCTTGCCATTCTCGACCTTGAACAGAGCCGCCTTGATGGTACTGGTGCCGATGTCGATACCTGCTGCAATGGTCATTCTTTATCACTCCCATCCGCGTGGCCCAGATGCGCGCGGCGTGCAAACTCCGCTGCACCGAGTGCTCCGGTGTAGATCGAGTCCGGGTTGATGTTTATTGTGACCTCTCCGTAGTTTTCCTTGATCACCTTTCTGAGCTCGCGCACCGCAGCATCGTTCTTGGCGACGCCACCCGTAAACGTAAATTCATTAGTGATGCCGCCAGACCGAGAGATGATTGAGATCGCGCGTAGGATTATGGCGCGGTGCAATCCTGCCAGAATGTCTTCGCGCTTCTCGCCGAGCGAGAGCCGATCACGCAGCTCAGCGCCTGCAAACACTGTACACGTCGAATTAATGCGCGCAGGCTTATCGGATTTCATCGCCATCGGCCCGAGTTCGTGGAGGCCCATGTTCATTTCGTCGGCGATGTAGCCAAGATACCTGCCGCAGCCCGCAGCGCAGCGATCATTCATTTGAAAATTTTCAACGATGCCGTTGGCATCGATCTGAATGCCCTTCGTATCCTGGCCCCCGATATCGAGCACGGTACGGGTCTGCGGGTACATCAGGTGGGCGCCGAGGCCATGGCAAAGGATCTCCGAGCGAATATGCTCTTTGGAGAACGGAAGCGTCACCCGGCCATAACCGGTGCCGACAAGGTAGGTTTCCTCAAGATCGATCGCGAGCGCGCTTTCTATCAGCTTCTGGATGTCGGCCGCCGCCGATTTGACCGACGGCTCCGATTTCAGCACGCGCCCGAGCGCACGGCGGAATTTTTCGCTCAGATCTCCCGTCGGCGGCCGATTTTCGACCTCAATGATCGACTTATCATAGACATTAAGCAGTAAGTCATAAGGAAGGTTTGCCTGCCGCGCGACCTCTTCTGCATGGGAATGGTAACGCGACCCCGCGATGTCGCGGAAGAAATCCGATTTTCGCTTTGCTCCCGGGGCGTAGAGCTCAGGCGCCTCTTTCCGCAAACGCTTGAATACCTCGCCGAGTGAATCTTTCACTCCGGATGCAACCTTGGCAAAGCGCTCGCCATGAATCTGTCCAACGCAGGTCTGTTCGAGATCGTCCAGCTGCTCGAGAAACTGTTCGAGGCGAAAAGCACGTTCTAGCGCCGCAAGAAAGCTGTCGAGTTCGATGTTCGTATGGGCATCAGTCAATGCGCGGCGGAACAGCGTAAATTGCCCGTCGACATTGGCCTCCTGGCTCGCGACCCGTGCTGCGGTCGCATAGTTCGATCTTGAATTGGTGATGCCACGTCCAATGACGTTGCGATCCTCGTCGAGAAGCACAGCCTTGGTTGTCGTCGAACCAAGATCGATGCCGACGAAAGTTTTCATGCCGTCCTCCTCAGGCCGCCGCGACGGTTGCGCCGGCGCGCTTCTGGTCGATCATCTGGAAATAGCTCTCGAGACGATTCTTGATGTTGGCCGCCGAGAAATAGCGCGGATCAACCAGATCGGATTCCACGAACGCCGCCGGCTTGCCCGTCCGCTTTTCGACCTCACGCATCATCAGCAGTTGTCCGGCCGAGAAGCTGTTGCAGCTCTTGATCGAGTTGATCAGGAGACCGTCCGCTTCGTATTCGTTGATGTAGTTGACCAGCATGTCGATGCGCATCGGCAGGCTGCGGTTGGTGTAGACACCGAGGCAGTATTCGGCGAGCGTCTCAAGCGGGTTGTTGGGATCGTGCCGGAAGCCGAAATCGTAGACGCCGCCGACTTTGGTGTAGCTCGAGGCCACGACCACCGCCCCTTCGTCGTAGAACATCTTCCAGAACTGTCGGAAACTTGTGTAGTTGGGTGGGCCTTCGACAACGAGGCGATATTTCTCCTTGCCCATGTCGCCATCGGGCGTAACCGGACCCTGTCCTTTCGCGAGGCGATCTTCCACTTCTTCGCGCAGAAACCGGTAATAATCGATTGCGTCGCTGGTGCCGCGGAACGCACCGAAGATCGGGCCAATATAGTAGATCCCGCCGAAATAAGCGTCGATTGGCGATGGTTTTGCTTTGGCGCTTTGGAGAACGCGGACGAGATCGTCCTCAGCCTTCGTCGATTTCTTGAGATATTCACGCAGCCGGTCGATGTCGAACTTGACGCCGGATACACGCTCGAGCGTTGGAATAACCTCGTCCTTCAGCTGTTTGACCATATAGTCGATCATATTTTTTGTGATCTTGCCGTCGCCCATGTAGGGCGTATGCAGCATGATGGTCTCGCATTTGTATTGCTCGCGCAGCAGCTCGAACCACTTCATGAAGGTGAAGCAGCCCGTGTATGAGAGCAGCAACACATCGGGGTTTGGAAATTTCTTGCCGTTCGGAGCAACATTTCCTTTGGCCATCATTCCGATGTCCGACTTCACGTACGTACATACGTCCTCTGAGTGCCCGATTTTTTCAGCTTCGAGCACGTAGCTACCGCTCACACGGCGCAACCCGTTTTGAATGGCATTGACCTCTGGCAGATTGTTTACGAGGTCGAAGCACATAATCAGTTCGTTGAGATTGCCAGGCACGAAGGTGGCGGCGACCTTGGCGCCAGTCTCGGGCGCGCTCGTCAGGCGATCATAATGGGCAGCCATCATCTCCTTCTGCTTCATCATGGAAGCGTCTTTGACGGCTTCTTTTGCAGGGGCGCGAGAGGTGACAATCTTTGTTTGCGTCGTCATGCTGCTGCTCCGCTCCATAGTTTGATTGAATCGGCGAATGTGCCGGCCTGCTCGCGAATCGGCTGCATCTGGCCTGAGTTCTCGGCATACTTGAACGCGATGTAAGGGATGCCGGCTTCCTTGAGCACGTGCTGCAGCATCGGCCGCTCGAGCAATGCCGGATCGCAGAAGCTGGGAGCGGCGAAGATCACGCCTTCCGCGCGCGTCCGCTTCACCGCACGCACCAGGTGCTGACCCTTTTCCTTCTGGTCGGGCTCGTATTTGGCCGCCGTCGATTCGGAGTGATGCAGGAAAGCATCCGAAAGGCTTTGCAGGGGGTCGCCCTTTACGCCGACATCGCCGGTGAGCCAGCGAGTCACCAGCAGGAGATCGTCGTCCACGACATAACAACCTGACAGTTCGAGCGACTTGATCAGATTGAGAGGGGGCTGCTCGCAGAACATGCCGGTCAAAACGATGCGGCAGTTGTCGCGCATCGGCCGCTCTTCGGCGCGTGCCGCAGCAAGATATTCACGCAGAAATGCAGTGTGCTCCTCGACAGGCAGCACGAGACCGGCACGTACCATCAGGTAGACCTCGGCAGCCGGCGCCTGCCATGGCCGATCGGCACGGAACTTGTACAGTTCACGGATCAACTGTCGATTTTCGTTGTAGACGGCGATCGAGTTGCGCAACTCGTCGTCGGTGATCGGTTTGCCGCGAAGCGCGCCGAGATCATGGCGGAGTTCGGTCAGCTCGTTGATGTAAAAATTTCCACCGATGTCATCGCGATAGTTCTGCGGGACATCGAAATAGCGGGAGTAGACATGAGGAAACATCAGTTTCCACATGCCGGAGAGATTGCGGATAACATCGCAGATCGATGGAAAGAGCATGCCGTCGACGAAATCGAGGCGGCCGGACACACCGAGCTCAATCGTCGAGCGCGGGATGCGGCAGATGTAGCTTTGGTAATAGGCGTCGCCGTGGATAACCTCGAGCTGGTCGCCGCCCCCGACAATGCCCAACGGCAGCATGTCCGCAGCGTGAATAATCTCGCGGGGTACATAGATCGGCATATAGCCGACGACTTTGCGGTTTGGCTTCGCCACCTTCCATTTGCGCGCGGAAGTAAACGACAAGTCCTCGAACAGCGCATTGGCGCGCGCAACGATGTCTGCCGTTGCCGATGGATTCAACGATGTTGCCATTGCGGCGTCCTCTTCGCGATAAAGGCTTCAAGGCCGGCGACCGCGTCATGGGTGCCCATGAGTTCGCCGAGATAAAGTTTTTCGACCGCGCGAATCTTTTCTTTGATGCGGGCGACGTAGTCGAGACGCGCCGCTTTGACCGCATAGCGCAATGAACTTGCACTCTTCGGCTTGAGATGTTCCTCGAAATAGGCGAGCGCGGCATGCTCCGGGTCGGCGTGAGCCTGATGCGCAATACCCATCGCGACCGCTTCCGCGCCGGTAATGCTGCGACCGGACACCAGGAGATCAAAGGCATGCTGCGGGCCGACCAGCTCCGGCAACAGGCAGGAGGCCGCCGGCGCGAACACGCCAAGCTTCATCTCGGGCTGCCCGAGCGTAGCGTCGGGCGCGACGAACATGAGATGGCCGGCCAGCGCGACTTCAAGCCCGCCGCCGAGGCATTGGCCGCGTACAGCTACCAGCAACGGCACCGAAGATTCGACCATTCGGAGTACCAGGCGATGCAGACCGGTCAACATTGCAGCGCAGTGCGCCGGGAGATGCTCCTCGACGCTCGCACCAAAACTGAAATGCGGGCCGTCGGCATCAAGAACGATTGCGCTGATTTCGCTATTTTTGGCGTGCTCTTCGAGCACACCATCGAGAGCCGAAATCATAGCCGCATCAACGAGATTTGCCTTCGGCCGGCTCAACCGAAGCCGCATCAAGCGGCCTTCCGCCTCGAACCAGATTTTGACCGCCTGTGTCAAAACTATCCCCTCGCTCGCGGCTGGATGCTATCGGTGAGCCGATCCGACCAAGGCGCATTGGCGGCGAGTGCGCGGCGCAGCATGACGAAGTCGACTTCGCGGCCAGTCTCTCGTGTACCCTCATTGAATGCCCGGAAACCGGCGCGGGCTTCGGTCATCATGTTGAGAGCGAGCCAATCGCGCGCATTTTCCTTGTTGCTGTTCCAGGCGTTGAGCTTCGGCTTGCGGAGTTCTTCGACCGTCTTGGTCGTGCATTCCGGGAATGTGTAGAGAAGTTTCGTGCAAAGTGCTTCGACCCGCTCGTCGAGCAAGCTGAGATCGATTGTGCCGCGCTTCAGCAGCGCCTGACCTTCGGCGGCAAGCGAGCCCGTCTTGGGCTCGCCGTGGATAATCCGCCCATAGTCATCAAGATATCGATCCGTCCACACCGTTGGGTTGGCGACGAATTTGCCGTCGACTTTCAGCGCGGGCACGATCTCGCCGACGACCCCAAGGCGATATGCCTTGTGCGCCGAAAAAGGTTCGCAAAGCAGGCCTGATGCCATCGCCTGCTCGCACCCGATCATGTAAGGGAGGAAATCAGTCGCCCCACCGATCGGAGCCGAACCATGCTTGGGGCCGGCCTGGCCGAACCGTGCGAGATCCTGCGCAATTGAAAAATCGCAGGCCATTCCGATTTCCTGACCGCCCCCGATCCGCATTCCATTGACCCGGCAGACCACTGGCTTGTCACAGCCGAGAATGGCCGAGACCATGTCGTTGAACAGCCGCATATATCCCCGGTATTCCTGCGGGTTGCCGGCGTAATACTCGGCGTATTCCTTGGTGTTACCGCCAGTGCAAAAAGCTTTGTCACCGGCCCCGGTGAAAACAACGGCGACAACGTCACGCGCCGTGCTAGCGGCGCGAAATGCCAAGATCGTCCCCTTCACCATGTCGGTTGTGTACGAATTGAACTGACTCTGGTTATCGAGCGTGATCCAGGCGTTGAACAAACCGGCGACTGGTTTTCCATCACTTCCCTTTACCGGGCGCTTTTCGTAGTGCACCCCGTCGGAAATGGATTGCCGCACGGTCTCGGCAACCAGATTGTGATCTTTGGTTTCGGTTTCTTCTTCGGCAACGATGCGGAATGGTTCGGCAGTCATAGAAAACCCCTCACGGTGCAGGAACGAGGATGGCACGGCGCTTGAGCGCGCCAGCGTGCACCGCCTCGAATACCTGATTGATCTCGCTGAGCGGATGCTTCTCGACAAACTGGCCGACCTTGACGCGGCCATCCAGGACGAGCTCTAGCGCGGCGGGATAAAGATCGGGCGGGCAGCCCCAGTTGCCGATCGCGCGCGCATGAAACGCCATCAGGTTCGACAACCGGACTTCAACTTTGTCCATGGTGAAGCCGACGACTGCGAGTGTTGCACCATGGTTGAGCAGACTGAATGCGGTTTCCTGACCGACTCGCGTGCCAGAGCATTCAAAAATAATCCACTCGCTCTGGCGCAGACCGTGCTGCTTGGCGAAGGCCTGTATCGCCGCCTTGATATCGCGCGGCGTCATCTGTTTGGCATTCAATGTAAGCGAGGCGCCTTGCTGTGCAATTGCAGCAAGCTTTTCGTCGTTGACATCAATCGCTACTACGATGCCTCCTAAAGCAGCTGCAATCTGGACGGCGTAGCCGCCAACGCCGCCTACTCCATTGACTACGACAACGTCACCCTTTGTGACGCCGGCTTGCACGACAGCTTGATAAGGCGTGGTTACAGCGTCGGCGATGACGGAAAGGTCGGCAAGTTCGATTCCAACGGCCGCCAGCCGGTGTTCATCCACAACACAAAGCCCACGGGCCGGTACGGTGATATGAGTTGCGAAACCCCCGTGAATATCGTTGCCCGGCATCTTCTGGTTTGGGCAGATCGTTGCCTTGCCTCGAAGGCAGACGTCGCATCGACCGCACGGAATTACCGCGGGAACAATAACTGCCCGATCAGTGTACCAAAGCTCGTCTTTGCCGGTTTCGATGACATGACCGCTGATTTCGTGTCCAAGCGTCAGCGGCAATTCATGTTTGGTCCGTACACCGTCATAGTAATAGCC
>Ga0187779_10002827_pt1 | contig 10556 bp, 8 predicted proteins | sample 1015_Q2_SP10_10__FD_132435 | JGI IMG/M metagenome (GOLD analysis project Ga0187779, IMG submission 132435) | Tropical peat soil microbial communities from peatlands in Department of Meta, Colombia - 1015_Q2_SP10_10_MG | ecosystem: Environmental > Terrestrial > Soil > Wetlands > Peat | place...
GAAGCTCGCCGAGTCGATCAGGTAGGGCGCATGGATCGGCTCGCTGACGAAGCGCAGGTGCGAGACAGTGACCGCGCCCGCCTTCTTCGAGTCGTAGACGAAGTAGCCCTGGGCGTAGAGCCCGGCCTCGTCGGCGAGGATCTTGACCGAGTTCTTGTTCGCGCCGACGGTCCCGTCCGAGCCGAGTCCGTAGAACACGGCTTCGACGACCCCGTCGTGCCGGGGCACGAAGGTCGCGTCGACCGGCAGACTCGTTCCCGAGACGTCGTCCTCGATGCCGACGGTGAAGTGGCGGCGCGGTGCTGCTCGCTCGAGCTCCGCGAAGACGGCCGCGGCCATCGCCGGCGTGAACTCCTTCGATGCGAGCCCGTAGCGACCGCCGATCACGTCTGCGTCGTGCCCGTGCTCCGCGAGCGCGGCCACGACGTCGAGGTAGAGCGGCTCTCCACCCGCCGCCGCGTCCTTGCAGCGGTCGAGCACTGCGACCGAGCGAGCAGTCTCCGGGAGCGCCGCGATGAGGTCGGCAGTCGAGAAGGGCCGGTAGAGCCTCACCTTGACGACGCCGACCCTCTCGCCGCGCTCGTCGAGGGCCCGAACCGTCTCGGCGACCGTCTCGGCCGCCGAGCCCATCACCACGATCACACGGTCGGCGTCGGGTGCGCCTGTGTACTCGAAGAGGGAGTAGCGTCGCCCGGTCACCTCGGCGAGCCGTTCCATCGCGCGCGCCACGATTCCCGGCGTTGCCGCGTAGGACGGAGTCGCAGCCTCGCGGGCCTGGAAGAAGACGTCGGGGTTCTGCGCCGTCCCCCGGATCACGGGACGGTCCGGCGTGAGCGCGCTGGCACGATGCGCGCGCACGAGCTCGTCGGTGACGAGCGCCCGGATCTGCTCGTCCGAGAGCGGCTCGATCACGTTCACCTCGTGCGAGGTGCGGAACCCGTCGAAGAAGTGGACGAACGGGACGCGCGACCCGAGCGTCGCGGCGGTCGCGACGAGCGCCAGGTCGTGCGCCTCCTGGACGGTCGACGAGCAGAGGAACGCGAAGCCCGTGCCGCGTGCGGCCATCACGTCGCTGTGATCGCCGAAGATCGAGAGCGCGTGCGTCGCGACCGTTCGAGCGGCGACGTGGAAGACGGTGGGCGTCAGCTCGCCCGCGATCTTGAACATGTTCGGCAGCATCAGGAGGAGGCCCTGCGACGCCGTGAACGTCGTCGTCAGCGCCCCGGCCTGCAGTGCTCCGTGCACCGCACCGGCTGCGCCGCCCTCGCTCTGCATCTCGATCACGTCCGGTACTGCGCCCCACAGGTTCGTCCGGCCCGCTGCCGACCACGCATCCGCGAGCTCGCCCATCGGCGATGCCGGTGTGATCGGGTAGATGGCGACGATCTCGCTCGTCTTGTGCGCGACGAGCGCGGCGGCCTCGTTTCCGTCGACGGCGACGCGGTTCACGCCACCATCGTCACCGCAGCCGGCGGGGACGCCATCGGAACGACCGCGGAATCCGGTTCGGAGAACTACCGAGCCGCCGACAGCCTCCGGTCGTGGCAGTCTCACGCTGTGACCTCCGCTCCCCGAGGCGAGCTCGAGCTGGCCGCGACGGAACTCGTCGCCGACCGCCCCTTCGCCGCAGTGGCCCGCACGCACGACGACCTCGAGATCCTCCACGAGCTCGCGGCGAGACTCGCGGAGCGAGCGGCCGACCCGACGCGGCCGACCGGCTGGCAGCACTGGCGCGGCGACGCGGCCGACTCGCTTCTACTCGTCCCGTCGTGGGAGAGGCTCGAGACGTTGGCGAACCCGGCCGGGGTGGGGTTCTTCGGCCAGCTCCGGCCGGATCCCGACGGTCCCTTCCCGCCGCACCTCGAGCGCTCGGTGGCGGCTGCGGGCGCTCGCGCGGGCTGGCTGCTCGCGTACTTCAACGTCCGCTTCCTCGAGCCCGCTCCGGACGGCGCGCGGCGCTACGGCAACCTCGTCGTGATCGCCTCGCGCGAGCAGGCGCGCGCGCTCGCGCACGATGCAGACCACGGTGAAGCGCTGCGCCTGTCGTCCGGCGCGTACCGCTCCATCCGCATCCACCGTCTCGAGCTGGAGGGCGTCGCGACCCGGCGACCTGCGATCCGGGTACGCGAGACGCTCTACCTCGACTTCACCGACTCGCCGCCGTGGCGGGCCGTGCGGACCTGCTCGTGATGACGCTCCGGCTCCTCAGCTTCCTCGGCGAGGCCGCCCGCGAGCACTATCAGGCGGTCGGCTCGGTCGTCGCCGAGCGTGTCGGCTGGTCGGCCGAGCCGCTCGCAGAGCCGGGGATGCACGGGCTGGAGTCCGAGCTGGCGGCGGGAGGCCCCGCGCTCGTCTTCCTCTGCGGAATGCCCTATGTCCGGGCCCGGGCGGCAGGAGTCCCGATCGAAGCGCTCGCCGCGCCGGTCGGTGTCGGGCTCGAGCGGCCCGAATATGCGGCCATGCTCGTCGTGCGGCCGGGGCTCGCCGCGCGCGACGCCGCCGACCTCGCCGGGTGCCGGCTCGGCGTGAACGGCCGCGATTCCTACTCGGGCTGGATCCTCCCGCGAGCCAAGCTCGCCGAGCGCGGTCTGCGCGACGCGGTGTTCGCCGACGTCGTCGAGACCGGCTCGCATCGTGAGACCCTGCGGCTGCTCGTCGCCGGCGAGGTGGATGCCGGGCCGGTCGACTCGTCGGTGCTCGCACTCGAGTCGCGCTCACGAGCGGCGGTCGCGGCGCTCCACGTCGTCGACCGGCTGGGCCCGGCGCCGAGCCCGCCGGTCGCGCTGCTCGGCGGAGAGACCGGCCTCGAGACGGCTCTGCGGGAGGCGCTCGTCGGGCTGGCGGGCGACGCCGAAGGACGCGAGGCGCTCGACCTCGGCCTCGTTGCGCGGTTCGCGGCCGTCGAGGACGGATCCTACGGCCCGATTCGCGAGACGCCGGGCGTACTGACTGCGTCGGGGACAGACTGAAGTCTGTCCCCGACCCGTACTGACTGCGTTGGGGACAGACTGAAGTCTGTCCCCAACCGGTTCTTCTACTAGATCACGCCGTAGGTACGGAACGCCTCGGAGACGGGCATGCCCTCCTCGAGCTTCGAGCGCACGAGGTTCTCGCCCGAGACCTTCTCCTCGGCGAGCGCGAGCGCCTCGGCCGCCACGGCAGCCGGCACCACCACGACCCCGTCGTGGTCGCCGAGCACGAGGTCGCCGTCGGAGACCAGGACCCCACCGCAGCCGATCTCGCCGCCGGTCGCATCGACGTCGATCCGGCCGAGGGAATCCGTGCAGTGGATGCCCGCGACGAACGTCGGGAACCGCATCTCGATCAGAGCGAGCGTGTCGCGCGTGTACGCGTCCGCGACGAGGCCGTGCGCGCCGCGGTGCCGCGCCGCGGTCGCGAGCAGCTCACCCCAGTAGGAGCCGTCGCACGTCGAGACGACCATCACGTCGCCCGGCCGGAGGGCGTCGACGGCCGCGAGCTCGCCGCGGTACCAGTCCTCCTTGCTCTCGGGCACGCCGTCGATCGGGACGCAATGAACGGTTCGCGCGATGCCCGCGAGCTTCGCCCCGGGGTAGAGAGGCCGGATCCGGGGAGCCAGCACCTGGTCGCGGTAGCCGAGGCGGTCGAGGCAGTCGGCGACGACGGCGGGGTAGAGCCGTCCCAGCCGCTCGATCAGGTCCGCCGCGTCCACGGCGCCGTATCCTAGGCGGCCGTGACCGGCGACGCACAGCCCACGACGCGCCTGCGCTCGAGCCGGTGGTTCGGCGCCCGTGACCTGGCGGGGTTCATCCACCGGTCGTCGGTCCATGCCGAGGGAATCTCTCGGAGCGCGCTCGACGGGCGACCGGTCGTCGGGATCTGCAACTCGTGGTCGGAGCTCGTGAGCTGCAACCTCCACTTCCGGCAGCTCGCCGATTCGGTCAAGCGCGGCGTGCTCCTGGCCGGCGGCCTGCCGCTCGAGTTCCCGACCATCTCGCTCGGCGAGAACCTGATGAAGCCCACGGCGATGCTCTTTCGCAACCTGATGTCGATGGACGTCGAGGAGTGCATCCGCGCTTATCCGCTCGACGCCGTCGTCCTGCTCGGGGGCTGCGACAAGACCGTGCCCGCGCAGCTCCTCGGTGCCGCGAGCGCGAACGTGCCGGCGATCATGGTCACCGGCGGGCCGTCCGAGCCCGCGATCTTCCGCGGCCGCGAGCTCGGGGTGGGCACCGACCTCTGGCACTACGTCGACGAGCTCCGTGCCGGCCGGATGGCGGAGGCGGAGTTCGACGAGCTCGAGGCTGCTGCGATCCCCTCCTACGGCCACTGCAACGAGATGGGAACCGCGTCCACGATGACGTCGCTCGTCGAGGCGCTCGGGATGTGCCTGCCGGGGACGGCGTCGATCCCCGCCGTCGGCGCGGCGAGACAGCGAGCGGCCGAGGCGACCGGGGCGAGGGCGGTCGAGCTGGCGCTCGAAGGCGTCCGACCGTCGGCGATCCTCACCTCGGAGGCGCTCGACAACGCGATCACGCTGCTGATGGCGATCGGCGGCGGCACGAACGCGGTGATCCACCTGCTCGCGCTGGCGGGCCGCGTGGGCGTGCCGCTCACGCTCGACCGGTTCGACGAGCTGTCGCGGCGGACGCCGCTGCTCGCGAACGTCCGGCCCTCGGGTGAGCACCTCGTCGAGCAGCTGCACCATGCGGGCGGCGTGCGCGCGGTGCTCCACGAGCTCGCGCCGCTCCTCCACGGCGACGCGCTGACGGTCACGGGGCGCCCGCTCGGCGAGGAGATCGCCTCCGCCGAGGTGACGGACCGGACCGTGATCGCGAGCCTCGAGCAGCCACTGGCTACGGAAGGCGGGATCGCCGTCGTCCGCGGCAGCCTCGCTCCCGACGGTGCGATCGTGAAGCAGAGCGCAGCGTCGGCCTCGCTGCTCCGCCATCGCGGGCCGGCCGTCGTCTTCGAGGACGTCTACGACGTTCAGGCCCGGATCGACGACCCGGAGCTCGCCGTCACCGCCGACTCCGTGCTCGTCCTGCGCAACTCCGGGCCGAAGGGCGGCCCCGGGATGCCCGAGTGGGGGCAGATCCCGATCCCGTCGGAGCTGCTCCGCGCAGGCGTCACCGACATGGTGCGGGTGTCCGACGCCCGGATGAGCGGGACCGCGTTCGGCACGGTCGTCCTGCACGTGGCGCCCGAATCCGCTGCGGGCGGGCCGCTCGGCGTCGTGCGAGACGGCGACCCGATCGTGCTCGACGTCGAGGCGAGGCGGATCGACCTCGACCTGCCGGTCGAGGAGATCGGGCGGCGCCTCGCCGAGCTCGAGCCCCGCGCGCCGGCCTACCGGCGAGGCTACGGCGCCCACTACCTCGAGCACGTGCTCCAGGCGAACGACGGGTGCGACTTCGACTTCCTGCGCGCGAGGCCCGGGGAGGAGGCGGAGAGCGAGCCGCTCGGTCTCCTCCACGGCTGGGTCGGCGGCTGGTAGCGAGCCGCTACGTCGCGACCAGCGCCTCGCCGCTCCCCGGATCGAAGAGGTAGAGCCGGTTCGTGTCGACCACGAGCCGGAGCCGGTCGCCCTCCTTCGCCGCCGTCTCGCGCCCGACGCGTCCGACGAACGCCGTCGGACGAGCGGCTGCGGCCGTCTCGTCCTCGAAGGCGGCAAGCACGTCCTCGCGGCGCACCGGAGGGACGCCGAGCGAGAAGTGGACGTAGACCTCCGCGCCCATGTCCTCGCGGATGTCGACGACGACGTCGAGCTCCGCGCCGCTCGACCGCGCCTGGGCCAGCGCCGCGTCCTCCAGATCCTCGGGCCGGAAGCCGAGCACGACCCGCCTCGTCCCGCCGCCGTCGAGCGCGGCGCCGGCCCGCGTGGCGGGGACGGGCAGCGTCGAGTCTCCGAATCGCGCCACGAAGCCGCCGTCGGCTCGGCTCAGCTCCGCGTCGACGAGGTTCATCGCCGGTGAGCCGATGAACTCCGCGACGAAGAGGTTCGCGGGGTGCTCGTAGAGCGTCTGCGGCGCGGCGACCTGCTGGAGCACGCCCTGCCGCATCACCGCGACGCGGTCGCCCATCGTCATCGCCTCGGTCTGGTCGTGGGTGACGTAGATCGTCGTGACACCGAGGTCCCGCTGCAGCCGCGAGATCTCGGCGCGCATCTCGACGCGGAGCTTCGCGTCGAGATTCGAGAGCGGCTCGTCCATGAGAAACGCCTGCGGCTCCCGCACGATCGCCCTGCCCATCGCCACGCGCTGCCGCTGGCCGCCCGAGAGCGTCCGCGGCTTCTTCCCCATGCTGTCCGAGAGACCGAGCGTCCGTCCCGCTGCCGTGACGCGGCGCTCGATCTCCGCCTTCGGGAGACGCCTCTGCCTGAGGCCGAAGGCCATGTTGTCGAACACGGTCATGTGTGGATAGAGCGCGTAGTTCTGGAACACCATCGCGATGTCGCGGTCCTTCGGCAGCAGGTCGTTGACGACCTCGCTGCCGATCCGCACCGTGCCGTCCGAGATCTCCTCGAGGCCCGCGACCATGCGGAGGACGCTCGTCTTGCCGCAGCCCGACGGGCCGACGAAGACGACGAGCTCGCCGTCGGCGATCTCGAGGTCGAGCTCCGAGACGGCTTTCGTGCCGTCCGGGTAGACCTTCGTCAGCTGCTCGAGGCCGATCCCCGCCATCAGCCTCCGTCGCCCACGTCGAGCAGGACCTTGCCGCGGGCGCCCGTCGGTGCGCCGAGCGCAGCGAACGCCTCCCGGAAGCGCTCGAGCGGGAAGCGGTGCGTGACGAGCAGGCCGGGCGCGATGCGCCCTTCGTGCAGCAGGGCGACGACGCGAGACCACGCGCCTGCCGTGTAGCTGAAGCTCGCGGCGAGCGTCAGGTCGTTGTTGACGAGCAGGTCGGCCGGGAGCTGCACCGCCTGGCCCGTCGGCGGCAGTCCGATCAACGCGACCGTGCCGCCCCGCTTGGCGGCGCGGATCGCGGTCGCCACCGCGTCGACCGCACCCGCAGCCTCGATCGAGAGGTCGGCGTCGACCGCCTCTGCGTCGTCCGTCGTGAACCGGGTCGCGCCGAGGGCGAGCGCGAGGTCGTGCTGCTCGGTGCGCCGTCCGACGACGATCGCCTCGGCCGGCTCCCAGAGGCGAACCAGGTGAGCCGCGAGGAGGGCGATCGTGCCGTCCCCGACGATCACGACGCGGGCGCCCTCAACCGGGCTCCCCTTCTCCAGAGCACGGAGCACGACGGACGTCGGCTCGACGAGCGCTGCGTCGAGGAGCGAGATCTCGGATGAGAGCCGATGGACGAGGCGGGACGGCACCGTGATCTGGTCGCTGGCGCCGCCCTCGCGCGTGAAGCCGATCTCGTCATAGGTCTCACACGTGTTGGTCGCGCCCCGGAGACAGCTCGCGCAGCGTCCGCACGGCACGATCCCTTCCGCGACGCAGTGGTCTCCGGGCTCGATCCCGGTGACCCCCGCGCCGACGGCCTCCACGACGCCGGCCCACTCGTGGCCCAGCGTGAGCGGATAGTCGACGTAGGCAGGGTCGACGTCTCCGCGCAGCAGCTCGAGGTCAGTACCGCAGATGCCGCAGTGGACGGGACGGACGACGACGGTGCCGGGCTCCGGCGCGAGCTCCGGCTTCTCGACGAGCGCCAGCTCGCCCGGCCGGGAGATGACGAGAGCTCGCCGGCTCACGCGGTCACCTCGGTCGTCGTCGCGCGCGGCGCGCCGAGCTCGGCGGAGATGCTGCCCGCGTGCTCGCACACCGTCTCGCCGAGCTGGTGGACGCGCCAGGCGGGAAGGTCGAGCTTGATCCCGGTCACGCTGATCGCGCCCACGCAGCCGCCCGTGTGGTCGTGGACAGCGGCGCCGATGCAGAACACGCCCTCCGAGTCCTCCTCGTCGTCGACGGCGTAGCCGCGGTCCGCGATCAGCGCGAGCTCACGCTCGAGCGCGTCGAGCTCGACGATCGTCCGTCCCGTCTTCCGGGGCAGCCCGGCCTCCGCGACGATGGCGCGCACGGACGAGCCGTCGAGCGCGGAGAGCATCGCCTTGCCGACCGCCGACGTGTGCAGGTGCTCGCGCTTGCCGAGGCTCGCCGCGAACCGGACGGCGCTGTTGGGCACGTCGACTCGCCCGATCACGATCGCGTACGGCGCGTCGAGCACGGCGGCGCGCGACGTCAGGCCCGTGGTCGCCGTGAGCGAACGGAGCACGGGCATCGTCACGTCGCGGAGCGCGACCTGCGAGACGACCACGTCGCCGAGCCGCGCGAGCGCCATCCCGAGGCGGTAGCGCCGCGACATCCCGCTGCCCGTGTCGGCGACGAAGCCGTGCGCGAGCATGGTCTGCAGGATCGAGTAGGTCGCGCTCTTCGAGACGCCGGCGCTGCGGCCGAGGTCGGAGACCGTCAGGCCCTCGGGCCCGGCGTGGGCGAGCGTCTCGAGCAGGCCGAGCGCCCGCTCGACGCTCTGCACGCGATAGCGTTCCTCGACGCTCACAGGTGTTCGGTCTCGCAGAACGGCATGGCGGATCCGAGAACAGTAGGCGGACGGGCAAGGGCCTGTCCAGTGTTGACAGGGCGGCGTGATTCGTGAGAGCGTTCTTCTCGTGGGAACACTGTTCGCGAGAACAGAACAGGGGGAACGGTCGGGAACGACCTCGACGGCCGAGCTGGACGCGAAGCTCGAGCGGCTGCGGGGCGTGCTGGCAGCCCGGGAGGCGCCGGCGGCGATCCTCACGGGCGCTGCGGCCGTCGCCTGGATCACCGGCGGGATCACGAACCCGATCGAGCGAGGCCACCCGGCCAGCCCGCTCTGGATCGTCGTCACGCCCCAGGCGGTCTCGGCGGTGAGCACGAACGTCGAGCTGCCACGCCTCGAGGAGCCGCTCGCGGCGCTCGGGATCCCGCTGCGCGGGGCCGACTGGTTCGAGCCCGACGGCATGACGGATGTCGCCGCCGAGCTCGCGGGAGCCGCTCCCGGCACGTGCCTCCACGACGAGGGACAGCTCGGCGCTGGCGACGACGACCTGGTCGCGATTCGCTTGACGCTGCTGCCCGCCGAGCAGGCGCGGTTGCGCGCGCTCGGGGCGGACGCGGCTTCGGCGCTCGAGGAGTCGCTCCGCGCATGGGAGCCGGGCGAGACCGACTTCCAGGTTCAGGCCCGTGTCGCAGAGCGCCTCGAGCGTGTGGGCGCGCTCGGCGTCTGCCTCTTCGTCGGCGGCGACGAGCGCGTCGAGCGCTTCCGCCACCCGCTCGCGGTCGATGCGCCGGTACGGAGGCTCGTGATGGCGGTCGTGGTCGCGGAGCGGGGCGGTCTGCACGCTGCGACGACACGGTTTGCCTCGGCCGGGAAGCTCCCGGCCTCGGTCGCCGCCGCGCAGGCGGCAGTGCTCGAGATCGAGGCCGCGATCCTCGACGCCTGCCGGCCGGGAGCGACGTACGGCGAGGTGCTCCAGGCGATGGATGCCGCCTACGCGCGGAGCGGTCACGCCGGCGTCTGGCGCCAGCACTACCAGGGTGGCCCGGTCGGCTACCGGCAGCGCGAGTTCGAGCTCGTCCCGACGCAGACCTCCAGCCGCTGGTACTCGACGTGGCTCGAGGAGGGGCATGCGGTGGGCTGGAACCCGAGTGTGGCCGGAGGCGGCAAGGTCGAGGACACATTCCTCGTCGGCGCCGCGGACCTCACGTCGGTGACGACCACGGGCCCAGGCTGGCCGACCGTTGGGGTCGGCGGACGATCGCGGCCCGCGGTCCTCGACGTCCGGACGGGAGCAGCGGCGTGAAGGCCGACGCTGCGCTCGAGCGGCTCGGGATCGGCGTGGCGCCGCCGGGCGGCGAGAGCCCACTCCGGTTCCCGGACGGCGCGCACTTCCGGATCGAGATCCCGAGCGTGGAAGGCCCGCGCGTCCTCGAAGCGGTCGTCCGTGCCGCCGAAGAGCACGAGATCGCCGTCAACCGCGTGTCCCAGGGGAGCGGCGCGATGCTCCTCTCCGAAGCCGAGCTCCTCGAGATGGCCGCGATCGGCGAGGCGGCCGGGTTGGAGGTCTCGCTGTTCATCGGGCCGCGCGAGGGCTTCGACATCGGGGCGCACGCGCGGTCGCCGGACGGCGCCGCCCACGCCGGCCAGGCCCGGGGGATCCGGGCGCTGCGGTACGCCGCCGAGGACGTGGCCCGCGCCGCCGAAGCGGGAATCCGCAGCTTCCTCGTCGCCGACCACGGCCTGCTCGCGCTGCTTGTCGAGATGCAGGCGGCGGGAGAGCTGCCCGCCGATCTCGTCTGGAAGGTCTCCGTGCTGATGGCGCCGTCGAACCCGCTGTCGCTCGCGGCGCTGGAGCGGCTCGGCGCGACGACGGCGAACGTCCCGTCCGACGTCACCGTCGCGCAGCTCGCCGAGCTGCGCGCCGCAAGCGCGCTTCCGATCGACCTCTACGTCGAGTCCCCCGACGGGCTCGGCGGCGTCGTGCGCGGGAACGAGCTCGGCGACCTCGCCGCCGCGGGGGCCCCGCTGTACGCGAAGTTCGGGCTGCGGAACTCGCGCGCCCTCTACCCGAGCGGCGAGCACCTCGTCGC
>Ga0187779_10002828_pt1 | contig 10555 bp, 8 predicted proteins | sample 1015_Q2_SP10_10__FD_132435 | JGI IMG/M metagenome (GOLD analysis project Ga0187779, IMG submission 132435) | Tropical peat soil microbial communities from peatlands in Department of Meta, Colombia - 1015_Q2_SP10_10_MG | ecosystem: Environmental > Terrestrial > Soil > Wetlands > Peat | place...
CGATGCAACGGTGTTCTCGTCGATGATCGACGCGCCGCGGGACGGAGCGCAGATCTGTATCGCCGCCGCGTTGGTGACCGCGCGACGCTGAGCGCGTGTGAGGCCTCTCGGAGCGCGCCGCGCGCCACCGCGGACCCAAGATCACCACCGTCGCCGACGCGCAAGAGCTCGCGGTCAATCGCCTGCCACCCGCTCGCCGCTCGACAACAACACAAGTCCCGGCGACGCGCAGCGGCAGACCTCGAGCGCGTGTCAGCATGCTGCATCGCCGAGGTGACAATCCAAGCCGGGGATCCAGGAGGTTGAGCACCATGTCATCCTTGTCCAGCTAGACACCCACCCGTCCCGAACCCCTGGGGAGCCGGGTCTACTGCCGCGCGGAGTAGAGCAGTTTCTGCTCGAATCTCGTACTAACCCTGCAAGTGAGCTCCCCAGCGAGAGTACTTGGCCTAGGCTCATACGGTTCAATTCGGGGCGGTCCCGTCAGGGGTTGTCGAGTGTTGTGGGGAAGTGAGGTCCAATTTCCGATCGTCAGCGTGTGGTGGTGACTGGCACCCGCGTTTCAGAGGGATACCTCGCCCTAATCCGTCAGAGCGGTCTGCACGTGGTGAACCCCACCGAGCACCTCTCCGGAGATGCACTCGTTCATGCCCTCGAAGACGCTCAGGGTTATCTACTCGCCGGCGATGAGATCGCGACGCGCGAAGTCCTCGCGCGATGCGAGCAGCTCCGCCTCCTCTCGTTTCTCGGCACTGGGTACGGGTCGTTCGTTGACGCGGACGCCGCGACAGAGCTCGGCATCGCCATAACAAATACACCGGGCGCCAACACCACTTCGGTCGCCGAGCTCACGGTTGCGCACGTCCTTAATGCCCGGCGCCGCGTAACTGACCTCAACAACCTGACGAAACAGGGACAGTTTCCGCGGACGATGACGACCGACCTTCACGGCGCGACGGTCGGCGTCGTGGGCATGGGCGCAATCGGTTCGGCGATCGCGCGGATCCTCGTCGACGGCTTCGGCATGTCTCTGGTGTATCACTCGCGCGAACGCAAACCTAGGATCGAAGACGCGCTCGGCGCAAAGTCTGTTCCACTCAATCAATTGCTGGCAGCGAGCGATGTCGTGGTGCTCGCCGCGGCGACCACTCCAGAAACGATCGGACTCGTCGGCGCCGATCAGCTGAATCGAATGCGACCGGACGCGATCCTCATCAACACTGCACGCGCGGTCCTGGTTGACGGGCATGCGCTCTCGCGTGCACTCCGGGAAGATGTCATCGCCACCGCCGCCTTCGACGGGTACTACGTCGAGCCGGTTCCAACGCCTGAATGCGACGAATACCGTCTTCTGTCGCTTCCCGACGCCAAGTTTACCTTGACCCCTCACACAGGGGCGCTAACCATCTCAGCCAATGACAGAATGTGCGCCATGGCCGTGGCATCGGTTCGATCGTTCTTCGCCACCGGGGATGATGAGTTCATCGTCAACCCGGCATACCGTGCCAGCCTATCCGCAACCCCTGACGTGGCGTCACTGCCACGCCGGCGCGTCGCCGAGCATGCAGACCGGTAGGCGTCCGCGGGAGACGTCTGGTCGAGTCGCGGATGACGCTACCCTGACCAGCTACCGACGTGCCTCGTACACGTTCATCTGGGGAACGGAGAAGCATTCCCTACTCCTGCTCGAACCGAAGCTGCTTCGCTGCGTCCGCGGCGACCGCTATGCCCCCTATACGTTCGACTATCTTGTCACTAGTGAGAGCGGCCGCACGCGTGCCTACTCGACCCCGGGAATGCAAGCCGCGCTTCTCGAATACGGGCGTCATTACCTCGAGCCCGATTTCGTTCGGCGCCTTCAGGCCGATTACGAGGCTTTCGGCACCAGCTTTCGCGCCTTTCTTACAGGGCTACAGGCGCAGGATTGGTCAGGTCAGTCGAATGACGAACTCGACGAGTTCTACGAGAAGTACTTCTGGTATCTCGTGGACACCTACACGTTCTTCGCACTAACGTTTGGATGGAAGCTCGAAGCGACGAACGAGGCCCTCCGCGAAGCTCTTCACGCGAGCCCTGCCATGAGGGCTCGCGATGTGGCGCAAATCGCAAGCGTTGTGACAAGCCCTGCTGGTAGCAACGAGGTCTCGCGTGAGCGACTTGCCTGGCTGCGCCTGCTGGCGAATCGCGATAGGTCCGGTCGTCTCGAGAAGAGCGCGATCCTTTCGCACGTCCGCACGTTCCCGTGGCTGGCGTTCAATACGTATGACGAGGATGAGATCCTGTCCTTCTTCCACGCAAAAGTCGCCCACTATGTCGCCTCGGGCGCAGACGCAGATGATGACATCGCTCGGCTCCTTGACCGGCAGCGGGCGCTCGACGATGAGCAACGGCACATCCTCGAGAGTGTAGGTAGCGAGCGCGTTCGGTACCTCTCGGGGGTACTCCGCTGGGCCTCCGAGGAGCGTCTCAACCTCAAGTGGTTCTGGGCGGGGTGCGAGTACCTCGCCTTTCGACCGCTAAAGGAGATCGCCTCGCGGATCGGGATCCCCTTTCACCGATTCATCCACGCGTACAAGCGCGCGGACATCGGCACTTTCCTCCGTGCTGGCACAAGCTTGCCAGATAGCGAATGTGACCGGCGCGTGTCACGGGTCACGTACCTCGTGACCGAAGGTAAGCTGTTCTTTGCCGCCGGCCAGGACGCTACCCGTCTGGAAGCCGACCTAGTCGACAAGACCACCGGTGCCGAGACCCTCTTGCGTGGTTCGCCCGCCTATCCAGGCCGGGCGACGGGCCCCGTGAAGATCATCAAGGTCGACGATCTTCATGCGCTCGAACGTGACTTCGCCCGGTTTCGGCGTGGAGACGTATTGGTGACGACGATGACGCAGCCTAACATCGTGATGCTCATCGAGCGGGCGGGAGCGGTTCTGACCGACGAGGGCGGCATCACAAGCCACGCTGCGGTGCTCTGTCGAGAGCTTCGGATCCCGTGCATCATAGGCCTGCACCGGGCCACTGTGGATCTTGCCGAGGGTGACGTGGTTGATGTCAACGCCTCGGAGGGCACCGTCACCGTCCTTGACCCTGAAGAGGTCCCCCGAGCGCCGGTGAGAGACCGCGACACCACCGATGGGCCAAATGTGGTCCAAGTTGGAAAGCAGGCTGCCAGGGTCCCACGACCGGAATCGGTGCTCTGGCTCGCGGACGTGGGACGCGACGATGTGGCCAGCGTCGGCGGCAAGGCGGCGAATCTCGGAGAGTTATGCGGCCGGTTTCCCGTCCCGTCTGGCTTTTCCGTAACGACCAGCGGCTATCGCGCCTTTCTTGAGGAAGCGTGCCTCGCAGGTCCAATTGCTGACATCCTGGATCAAAGAGACCTCACCAATTGGCACGAGGTCGAATGCGTAGCTAGGCAGATCCGGTCGCTGATACTGGCCGGCGAGGTGCCGAGCGCTCTTCGCGTCGAGATCGAGGACGCGTATTTGCGGCTCCGCGCGCGCCGGGTCGCCGTCAGAAGCTCGGCCACCGCCGAGGACTCGCCAACCGCTTCGTTCGCTGGGCAGTTCGACTCAGTCCTCAACGTCACGGGCGCCGAGGGCGTTATCCAGGCGGTCATACGGTGCTGGGCCTCGCTCTATACCGCGCGAGCAATCTGGTACCGCGGTCGTACACACACGCCCCAAACCCTGCCCATGATGTCCGTTCTCGTCCAGGAAATGGTGGACGCCGAGTACGCCGGGGTGATCTTCACGGTCCATCCGGTCGATCACCGCAATCTCCTCATCGAAGCAGTCGAGGGCACTGGAGAAGCGCTCGTGTCGGGCCGCCGAACACCGAACCGGTACGTGCTCGCCGACGATCTCGCGATCCTCGAACGCTCCGAGAGCTTCGACCTGTCCGACCAGCTCATTGACGAGCTCGCCCGATTCGGGCAGGCGGTCGCCGCTGCGCTGGGGGAGCCGGCGGATATCGAGTTCGCTCTCGCCGATGACCTGCTCTACCTCCTCCAGGCTCGGCCGATCACGACATTGATGGAGCGCACATGACGCAGCATCTGACCCTGGACGCAGTGCATTCCGATGAAGTGGGCTTGCGCGAGGTGGAGAGGCAGAGCTTCGGCATACCTGAGATCGAGCAGCACGTGCACCGTCAAAACAAGCCGGTGGTGGAGACGCCGGCACGGCAGCGCCGGCTTTGGCGACGGTGGCAGGCGCATCGGGACGCGCTTCACCGTCGCACGACCTGGCCCCCAGAGCTGATCAGCGAATGGCAGCTCGAACGCCTAGCGGCGCTGGTGGACTACGCGTACAACACGATCCCGTTCTACCGGCAGCTCTATGACCGGTGCGGGTATCGGACCGGCGACATCGTCACATGGGCCGATTTCGACGTCCTGCCGGTTGTGCGCAAAGCCGACATGATCGCAGCGTTCCCCGCTCTGAACGTCCTGCCCGGTGTCGACCCCGGTAGTTGCTACGGCGCGAGAACCTCCGGCTCCACCGGCGTCCCGATGACCCTCATTCAAGATGACCTGAGCGCCGAGCGCTGGATGCTGAACCGGATGCGCCAGTTCGAGATGATGGCTGGCGAGCGCCTCGATCCCAGCGACTGGATCTACAACGTGTACCTGTCGACATGGTCCTTCACGTCGTTTGCGGGTGCCTACCCCACCTTCTCGGTCTCGGAGGCATGTCCGCCGGCTGCGATCTTTGCACACATTCAGAAGCTGCGGCCGAAGGTCCTCTCGGTGTTCCCAAGCTTCCTCGGCAGGCTCGCGGCCTGTGCCGGGGACCTCTCCGAATACGGTGTGAGATGCATCTGCACCAACTCGGAGAGTAGTTCCCGCGATGAGCGCGATGCCTACGCTGAGCATTTCGGAGCTCCGGTTCTCGATGAGTACGCGAGCGAGGAGTTATCGATTATCGCGACCGAGTGCCGACGCGGTCACTATCACGTTGTCGAGGATAGGATCCATGTCAGCGTGGTGAACGCGGGGCCGGACGGGATCGGCGATATTGTCGCCACCGACCTGTCGAACATCTACATGCCGATGATCCGCTACGCGCAGGGCGACCTCATCGGCTGGACCGGCGAGTATCGAGTGTGTGACTGCGGCAACAATTTCCGCTTTATCGATCGGTTTCTGGGGCGCTCTGACCAGGCGCTCAAGAGTGCGACCATCGGCCGAGTCCCGTCGGACCTGGTCATGAACCTGTGTGATCGGACGTTTGTCTCCTACGAGTCGCGCATCGCGGAGTTTCGCGTTATCCAGCGTGCTATCGATGCGGTCGAGGTCCTGCTCGTCCTCCGCGAGGGCGAGAGCTCAGCCTCCTCGTCGATCGTCGAGCGCTTCCGCGATGAACTGACGAACCTATTCCAGCACCCGATTCAAGTGAGCTTCAGCTACGTCTCGCAGCTGCCACACCTGGCCAGCCACAAGCGCCGCATGATTCTGTGTGAGGTCGACTGACGTGGCTCCGCGGCTCGACCCGAGCGCGGGTCGTCATATGAGGAGTTGGTTCGCTATCGACGGCGACCTCGACCCCATCGATTTCGATGGGAACACGGACGTCCGCTTCCCGGAGGCGCTGGTCGAGGCCATGGTCGGGCTCTTCAGCCTCCGGGGCGACCACGTGCTCGATCCATTCTGTGGCTTTGGCACGACACTGAATGTGTGCTCGCGCATGGGCCGTATCGGAGTCGGGTTCGAACGCGACGAGCGCATCTACCGCTACGCGCGGCAGACCGTCGTCGCCCCTGGCCGTCTCTACCACGACCTGGCTCAGAACATCTCGACGTATGCCTTGCCCAAGTTCGACCTGTTGCTCGGCAGCCCGCCATTCCGCTCATTTCGGGATGACACCGATGTCGAGTCGGAGGAGTACTACCGCGACCTAATCACCGTCTTCCGTGCGCTGCGGCCCCACGTGAAGGCTGGCGGCTATGTGGTCCTGGAAGCAGTCAACCTGCTTGGCGATGGCCGTCCGTCAGTTCCACGTGCATTCCGTTGCGCGCTAGCCCTCACGGAGCTGTTTGCCTTTGAGCGGGAGTATGTCTGCTGCAACCGGGGGGAGACGGAGGTCTCGCATGGCTATCACCACAGCTACCTGCTCGTGTTTCGGAATACCCTCCAGTCGACGATGGCCGGGGAGGCAACGTCTTGACCGGTCATCCACGCCATCCCACGTTGTCCACCTCCCCCAGCGGTTACGGACCTGTCGCCGGGAGCCTGGGCCCAGCGATCACGCGGTCAGCATTGCGCAGATTGAACCCGGCGTTGCGCCGCCGCGTCGTCCTACCGTCTGACCCGACGTACCCCGAAGCGCGCCGCGTCTATAACACTGCGATCGACAAGTATCCGGCCGTGATCATCCGCTGCGTCGACGCGGCGGACGTCGTGGAGAGCATCCGCTTCGCTCGCGAGTGCGGACTACCGATCGCCATCCGCGCCAGTGGCCATAACGCCGCTGGCCACGGCGTCTGCGAGGGTGGCGCGGTCATCGATGTTGCCGCTCTAAAGCGCATCGAGGTCGACCAGCACAGCAAGACCGTCTACGTAGGCGCGGGCGTTACCTGGGCAGAGTTCGATCGCGTAACCCAGGCCGTCGGCCTGGCGACACCCGGAGGGACTGTGTCGTCGACGGGAGTGGCCGGCCTCACACTCGGCGGCGGTATCGGTTGGCTCATGGGGCCCTACGGTCTCACGTGTGACAACCTTATCGCCGCGGATCTCGTCACCGCCGACGGCAACCTGGTGCCGGTCGACCAGCGCAGAAATGCGGAGCTTCTCTGGGGCCTGCGCGGCGGCGGTGGCAATTTCGGCGTGGTCACCTCCTTCACATTCCGCCTGCACGAGATTCGCTCGGTCGTCGCCGGGGGGCTGATCGTTCCTCTGGACCGTGCGGCGGCTGCGCTGGGAGCGCTGCGGGATCTCAGCGACGAGATCCCTGACGGCCTGACCACATGCCCGACCTTCGTGACTGATCGATCCGGCGGGCGTCATCTGTCCGTCGACGTGTGCTACGCCGGACCCGCGCGGGACGCCGCAAGGTGGGTCTCGCGACTGGTCCGGCATCTGGAGCCGACGGGGAACACGGTGCGCCCTCAGTCCTACTTGGAGTGGCAGAGGTACCTAGACGCGACGTTCGACACACCGATGCGCGGTCATTGGAAGACGTGCTTCTTGGACGAACTCCCAGACGAACTGATCGAGATCATCGTCGGGGCCTACCGCGCGGCACCCTCCCGGTTCACCACGCTCATCCTCGAGCACTTCCACGGCCCGATGACCATGATCGGGCCAGACGAGAGCGCCTACGGAAACAGAGACAAGCCGTACAGCCTCCTGATCACGACGCGATGGGAGAGCCCTGAACAGGACGCCGCGAATGTCGCCTGGGCCGATGAGCTGTACGCGGCGACGCGCATCTTCTCGGACGGCTCCGGCTACCTGAACTACATGGGCGTCGAAGACGAATCCGTCGTCCGGCAGTCCTATGGTGCTGAAAACTACCAGCGCCTCGTCGCACTGAAGAACCAGTACGACCCCGACAACGTGTTCTGCAACAACCAGAATATCCGGCCGAGCCTCGCCCGGCCATCAGCGCGCCAGCGGATACACAACACACCCATTCGTCTGGACTGAAGCTCGGCCGATAATGGCGACACGATCCCCCCAAGCACCGGTCAAGCTGACCCGCCACGAAAGGCGCGGCCTGATGAGCGGGCTGAACCTCAGTGATGGTCACGCGCGGCACGAGGTCGACGACTATGCCGGCGTTCTCGGAAGGTTGCCCGAAATCTTCCTAGACTCACAGCGGGACAACCTCCGAGCGGTCGAACGGGACTTTGAGCTGTCATTCTTCGACTACGCGGGCCAACCCGCATTCTCACGCCTGAATCCCCCGCTCTACAACTACGCTTGCTCGTTGTCGATCGAAGTCGTCGCGAGTTTCCTCAGGCGCGAGCGAATGTCCGTGTCGCTGATCCATCCTACGTTCGATAACCTCGCGGATATCCTTCGAGGCAATGGCGTCGAACTGAGCCGCTACGAGCAGGATTGGCTCGGGCCGCTCTTCGACACGGACCGCGAACTGGCCACCGATGCCCTCTTCATCGTCTGCCCTAACAACCCGACTGGGCAGAGCCTGACGCGCCACGAATTCTCGCGGGTCGTCGAACACTGCGCTCTCCGCGAGAAGCTGCTGATCATCGACTTCAGCTTTCGTTTCTTCAGCACATTCCGTGAATGGGACCAGTACGAGATCTTGCTGCGAGCGGGCGGTGAGTTCATTGCATTCGAGGACTCCGGAAAGACATGGCCGACCCTCGACCTCAAGGTCGGCCTCACCTTGGCGAGCAACGACGTCTACGAGGAGCTCTTGAAGGTTCACGAGGATCTCGTGCTGAACGTCTCCCCGTTCACTCTGAGGCTGCTCAAGGAGTGTATCGACACAGACGCCAACCTGCTCGGAGAAGGCAATGCACAGCAGACCGTCGCTAAGAATCGAGCGACCCTGCGTGAGCTCCTGGCGGCGACGCCTCTCACCATCCCCAACATCGACTCAGTGATCAGCGTGGAGTGGGTCCGCCTCCCTCAAGCATGGCGGACAGGGGACCTGTGCAGCTGGCTCGCGTCCAGGGACGTACACGTCCTACCGGGAATGCCATTCTATTGGGATGAGCCGACGCTCGGCGAGTCGTATATCCGAGTGGCGCTGGCGAGACCCGCCGCCGACTTCACCCACGCGGCGAGCGAGTTCGCCCGCTTCGTCCTCGAGTACGAGTCACTTCACCCCGCCCATTCGGCTGCCTGACCCTGGTCGGTAGCGTTCGTCGGCTCTACGCAGATCGGCGCCACCATCTGAGCGCCGTTCTTGCACCGGAGCGCTCCAGCACGGATCGCGGCTCGTCGAGCCCGACGGCCCGAAGCTTCGCCAACGCAGTAGTGCCCGCGCGCGAGCGTGAGGATCAGGGGGTCGTCGCCTTGGATCTCGCTGAGCTTTCGAGACAGGTTCTCGTGATCGGGCAACTCGTAGTCGGGGAAGGTGCCGCCGGGGGCGATGTCGCTGCGCATGATCTGCTCCTGTCTATTGGTTGAGGAGTGACGAGAACGATCGCCGCCGTCCCCCCCACTCGCGCCCGGTCGTCCACGGGTCCGGACCCCACTTCGCGGCACGGGTGTGGACCAGTGGTGACCCGGGCGCCGTCGGAGTCTTACCGGTGCGGGTATGGCGATACTTCGATTCGATGCGACGATCTCGAGGCAAGACGAGGCACCCTCTCCGGCGATCCCGGCGGCGAGGCTGGCGTGTGGGGATGGCGGTGATCGGAGCCTGGCTGTGCTTGAGCGCGATCAGCGAGGGGTTCAGCGCCGGTGGCGTCGGGTCAAACCCGCGCGGGAACGTGAGCTTGCCTTGGCGGTCTGTTGAATCGGGTCGGTCGGCGCGTGTTGCCGGGCCGGTCGCGGCCGCGGTTTCGACGATCACGATCACCTCACCCATGGACGGCGGCGAGTACGAGCGCGGGGCTCGGCTGTACGTGCACTACCGTTGCCGCCCCGGGGCGGCGAGCGACCGCATCGTTGCCTGCCGTGGGACTGAGCGCTCCGGCCGGGCCCTGGACACGCGATCACCAGGCGTCAAGAGCTTCACGGTCACCGCCACTGACACCAGCGGCGCCACGATCGCTAAGACCGTCCACTACACGGTCTGGTGGTACGTGAACCCGCTCCGCGAGGTGGCCAACCTCCAGGCGAGCCGCATCGACATGGGCGTCGATTACTCCGGCTCCGGTCCGGTTCTGGCGATCGGCCGGGCGCGGATCCTGCTCGCCAGTGACCGTCTCGCCGGCCCGGAGGCCTGCTGGGGAAAAACCTGCGTGCCGCCCCCGGGCGACTGGGTCATGTACCGACTCCTCGACGGCCCTTTCGCAGGCAAGTACGTCTACATCGTGGAGAACATCACGATCACCGTGCACACCGGTCAGACCGTGGCTGCCGGCCAACCGATCGCGATCCTCCACGACGCTTCCCCGAACCTCGAGATCGGCTGGGCGGCTGGACGCGCCGCGTACACGCTCGCCGCCGCCCGCGGAGATCAATGCGCCTGTTCTGACCCGGGCGGCTGGTCCTCAATCGAGGGGCGTAACTTCAACGCGCTCCTAACCTGGCTGGGTGCGCCGTCGGGCTACATCACGTCGATCCCCGCCGGCCAGCGGATGCCCCGGGACTGGCCCGCATTTCCCGGCGGGTTTCCGGCCGGAACGTGATCGGAGCGCGGCGCCGGTCAGCGCCGCCGGCGCCGCAGTGCCGGTGGGCGCGGGCGGTGGCCCTGAGCTCCGAGCTGACCGTTGGCGATGTCCCGCGGTCTATCGTGAGCTGGCGTGTCGACGCTCGTGCTCTCGGACCTTCATTTGGGATCGCGCCTGCGGCACGACGTCCTCATGCACCCGGAGCCGCTGCGACGGCTGCTCGGGGTGCTTGAGGGCGTAGAGCGGCTCGTGCTGCTGGGGGACATCGTGGAGATGCTCGAAAAGCCCGCCGAGCGCGCGA
>Ga0187779_10002829_pt1 | contig 10552 bp, 8 predicted proteins | sample 1015_Q2_SP10_10__FD_132435 | JGI IMG/M metagenome (GOLD analysis project Ga0187779, IMG submission 132435) | Tropical peat soil microbial communities from peatlands in Department of Meta, Colombia - 1015_Q2_SP10_10_MG | ecosystem: Environmental > Terrestrial > Soil > Wetlands > Peat | place...
AGGCGCTCGAACACTTCGAGCGCGGCGAGGAGCGGCTCCCTCGCGTCGGCGCGGCGCCGGGCGCGACGGAGCCGCTCGCCGTAACAGAGCTGCGTCCGAGCGCGCGGGAACGGCGTGGTCTCGTCCCAGAGCGCGATTGCCTCGGCAAAGGCCGTGTCGATCTCGTCGTCCGGCACGAGCAGAACGCGACAGCGCGCGGCGGTCGCGAGCGCCCACTTCCGACCCGTCTGCTCCGCCTGTCGGGCGAGGAACTCGAGCTCCCGCTCCGCGTCCTTCGTGCGGCCGACGCGGACGTACGCCTCGATCAGCTCGGGCGCCCACTGGATCACGTTCGGTTCCTCGAGGCCGCGGTTGCGAACGTCCTGCGCGAGGCCCGAGAGCGCCGCGATCGCTTCTTCGGCCCGCCCGAGCCCGAGCTCGAGGAAGCCGAGGATCGAGGACGCGAGTGCCGCGATCGCGCCGACGGACGAGCATTCGAGCGCCCGCGCGACGTGCGCGCGACAGTCGTCGGCCCGGCCGAGAGCGGCCTCGACGCGTGAGAGCGAGATCAGCGCGAACGCGAGCAGCGTGCGCTGGTCGGTGTCCTCCGCGATCCGGACGGCCTCGGACGCGCCGGCATAGGCGGTCACCCACTGGCCGGTGCGGAAGTCGACGTTCGCAAGGCCCGCGAGCGCGTAGGGGAGCGCGCCCAGCGCGCTGTTTGCGCGCGCCGACGCGATCGTCTGCTGGAAGAGCGCTTCCGCCCCCTCGTATCGCTCGAGCCACGTCAGCACCTGGCCCGCCGGGCGCAGCAGGTGGTACGCGCGCGACCCGTGCTCCCCCTCGTCGAGCAGCTCCTGGTAGCGGACGAGCAGCGGCAGCGCATCGTCGGTCTCGCCGCGCAGGAGCAGCGCGAGCCCGAGCGTCGCGCCGGCGAGCACCTGGGTGAGCTCCTCCGCGCGTTCTGCCACGGCGCAGGCCCGGCGTGCCACCTCGAGGCCGTCGTTGATCTCGCCGGCCATGAACGACGCCCACGCGGCGTCGGCGAGCATTCGCGCCGCTTTCGACGGATCGATCGGCTCGACTGCCTCCGCTCCGTGGACGAGAACCGCGTACGCCTCGGCCGGCTCCCCGCGCCACATCTCGACCGTGCCGCGGAGGTGCTGGATCTCTGCGACGAGCTGCGCGTCGTCCGTACTCTCGAGCGCCCCGTCGAGCAGGCGTAGAGCGTGGTCGCCGCCTCCCGCGATCCGCGATTCGTCGGCGGCGCTCACGAGTCGGCGCGCACGCCGCTCACCGTCCGTCGTCAGCTCTGCTGCGCGCTCGAACGCGGCCGCAGCCTCCGCATGGCCGCCCCGCTTGCGCGATGCGAGCGCCGACGTCTCGAGTGCGTCTGCGACATCGTCCTCGCGCTCGGGCGCGGCCGCAGAGAGGTGCCATGCCCGCCGGTCGCGAGACGCCTCTTCGGCGAGCGCGCGGTGCGCTGCGCGGCGAGCGCCCGTTCCGGCCGCGTTGTAGACGGCCGAGCGGAGCAGCGGATGGCGGAAGTCGATCGTCTCGTCGTGCGACGTCACGAGTCTCGCCTGCTCGGCGGGGTCGAGATCCGCCACGTCGAGCCCGAGCTCGTGTAACGCGGGAGCGAGATCCGCGAGCCGGCCCGACTCGCTCGCGGCGAGCACGAGCAGTGCCTGCTGCGTCGACTCCGGAAGCTCGCCGACGCGATGTGCGAACAGGCGCTCGACGGTGGTCGCCGGCGGAAGGGAGCCTGCAAGCGGCTCGGCGCCGGTCAGCTGGTCGGCGCTGAGCAGCTCGGACAGCTCGAGCAGCGCGAGTGGATTGCCGGCCGTCTCCGCGACGAGCCGCTCGACGACCTGCGGCGCGATCTCCTGGGTGCGCTGCGCGAGCAGCTCGCGTGCTGCCTCTTCCTCGAGCCCCGAGAGCTGGAGCTCCTCGATCCCTGCGCGCTCGAGGACGGTGCCTTCGATTGCGGGCGACGCGAGCAGGAGCACGATCCCCTCTGTTCCGAGCCGGCGCGCGGTGAAGACGATCGCCTGCGCAGACGACGTGTCGAGCCAGTGCGCGTCGTCGACGATCCCGAGCAGCGGCCGTCGCTCGGCTGCCGAGTCGAGGAGGCTGAGCGTCGCTGCGCAGATCACGAACCGGTCGCCCGCGGCGGGCGGCCCGAGACCGAGCGCACCCGACAACGCGGCCGCCTGCGCCGAAGGGATCCTCGAGAGGTTGTCGAGCACAGGCCGCACGAAGTCCGCGAGCGACGCGAACGCGAGCTCGGACTCCGACTCCGCGCCGCGCGCACTCAGATGCGTCGTGCCGTCGACGCGCGACAGGGCATAGCGGAGCAGCGCGCTCTTGCCGATCCCCGGCTCGCCGGTGATCACGAGGGCGCCGCTCTGGCCGTCGGCGGCCGCGTCCAGGAGCGCGTCGATCCGCGCGCGCTCTCGCTCGCGACCGACGAGCCCGAGGTCGTTCTCTGCCGGCTGCCGCACTGCTGCTTGCGGACTGTAGGACGGTGCGCGCCGCTTGTCACGGCGCACGTCACCGAGGCGTAGGGAGTCCCCCGATTCGCTCGGGGGATTCGCCCGACGCGACCGGCCCTGCGCGAGACGTAGCGTCGAGAACGTGAACACGAACAGCGAGTAGCCAGACCCGAAGCGGCACTCCCGCGCCGCGAGCCGCATGCGCAACGGCTCGGCGAAGGGAGGTGAGGAAGATGTCGCAGAAGGCAAAGCGGCTGCTCGCAGCGGGACTCGCGACGATCTCGATCGCAGCGGCTCCGGCCACGAGCTTCGCGATCAGCGGCGGCACGAGCGGAACGCCAATCGCGTGCTCCGGTGGCAGCGGCGGCGGATGCGCGGGCTAGTCAGCCGACTGACGCGATCCGAGAGAGGAGAGCTCCTTCGGGGGCTCTCCTCGTTCCGTCAGACGACGGTCGAGGCGCTCAGCAGCGCCTGGGCACGACGGGTGGCGACGGTGTTGCCCTTCTCCTCGTAGAGAGCGATCGCCCTTCGCACTGCTGCCGCTGCTACCGCTCGACGGTCCGAGAGGCGCAGGACTTCCGCGAGGTCGAGTTGCACCTTCGCGCGCTGGTTGAGCGCGTCGGTCTGCTCGACGATCTCGAGTGACTCGCCGATGAGTTTTCGTGCGCGGTCATGGTCTCCGATGTGAGCCGCGAGCGACGCGGCGACCGCTCGCCACGACGACTGCGCGTCGAGGTCGTCGTCGCTCGCAAGGTCTTGCGAGAGACGGACCCACGTTACGGCCTCCTCGAAGAGCGATTCGTGGTAGAGCACGTCGGCCAGCTCCGCGGCTCGCGAGGCGAGGTGCGCAGGCTCGTCGAGCTGCTTGCACGCGGCGCAACTGTCGCGCAGCGCCTGCTCGGCGGCTTCAAGGCTCCCGGCGAGCACCTCGATGGCACCGAGTATCAGAGTCGACGTAACGAGAGCAACGAACATCTGCCCGAGATCCTCGAATGTCGTCCTGGCACTCTCGACGTGAGCGCGAGCATCGTCGAAGCGACCGTGCATCGCCTCGAGACCGCCGAGCCAGAGGGCGATGTTCGCCTCGCTGCCGCGATCACCCGCGTGGTCTCGCAGCAGGCGATCACAGTAGGCGATCCCCTCATCGACCGGTCGCGGGCCGTAGTAGAGGGCCGAGGTGAGCACGCCGAGAGTGGTCGAGGGCGACCAGCCTCCACGCCGGTAGCGGCCGGCCGCCTCCGCGGCGGCCTGCTCTTGCGCTGCGTACTCGCCGCGGAAGGTACCTCGCATCAGGCCGACCGACAGCCACGCGCGGCCGAGCGACCGGTCGTCGCCGATCGTCTCCAGCTCGGGAATCGCCGCATCCGCGATGGCGAGCAGATCGGTGACGGCGTGTCGATTGCCGAGCGCGTGCATGAGCGCGAGCTCGACCTGTCCGCGCAGTGCGATGCGACGGTCGTCGATCGTCTTTGCCTCGCGCACCGCTTTGTCGAAGCACTCCTCGGCCTGTCGAGGCTCGCCGCGCATGCGCAGCGCGAGTCCAAGCTCGCACATCAGCTCGCGCCGGGTCGCATCGCCCTCCGGCAGGAGCTCGACGGCGCGGCCGAGCAGGTTGACCGCCGCCGGCGCGTCGGCGCGCTTCCAGGCCCGGATGCCCGCGTCGCCGAGCCGCTGTCCCGCGCTGAGCGCGAGGCGGCGCGCTTCGTCGTCGATCGGCGCGAGCTCGATTCTGTAAGCGTAGGCCTGCTCGTAGTGGTAGCCGACGAGCTCGTCCGGTCCGTCGCGGCGGTCGAGTCCGACCGCCACCTGCTCGTGCAGCGTCGCGCGTTCGCGTTTCGGGATGCCGCGGTAGGCGACGTCGCGCACGAGCACATGGTGGAAGCGGAACCGCTCCTCTCCGAGCCGGTGCACGAGTCGCCGGCGCTCGAGGCTCGACAGGTGGGCGTGCGCGACGGGTCCGAGGTCGCCCAGCTCCGCGCGCGTGAAGCGGCGGCCGAGCATCGACGCGCGGCGCAGGACGTCCAGCTCGCGTGCGTCGAGGCGGTCGAGGCGTGTCCCGATCAGGGCCTCGAGCGACTGCGGCGCCCGGTCGACCGGCAGCTCGGGAGCGTCGGAGGCCAGGGCGAGCAGCTGCTCCGCGAACAGCGGGTTGCCGCCGGCCCGCTCGAGGATCCGCTCGTGCAGGTCGGGGGCCACCGGGCCCTCGGCCAGCTGCTCGACGAGCGCGGCGACCTGTTCCTGCGGTAGCGACTCGAGCTCGAGAAGGAATCCGGTCGAGGTCGGCCCGCCCCAGCCGGGCCGCGCGTCGAGGAGGTCGGACCGGGCCAGGCAGACGGCGAGCACCGGCGCTTCGGTCCACTCGCCGAGGTACTCGACGAGGTCGAGCAGCGTCGGCTCGGCCCAGTGCACGTCGTCGAGCACGACGACGAGGGGCCGTTTGCGCGCGAGCGACTCGAAGAGGCGGCGGACCGCCCAGAACGTCTCGCCCGGCGACGACGGGCCTTCCGCGGCGCCGACGAGCTCGGCGATCCGCTCCGCGACGCGCGCTGAGTCGTCCCCGTCGAGCAGCGGCTCGATTGCCTCGGCCGTCGTCTCGGGTGCCGCCCTCCTGACGATCTCCGCGATCGGGAGGTAGGTCGCGCCCGCGCCGTACGAGACGCAGCGGCCGAAGAGGACCCGGGCCTCGTCCCCGAGGGACGCGCGCAGCTCGCGTGCGAGCCGAGTCTTGCCGATCCCCGCCTCGCCGATCACGGTGACGACCCGGCACCGTCCCTCTTTACGCGCGCGCTGGAACGCCGCGCGTAGCCGGCGCAGCTCTTGCTTGCGGCCGACGAACGAGGCGTGGAGCTGACGCGGCACCGCGGACGTCTCGTCGATCATCCCGTCGAGCCGGTACGCCTGCAGTCCGTCGCCGAGGTCGAGCGGAGTCGCGCGGACGGCGTGCTGCGCGAGGCGCCACGCGTCGGCGCCGAGGACGACCTCGTTCGCGCCCGCACGCTTCTCGAGGTGCGAGGCGACGTTGACCGCGGCACCCGTCACGCGCGAGCCCGGCCCCGCTGCCGCGATCACCTCGCCGCTGTTGACGGCGATGCGCACGGCGAGTTTCTCGTCGGCGGCGACGTCGAGAGTCGTCACCGCTGCGCGGACGTCGAGGGCTGCCCGTACCGCGCGCAGCACGTCGTCCTCGTGCAGCGTCGGCACGCCGAAGAGGGCGAGCACCGCGTCGCCGATGAACTTCTCGACCGTGCCGCCGTGCGCCTCGATCGCCTTGCGGGCGGCGTCGTAGAACGACGACAGCACGTCCTGGTACACCTCCGGGTCGAGCGCGGTCGCGAGTCTCGTCGAGTCGACGAGGTCGCAGAAGAGCACGGTGACGGTCCGCCGCGAGTCGCGTGCCTCCCGGCGCGCGCGCTCGGTCGCGAGCAGCGTCGAGTCCTGCTGCAGGATCCGCTGCTCGAGCGCACGGAGCTCCTCGCTCGGCTCGAGGCCGAGCTCGTCGCGCAGCATTGCGCGCGCGTCCTGGTACGCCTGCAGTGCATCCGCCTGCCGGTCTGCGCGGTAGAGCGCGGTCATGAGCTGGCGGCGGAGACGCTCGCGCAACGGATGCTGCGCGACGAGCGACTCCAGCTCGTCCACCAGCTCGGCACCTGCGCCGAGCTCGAGTCCGGCGTCGACTCGCTCCTCGGTGGCCGCGAGGTGCGCGTCCTCGAGCCGGGCGATCTCGCCCTGCGCGAACTCCTCGAAGGCGAGATCCTCCAGCGCCGGCCCGCGCCACAGCGCTAGGGCGCCACGCAACAGCTCGACCCGCTCGGCCGGCGACGCAGTCCGCGCCTCTTCGACCATCCGCTCGAAGCGCGTCAGGTCGTAGCGCTCCGGATCGACGCTTAGCTAGTAGCCTGCAGGCCCGAGCCGGATCCGGTCCGGGCCGATCGCCTTGCGCAGGCGCGAGACGTAGTTCTGGAGCGAGGCGGCCGCCGTCCGCGGCGGATCGCCGGCCCAGAGCGCGTCGATGATGCGGTCGGACGAGACGGGCTCGTTCGCGTGCAGCAGCAGATAGGCGAGCAGGGCGCGAGTCAGTCGCCGATCGAGCGGTACCGGCCGGTCGTCGTCCACGACCTCCAGCGGGCCGAGGATCCGGAACTCCATGTGACGTTTGTAGCACTGTCGGTCACGGCCGGATAGGCCACTGGATTAGCTGACGGTTAGGCGGGCGCGGGAGTCTGCAGGTCGAGATGGATCAAGACGCTTCCGACCGGCTCGTACATGCCCGGCTGATTGACGAAGCGCGGCGGTACCTGTCCGTCGTCGACGCGTTCCGAACAGAGGGCTGCGACCCCTGCTGGAACCCGGAGCGCGAGCCCGACGAACCTCAACCGCGGCGCCCCGACCTCGGCGTGATAGCGTCACGTTTCCCGCCGTTCGATACATAGGTACTTCCGAGGCATTTTCACTACGAGGAGGAAGCCGGTCGTGACGTCCGAGATCACCCGTGCAACGCTGCTCAACCGCGGCGCCCGCACCGCAACGGCGTTTGCAATCGGAGGGACGGCGCTCGGCACGCTCGCGGGCAGCGCGCAGGCGCAGACGCCATCAGACAACGACCTTGCGTATCTACGCATGGTCATTGCCTCGGAGCTGCTGGCGATCGACTTCTACACGAAGGCCATCGCGCTCAGACGGTTTCCGCCCGCTGCCGACTCACGCCTGCGGGAGGCGCTCGAGAACGAGCAGTCGCACTACAGGACCCTCGCGGCCGCGATGGTCGACGCAGGCCAGGTTCCTGCGGTCGCGGGAGACATCAACTTCCTCTACCCCCGCGGCGGGTTCGCCTCGCGCACCTCGATCGCGCGGCTCGGGACCCGGCTCGAGGCGATGTTCGTCGGCTCGACGCTCGGCGCAGCCGAGGGCATCGAATCCGACGCGCTGCGGCTCCAGGTCGCCCAGATCGCCGCGAGCGAGGCGCGGCACCTGGCGATGTTCTCCGTGCTCGAGGGACGGGGCGTGATCGGACCGGCGTTCCCGCCGGCGCTGTCGATCGACCAGGCCACGACCGCGTTGTCCCTGTTCGAGAGCTAGACCGGGAAGGACGTGCGATGCCGAAGGAGCTCTACACAGCAAGCGAGGCGGCCAAGGCGCTCGGAATCAGCATCGACACGCTTCGCCGCTGGGACCGCGACGGGCGCATCAAGACGGAGCGGGACCACGCGAACCGACGCATCATCCGGTCGACCGAGATCGAACGTTTGCGCGGGGACTCCGGTGGCGCGCAGCTCAGCGCGCGCAACCGATTCAAGGGGACCGTCACCGACGTGAAGATCGACGGCCTGATCGCCCAGGTGGAGATGGTCGTGAGCGATCCCGTACGACTCGTCGCGATCGTGACGCGCGACGCCGTCGACGAGATCGGCATCAAGCCCGGCATGGCGACGACGGCGATCGTCAAATCCACATCCGTGATGATCCAGAGCTAGCGAAGGGAGCACACACCTGTGAAGCCCGCGTTCCGACGACTGTCATCTGCAACGGCTCTGCTCGCGCTCGTGGCAGCGCTGCTCGTCGGCGGCGCCGCCGGCTCGAGCCAGTCCCAGATCACGGTGTTCGCAGCCGCGTCGCTGACCAACGTCTTCCCGCAGATCGATTCGTCGCCGAAGTACTCCTTCGCCGGCTCGAACGCGCTCGCTGCGCAGATCACGCAGGGCGCGCCCGCCGACGTGTTCGCCTCGGCGAACATGACGCTGCCGCTGCAGCTCGCGTCCAAGGGCCTCTGCTCGAAGCCGGTCGTGTTCACGCGCAACACGCTGATCCTGATCGTGCCGACGTCGAATCCCGCGAACATCCGCAGCGTCTACGACCTGCGCAAGCCGGGGATCAAGCTCGTGATCGCCGCCCCGGGCGTGCCGGTCGGCACCTACACGCTCCAGATCCTCAAGAACATGAATCTCACGAGCGTGCTCTCGAACGTGGTCAGCCGCGAGACCGACGTGCGCGAGGTGCTGGCGAAGGTCGCGCTCGGCGAGGCGGACGCGGGCTTCGTCTATTCGACGGACGCCCGGACCGTGCCCGGGAAGGTCAAGGTGCTCAAGTTGCCGGCGTGGGCGCAGCCCAAGGTCCAGTACGGGATCTGCGTCGTCACTGCGAGCAACGACAAGGCTGACGCCCAGGCATTCGTCAACAAGGTGATGAGCAAGGCGGGCCAGGCGAAGCTGCTGGCCGCGGGCTTCCTCCCGCGCGTCAAGCCAAAGGTCTCGATCCGACCGACGCCGAAGAAGAAGAAGTAGGCGGGGCGGACCGTGCGCCGCGCACTGCTCGCAGTCGCGTTCTTCGCAGCCGCTGTCGTGTCGTTCGGCTTCCTGCTGCTGCCGATGATCGCGATCTTCTTCCACACGCCTCCCGGCAACCTGCTCTCACAGCTGTCGAACCCCGTGGTCAAGGACGCCCTCGTCGTCAGCTTCAAGACGAGCGCGATCGCGCAGGCGCTGATCATCGTCTTCGGGACGCCGACCGCCTATCTGCTGGCAAGCCGGCGGTTCACGGGGAGGACGGCGCTCGTCACGCTCGTCGAGCTCCCGCTCGTGCTGCCGCCGGCCGTCGCAGGTCTCGGCCTCCTCGTCGCGTTCGGGCGGAACGGCCTGCTCGGCTCGACCCTGACGGCGATGGGAATCTCGATTCCGTTCACGCAGACGGCGGTTGTCCTCGCAGTGGCGTTCGTCGCCAGCCCGCTCTACGTGCGGCAGGCGATCGCGGCCTTCGAGGCGGTCGACCCGAACGTCGTCGCCGCGTCACGGACGCTCGGCGCCGGCTCGACACGGACGTTCGCACGCATCATCCTTCCACTCGCCCGCGGCGGCCTCGCCGCGGGCTTCGCGCTCGCGCTGGCACGGGGGCTCGGGGAGTTCGGCGCAACGATCATGTTCGCCGGCAGTCTGCAGGGCGTGACCCAGACGCTGCCGCTCGCGATCTACTCGGAGTTCGACGTGAACTTCAACGCCGCACTCGCGATGGGCGGGCTGCTGATCGTCATCAGCGCGGCGTTGCTCCTCACCCTCAAACTGAGCGTCCTATGGCAGGGCTCGCGGCGGAGTTCACGCTACCGCTCCGGTCTTTTGAGCTGGAGCTGACGCTCGACGTTGACCGGACGGTCGCGCTCGTCGGGCCGTCGGGTGCGGGGAAGAGCTCCGTGCTCAGGTCGATCGCCGGGCTCGTGCGCCCGCGTACGGGGCGCATCGCGCTGGGCGACGACGTCTGGTTCGACAGCACGCAGCGAATCGACCGCAAGCCGGACGAGCGGCGCGTCGGCCTCCTGTTCCAGGACTACGCGCTCTTCCCGCACATGAGCGTGCGGCGGAACATCGAGTACGCGGGCCGTCACCGCGCGGATGCGTACCTCGAACGCTTCCAGATCGCGCAGCTCGCGGATGCACGACCCGGCGAGCTCTCCGGTGGCGAGCGCCAGCGCGTCGGGCTTGCGCGCGCGCTCGCCCGCGACCCCGCCGTGCTGCTCCTCGACGAGCCGCTCTCCGCGCTCGACGCGCACACGAAGGCGGGCGTGCGCGCCGAGCTGCGACAGCTCCTGCGAGAGCTCGCGATGCCGACCGTGCTTGTCACGCACGACTTCGAGGACGCCGCTGCGCTCGCCGACCTCGTCGGCGTGCTCGTCGACGGAAAGCTGCGCCAGGTCGCGCCGCCGCACGACCTCGTCTCGCGGCCGCGCGACGCCTTCGTCGCCTCGTTCACGGGCGCGAACCTCCTCCACGGAAACGCGCGTCCGTTCGGCGACGACCTCACCGGCGTGAAGCTCGAGAGCGGCGAGACCGTGTACTCCACCGACCTCGCCGAAGGCTCCGTCGGGGTGGTCGTCTATCCGTGGGACGTCTCCGTCGCGCGACTGCAGCACGAGGACTCGGCGATGAACACGATCCGCGGCGAGATCACGTCGGTCGTCGAGATCGGCAATCGCGTCCGCGTCTCGATCGGCCCGATCACCGCCGACGTCACCGTCGCCTCCGTCGAGCGCCTCGAGCTCGCGCGCGGCGGTGAGGCCTTCGCCACCTTCAAGGCGACCGCGACGCGCCTCGTCC
>Ga0187779_10002830_pt1 | contig 10549 bp, 7 predicted proteins | sample 1015_Q2_SP10_10__FD_132435 | JGI IMG/M metagenome (GOLD analysis project Ga0187779, IMG submission 132435) | Tropical peat soil microbial communities from peatlands in Department of Meta, Colombia - 1015_Q2_SP10_10_MG | ecosystem: Environmental > Terrestrial > Soil > Wetlands > Peat | place...
CTTTCCTCACAGGGGCGTTTCTCTCGTGGGAAATCTGGATGCTGATTTGGAGGGAATCGAGGGATCCGGTGGATTCGATCGCTGGTTTGCCAAGGCGGATGTTCGTTTGCCGGTTCTTGAAGCGGTATCACTCACCGGAGGCGGATTCATTGGCTTGGCACATGGCACGTCTCTTCCGGCGCATTATTTCTTCTTTCTTGGCGGCATGAATTCGGCCCTGACGATTCAGGATCAGCAACTGACGCGGGGGTCCTTTGCGGGGCTCAATGCCCGGGAATTGGTCGGTACTCAGGCACAGAACGTTTATGGGGGGATTCAGTGGGAACCGGTACAGCGGGCAATTGTCCAACTGCAGATTGAGACCAGCCGGGTCTCCAACGAGTCTGCTTTGACTTTTGACGGAGAGCATTATCTGTGGGGGGGAGCGGTTGAAGTCGGATACGACTCGCTCATCGGCCCCTTGGAGCTTGTGCTCAGCACAGGTAAGCTCCATCATGCGCTGGTCTATCTCAATGTCGGGTACGTATTCTGACGGTGGCAGGGCATTACAGGAGGTAGGAGATATTCACCGTTGCGTAAATCCCTCGGCAGTCACCTTCCATCTCGGCGTTAACCGTCACGATGACCCTGGAGCCTGAGCCCTTCGGGGATCTAACACAGCTCAGGCTCCCGCCTCAGGAGCGCTTGGGAGTGATTGACACGTTGGTCAGTTATCCTTCGCTCCCTGCGTGATCCAGTGCCGAAGGAGATCGAGTTCTCCCGGGGGAAGAGGGGTAACGCTTGACGTATCCGGGGGCATCCTGAAATGAGGCTGATTTGTCTCACAAAGGATGTACAGCCGGCTCTTGTATGGCTCCCCGGCGACGACGAGCGCTTCCTTTCCGGATATCGTCCGGGAATTCATGAAACCCTCGTACGAGGTGAGAACGATCTTGCCGACGGACCTGTCCTGGCCGTGACATTGCGTGCACCGAGCGTTCAGAATCGGCTGAATCTGTTCGCGGAAACTTACCGTCTTTTGGCCACACCCGGCCGCAAAGAGAACGAGAAGCATGATGGAGAGCGTGCGCACGATCAACCTCCGGTGGTGGTGGGGGAAAATGAGGTGTCGCTAGAGTGGAAACTCGCTCATTCCACTGAGAATGTCAAGGCTTCCTGCGGGGAGGCGACGGTCAAGACGTTGCGATTGATTCGAGTCGATGTACGGATTCCGGAGGTACGATCGCATCGAAGATGTCTTCATTGTGCGATATGAGAAGGATCGCTTGCTCGTTCCGCCGGGCATCTCGCACAAGGGCCAGCACGCGGTCAATGCTCTCGAAGTCAAGAGCGTTGAGAGGTTCATCGAGAATGATCAACGGCGTCGACAACGTGAACGCCCGCAGGATATTCAACCGCTGCTTCTGACCCCCGCTCAATTGCCAGATCTTCTTGCGTCGCAACCGGGCAACTTCCTCAGGATCGAAGACCTTCTCAAGCGCCCTCGTCACTCCTTCGGCGGTCCCCAAAGTACGGAGGGAAAGAAGTCGCAAGGTATCTTCGACGCTCGCATTCGGGTTGAGCGACTCATCCGCGTGTTGAAATGCCATCGTCATTTTCTTACCCCAGAGGTTCTTTCGCCAGTAATGTCGCGGCGACACGTCGCCGAGCCTGACGCCCTCGAACTCCATCCGAAAATGGTCGGCATTCAGAAGACCGATCACGATTTTGGCCACCGTGGTCTTTCCGATTCCGCTCCCGGCTTTCAAGTACACCAGTTCGCCGGGGTGAATGCTCATGTCGACTTCTCCCTTTCCTGAGGCCCCCTCGAGAAATCGCAGAGTCCGGCCAAACACTTGAATCCCGCTCTCCACGCGCAGGAGAGGCGTCTTGGGGTACTCGGCGTGCTGGGGCCGCTGATCGCCGAGCCACCGCATGAACCGTTCAGGCGCGAAATCCCGCACCTTTGCCCGTCCTGATTCCAGCACCAGTTCCCGGAACCTAATTTGCCCCAGGAGCGCATGGTGATGCGCCTGGACGTAGCCGATCATGCCGTAATCATGTGTGATGAGCAGGATCGTTTGCTTTCGTTTGCGGAAGCGTTCGAAGAGACGATCGAGGAATCGGTCGCGCGCCTCCCGGTCAAGGCTTCCGGTGGGCTCATCGAAGACAAAGATTTCTCCCCCTTCGTCAGTCCGCTCAGGGGCGACATCCATCTTTGAAAAGGCCATGGCGGCCAGGACCCGCTGCTTTTCTCCGCCGCTGGGCCGATAGGGTTTGGGAAACACCGGCAGGAGCCTTTCAAGGTCCGCACCCCCGCGCGCATCCCACAGTTCGCGCACAGGCCCTATCGGGTCGCCCGCCTGAGCGAGCGCCCCCTCATGCAACTGTTCCTCGAGGCTTTGTAAAGGATTCAGATGGGAAGAAGGCTCCTGGAACATGAAGAACCCATTGGTTTTGCGGGCAACAACTTCGGGCCTGCTGCAGTAGGTCCTGTAATTCTCCCCATTGACCCGAACGCGCAAATCCAAGTCGTCGATTATCCCGAACAGGGCTTTGGCCAGAAGTGATTTGCCGATCCCCGATTCGCCGAAGAGAAATGTCACTGTCCCCGGGGTGATCACGAGGTTTTGCGTGCTCGCCAGGACGCGTCTTCCGGCTGCGACCGTAATGTCATAGCGCTCTTCACTCATAGCCGGTATCGTTCCATGAGCCCGTTGGCGATCCGATAGACGCACATAAGCGTGTAGACGATCAGGAAGGCGATGCTTATCCCCTGAAGATGCTCAAAAAACAGGGTGCCGATGATGCGCGGGTCGGTGAATGCGGTCCCGATAACCAAAATGTCCTGCTTGCTATCGAGCTTCGCGAGCATAGAGCCAAGGGTCACCGGGAGATTGGAAAGGCTCACCTCGGTCGAGAGGCCGACCGAGATAATGAAATCGATGCTGCAGATCAGAAAAATCGCCCGGCCGAAGAGGGAGACGGATTTTTGAACAAGATGAGCGAGGCTGTTCTTGAGCAGGATCTCCCGGTTGATGATCACCCGGGGAGGCACCCCGCACACAAGGAGCGCGTTGTAGAATTCCAGGTGTTCGTAATGGCGAATTCGCTCAACAATGAGATCGACCACCTCTTGAAAGACAAACACCGCCGTAATGACGGATGTCAGCAGAATCTGGGAGGCGGTCGAGGGAAGGGCTTCCCGTCGGATGAGACCGGTGATGAGCGCATAACCGATGAGCATACCGACCATCTGTGGGACGGAACGCAGAAGGTTGAGCAGGAACGTGAGCACGAGATATGGTGCGCGCCTGCGCGCACTCTCCAGTCCATGGAGCGCCAGGGCAACCGCCCACCCCATGAACAGCGCGAACGCGACGACGCAGACGGCCCCGTAAAGAGTATTTGCGAACGCCTGCTCGACGAGGGCGCGCGCGGGCGCATTCAGGAAGAATGCGAGCCACACTCCCATTGCGATGATGCCGAGGAGCCAAAGCAGGACCCACAAAAGATCCTTGCTTCCGGCCATCATCCCGGAGGCGCGGAAGCGGCGGCGCCGTGATTTCTTCTCAGATGTCATTATCGTATTTCCGGAGTTCGATCGCATGCCAAGCGTCTACGCCGGCTTCCGTGAGCTTTACGACGAGGTAAATGCCGAAGACGATGGCGATAGCGATGTCGAATTCCTTGTACAAAATGTGCTGGAGAAGGGCATAGCACAGATGCCCCTTGATGTTCAGGGCCATCTCAATGATGACGAGCCCCGTGACGATGAAGGTGATGTGCTCTTTCGTGGAAGGAATGAACTGCAAACGGGCATTCCGGTAAATCTCCCGAAACACGTGGCCCGCCGAGCGCCTGACAGGTGCCAGAAGCACGGATCGTCTCAAACCGTCCTTCGCATCCCACCGGAATCCGGATGATACACCCTTGACCAACGCGGTGTCCACGTAGCCCTTCCTGCTCTCCGCGACCATCAGCGTGTACAGGCGGTTGGCGAAATTGATGAGGACTCCGTTGGAGATAATCGCAAGGAGGACCAGGAAGAAAATATTCTCGGTGTCCAGGCTTGTCCGCAGCGAATAGGCAATTACATAGGCGGGGGAAAACAACACGATGGAGGCAAAACCTTTTGCGGCGGCTTTTGCAAGGAGATCAGCCCGGAGGATCGCATTCTTCACGCCGCCGTATTCGAGAGCTACAAAATAGCGCCGAAGGTATGATGACCGGCGCTGCTTCCACAAGACGAACTTCCAGACTGCAGCCGCTCGTGCCAGAAAGTAGGTGATGAGGAGAACCGTGAAGAATACCGCGACGAACGCGGCGTACATCGGAACGAGTTCGATCGCGGCAGAAAGAGTCAGCGCACGGGGACCTCCCCCGACTTTGCGGGTGGGGTCCGTGAAATCGGCGAGCCGGGCATCTTCGATGGCATTCATCACGGAGTCAACGGCCTGCTCGCTCGCGCCATGGAACTGCCGATACGCGTCGCGGAAAAGGGCGCGGTCAAGAGGCAGACTCCAGTCGACCGAGTCGATATTCAGGTAGGCCTCGATCTCTTTGCCGAACCGGTGGGGTGAGCCCCCTGGCTTTGTGCGGACGAGGAAGGAGAGTGCAAGGAGTGCGACGCCTACCACCACGACCGAGAGAAGATGGTCGAGAAGGATCGAGCGCAAAGAGCGATGCGTTTGCTCAGCGGACGGAGATGACAATCGCGCCTCCCGTCACAATCGGATGAAGGCCACTTCCGGCAAGGAGGCGCTCACACTCGGGAATCAGCGCCCGCAGGCTCCCGGCGAATGCTGCGGAGACCTGTGGCGGCTCTATGGCGCACCGGACCGTATCTGCGCTCGAGGCAAGACGGAAGGAGGGGGGAGTGCGCTCCACGCCGGATTCCTGCGCCAGCTGCTCATAAAACTTCCGCAAACTTCGGTTTGCGCCATCAATGGCGGGAGAGAGGCGCGAGATCACTGATTCGGGAGTGAGCGCGCGGCGGCTTTCCGATAGAGCCCATTCGGCACCCCTTTCCCGTTCATCCAGCGAAAGCCATCCGTCGCTGTTTGGCGAACCCACGAGCCGGACAAATGTGTTCTTGTCTTCCCTGAAGATGCGTATCGCTCGCGCTCCGTTACTGAGTCGAAGAGTCTGATTTCCTTGCGCAGGATGAAAACGGAGAGCCTCACCCCGAAGAACTGTGATCGTGTCCGAAACAAGGAGAGTGCCGTGAATGAGGCGAACGGGGGAAGCCAGGGTTCCTTTGTAAGCGAACTCGCCGGCGCTGTCCCGTTCGAGGAAGTAGGCACGTCCCTCAATTTCCACGTCCGCGCACGGTGTAATCCCGTCACTGAGCTTGTCGAACTCCCGGATGATCACCATGGGGACGACCGGGCCCAGCGCGCGGTACTCATCAGATCCCAGGCGCTGCTGGTAGGTGTTGAAGATGATCAGCCGGTCAGGATGCTCGACGAGCAGGATAGCGCGCTGCTCATCCTGGCTGGATGCAGCTGCGCACAATGCGAGAAGGCCCGTGAAAAGCGCCACGGACCTTCTCACATGCCCCGGACCCGTCAATGCTCGGGGGCTTCCCGCCATCGCTTGATCGTGGAGAGTTGGGATGCAACGCCGTACAGATCGATGCTGGTACTGTCAAATTGCGTGCTAAAGTAGGCGAGCGAGGGGATCGAAAAAAGCCAGGAACCCAGAGCCAGCGAATGTTCGAGTTGATCGATGCGACGGGCGTACTCCTGCTTGTCGCCGATATTGCGGGTCGACATGAATCCGTAGACGTATCCCAGAAGCGTGTTGACGTCGGCTTTGTCCGGGGAATCCTGATTGGCGTCCAGATTGAAGAAATTGGCCCCCCGTCGGAATGATTCCGGCCGCACCGACTGATTTCCCTTGTCGTCAGTGGCGGTTTCCAGCGCGATGCGGTAGGTCTGCAGATCCGGGTGCCGGAGGAAGATGTCGTAGAGATCGTAAAGGAAATTGCTCCGGTAGCCGCTAAACGCCACGAGGACGGCATCGTAATCGGCCCGCTGGATCTCATCGTTTCCTACGGCGATGGCGCGGATTTTCCCCCGTGAAATGGAAGGATCATTCAAGATATCAATCAGCTCCGAGTATTCCTCCCGGAACCCGAAGTTGGTGCAGGCCTTGATGCGAACCGTATCCGGAAGCACGGACAGATCCGGCGGACCGCCCTCACGCACAGGTTCAACGACCTTTTCATCAATGTAATAGCTCGATGTCGGAAAGACGCTTCTGTTCAGGTAATCGTCATAATTATCCTTGTTCCCCTTATAGTCCTGAATGTGCCTCTGCTGGGGGGTCCCGACCTTGAAGAATCGGTCCTGAATCAGTTTGGCGTCCAGAAGCTTGCGCAGCTCCGTACGCTGCGCGCGTGAGAGGCGCTGGGTGTTGAACAGGACAGCGAACATCGCCGTGCTGATGTTCGACTTGATGAAATATCTCTCCCGGTCGGTCAGAACGGGAGAAACGGAGCCAAATGGCGTCTCCAGGAGGATATTGATCGATCCGTTCCGGAGCTCGGTTGTGTACGTGCTGTTGTCGATGAATGGCGCGAGCACGACATTGGGGATTGCCGCTCCGCCGTCGGGACTCCGGTAGTAATTGGAGACGCCGTCTTTCGGGGGCAGGGCAAGGTAGGGCGCCGTCCCGACCATGTAGTTTAGCGCGTTCATCGGTGAGCCGTCGGGCAGGATCTTGAACGACAGGGTCTCCTTTATGTCCGCGTCTTTCCATATGCGGTTTTCCCTGAAGCGAAAACGGATTTCGCCCCGCTCATTCGGACCCTCAAATCCCGGCGCATCCATTGCCTGGATCAGGAGAATGTAGTCGGGGGAGAGGCTCCCCAGGGTCATGATCCGGCGGATGGTAAACTGCAAGTCCGCAGCCGTGAAGAAATGGTCGCGAAGCTTGCTGATAGTGTACTTATCGTCTTTCGCCGTGATCTGATAGCTGTCGTGCCAGCGTTTTTCCGGCTTCAGACGTACCGTGACGATGTTCTGCTGGTCCACGCCGACGAGCTCACCAAGGCCGTCTTCGTAGACAATGCCGCTGGGATTTGCCGAGAGATTGAACAGGCCGTCGAATTGCACCTCGTCGAGCTTGTCGGAAAGCGGAGTCGGGCCAGGCAGGTGAGGGTCGATCACCGGTTTTTGGTGAGCGATGTACGGTATCACAATGTTTCCCGACAGATCGGGACGACGGAAGATCAGATATAATACAACACCGATAACGACGATACCGGCGGCACTGACGATGTAGATCTGCTTTTTGGTCATGGGCGGGCCGTCCTTAGTTCTTCTTCATGATCGGAACCTGGGCCATCGTGCTGATCTCATACGCCTTGTAAGAGGACTTTTTGAAGCGCACCTCCAGGATATTCGCGCCAGCTTTGTCCATCTGCACGGGCGTGATCTGCGATTCGTAGTTGTTTTCCGCAAGCGGAGCCGTGATTCGGAATCGGCCTTCGTTTTTGATCGGATTGTTATTGATCGTGATCGCGTCGTACCAAGCGCCGCCTCCGGAGACTTCGGCCAGCTCCTTGGGGAGCTTGACGTTCACGTCGAAGACCGGAAATTGGGCGTCGGAGGGAATCTGGAGTTTGATGCGGAACATATACTCGTTCACGCCGTGCCTGTTGTTCGTTGTGGGAAGCGCAATGATCCGCCGATATTCCTTGGGGCGGGTGATCCATTTCGGGACCGTCGGATCGCATTCGCTCACGATCGAGGCGATTTCCTTGTCGCTGCCCTTATACATCTTTCCGTGCTCGACAATCGCGCGCGCGCGGTCGACGCCGTCGGCGTTCATATCGCGGCTGAACTCGCCGTACAGGGTCCGTATACCCGCTTCGGGGAACTCGACGTGGCGGACGCGGTCGATGTAGTCGTTGATCTGTGCCCGTTTCTGTGCCAGGTCAGCCGGGCCTGCAGAACTGAAGGAGAGTTGATACACGGGAAAGAACGCCGAATCCGCGTAGAGTCCGCTGACGTTTGAATACGATCCAACATTCAGTTTGACAAAGGCGTCCAGACGTTCGCGCGTCGCATTTTTCACGCCGTTGAATATATCCGATTCGAACCACTTGACTATCCTGTCGCGTTGACGGCCGGCCGATGCAAAGGTGTGGCCCTCTCTTCCGAAGTGAAGGTCGCGCGCTACGGCTTCCGCAGGCGCCCACGCCCGCGCGGCAATATCTCTGGCGCCTTGTTCAGCCATTGTGAGGACCATTTGGAGATCTTCGGCTTGCTCGGACGCCTTGCCGAGTTCGAGGGCCACCATCGTGGCGGAGGGAAGCCCACGGTACCGGGCGTTGGAGGCGGCCTGTGCTTCGGGAATCGATGATCGAATGTCCTTGGCGGCCGTGGATCCGTTCGCGTAGAACGAAGAGGGGGGAGGCGAGGTCTGCTTGTCGATCAAAGCGTTCAGCTCACGCAGCTGGTCCGTTGCCGACTTGAGCGCGTCCGCCTCGAGATTATACCGCTGGACATATTCCTTGAGTGACTCGAGATCCGGAGGGACAGTGCGTCCACACGCCTTGTACAGCTTCTCCACGTCCTCAATCGGGGGCTTGGGCTGATAGGGCTTGGTGTCGTGCTTGTCTCTCAATTGGCGCTCGTAATAGGGAATCGCCTCGGCCAAACGAGCCCCAAGCGTCTTGCGCGCGCGGTCAAGAATGGGTGCGGGGTAGCGGTCGCTGTGGGACATGAACTCCGTATATATCCCTGCGCCGGCGAGGAAGTCCGCCGTATTCCCCCGAGAAGCTTTCTCCTTTTGAAAGAGCGCTAGAGCCGTTGCATAGTCATGCTGGAACTGAATCTCGTCATCGACTGCGGCCCTGAGCGAGGTATAATTTTGGTACGCGGTGTCATTTCCCGCGGAGATATTCGCAGGGAAAAGGCTTGCGACCGCTTTGAGCTGCTCGTTCATCGCCGCAAGAGATGTCGACTTTCCATTGATATTATCAAGTTCCCGCGCGAAATCGGCCGACTCGATCGACGGGGCACCGGGCGTTCCCAGGAACGTTTCCCGGCCAACGCGGTCGTCGGCCAACGTCTGTTTGAATTCGGCATATTTGTTTTCAAACGTGAAGCGCCAGCGGGGTGCGTACCGGTAGCGGAGGCGAAGGTCAACGTCCTGACGAACGGAGTCGATGACCCAGAAGTACACCGGACTCGAAATGTCTATCGCATATACGCTCATGGAATCGGATGCTGCAGCCTCATCCTTCATCCGGGTAATCGGCTCCTTCCCGTCGTCGAACGAACGCGTGAGGTACGACCGGATGTTCATTTTCGCGCTCGTCTGCAAAATGAGGTAGAAGTTGTCCTGTTGTGGACGGGGGAAACGAATGAAATACCGGCTTCCATGATCGAGCTGGAAGTTGTCCTTATCGTTCTTCAGCTCGATATATCCCCGCTCCACGGGGGAGAGGTCCGGCTTCGGTTCGAGTTCCTTGAATGTTGCGCAGCCCGAGAGCAGCGCGAGCGCGGCTACGGAAAGAAGTGTGCATCGCATCGGGGTACTCCGTCCGTGGGGGGTCAGTGAATGCCCCACAATATGAGCAAGAAATTGCGAGTTTGCAAGCTGAAGATATGTTGGTAGTTCTGAGGGTGACGGACGGGTTCGTTTGACTTTCACGGCACACCTGTCTATCTTTGGAGATGGAAAGTTCTGAGCCAGCGGGCTGCATGCCTGGGCACCCCTGCCTGGGCATTTCTATTTTGGCGATCCGGAGCGGGTAGCTCATGAAGGAATCCCCACTTATTGGCTCCTTTGCCATTCAAAAGGCCGAGATCGGGGAGTACCACGGCTGGAACTGCGTACGCTCTTTCGGGGATGTTGCTGCGGAGTTTGAAGCAGCCCTGGCCGGAAGAGGCGTGGTTGACCATTCAATGTTTGGACGGATCAAGGTAACCGGGCCAGACCGAATAGATCTCCTGCACAGGCTCTCAACGAATGCGCTTGCCCCAATGGCCTCGGGAGACGTCGTCTCTACGCTCTTTGTGACTGACAAAGGGCGCCTCATAGACCAGGTTCAAGTAGCAGCTCTCGATGATTCTCTGCTGCTCCTATGCTCACCTGGCGCTGAGGCTGTGCTCACGCACTGGATCGAGAAATATACTATCACAGAAGACGTTAAATTGGCCACGCTAACAGATTCAACAGTAACTATTTCCCTGATTGGCGATACAGTCATTTCATCCGTGTGCAACGCACTCAATCTTCCTGCCCTTGATAATCATCTGGTGAGCACTTCGCTTGCCGGCGCTGCAGTCCACATTATCCAGAGCACAGATAGCAGGTGGAGCGTCGCGCGCATCGTCACAGCCAATGCTGCGATAAATAACATATACTCCCTACTTGACACGGCCGTCACTATCAGTGGCGGGCGCTGGATTGGCAGTGCCGCTTTTGAGGCCTATCGTATATCTCGCGGAATCGCGGCATATCCAGGCGAAATCTCCGAGCTCTTCAATCCTCTTGAAATCGGCCTGCGCGCCTCCGTCAGCTTCACCAAGGGCTGTTATATTGGCCAGGA
>Ga0187779_10002832_pt1 | contig 10547 bp, 6 predicted proteins | sample 1015_Q2_SP10_10__FD_132435 | JGI IMG/M metagenome (GOLD analysis project Ga0187779, IMG submission 132435) | Tropical peat soil microbial communities from peatlands in Department of Meta, Colombia - 1015_Q2_SP10_10_MG | ecosystem: Environmental > Terrestrial > Soil > Wetlands > Peat | place...
AACCAGCCGATCATGGATCTGACAACGCGCAGGGTCGAGATCGCGGCGGAAAATCATGGATTTGCCGTGGACATGGAAACCGTAAAGGACAAAGTTATGTTGACGCATACGAACCTGAATGACAATACCTGCGAGGGAATGCAGCACAAGACCCTGCCTGCTTTTTCCGTCCAGTACCATCCCGAGGCGTCTCCCGGGCCTCACGACAGCAGGTACCTGTTCCAGCGATTCGTTGAGATGATGGAGAAGCATAAAACAAAGACGAAAGAGAAAATTACCACAAAGGAACGGAGACGCGAAGTCGAGTACCAATAAATTGTCTCTCAAGCGTCTCTGCGGCTCAATGGCTGAACTGTTTGCATGATTTCAACGATTTCAGAAACAGAATTACAAAAGCGGGTCGAGGCGGCTTATAGGCTGCTGGAATCCTGCCGCGTCTGCCCCCGCGAATGCGGTGTGAACAGATTAAAGAATGACAAGCTGGGTTTCTGCAGATCTGGACTGAATCCCGTCATCTCCAGCGTCAGTCCGCATCACGGCGAAGAACCTCCGCTCTCCGGGACCAAAGGATCCGGCACGATCTTTCTTACCAACTGCAATCTGCGCTGCGCATACTGCCAGAACTATCCCATAAGCCAGCTGGGCAATGGCACGGAACGCACGCCAGGAGAGCTTGCCTGTCAGATGATCTGGCTGCAGGAACAGGGGTGCCATAATCTGAACCTGGTGACGCCAACGCACTTCATGCCGCAGATACTGAAGGCCCTCGGTGTTGCGAGGGAGCGTGGTTTCAACCTGCCGGTCGTGTATAACACGAGCGGGTACGAGTCGCTGGAAGCGCTCCGTCTGCTCGATGGAATCGTTGATATCTACCTGCCGGACATGCGGTATTCGGATGATTCAGTGGCCCGCACATACTCGGCCGCGCCACACTACCCGGAGATCAATCGAGCAGCGGTGAAAGAGATGTTCCGTCAGGTCGGTAACCTGGTTCTCGATGAGGATGGGATCGCGACGCGGGGGCTTATCGTACGCCATCTGGTCCTCCCCAACGGCCTCTCCGGCACCAGAGAAGTCATGAAGTTTCTCGCGGAGGAAATATCGAAAGACGTGTACATAAGCCTCATGTCGCAGTACTTTCCTGCATACAAGGCGCATGAGTTCAGTAAGCTGTCTCGCAGGATCACGTCTGAAGAATACGAAGAGGCCTATCATATCATGCAGAAGTATGGACTTGAAAACGGGTGGATACAGGACATTGACTAGGGAGAAATGGGGAAGAGGGCGACAGGGGAACGGTATTGACAGGTTTTTCACGACCGTCATGCATTTCCATCCTGCTCGACGGACTTTTCAAGATAGAGGGACTGAGAGGTAGAGGATTACATGCCGAAACGTACAGACATTAAAAAGATCCTCATCATCGGATCGGGGCCGATCGTGATCGGCCAGGCCTGCGAGTTCGACTATTCAGGCGTGCAGGCGTGCAAGGCGCTTCGGGAAGAGGGGTATGAGATCGTGCTCATAAACTCGAACCCAGCCACGATCATGACCGATCCGGAGATGGCGCACCGCACGTATATCGAGCCGATCACACCGGCTGTTGTGGAGAAGATCATTGACCGGGAGCGGCCCGACGCCCTGCTCCCTACGATGGGCGGTCAGACAGCGCTCAACACCGCCGTGGCGCTCGCTGAGTCCGGCGCGCTTGGCATGTATGACGTCGAGCTTATCGGCGCCAAGCTTCCAGCGATCAAGAAAGCCGAGGATCGCGAGCTATTTAAGGAAGCGATGGAGAGCATCGGTCTTGCGGTGCCGAAGAGCGGGTTTGCGACAAGCAAAGAGAAGGCATACGAGTTGCTCGAAACGGTAGGTTTCCCCGTTATCCTGCGTCCGGCATTTACCCTCGGCGGAACGGGCGGCGGTATCGCCTACAACAGGGAAGAATTCACCGATCTGATCACGCGTGGCCTGGAGGCGAGCCCGGTGCACCAGGTGCTGGTCGAAGAATCGGTCGTGGGATGGAAGGAGTTCGAGCTTGAGGTCATGCGGGATACCAAGGACAACGTCGTGATCGTTTGCTCCATCGAGAACCTCGACCCCATGGGCATCCACACCGGCGACAGCATCACCGTGGCTCCGGCACAGACGCTGACGGACAAGGAATACCAGATCATGCGGGACGCGTCGCTCCGGATCATCCGTGAGATCGGCGTTGACACAGGCGGGTCGAACATACAGTTCGCGGTGAACCCCACGGACGGCAGGATGGTCGTGATCGAAATGAACCCTCGCGTGTCCCGCAGTTCGGCACTCGCATCCAAGGCCACGGGCTTCGCCATCGCGAAGATCGCCGCCAAGCTCGCTGTTGGCTACACCCTCGACGAGATCGTAAACGATATCACCAAGGCAACGCCGGCGTCATTCGAACCGACCATCGATTATGTGGTCGTGAAGTATCCGCGCTTCGCGTTTGAAAAGTTTCCACAGGCTGATGCCACCTTGACCACGCAAATGAAGTCCGTCGGTGAGGCCATGTCGATAGGCAGGACCTTCAAGGAAGCGCTCCAAAAGTCGCTCCGCTCATTAGAGATAGACCGCTACGGGTTCGAATCACGGCGCGACCGTGACGCTGATCCTGAGCACGGGATCGCCGATGTCCGCCAGAAGATCAGCGTGCCTAATTGGGAACGTCTCTGGTATATCGCGGACGGTCTCCGCATAGGCATGGGTGTTGATGAGGTCTTCAGTCTCTCGAAGATCGACCCTTGGTTCCTGAACCAGATCAGGCAGATAGTCGACCGGGAAAAAGAGATCAGGGAGCAGGGTCCCCGCGTGCTGTTCGACAAGACAGCTTCTCTGGACCACCCGCTCCGTCTGGCAAAAGAGTACGGCTTCTCGGACCGGAGGCTCGCAAGACTGCTTACGACCACCGAGGACGCGGTGCGTAAGACGCGCATGGAACTCGGCATAACGCCGGTGTTCAAGACCGTGGACACCTGCGCAGCCGAATTCGAGGCGCATACACCCTACTTGTACTCTACCTATGAAAAACCTTTTTACAAATTGGAGGGTTCGGGCGTTACAAAGTCCATGGGCATGACTTCAAGCCCTTCGACGCCACAGCCTTCCCACACAGCGGAGTGCGAGGCAAGTCCCACAGACCGTAAGAAGGTGGTGATCCTTGGTGGCGGGCCAAACCGGATCGGACAGGGCATCGAGTTCGATTACTGCTGTGTGCACGCGGCCTTCGCTCTCAAGGAAGACGGATATGAGACCATCATGGTGAACTGCAACCCCGAGACCGTGAGCACGGACTATGATACATCGGACCGGCTGTACTTTGAACCCTTGACACTCGAAGATGTTTTACATATTATACATCGCGAAAGGCCGATCGGCGTGATCGTGCAGTTCGGCGGCCAGACTCCGCTCAAGCTCGCGGTACCGCTTGAACAGTCAGGCGTGCGCATCCTCGGCACGTCGCCCGACAGCATCGACCGGGCCGAAGACCGGAAGCGTTTCAAGGAACTTCTGGACAGGCTCGGACTGAGACAGGCCGACAGCGGGACCGCCATATCCTGCGATGAGGCCGTGGATGCCGCGAACCGCATCGGATACCCCGTTATGGTGCGTCCGTCCTACGTGCTTGGCGGTCGGGCCATGGAGATCGTATACGACGAGGAGAGCGTCAGGAACTACATGTCCCGCGCGGTCAAGGCATCTCCCGAGCGTCCGGTGCTCGTCGATAAGTATCTTGAGGACGCCGTCGAGATCGATGTGGACGCGATATCGGACGGGAAGACGGTTGTCGTCGCTGGAATCATGGAGCACATAGAGGAGGCGGGAGTGCACTCTGGCGATTCAGCCTGCTCTCTGCCTCCATTTTCGCTGCCGCAGAACATCATCCAGGAGATCGACCGACAGACGCGGGCACTCGCGCTTGAGCTCGGTGTCATTGGTCTGATGAACATACAGTTCGCGGTGAAGGAAGGGCGGATCTACGTGCTTGAAGTGAACCCCCGGGCATCGAGGACAGTCCCATTCGTGAGCAAGGCCATCGGTGTGCCGCTTGCAAAGCTCGCGGCGAGGGTTATGGCAGGCAAGACGCTCGCTGAACTCGGCTTCACGAAAGAGATAACGATCAAGCACATCGCTGTCAAGGAAGCGGTGTTCCCGTTTGCCAAATTCCCCGGAGTGGACACGCTCCTCGGGCCGGAGATGAAGTCGACTGGCGAAGTGATGGGGATCGACATGGACTTCGGCATGTCCTTTGCCAAGTCGCAGATGGCGGCGGGCAATCCCATGCCTGTTTCGGGACGCGTCTTCCTGAGCGTTAAGGACAAGGACAAGCCCGGTCTGCTTGAGGTGGCGCAGGGACTGGAGAAGGAAGGATTCTCGATCGTGGCAACGAGAGGCACCGCTGATTATCTGAGGAAGCGGGGGATCACGGTCGAGACCGTGAACAAGGTGACAGAAGGCCGGCCGCATATCGTGGACCAGATCAAGGACATGCAGGTGGATTTCGTGATCAACACGGTCTACGGTGCCGAGGCGCAGAAGGATTCCTACTCCATCAGGCGCACGACGCTGATGAAGGGGATCCCATATTTCACGACGATCTCGGCCGCAAAGGCCGCGGTGCGCGGCATAGCGGCGATCAAGAGGAACCATTTGCAGGTGAAATCCATTCAGGAGTATCATACGCCATGACGCAGAAGATCCCCATGACCAAAGAGGGCTATGAGAAGCTCAAACAGGATCTGGACCGGATCGTAAAGGTGGAGCGGCCCAAGAACATCAAGGACATCGAAGAGGCGCGCGCGCATGGCGACCTGTCGGAGAATGCGGAATACCATGCCGCCAAGGAGCGGCAGGGCCATCTTGAAGCCAAGAAACGAGAACTGGAACATAAGCTTGCTCATGCCCAGATCATCGACGTTTCGAAACTGACAAACGAAAAAGTGGTGTTCGGTTCGACGGTGACGCTCTCGGACACCGAATCCGGAGATATCAAAAAGTTTACTCTTGTTGGCCAGGAAGAGGCGGACATTAAAAAGGGGAAGATTTCAGTGCAGTCTCCCGTAGGCAAGGCGCTCATCGGTCACAAGGTAGGGGATACCGTTGTGATCAAGGCGCCGGCAAGGACCGTGGAATACGAAATACAGGAGATAGAGATTGCCTTCGAATAGGCTTCACAAGGCAACGATACTCACCCACAAATCCGCCGGCAGGGGATACTACCGACTGGTGCTCAAGGTCCCTGAAGCGGCAGCGGTTGCACTTCCGGGCCAGTTCGTAATGCTCAGGGTATCGGAGACCTTGGACCCCCTTCTCGCCCGTCCATTCGGGATCTCTTCCGTTCCATCAAAATCGTCCATCGAAATAGTGTACCGTGTCGTCGGCAGGGGCACCATGCTGCTCACCGGATTGGGATCCGGGCGTGTCCTGAACCTGCTCGGCCCGATCGGAAAAGGTTTTCCGGTGCCGGACAAGGGGGTGACGCCTGTCCTTGTCGCTGGCGGAAGCGGGTTTCCTCCCTTGCATTTCCTGTCGCAGCAGTATGGCTCACGCGCCCATATCTTCATCGGTTCGAAAGATAAACAATGCCTGCCGCCGAACGGCATCATAGAAAGTTTCAGAGATACCACCTTCAAGGTGCATATAGCAACCGAAGATGGGAGTTCGGGCGCCAGGGGGATGACCACCGACATTCTGAATGAGTTTCTGAAGAAGATGGAGCAGAAGGCCCATCTCGTGCTCTACGCATGCGGACCCCATCCCATGCTCGCGGCCGTAAGCAGGATCGCTGCCGAACACTCGATCTCCTGCTACGTATCGATGGAGGAACGCATGGCCTGCGGTCTCGGCGTCTGCATGGGGTGCTCGATCCCGATGATTTCAGGGGGTTACAAGCGGGCATGCAAAGAGGGGCCGGTGTTCGACGCGCGAGAGATAGAATGGGGAGAGCAGATTCGATTGCCGATCCCACACAAAAAGCAAGGATTCTGACCAAGGCGAGCCAGATTTATCATCTTTGAACGGGAAGGCTCGAAGGGCGGATCTGGTTTATTACTCATCATGACAAAAACAAAAGTTCCAGCGGGACCCGATCTCTCCGTCTACATCGCCGGGATAAAGCTCAAGAACCCCGTGCTGACCGCATCAGGCACGTTCGGATACGGTGAGGAATTCGCGGAATTCATCGACCTGAGCATGCTCGGCGGTGTGATCGTGAAAGGCATTTCGCTCAAGCCTATTGTCGGAAACCCCCCTCCGCGGATCTGGGAAACGCCATCAGGCATGCTGAACGCCATCGGGCTAGAAAACCCCGGTGTCGATGTCTTCCTAAGCCAAAAACTTCCGTTCCTCAGGAAACATGACACTGCGGTGATCGTGAACATATTCGGCTTCAGCCTTGAGGAGTACGTGGGGGTCGCCGAACGGCTTGACGGAGCGAAGGGAATTTCGGGACTCGAGGTCAACATCTCCTGCCCGAACGTGAAGGCTGGCGGCATGGCCTTTGGAACTGACCTTAAGGCCACATTCGAACTTCTCTCAGCCATCCGCAAGGCAACGCGCCTGCCGCTTTTCGCAAAGCTCTCCCCGAATGTGACCGACGTGACCGAGTTTGCCGGCGCCGCGCGCGACGCGGGTTGCGACGGGCTTTCGCTCATCAATACGCTCCTCGGCATGGCGATCGATGTGCGGTGCAGGAGGCCGCGTCTGGCGAACTGTACCGGCGGCTTGTCCGGTCCCGCAGTCAGGCCTGTAGCTGTGCGCATGGTGTGGCAGGTCGCGAAGAAGGTTTCGTTGCCGATAATCGGCATGGGGGGCATCGTAACCGGAGAGGATGCGCTGGAGTTCATTCTTGCCGGCGCCTCAGCAGTTGCTGTCGGTACCGCGAATTTCATCAACCCGCTTGCAACGCTGGAGGTGCTCTCGGGCATCGAGAACATGATGGCGGAACAGGGCGTCAGCCGCATAAAAGATCTCATCGGGAAGGTGAGCGTCTGATGATGATCGTATCCAGCCTCTCACGTCTGATCATTCCGGGCACATCAACCGGGAATGCATAAGAACGTACAGGGGATGACCACTGAAGCCGGGCGGGTCCTCCTACTACCGGCCCGGGAACGTGCGGGAACTGTAGATCGTTATAGGGGCCCTGATCCAAACAGTCAGGACCCCATCTCAATGGCCAAAATACCCCCATTCCTTTCGACCAATATATCCCTTGCTTGCTTTTTCCGCCGTGATAACATAGAATCAAAATAAGAGACAGCAGCATCGGCTTTTTCATGAAAAAAGATATTCTCACAAAGTTTCTCGATTATCTTGCCGTGGAAAAAGGGCTTGCCCGGAATACGGTGGAGTCTTACGAGAGGGATCTGCAGAAATACTTGCGCTTCATGAAAGACAAGAGCCACGACGAAATAACGCAGACCGATGTGGTCTCCTTTCTCTCACATCTATCATCATCCGGGATATCAATGCCGTCCATAGCGCGAAGCCTTGCCGCGGTCCGGGGGCTTCATAAATACATGATCGTCGACGGCTTGGCGCGGACGGACCCGACCGTGAATCTCGAAACGCCCCGGGGCTGGAAGAGGTTGCCGAAGACGCTTTCAACAACTGACGTCGATGCGCTCCTCGCCCAACCCGACACGGCAACACCGATCGGGCTCCGGGACAAGGCCATGCTTGAGCTCCTCTATGCCACGGGTCTCAGGGTCAGCGAGCTTGTCGGGCTCAGGATGCAGGACATAAACCTCGAACGCGGGTTCCTCATTACCATGGGAAAGGGATCGAAGGAGCGGGCCGTGCCTATGGGAGAGGTCGCGGCGTCCGCGGTGAGGCGGTATCTCGAGAGCGGTCGAACGGCCCTGCTGAACGCCAGCGATTCCGACCGTCTCTTCATCAGTTCGAAGCGGAGGGGCATAACCAGGCAGATGTTCTGGGAGCGGATAAAATATTATGCACTGAAGGCCGGTATCGGCACAGCCATATCGCCCCATACGCTGCGCCACTCCTTCGCCACGCATCTTCTCGATAACGGCGCTGATCTCCGTGCTGTTCAGGCCATGCTCGGTCATTCGGATATCTCGACGACGCAGATCTATACCCACGTCTCGATGGAGAGGCTCAGGAAGATACACGGGAAGTACCATCCGAGGGGATGAATAATTGCGGATTTCGTGGTTCGTATTTGGACCCGCAACCTGCGAGCCGCGAGCCGACATTGAACTATGGAAGTGATCACCAGCCATACGAATGCCGATTTTGACGCCCTGGCCTCCATGGTCGCTGCAAGGAAGCTCTATCCCGAGGCCACACTCGTTTTCCCCGGATCCCAGGAAAAAAGCATGAGGGATTTTTTCCTCGAATCCACGTTCTATGCCGTGGAGGCTGAACGGCTCAGGAATGTTGACGTCAACAGCATCACCAGGCTCATCATTGTTGATAACCGTAATCCAGCCCGGCTGGGCAAACTTGCGGGTGCTCTCGGCCGTCCGGGCGTCTCCGTTCATATCTATGACCACCACCCGGCCATGGAAGGAGACATAAGGGGAGAACTAGAAATCGTCGAGATGATCGGGGCCACGACCACGATCATGGTAGAACTGCTGCGGAAGAAAGGAATGCCGATCACGCCTCTCGAGGCGACGATCTTTGCCCTTGGAATTTACGAGGAGACTGGCTCCCTGACATTTGTGTCGACCACGGAACGGGACGTGCAGGCGGTGGCGTACCTCATCTCCCTTGGCGCACAACTGAATATCGTGTCCGATTTCATTTCGCGCGAGCTTACCGCTGAACAGATCTCGATCCTGAACGACCTCATTACAGCTGCCACGAGCTATGACATCAATGGCGTCCGCGTTGTGATCGCTGCCATGGCCACCCACCAATATGTCCCGGACCTGGCGAATCTGGCGCACAAGATCAGGGAAATGGAAAGCCTCGATGTCCTCTTCCTGGTGGTGCAGATGGGCGACAAGACGAACGTCATCGGCCGCTGCAGGATCCCCCAGGTTAACGCAGGCGAAGTGCTCGAAGAGCTGGGCGGAGGCGGCCATGCAACAGCGGCATCGGCGGTGGTCAAAGACATGACCTACTTGCAGACCAAGGAGCGCCTGATCGATGTGCTGAAACACCACATCAAGCCTGGTCCGGCCGCGAGCGAGATCATGACCTCCCCGGTGAAGACAATCCCGTCAGGAAGCACCATCCAGGATGCGAATGAGGCTATGACCCGATTCAGCGTGAATGTACTGCCGGTCCTGAGCAATGAAAAGTTCCAGGGGACCATCACGCGCGAGGTCGTGCAGAAAGCGCTTTTCCACGGGCTGGGCAAGCAGAAGGTCGAAGAGTTCATGACGACCGGCGGCCCGGTCGTTGCTCCGGAAGCGCCCATGGCACAGGTTGAGCGGATCATGATAGAAGAGCACCAGCGTTTCATCCCGGTGCTCGATAGCAGCGGTATGCTTGTGGGAGCGATCACCCGTACCGATCTCCTACGTTCCCTGCATGAAGAACGGCTGGCAGAGGCCCCCGAGCTTCACGATATCGGCCCGCGCTCCACACGGACCGTCAAGGGCCTGATCGAGGAACGGCTTCCCCCGGAAGTATGTGATGCGTTCAGAACGGTCGGCGAGGTCGCCGACGAAGCAGGATTTCCGGCGTATCTCGTCGGTGGCATCGTGCGCGATCTGCTCTTGCGCGTTACCAACCTCGACATCGATATTGTGGTGGAAGGGGACGGGATAACGTTCGCGGGAATGCTTGTGAAACGGGTGGGCGGCCGTATGAAGACCCACCAGAAGTTCGGCACGGCCGTCGTGGTGCTGCCGAACGGACTGAAGATAGATATCGCCACTGCCCGGCTCGAGTATTATGAGTCGCCTGCCGCTCTGCCAACCGTCGAGCTCTCTTCCATTAAAAAAGACCTCTACCGCCGCGATTTCACGATCAACACGCTTGCCGTTCGGCTGAACCGGAAACGCTACGGGGAACTTATCGATTTTTTCGGAGGACTTCGCGATATCAAGGAAAAGACGATCCGCGTACTCCACAGCCTCTCGTTCGTTGAGGACCCGACGCGCGTGCTTCGTGCAATCCGATTTGAGCAGCGTTTTGATTTCCGACTCAGCAAGCACACCCAGAACCTGATCAAGACCGCAGTGAACATGGGACTGTTCCACAAGCTCACTGGCGAACGGATGTTCACTGAGCTGGTGCTCATGTTCTCGGAGGCTGAGCCAGTCAAAGTCCTGAAACGAATGAAGGACTTCGATCTTCTCAAATTCGTCCATCCGAACCTCAAGAGCTCTGCGGAAACGGAGCGGCTCTTTGGCAACATCGCGGAGACGCTCACTTGGTTCCGGCTCCTCTATCTGGACATCAGGATAGAGAAGTGGTTCGTTTACTTTCTCGGCCTCCTGGATCGATTGAGGGATACCGCCGTGAAGGAGGCGCTCGATCGGCTTGCGGTTTCCGCCAAGGTCCGGGAGAGGGTGCTGCAGGCACGGGAGCGATACCGAGGG
>Ga0187779_10002834_pt1 | contig 10546 bp, 10 predicted proteins | sample 1015_Q2_SP10_10__FD_132435 | JGI IMG/M metagenome (GOLD analysis project Ga0187779, IMG submission 132435) | Tropical peat soil microbial communities from peatlands in Department of Meta, Colombia - 1015_Q2_SP10_10_MG | ecosystem: Environmental > Terrestrial > Soil > Wetlands > Peat | place...
ACCCCGCTGACCTCGATCTCCGGCTATGCAGAAACGTTGGTAAACGACGCCGCGGACGCGGAGACCACACGCCGGTTCCTGACGGTCATTCTCGGCAATGCCCGACGCATGCAGCGGCTGGTGGACGATCTGCTCGACCTCTCCCGCATCGAAGCCGGCCACTGGCAGCCGGCGCCCGAGCGACTCGACCCGGGCGTGGTGGCGCGGGAAGCCTGGACCCTTCTGGCGGAGCGCGCCGCTCACCGGCAGGTCACCTTCGGGACCACCATTCGTCCGGAGGCGGCGGTGGTGTACGCCGATCAGGACGCGCTGCGCCAGATCCTGAGCAATCTGTTCGACAACGCGCTCCGCTACACTCCGCCCGGCGGCAGTATCACCCTCGAGGCTGGGCGCGAAGATGGCGGGGTGTCCCTCAAGGTCCGCGACACCGGCAGCGGGATCACTCGCGAGCACCTGCCCCGGATCTTCGAGCGGTTCTACCGCGCCGACCCCGGCCGCTCCCGCGAAGAAGGCGGCACCGGACTGGGCCTTTCGATCGTCAAGCACCTGGTGGAAGCGCACGGGGGCCGGGTGAACGCCGCCAGCGAGATCGGCAAGGGGACGGAGATCGCCGTGTGGTTCCCCGACGCCCCCGAAACCTGATTGTGACGCCGGCGCGGCCGGCCCGTGATGGCGCAGAGCGATCCTTTCCTCCCAAGAGGACGAGGAGGATCACCTGCGGACGATGCTGCACCGGGTCACGGCCCGCGATCACCGATGGATGGACGCCTTGGCGCGGCGTGAGGCGCCCCCGTGGATGGACCGGGTACTTCGAGCTGTCACCCACGGCGGCGACGCGACGATCACCATCGGACTGACCCTGCTCCTGCTCGCCTTCCCGGGTACTCGCCACCTCGGCTGTGTTGCCGGAGTGGCGAATCTCTTTTCCCACCTGCTGGTGCAGGCGCTCAAGCGGACCGTGGTGCGTCCCCGGCCGACGGCGATGCTGCCGCACGTCACCGCGCTCGCCAATATCCCCGACCACTTCTCCTTCCCGTCAGGTCACGCCTGCGCCTCGATGGCGCTTGCGATGGCGACGGTGCTCATCACCCCCGCGGCCGGGACGCTGGCCCTGCTACTGGCCTTTCTGATCGGCGCCTCGCGGGTATACCTGCGGGTGCACTATGTAACCGACGTCGTCGTTGGCCAGGCGCTGGGAGCCGCGACCGCGGTCGTGGTGTACGTGACCCTGGCATAGGCAGCCTCCAGTTCATCCAGCTCCCTTGCCCAGTCCCGTCCTACCGCGAACGACCGCGCCGCTTCCCGCATCGCCCCTCGCTGTTCGCCGTCTTCCGCCAGCTCCACGATCCGTGCGGCAAAACCCTCCGCATCCCCGGCCGGTACCAGAAATCCGGTCAGGCCATGACGCACATTCTCGGGAATGCCGCCGGCGTCCGCGCCGATGACCGGCACGCCGGACGCCATCGCCTCGAGCGCCACCAGCCCGCAAGTCTCGGTCGGCGACGGGAAGACGAAGATGTCGGCGTCGGCGTACAGATCGGCCAGCGTGGCGCGGTCGAGGAAACCCAGGTGCGTGGCATAGGGAAGCGCGGCGCGCACCCAGGCCGCACGCGGACCGTCCCCCGCTACACAAAAGGCCGCGCGATCACCCAGACGCTCTCGCGCACTGTCGAATCCCTTCACCAGAGTGTCGACGTCCTTCTCCACCGCGAGCCTTCCTACGTGCAGCACCAAGAGGCGATCCGCTATGCCGAGCGCCTGGCGGCGGGCCTCGTCGCGCCGCTCGGGGCGGAACCACCGGCTGTCGACGCCCCGCCCCCACACTGTGGCACGAGGGAGGCCCATCGCACGCAATTCCGCCTGGGTAACCGCGCTCGGCGTCTGGGTCATCGCAGCCGCACGGTGGAACCGCCGCAACCAAGCCTGGGTAGGGCCGACGGCCAACCGGCCGAGGTACCGGGCGGCGTAGCGCGGGAAGTCAGTGTGGAAGGAGGACACCAGGGGCAATCCCCGGCGGATGGCGTAGGAACGTCCGAACGCTCCGATCGGCCCTTCGGTAACCACGTGGACCAGATCGGGACTGAACTCATCGAAGGTCTTCGCGAGGCCGCGCCCCCATGGCCACGAGAGCCGAACCTGGGAATACCCGGGGCAAGGAATCGCGCCCAAGCGGCGGACCGCAGATTCGTCCCGACTCGGCGACCCGTACGATGGCGCCGTGACGAAGACCGAGTGCCCGCGGCTTCGCAGCCCGTCCCGCATAGTGGCGAGAACGGTGGTGACGCCATTCACCTCGGGAAGGAAGGTGTCCGTGCAGAAGAGTACGCGCATAGCAACAGTCTGGCCGCGGGCCGTCGCGGAATGGCTACGGCGAGGTCACGATCACACAACCACTTCGCGCGCCTTCTCAAGTCCGACGCGCAAGGCGTGCCGGCATCGGGACTTGAACATGACCTGACGGTGACATTTGAGGGCAACTCTAAGAGAGCGGGAACCCATCCTTCAAGGAGCATCAGTGTCGGGACCGTTTCGAAAAATTGTTCTAGTAGTGGTTGACGGACTTCGGCCTGACGCGATCACGGCCGAGGAGATGCCGGCGCTCAAGGCCATGATCGCGAACGGATGGCACGCCCCCAGCGCGCGCACGGTGCGCCCCAGCGTGACTGTGGCCGCCCTCACCTCCCTCGGCTGCGGAGTCGCGCCCGCGACGCATGGCCTCACCGAAGGCCGATTCCGTGAGCTCCCCCGCCTCTCGATGCTCAATCCCCTTCCCGCCGAACTGCGGCGCCTGGGCGTGGAGACCAGCGTCGTGACTCCCGAGCTCCCTGGTGCGGCGCGGTGGCTGGCTGGAGCCCTGCTCCGGCTTGCGGGCGTCACCAGGCTGATCGCCACCAGCTCCGCTCCGGCGAAGCTGGTGGAGGCGGGGATGGAACGAGTTGCCGGGAACCGGAAACGGGAGCTGGTCGTCATCTACCTCAATGATGCCGATATCGCCGGTCACGCCTGGGGATGGATGTCCGGCGCCTACCTACAGGCCGTCCGGACCATCGACCGGGCTCTGGCACGCATCCTGCCCATTACGACCGACCAGGAAGCGCTGGTCGTACTGACGGCGGACCATGGCGGGGGCGGGGTGATCGGCAACGATCACGACCACCCGCACCCGGTGAACGAAACGATCCCCATCGCCATGCTGGGCGGACGGGTCGCGCCGGGAGTGGTCGCCAGCGAGAACGTCCGACTGCTCGACATTCCCCCGACGGTGCTACATGGCTTCGGTGGCACCGCTCCAGCCGGCTACGAAGGCCGGGTGATTCACGAAGCCTTTGCCACGGAGTTGGTGTGGGCTTGAAGCGCAGAGTTCCCCAGGCGGTGGCGCCCAGCGAGGTGCCGTCCGCGTCGCCCCAACGGATGCCGACTGGTCCTATCGCCACGCCGGTCTATTTCGGTGAGGACGACATCTTCCGCGACCCCTTCGCCGATCTGACGCCCAGCAGCCGCTGATCGCCGCATTGAAGCCCCGTCGTCGCTGATCCCCCGCGTCAGGCGGGGCTGATTCCCTCCGCGTTACAAGTCCGTTACCCCAACCGATGCTCCTCGTGACGGCGAACGGCGTTCGTATCGCCCGTTCCCGTTGGCTCCGTGGCTGTATCCGGCCACGCTAACTCCAGCCTCTCGAGGCTCGCATGAAACTGCCCGTCCGTTCCTCACTGCTGGCCGTCGCGTTCGCGCTTGCCGGAGTTGCGACTGCCGCTGCCCAGGCCCCAACGGTCACGCTCAGTGGGGTCGCGTACCTGCAGTACCTCTACCAGCTCAACAGTGACTCCGCCCTCGTCCCCAGCGGGCACCAGAACAACTTCGACGTGACCCGGGCCTACGTGAACGCCATTGGCAAGTTCGGCGGCGGGCTGATGACCCGGATCACCCTCGACGTCGACGGGCGCAAGGCGGCCGCCAACCAGCTGACCTATCGACTCAAGTACGCCTATGCGGCGTGGACCCCGGAAAACAGCGCCTTGACCTTCAAGCTGGGCGAGATCCACACCCCGTGGCTCGACTGGGAAGAGGCGCTGTGGGACTACCGCATGCAGGGCACGATGGCCTTCGAGCGCGGCGGCTACCTCTCGTCCTCCGACTTCGGCGCCGGCATCGATGGCAACTGGGGCTATGACCGGGTGAACATGCAGATCGGCGTGTACAACGGCGAGAACTACAACAACGCCCCCGGCGATCAGCGCAAGGACTACGAAGGCCGGGTCTCGGTCAAGCTGCTCAACAGCGACCAGGCGGGACGGGTTGGCGGCCTGCGGATCACGGGGTATGCGCAGTACGGCAAGCCCACCAGCGGCGGCCAGCGCGAGCGCTACCTGGGCATGGTGTCCTACAAGTCGAAGGCGGTGACCCTGGCCGCGGAGTACGGGATCGCCGTCGACAGCGTCAGTGGCGGGACCGTGGACGGGACCGCGGTGACTGCCTCCGCCCACAAGAAGGGGAGTGTGTTCAGCGCGTACGGCGTGATCAACATCCCCAACTCGAAGGTGGGGATCATCGGGCGTGTGGACATCACCGACCCGAACACTGCCAATAACAGCGTCGCCACCAATAACGACCGCCTGACCCGAATCATCGGCGGCGTCTCGTACCAGCTCAACCCGAACCTTCGGCTCCTCGCGAACGTGGACAATGTCACCCGGCAGGGCGGGAACGAGCCGAACAGCTTCAAGGCCACCAGCAGCACCGCCTACTTCCAGGCGCAGTTTACGTACTGAGACTTCATCCCCTGACCCACCCAGGAGATTCCTTCATGCGCTTCGCAGCTCGTAGCACCGCCGTTCTGGCCCTGGCGCTCGTCGCCGGGGCCGGTGCGGCCTCCGCCCAGGTGGCCCTCACCGGCGCTGGGGCGACATTCCCGAACCCGATCTACAGCAAGTGGTTCGACGCCTATCACAAGGCGACCGGCGTGCAGATCAATTACCAGTCGATCGGCTCCGGCGGCGGGATCAAGCAGTACACCGAAGGCACCGTGGACTTCGGCGCCTCGGACGGCCCGATGAGCAACGATCAGATGAACGCGGTCCAGGGCGAAGTGCTCCACTTGCCGACCGTGATGGGGGCGGTGGTGCTCACCTGGAACCTGCCGGCCATTGGTACCACGCCGCTCAAGCTGGACGGTCCGGCCATCGCGGACATCTTCCTGGGCAAGATCACCAAGTGGAACGACGCCCGGCTCACCTCGCTGAATCCCGGCGTGTCGCTGCCGAACGCCGACATCATCGTGGTGCATCGGTCGGACGGGTCAGGGACCAGCTACATCTTCACCGACTACCTCTCCAAGGTGTCCAAGGACTGGAAGGAGAAGGTGGGGTACGCTACGTCGGTGAACTGGCCCGTGGGACTGGGCGGCAAGGGAAACGAAGGTGTGACCCAGCAGGTGAAGTCGACCGAGGGCGCGATCGGCTACGTGGAGTTGATCTATGCGGTGGCCAATCAGCTTCCCTACGCCCAGGTCAAGAACGCGGCCGGCACCTGGGTGACCCCCTCGCTGGACGGGGTGACCGCCGCGGCGGCCAGCGCCAAGTTCGCGGCCAATACCGATTTCCGGGTCTCGATCACCAACGCCCCCGGCAAGGATGCGTATCCGATCTCGTCCTTCACCTGGCTGCTGGTGCGCCCCAAGATGAAGGACGGGACCAAGGCCAAGGCGCTGCATGACTTCCTCAATTGGATGCTGACGTCGGAGGCGCAGGGCATGGCGAAGGAGCTGCAGTACGCGCCGCTGCCCACGGAGGTCGTGGCGCTCGAGCAGTCGCGGATCAAGTCCCTGAAGTAGGTCGCCTGCCGCTCAATTCAGGAGCGGTCGGCATCGGCAAGGCGGCGGGGGTCCTGACCTCCCGTCGCCTTGTTGTCTCACCTAATGGCCTGTCAGACGTGACGCGTCCGTTACAATTCCGTGACCGATCGCGGGGCTGGCCCCGGTACAATCTCGCCCATGGCAACCACATCGCTCCCCGAGTCGGCGCAGGCTGCCCCGGTCACTCTTCACGGCTCCCGCGCGGGGGACCGGCTGTTCAAGATCGTGCTGACGCTCGCCGCCATCGCGATCCCGTTGCTAATGGGGTTCCTGGTGAGCGAGCTGTACACCGGAGCGCATCTCGCCATTTCGCGATACGGCGTGCGCTTCGTGGCAGGCTCGACCTGGGACCCGGTCGCGGAAGAGTTCGGCGCGTTCCCGCTGGTCATCGGCACACTTCTGTCATCGTTCATCGCGCTGCTCATCGCCGTGCCGCTCTCCCTGGGCGTGGCGATCTACATCACCGAGTTCTCCCCCAAGTTCATCCGCCAGCCGATCGCGTTCGTGATCGAGCTCCTGGCCGCGATCCCCAGCGTCGTGTACGGACTCTGGGGCATCTTCGTGTTGATCCCCATCCTTCGAAAGGCAGTCTTCCCCTTCCTGCGGAGCGTGCTCGGATTCCTGCCGCTCTTTCAGGGACCGATCTACGGCCCCTCGATGCTCTCGGCGAGCATCATCCTGGCGATCATGGTGATGCCGTTCATCATGTCGGTCGCGCGGGAGGTCCTGCTGGCGGTCCCGGGCAGCCAGCGGGAGGCGGCGCTCGCGCTGGGCGCCACCCGCTGGGAGGCGGTGATGTCGGCGATCCTGCCCTATGCCCGGTCGGGCATCATCGGCGCCATCATCCTGGGCCTGGGACGCGCCCTGGGCGAGACCATGGCCGTCACGATGCTCATCGGAAACCGCAACGAGATCTCGGCCTCGCTGTTCGCCCCGGGCTACACCATGGCGGCCGTCATCGCCAATGAGTTCTCCGAGGCCGCGACCGATATGCACTTCAGTGCGCTGGCCTACGTCGCCTTCCTGCTCTTCCTGGTGACGGTTCTGGTTAACGCCGCGGCCCGGCTGCTCATCTGGCGAGTGTCACGCGGTCCCACAGGAGGGAAGGGCCGATGAACCGACGCGTCCTCCGGCGCTGGGTCAGCAACTTCATGGTGGGGCTGATGGTGGTCGCGGTGATCATCGCCGTGCTGCCGCTGCTCTTCATCCTGCTCAACCTGGTGATCAAAGGGGCGGGGAGCCTCTCCCTTGGGTTCTTCACCAGGGTGCCGGTGCCAGCCGGCGAGACCGGCGGTGGGGTGGCCAACGCGATCGTCGGAACCTTGCTGATCGTCGGGGCGGCGAGCCTCATCGGCGTGCCCCTGGGCGTGGCCGCCGGCATCTACTGCGCCGAATATCCCGGAAGCCGCCTGGCCACCGTGACCCGGTTCGTGGCCGACGTCATGAACGGGACGCCGTCCATCGTGGTCGGTGTATTCGCGTGGACGCTGATCGTGGCCCGACAGAAGCACTTCTCGGGACTGGCAGGAAGCTGCGCCCTGGCCATGCTGATGATTCCGATGGTCATGCGCACCACTGAGGAGTTGATCAAGCTAGTGCCCAACTCCCTCCGGGAGGCGGCGCTGGCCCTCGGCTATGCGCGCTGGCGCACCAGTCTGGGCATCGTGCTGCGCACGGCGCTCCCTGGCATCGTGACGGGCAGCCTGCTTTCCGTAGCACGGGTCGCCGGCGAGACCGCACCGCTCCTGCTCACCGCCCTGGGCAGCCAGTACTTCAGCCTGAACCTCAACCAGCCGATGGCCGCGCTGCCGCTCACCGTGTTCCAGTATGCCATCGGACCGTATGAGGAATGGCATCGCTTCGCCTGGGCCGCGGCGCTGGTGCTGATCCTGGTGGTGCTGACCTTGAGCGTATTGGCCCGCCTGGCGACCCGGCGGAGGTTCACTTTCAATGACTGAGCCGACGAGCCTGCTGGCCACCGAGCGCCTCACCGCCATGTACGGCAAGTTCACGGCGGTGAAGGACGTGAGCCTGCAGTTTGCGCCCAATACCGTCAACGCCCTCATCGGGCCCTCGGGGTGCGGCAAGTCGACGTATCTTCGCACGCTCAACCGGATGCACGAGTTGTCGCCGGGAGGATGGATCACCGGACGGGTCCTGCTCGATGGCGAGGACATTTACGGCCCCCGGGTGAGCCCCATGCAGCTGCGCCGCAAGGTGGGAATGGTGTTCCAGAAGCCCACCCCGTTTCCCACGATGTCCATCCACGACAACGTGGCGGCGGGACTCCGGGTCAATGGCAAGTTGCACCGCGGCGAACTGGCGGAGGTCGTGGAGCAGTCGCTCCGCCGAGCCGCGCTCTGGGACGAGGTGAAAGACCGGCTCAAGACCAGCGCGGTAGCCCTTTCCGGCGGCCAGCAACAGCGGCTGTGCATCGCCCGCACCATCGCGCCGCGGCCGGAGGTCATCCTGATGGATGAGCCGACCGCTTCCCTGGACCCAGGCGGGACCCAGCACATCGAGGAGCTGGTCTTCGAGCTCAAAAAGGAATTCACGATCGTGATCGTCACCCACAACATGCAGCAGGCAGCCCGGGTGAGTGACACCACGACCTTCTTCTATATGGGCAACATGGTGGAGACCGGGCCCACCCGGCAGATCTTCACCACCCCCAAGGAAGAGCGCACCGAGGCCTACATCACGGGACGATTCGGATGACCACCATGAGCCCAGACCGCCCGGCCCCCAGGCCGACGGCCGACGTCGCCGCCCCGGCGGGTCCGTCGCCATCGGCCATTCCGCTGCTGCGCACGACCCTCACGCCGCGCGTGTCGGCCGCGACGCCGCGGCCGGTGACCGAGGAGCCTGTGATCGTCTCCCGGGACTTCCGCTTCTCCTACGGCGGTCCCGGGCTGACGCTTAAGGGGATCAACATGACGATCCCCCGCAAGGCGGTCACCGCCATCATTGGCCCGTCGGGCTGCGGCAAGTCCACCTTCCTGCGCTCGATCAACCGGATGCACGACCTGATCCCCACCAGCCGGTATCAAGGGGAATTGCTCCTTGACGGGGTCTCCATCCTGGCGCCGAGCACCGACCTGGTCTCTCTGCGCCAGCGGGTCGGCATGGTGTTCCAGCGGCCCAATCCGTTCCCCAAGACGATCTTCGAGAACGTAGGGTACGGACCGGCGCTCAACCGCCTGTGCACCCGGCGCGATCTGCCCGACCTGGTCGAGCGCTGCCTGCGATCGGCGGCGCTCTGGGACGAGGTAAAGGACCGGCTGGACGAGCTCGGCACCGGCCTTTCCGGCGGGCAGCAGCAACGCCTCTGCATCGCCCGGGCACTCGGCAATCAGCCCGAGGTGCTGCTGATGGACGAACCCTGCTCCGCCCTCGATCCGATCGCGACCCAGAAGGTCGAGGAGCTGATCGTGGAGCTCAAGCAGCAATACACGATCGTAATCGTGACCCACAACATGCAGCAGGCGGCGCGGGTGAGTGACTTCACCGCCTTCTTCGACCGCGGCGAGCTGATCGAGTTCAACGAGACGGAGCGGGTCTTCACCGCCCCCGCCAACGAGCGGACCGAAGCGTACATTACCGGGAGATTCGGATGAGCGTCGACATGCACCGGCACTTCCACGACGAGCTGAACGACGTCAAGGTTCGCCTGCTGACTATGTCAGGCGAAGCCGAGGCAGCGCTCGGCCTCTCGGTCGAAGCCCTCCTGGAGCGCGATGGCGCCAAGGCGGAGAGCGTCATTCGCAACGACCGGATCATCGACACCATGGAGATGGAGATCGAGGAGACCTGCATCAATCTGCTCGCCCTCCAGCAACCGATGGCGCGCGACCTCCGCATGCTCACCTCGGCGCTCAAGATCGCCAACGACCTGGAGCGGGTGGGCGATCACGCCGTCAACATCGCCCAGTCGGCCGCCCGGCTGGCCCAGGCACGGCCGATCACGCCGGAGCCGGAGATCGTCGAGATGGCGCGCCTCGCCCGGGACATGCTGTCGGACTCGCTGGAGGCCTTCATCCGTGGAGACGCCGTCGAAGCGAGGGAGATTTGCCTGCGGGATGACCGGGTGGACAACTTGCACCGCTCGGTGTTCCGGATCCTGCTCACCCATATGATGGAAGACCCGCACATGATCGGCGCCGGGATGGAGCTCTTCCTGGTCAGCCGCAATCTGGAGCGGGTGGCCGATCTGGCGACCAACGTCGCCGAGGATGTAGTCTTCTTGGTGGAGGGCAAGTCCATCAAGCACCACGCCGAGGACCGGGGCGAGCCCCGGGTCTCGGGCGCACAACGGAGCCCCACGCCGGCATGAGCGTTGTCCCCCTGCCCGAGCGCCGCGAACGCCTCGCGGCCATCGACGTTGGTTCAAACTCCATCCGGTTGCTGGTCGCCGAATACGGCCCCAACTCCGGCCTCACCGTCATCGATGAGGTGAAGGAGCAGCCACGCCTCGCGACGGGGGTGGCGCAGACCGGCCGGCTCGACGCGGCGGCGATGGAGCGGGCGGTGGCGGCGCTGCGGCGGATGCAGGGAGTCTGCGAGCGCCGCGGCGTCAACCGCATCGCGGCGGTCGCGACCTCGGCGGTACGGGAGGCGGTGAACGGGCCGGAGTTCGCCCGGCGGGTAAAGGAGGATGTCGGCCTCGACCTCCGGATCATCGACGCCGAGACCGAG
>Ga0187779_10002835_pt1 | contig 10546 bp, 12 predicted proteins | sample 1015_Q2_SP10_10__FD_132435 | JGI IMG/M metagenome (GOLD analysis project Ga0187779, IMG submission 132435) | Tropical peat soil microbial communities from peatlands in Department of Meta, Colombia - 1015_Q2_SP10_10_MG | ecosystem: Environmental > Terrestrial > Soil > Wetlands > Peat | place...
TCGACTACAGACGTATCGCCAGTCCCCACACCACCATTTCCTCGCGCGAGCACTTATCAACCGCGTTCCGGTACTCCTGGCTCAAATCATCTATCCCGCCTCGGTGCGGTCGAGGTGGCGACCTCCATCGGTGTCGTTGTCGTCCAACGTGCGTTCAGCTATAATAGTGTTGCGTCGGCGCCTATTATCGCGCAAGCGGAAGCGTGCTGACAGGGGGCATCTCGTCGCATCACCTGACGAAATGAAGTCACAGATATGACCCAGTGGACTGGACCAGTTGCGCAACGCATGGCGAGGATCGCAGGCATCTTCTACGTGATTACGATCCTCACGGGTATTCTTGGAGCACTCGGGGGCTCAGGGCTCACGGGCTTTGCAAACGCCGTGAATGTCATCGGCACCGTCTGCTATGTCATCGTGACGTTGATCCTCTATCAGATATTCAGGCCCGTGAACCGGTGGGTGTCCGCCGCCGCGGCAGCCTTTAGCCTCGTCGGCTGCGGATTGTCGATCATGGACGTCTTTCACGTGAACCCGTTTGCGGTGAATTTCATCGTGTTCTTCGGGTTCTATTGCCTCTTGCTCGGTTATCTGATCGTGAAGTCGACGTTCATGCCGCGGCTTATTGGCGTGCTCTTGGCCTTCGCCGGCGTGAATTACCTGACGCTTTTCTCGCACGAGCTCAGCCATCGTCTCTGGCCGTACAATCTCATCCCCGGTCTGGTCGCAGAAGGGGCGTTGACCCTGTGGTTGCTCATCGTGGGCCTGAACGCCCAACGCTGGGAAGAGCAATCTCAAACGGTCTCTGCCACATAAGGTTCACGGGCCGCTCGCGAGCGCGTAAAGATTCCCATCCGTGCTGCCCACGTAAATGACGCCACCTGAGACCACCGGCGAGGAAAGCATGGCTCCAGCGGTCATCATCGTGCTAAAACCAGTGACCATGTCGTCATAGAAGTCGGAATGATATGCCGCCTCGTAGTTCGGGCTTCCATCGGCCTTCGTGAGCGAAGCCGCGTGTTCGCGCGCGCCGTCGGATGCAAACGTCCAAGCGAGCTTGCGTTGCCTGAGATCGACGGCGAGCAGCGTTCCAGCCCAGGATCCGATATACAGCATGTTCCCCGCGATGGCAGGTGATGAGAACAAAGGCCACCCGTGAAAATCGAGCGAGAACACGGGGGTACCTGTACGCGCGTCAACTTGGTATACGAGGCTGGAATCGGACGTTGAGAAGTACACTTCGCCGGCTCGCACGGCCGGAGAACTGACGACCCACGATCCATGAGTGGGAAACGCCCAGCGCTTCTGACCCGTGCGCGCATCCAGCGCGTACAGATGGGAATCTCGGCAGCCGAACACGACCAGGCCATCAACGACAGCCGCGGAGGATTGAATGCCGACCTGATTGTGGATGTCGGGGTCCTCGCCGGTCTTGAAACGCCATATCTGCCGTCCGGTCGCAGCGTCGAGAGCATAGAAGTAGCTGTCCCAGCTACCGATGTAGAGCATTCCATCTGCCACGGCGGGCGAGGCATGAACGACATCGTTCGTTTTGAACTTCCAGACGAGCGATCCGGAATCGTCGAGGGCATAGACGTTGCGGTCGCCACTCCCGAAGAAGATGCGATCGTGCCAGATCGTGGGCGACGACAGATACACGTCAAAGACGTCCGCCATGGTCTCCGCAGCCGGTTGAAATCCGTGAAGGTGCGTGCCCTCAAACCGGCGCTCTCCCTGGGTTTGGAACTTCCATCGCAGCTTGCCCGTGTCGCTCGCGACGGCGTACAGATGACCATCGTAGCTGGTGAAGTAGACAGTGCCGTTGTCGACCGCAGGTGACGAGACGATCCTCCCTCGAGTGGCGACCTTCCAGCGCAGCGCACCCGTATCAGTGTCGATGGCGTAAAGGTTCCCGTCCGTGCTGCCCACGTACGCGGTTCCGTCGACGACGGCAGGTGACGAAATGACGGCACCTTTGGTATGGAACTTCCATTTGACCAGCGGTTGAACCGCGATACCCGGTGAGTCGTAAACTCCGGTGTGCTCCGGGTTTGCTCGGAACATGTACGTATCGGCGCACAATGCACGAGCGCTAAGCACTGTGCTCACGCCGACGAGGGCTAAGAAGAATCGCATGATTGACAACGTGGTTCGCACACCTGATTTCAGTGCCAGAAGCAGCTCTGGCTGCATACCCGCAACGCGGCCACAAGTTTCAGATCGGCTAGAAATCCTTCAAGAAGGATTTTCCCGGCCCGGCCGGTGCGAGGCTCCATGGAGGGTTATGGTGACCTGGCAGTGCCATGGGAGGGTCGCGAGGAGCTTACACGCGGGTGAATGAAACCGGGTGGGCTCATCAGCATCCCCTGGATAGCTCCTGCGCGAGCGCAAGAAAGGCCGGTACCGTGAATCGTTCCGTCATCGTCACTACGGTCATCGCAATTGCAGCCACGTTTCTCATGGGCGCAGACGCACAGACGCAAACACCGGCGCCGTCGGCGACGATGAGCGCGAGTGCGGTGCTCACCACGACGATCGTGGCAATAGATCAGAGCAATCGGATCCTCACCCTGCAAGACACCAAAGGGAACGTCCAATCGGTCCAGGTGGGGACGGACGTGAAGCGTTTCAATGAGCTCAAGGTCGGGGAGACCGTGACCTTCACCTATTCGGTGGCGGTGGCAACGTCGATCGTCGAAGCCGGAACCATGGCACCGGCCGCCAAGTCGTCGCCGACCGTCACTCGTTTCACAGGTGAGAAACCCGGTGGCCAGATCTCCCAAACGGTGAGCACGACCGTGACCATCAAGTCGATCGATCCGACAACGCCGGCGGTCACTGTCCTCACGCAAGACGGCCGGACGGTAAGCCTCAAAGTGCAGGACAAGAACACCCTCACCGGCTTGAAAGTCGGGGATGTCGTGCAGATCACCTATACGCAGACCCTGACCATAACGGTCAAATGACCTGATTCGGGCGACGTGTAACGGCCTCTTTAAGTCAGTACGTTCGGCGCGCGCAGGTGGCGTTGTGCATGCCGCATATCTGGACGTACAACTGATCCACAAGCCTCCATTCCTTTGCAACGGTATCGGAATGGGGCAGTGAGTCGATGATCTCAAGCGCCGACCCGATATCGCTCGTGCCCTCGGACCACGGTATCAAGCCATAGTGCATGCCGACTGCAGTGGCATCGGCAAACGATACCGCGTACACCAGTCGCGACGCCGTGTCGGGGCAGGCGTTGAACTCATGAGCTCCGAGCAACGCGTAGTGATTCATCGAATTCCACGATGTCCTGGCGACGCTGTCTTGGCTTGACTCTTCGTAGCGCTGGACGTCTTTGGCCCTAGTGCTCATGGAGTTGGCGTCGCTGGTCAGGCTCTGGCAGTTCGCCTCTGCAGCACGGGCCAACAGCAATAGGCCTGCACACGCGATAGGCACGACCAAGGATAGGGAACGCCTTGTCACATCTAGGTTATCGACCGCGTTGCCGCGCTCTTAGCGCCGGCGCCTCCTCTTGTGCGCTCGAGCACGGTGGCTGGGTGATAGACGCGCCATTCCAAGGTCAAAAACAGTACCGATGCGACGCGCCGGCGGTGTCACGACGCGTTGTGGGCTGGCGTTGATGGCGGCGGAACGAAGCGATCCGGTTCGGCGAACTTCTTACTGGGCCAGGCGATGATCTTTTGTTTGGGGTAGTCGAAGATGATGTTGAATCTCCGGAGCACTCCTTCACCGATACTTCCTCCCTGCTCGGTTCCGGTGAACACGCCAGCTGTCTGCCGTGACGCGCGCGTGACGACAGCGTTTAGCTGCCGGCCAAAGATATCCAGCGAGGGCAGCGTGAGCACATCGGCGTACACCGGGCCGCCCAGTCCGTACCCTGTGATGATGTTCGACTGTGAGGCTCGTGCGTAGAAGTCGTGCTCCTTCGCGAAAGGCCCGAAAAGCGTGAGCGATGACCGATCCCCCGTATCAATGAGAACCGTTGTGTGTATCCCATCTACCGTCGCGGCGACGACAGGAATGACACCCGTGAAAGACGTCGCGCTTGCCGACGGTGGGGTGCTCGGCGGCTGCGCAAGGAAGCTGATCGTCTGGGAGTCCACATCCACGGCCACTGCAAAGCGCTTCATGATCGAATAGCCGACCACGCCATCAAGATGCGGGAACCCCAGCTTCGTACGGATCTCCGAGAGGTCGATGACAGATGCCGGCACGCTCGAGAAGGACTGCGACCCGATATCGACCTCGCGCAGGTTGGTCGCCCAAATTTGGACCGTTCTGTTGCCAGCGCCGTTGACCGATCCGTCACCGCGGACGTGGAGCCCGAGGACATTGGCAGCCTGCGGATCGATGACGACGTCAGGAGAGCCCGTATCGATGATCATAGTGAACGGGCCCGTGCCATTGATCCTGCATTGGATCGTCATGCGATTATCCACATATGCGAACGGGACGGGTGTTGCGGCGCTGCGCGCCGGCGCGAACATCATCAAAACAAAACTCGCCAGTGCGATGATTCCTGCCGGCATCAAACGATTGCTCATGATTCCCCCCACAGGCATCTGACGGCGGCGTTGTTTCGGTTCGGCGAGCCTTCTATCCGCCGCCGTCCGAAATCGGGCAGCAAGTTGTCAGCCTTTGCCAGCTCTCGCTCGACAGAGCCATCCGTCCGTTCATGCTGATGACAGTCACAGGCGCATTGCCATCAGTGTGACGCAGGCTTTCCGAAAGCGCGTGACTGGAACGAGGTGAAGCGGTATAATCTCGTTCTAGGAGAGCGCGACCATGGGGGATTGGCGTCTTGTCTGCGTGACCGCGGGTGCGGCCCTGCTGGTCGCCTGCGGTGGTGGCGGAGGTGGATCCACAACACCGGGCACGCCACAGCACAACTCGACGAGCCACGGTATCATGCTCGCCTCCGGTTTCACGATGGCGACGATCGCCTCTGTGCCCGGCGCTCGGGAGCTTGCGGCGTTGCCTAACGGCGACCTGTTGGTCGGCACGCACGGCTCGCAGCTCTACATCGTTCCCAATGCGGAGAATTCAGGAGCTGCCAGCGCGGCGGCGGTCTTCATCACACTGCCGGACTCGCCAGCCCAAGGGGTCGCGCTTTCAGCCGATCATACTGCGGTCTACGCTGCAACGGAGTACGGCGTCTACAAGATCCCCTATCACGTTGGCGACCAGAGCGAGCCCGACGCGTCGGCCGTCAAAATTGCCTCGGTTCGCACAGGTCCGATCTCACCCGGGTCCGACGGCGACGTGCACACGACGAGTTCCGTGGCCGCTTCGGCGTCGACGCTGTATGTCAGCGTGGGTTCATCGTGCAACGCGTGCGTCGAGGTGGATCCCACTCGTGCCAGCATTCAGGCCATGAACCTCGATGGCAGCGGCATGCACACGATTGCGACGAGGATCCGCAACGCCATCGGCTTGACGGTCAATGCTGCGACGGGAGTGCTCTGGGCTGGCGATGCGGGCCAGGATGGGCTTCCCTACGGTCATCCGTATGAGTTCGTGGATGCCGTCACGTTGCAATCCGGATCACCGGTTGACTACGGCTGGCCGGATTGCGAAGAAAACCATATCGCCTACACTGCTGGCGCGGATTGCTCTTCCATCGCCATCCCACGGGTTGAGTTCCCAGCGTACTCGACCCATATCGGCGTGGTGATCTATCCCGCGAGCGTAGGGGGGGCCTACGCTTTCCCCGCGTCATTTCGGGGCGGCCTCTTCGTCACGTCGCACGGGTCATGGCATTGTTGTCCTGCCACCGTTCCCGAAGTGGCTTACGTGCCGATGACCGGGGATGCGCCGCGAATCCCTGTGGATTGGGCAAACCCCGCCGCACAATGGCAACCGTTCGTCTGGGGTTTCGGCGTTCAATCAGATACGAACTACGTCGGCCGGCCGACCGGCATCGCCGTCGGCTCCCAGGGCAGCCTGTTCGTATCGGACGATCTCAATGGCGTGGTATACCGTATCCGGCCAAGCGGCGCGGCTCGCTGACGCCTGTCAGCAGGTGCAGGACCGGTTGCGCGTCGGCTTGGAGGAGGCGGTCACCCCCTCGCCCGATTATCTGTCAACGTGACGCGGCCATACCCGAGTGGCAGGCCGCACTGGGACCGTCTTCAGAGGGGAGCGTCAGGATGAGGGTTCTTTTGACCGCTGTGCTGACCTCGCTACTCATCCCTCACGGCGTGCTTGCGGATACCCAGCAGCAGACGGCCGGTTCAAAGATACTGATCACTGATTGCAATCCGCATCGCCACACGCCGACGCAGGCACACCCTTGGATCGATCCGTACGGGGTGTCGCACACGCAAAACAACTTCCCGAGCTGGGATGCCTTCTTGACGATCTCGTACCAGAACCAGGCATCGGCGGCCGCCACCGAAATCGGTTTTGGTTTGGTCACACGCGGTTCGCTCGTCGCAGTCACAAAAGATATCGGCACATTCTCAACGGATGTCTCGATCACGCACGAATTCGTGGTGAGCAGCGAGATATTCCCGATCGGCGACACCCCGCCATATTGCGCCGTGCTGTGGGTGAAGTACGCCGATGGCTCGGTGTGGGTCAACCCCCATCCTCCCGAGCCGCCCGTGCCGGCCAGTATCTCTTTGAAGCGATTCTAAGCTGTGGTCTAATGTGGCGGTGGGTGGAACCGGTGGTTGGTTTCGGCGGCTAGCTCTTGGGCAAACGCGGTCCACTTGTTGATCTCATCTCTGGAATCGCCATGTCTATTCGCGCCAGAGAGCAGCAATTTCATCCAAAACTGTGCCTCACCCGTTGTGTTGACTCTGCTATAGTATGCTTGCTGGACGAGTTGCTCAAAAGCGTCGTCCATCGCCGAGAGGTCGTAACCGCCGCCGCAGTGCGGAGCAATGTCGTAGGCTCCCAGTGCCATGCGAACCCCGCTTTGATACACGTACTTAGCCGAGTTCATGTCGCCGGTTTCGACGAACCCCTGCATCTCATTCGTGAACGCTCGCACGGTATGGCTATTGAGATCGACATTCGCGCAGTCAGGGTCGATCTCGACGGCAAGGGCGCGACCGGTGACAAGCACGGCGGTGAAAACCGTTAGGGCGACGATCTCTCCTAGTTTCATTGGCACGCAGATTCGCCGTGCTGGCCCAAGAAGTATTCTTTAAGGCTCCTTAAGGGAGCCTGGGGTGACGGAGGTCGGCCCAATAGAACCCGGCTCAGGTGAAGTCTCTTGCGTGCCCCACCCCGGCATGGTGGAACATAGGAACGGCGAGGGCGCTGGGGTGACGAGAATGAGATGGTATAGTCGCGCGTGGCTGCGAGCGGTGAGTGGGGCCTTTGCACTATTTTGCACTGCGATATTGACCGGTGCGCTGGCAAGCGCAGATGACGTCAGCGGAGGCGTCCGCGGTTACGTCCTGGGGCCGGACGGTAAAGCTCTCAATCATGCCACCGTCTATGTGGTGTCAGCCGATAAGAGGTCTCCGCTTTCCGAACGCACGACCGATGAGCATGGCTTTTTCACCTTCCTCGGATTGTTGCCCGGGCGCTACTTCGTCGAGGCCTGGACGTCAGAAGATGGGCTCCCTTGGGGATGCCCGCCACAGGTCGTTGTCATCCCGAACAGTTACATCAGCTTAATGCTTCACCTAAGACAGCTTCCACGCAATATAAGCAAGGCAATTATACGAGACTGTTCGCACTTGGCATGGCCGGACGACGGCATCATTTTCTGATTGAGCAGGCAAGCTCACACTAGACTGGTAGATTCGTGCCGGAAGCGCCTCGGTGCGGCTTCTTATCGTTCCGCTCAATCAGAAACTGAACTTTGAACACACCCATGCGAGGCCGACCGACAAGCGCCACTGGGTGCCACTGATCCCAATCGGCATCTTCAGCTGAACCGTAGCGTAACTCGAAATGATCGCTGGAGCGGCTCACCTTGCCTTCTCGCCAGCTCCAGGTGACTTTTCTCGTCACAGTCTCACTCCGATTACTGTACCGCCCGGCCTACTTGGCCGGCGCCCCAAGCATGGTACGATTTTGACGCTGCAAGATCTTAAGTGCTCCAAAGAGCTCAATTCGTTTGATGTTGACAAGATATTCTTTCATCTTGAGTTCTAGTATCAGCTACGGATAAGGCCAACTTGGCACCCGAACGGTTGGTTGGGCAAGGGAAACCTGCCGGACCCTGGAATCGCCGCGAGACCAGGGGGTACATACCGTGAGAATAGCTATTATTCTAACCACCGTGTGTGTGCTCGCACTTGTCGGGTGCACAGGGAGCAGTCAGAACGGCTCGGAGGGTTCGCCAACTCCGGGAGCAAGCACAAATCCCGTCAACGCAATGGCAACTGCTGCCGCGACGGCAGGAAATGCCGTGGCTGGAGCGGCCGGGGCCGTGGCAACGGCGGCTGCGAATGCCGCGGGCGCTGTGGCAAAAGGTGCCGCGGGTGCTGCAGGTGCCGTGGCGCAGATGGCGCCCCACTCGTTGAGCTATGCGCTCAAGGCGCAGAACGGTTCCGGCGAAAACGGCTCGGTAATGCTCGTGGGAACGGGCAGCAAGACGACCGTAACCATTTCGCTGACGGGTGAAAACACCACAGGCAAACAACCGGCCCACATCCACGTCGGACCGTGCGCGAAACTCGGCGCGGTCAAATATCCTTTGTCTGACGTTGTGTTGGGCAGGTCCATTACCGTGGTCGATGCACCGCTCGGTGCGCTGACCAACGGTACGCTCGCAGTGAACGTGCACGAAAGCGCCGCGGATCTCGGCAAGTATGTATCGTGCGCCGATCTCGGCTCGGCACCTCCTCCTACTCCCAAACCGCATAAGTAAATCTTAAGACACAGTCTGAAAGGAACTAGGACGCTCGTAGCGCATTACGAGCGTCCTGGGTATTAGATTAGTATCGCGGGTCGTCGCTAGGTGTTCTTCTCCCTGAGAAGCTCAACGTCACGGCTGAGCACTCGATTCTTTTCACGCATCTCTGCAATTTCGCTTCGGAGCGCTTTCGCTTCGAGATATTCGTACGCAACGGCTGCCCCAATCGCGAGGCCACCTATAGACTTAACTTCATCGGGATCCAGGTCCGGCCCGTGGTCATGTCCCCCGTAAAGCGCAAACGCCAAGAGCTCGCGGCGGGCCATAATGGGCAAGGCAAGCACGGGTTGAGCGTCTCCGGTTGGCAGCCCTTGCGTCGTGGTCTCCAATCTGGATACGCGGTTCCCGGTTCCGAGATCGCCTAGACGCTGAACGAGTGGTTCGCCTCGGGTCATATCTATATAGCAGGTTTTCGGCCAACCGATTGCGATTTGGCGGACGAAGCTTCCATCTCTAGATCGGCGAAAAACTGCGCCTGAAGCCAAGCCGAGCAGCTTAACCGGCTCCGCGACGAGCATGCGATTTACTTCATCGTTCGAACGTGCATGTGGCAACTCCCTAGCAATTGCCTCAAGGCGTTGTTCGGCTCGATGTCGATGCCGGAAAAACGTGCTGTCAACAGCGTGATCCAATCGCGAGTGAATTCTATTCAACATGATTCCGATTGCGATGGCTACACCTGCATCCGCCACGAAACCCGCCGTGGTGTTGGCGACAATCTTAGTAAATAGGATGTCCATAACGCTGAAAGCACCGATAATTACCAACGTGGTCGCTCCATAGACGAGAGCTCGGTTGATGACGAATCGAACATCGAGCAGACGATGACGAAGCACGGCATATCCCACGCATATTGGCACGACGGCAGAACACGTAAGCATAATCGCATGAAACCAATACGGCGCTCTCTCGGGCCACAATACATTGTCGATGTTCCCCGCTGTCAACGCGACAATGAAGCCAAAAATCGCCCATTGTACGCGCTGACGTGCCTTCCCCACTGCGTGTATGTAGGTCTCAATAAACAGCAACGCGGCCGCAATCAACGTCGCATAAAGAACGCCTTGAAGGGTGGCTGTTATGGGCGATGCAGGCCATCCGTATATGTAAGCTGCGTAGAATTCATAGGCTCCGCACAGCACTGCGAGGGGGAACAGCACAAGAGCAATTTTTTGTGTCGTTCTTCGCCATTGAGGCAACGGTTCATGTGTGAAGCGCAATGCAAAAATCAAGAGGCCAAATGGACCGGCCCAGTTGACGATGTTAAGAAGCTGGGCAAGAACGATAACGAGTGGAATTGGTAGTAAGTAATTGATCACACTCACCGGCGAAGGCGTCGCCCAAAGGCAATACCAGAAAAATGCCCATGTGGTTAGGGAAGGCGACCGTAGCACAATGAACGCGCCAACCGTGAGAAACAGCAGCCCGACGATTTCCCGAACCAGGACGATCGGCGCCTCGTAGGCCGGGCGGTACGGAACCGTGATGGAAACGGGAGCCAGCCGCCCATCTCGGATCACCGTGAGGTCGAACCGCGATCCGGCTTTGCCGCCCCAACCGACTGGCAGTCCAGCGAGGACGTTTCGTCTAGGTGTATGGACCAGATCGATCCGATCGCCTAACCGCAATCCCGCCACAGCAGCTGGAGACCCAGGAGAA